>Ga0209324_10003501_pt1 | contig 10809 bp, 13 predicted proteins | sample Rifsed19ft3_FD_184015 | JGI IMG/M metagenome (GOLD analysis project Ga0209324, IMG submission 184015) | Soil microbial communities from Rifle, Colorado, USA - sediment 19ft 3 (version 2) | ecosystem: Environmental > Terrestrial > Deep subsurface > Rock core/Sediment | place: Rifle, Colorado...
CATGACAGAATCACAGGCCAACGACAGATTGAAACGAGCGTGGACCGCTCTACAGTCCTTTGCCTGTCGGCATAGCTCAGAGTCATGGAATCTGGTTCGGTCAGGAGTATGTAATGCCAAAAGAGGTCACGTTCGAGAAGGCGCTCAATCGCGCGAAGCGCATGTCGGAGGCTACGTCGAGAAGGGGCCGTACGAGTTCTTCTCGCTGCCTGAGATCGTGGACGAGGTGCAGCGAGGGTTCGCCAAGAACCTCGTCAACCACGGGCGCCTGTACTGCCCTTGAATGACCCTCTCCGGCGATCCTGATGAGGATCGCAAGAAGATCTGCCCGTGCGAGCGGCACCACGAAGACATCGCGCGGGATGGGTTCTGCATCTGAATGTTCTTCGTAAGCGAGGAGTATCTTCGCTCATACCAGGAAACGGGTGACGTTGGGTCAAGTTCCCTGGGAGATGTGGCGCCTTTGGGCGAGACGCTATTTCCCGAAGAGGAAGAAGGGGCGGAGCGTATCGCCAAGTCGAAGCGGGGGCCGAAGCAGGCCGAATAGGATGCGCAAGAACTTGAGGCCGGATGACCTACGCGACCTCCTCAGCGCCGCCAAAGTCGCCGTTCTCGCGACACGGAATGCTGGTTGGATCCACGCTGCTGGCCCCGGTCTGGCACGAATGGACCGACGGTGGTTTCACCATCGTGCTGGACGGCAACGACGCGAAGGTGCGAAACCTTCGGCGGGATCCGAGCCTAAGTGTTGTCGTCGCCAAAGACGAGCCGCCGTACCGTGGTGTCGAAGTGAGGGGAGAGGCGAGGTTCGTCGAGACCGGCGCGGGAGTAGTAATGCGGCGGCTCGCGGAGCGCTACCTTAAGAACCGCGACGTCGACGCGTACCTGGAAAGGATGCATGACTGGTCTAATGACGCCGTGGTCCTCAGGGCTGAGCCGGGCGTGTTGCGGGCCTGGGACTTCGCGGACGAAGAATGGTGATCGGATCTTCGGTTAATCGGCGCTTGGCAGCACCTTGGGCTGCATCAGCTCCATCGGTTTGCCGCAGCACTCGGCCTGGCCATCGCCGGCCTTGATGCAGAGGACTTCGGTCCCGCAGTTCTCACACTGGAATCGCTTGCCTAGCTGATTCGGCATTACCACGCCTCCCTATTGCTTCTGCTGCATCGGTTGGCCGCAGCATGCCAGCGCGCCGTCCCCACCCTTGGTGACGATCATTTCTGTATTGCAGTTAGTGCACTGATATCTCTTGCCTACCTGGTTTGCCACGAGTTCCTCACCTCTTTCAGCGGGCAAAATATAGCGTATCTGTTCGGGGCTGGTCAACATCGTCGCGTGCGCCTGGGCCGCGAGAAAGCCCTCGGCACGAACGTGGTCGCTGCTTACTCAACCTCTATGCGGCCGCCCATGCTGCCGGGATGAAAGTCGCAGCGGAAAGTATAATTCCCATCGGCCTGGGGGACGAAAGTGAGATCGCCCATCTCACCGGGAGCGATCGCGTCCGGTAAGGTGAGGGCATCGTCGTCTGTATCGTACTCACCGTCGAGTCCGGCGAGACGAAGGTTATGCTGCTGGCTGTCCGCGTTCGCGATACGAATGGTCACCGTGTCTCCTAGCGTCATGCGCCAACGGTTCGGCGCGAACTTCACTTCTGCCACTGCGATCTCGATAATGCCGTCGGCGGCAAGTGGCGCCTGTTCGTCGAGCTGTTGAGCCGGCTCAGGCTGCGCCCGGAGTTCGGGGGAGGGGGCGGACGCCGTGTCCTGCGGGACATCGACAGTGGGTCCAGTGGCCACTTCATTGTTGTCTTCGCCGCCGCATGCTGAGAAAACGATGGCGCTAACAGCGCAGGCTACGGCGACTGTTCTGATGTTCGGCCTCAACTTTGTTCCAGGACCAGTTTGTCTGATGGGCAGCCGGAGTCGCGGCTGAGCCATCGGGCTGGGCGGAACCTCATTCGGCTACCGCGATCTCGCCTCTCATCTGGTCCGGGTGGAAGTCGCACCGATACTCGTACGTACCCGCTTCTGTGAAGCTAAAGGTGAGTGTACCCGAGCCTCCGCCGGGAATCAGGTCAGGGTCGGACACAGCGTCGTCGTCGTTATCGAACTCGCCGTCGGCGCCGGTCGTGCGCATATTGTGGGGCTGTGTGCCTATGCTCGTTAGCTCGACGGTGATGGACGCGCCAGTGTTCACAGCCAGGTTCGGATTGCGCTGGCCATCGAGGTCGAAGAAATTGTCGCCCATGCCTATGGCCACGGTGCCGGAGACCTGTAAGGGTGGGCTAGGGGTTGCGGCCGGGGCGGCGGGGAGTTGACCGCACGGAGACGTGCCGCTCTCGCCGGTTAGCGGGCCAGAAGGCGGAGGGATAGGGCCCTGGAAAACGTGCGCGCCTTCTTCGTGGTCGACGGCCTCTGTGCCGGATGTGGCACGCTCGACCTCAATCTCGTTTTCTACCTCGGCGACGGCCGTGACGACGACAAGCTCGTAGCCTTCTTCCTCCGGTTCGTCATCTATCCGTAGTACGGCATCCTCCGCCAGACCTTTGGCATCATTCAAGAGGAGCGTCGTGCTGTTCGCGGTGATCGCTTCCGCCAGCTCCTTGGGCGGATCGAATTCGGCGGCGTGGTTGGCCTCTTCGAGCGCCCGCGCCCAGCCTTCCTCGCTGATGCGATTGGGGTCTGGATTATCCTCGATGCTGAACCCGGGCATCGTGCCCGTGATCAGTGCCACGAGTTGCTGGATTTGGAACTCGTTGAGGGAGCCACCTTGCTCTGTGGACCAGGCCGGCATCAGAGTACCCACTCGCCCGCATGCAATCGTGTCCATGAATTTCCTGTGCAGCACCGTGAGCTCACCGATCGTCGTTGGCCGGTTCTCTTCAAGGTTCAACGGCGCACCCGGCAGACCAGCGCGCTCCAGTGCGCCTTTTCCGGTCAGACCATGGCAAGAACTACAGTTCGGCGCAAACAGAGCGCCTCCCCTTTCGGCGTTCTCCGTGAGTTGGCGCTCCGTCGCGTCGGCTTCGCGCTCGAGGCGGTCCCACAGGAAGTAGAGCAGCGTCGCAATGGCGCCGACCATGAGCAGGCCGATCATCACGTTGACCTGCTTGCTCGTGTTCATGCGCTATCTTTACTCTTCCGATTCCTCACGCGGCTGGCGGCGTCTCATTGCCCGGCTCAAGTGGAACGGCCCGCCTCGGGTTCGCCACGCTTCCCGTGAACTCATACTGCCGGCCGGTCTGGACAATCAGGCTCAAGTCGTCCTGCACTTCGATCGGGAAAACGTCCATGGGCCTGGGTGCGGGACCGGCGACAATGATGCCGCCCTCTCTGGTATAGGTGGAACCGTGGCAGGGGCAGCGGAACCAGCCCTGGCGCCCCGCGAACTTGAAGTCTGGCCGCCAGGGGATCGTACAGCCGAGGTGGGGGCACTTCGTCCAGAGGGCGAGCACGCCGCCGGGCGTCTCCTCGCCGTTCGGTGTGGTCCCCGGCTCCAGGTTCACGAGCCAGAACTTGCCCTCAAAGATACGGACGGGGTCGCCGCCGGCCGCCGGAATACGCTCCGGTGCGACGGGGATCGGGCCCCCGAAGCCGCTAAGTTTGCGCAGCCACATGAAGTCCAGTGGCACGCCGAGCATCCCGACGGTAAGCAGTGCGAGCGTGCTGAAGAAGCCCCCCAGGATGAAAACGCGCCGCGTGATCGCTTGCCCTTTAGGGGCGGGGCGAGCAACAGGCGTGTCGACCGCGAGCGAGTGCGCCGCGGTAGCGGGGATGGCAGGGGGGGTTGCGGGCGTGGCTCCCGTGCTTTCAGCTTCCAATGCTAGATCGCCTCTACCCTTCGTCCACCTTGATGTCCCACGGGCCAATCAAACCTTGCCCCTCTCCTCTGAAGAAACTGCCGACCATGGACAAAGTCAGGTAAGCGGCCATGACGGCCGTGAACATTATGATGAACACGTCCCGCTTGGTGCGTACCCAGCCGAGCCGGAAGAGGACGTAGATGATGAGCAGCGCCAGGAATACGATCGTGCACAGCGGCATAACCTGCTCGGCCACGATGCTCGGGATGTTGAGATGCATGCCTTGCCACAGGTGGATGCTGCCGTAGCAGCAGTCCACGTTGTTGAACGGCACCGGCACATGGTCTATGTCCCTCGGCCAGTCCAGTTCCCCGTCGCGGTCGGTTGCCTCCTCATCATCCTCATTGGAGGCGAGGTCAAGCGCGAAATCGGGGAAGGGGACGCTAAATTCGAGCCTCTTTGAGAGGTCCTTGCCGGTGACGAAGCCCAAATGCTCGGCGCCCTCCTCGTCTCGCAGGCACGGCAGCCCCTGGTGTTGGGCGTCCACGTCACACGCTGGGATCCAGCGTGTGAGCTGCTCCGTTCTGAAAGTGGGCCCTGCGCCGGGCACAAGTTGACTGGGGAAGACGTTGCGGTCTCCGGCGTCGAAGATGACGAGGATGCCGCTCACGAAAACGGCGTAAATGGCAGCGATGACCGTGATGCGGACCGAGTACTTTGTGCCGAACCAGATGCCCTGCGCCTCGCGGCTGCGGTCGATATATGGGATCGCGGCGAAGAAGCCGAGGGCGATCGTCGGCAAGAGGACGCCTGCCCACGCTTTGTCCATATGAAGAAGGAGCTCCTGGAGGTTGAGAAAGTACCATGGCGCCTTTGACGGGTTCGGTGTGACGTCGGCGTTCGCGCGGTTCAGCAGAGGCGCGTTGATGAAGACCGAGAGCATAAGGAACGTGATTGTGAAGAGTACGGCGGCGATGAACTCGACGAAGACGAGGTCCGGCCAGACCAGCACCTCTTCCTCGCGCTCGCGCTTCGGGCGCGGACGCGCAGCGCCGGGGGCCCGGCCTGGTACGGGAGGGGCTTCGATCGCCATCGGGCGAATCCGGCTTCTAGAGCGGCCTCGCCATGCCGCCGTCCCGCCGGATGCGCCAGAAATGTACGGCCATGAAGACAGCCGCCAGCAGCGGCAGCGCAAGTACGTGCAGGGTGTAAAAACGGATCAGCGCGTTGGGCCCAACCTCATATCCGCCGAAGACGATGAGCTGCGTCTCGTCGCCGAAGTAGGGCGCGGAACCGCCGATGCCGTGGCCCACGGTGACCGCCCAGAGAGCCAGTTGGTCCCAGGGCAGCAGGTAGCCGGTGAAGGAGAGGACCAGGGTGAGTACCAACAGAATCACGCCGACGACCCAGTTGAACTCGCGAGGCGGCTTGTAGGCGCCGGTGTAGAAGACTCGCATCATGTGGAGGAACACGAGGATCACCATGGCGTGCGCCGTCCAGCGGTGCATATTCCGCATGAGCAACCCGAACTTCACGTTCGTCTCCAGCGCGGCGATGTCCTGATAGGCGCGCTCGACTGAGGGCACGTAGTAGAACATGAGCAGGACGCCTGTCACCGTGAGCACCAGGAACATAAAGAACGTTAGCCCGCCGAGACAATAAGTGTGCGTGATCTTCACGTGGGTGCGGTGCAGGCGTGTGGGGTGGAGGTGAAGGAAGACGTTCGTAGCCACGACGAGCATCTGGTTGCGGGGAGTATTGGGATAGCCGGAGCGGAAGATGGACTGCCAGATGTAGTTGTGGAACAGCTTGTCGTGAAGCCAACTCTGTAGCTTCTGAACCCGTTCCTGGAAGTTACGTGGTTTTCCCGGTTCTTCGGTGATGGCCATCCGCGCGCCTCCCTAGCGAGACCACCAGGCCCCGAGGACTACCATGATCGCCAGCGAGCCGAGGATGGTGAGAAGAACGGCGACGAACTCGAAACCCTCGGGTACTTGCCTGAACAGAATGTCGAGCGGGGGCATCTCTTTGGCGTCTTTCTCCCGACTTATATCACCATCAGGGCCGTGCGTGTGATTGTGAATCCTGTCGCAATCGCACTCTAGCACGGCGTCCTTCTCCCGACTTATACCACATCAGGGCCGTGCGTGCGATTGTGAATCCTGCCGCAATCGCACTCTAGCACCGGCCACTACAAGCGTCAAGCGCGTGTACTCGTTCTGTCTTTGGTCTGAGACTTTGTCACCAGCTAACTGGTCTGTGATTCTGTCACCCCATGAGGGAGACGATCACGTTGAACCGAAAGGAACAGACGAGGGCAAAGGTACTGACGATGGTGCTGGAAAGGAGGTGCACGAGCGAAGAGGGAGCGGAGCTACTACGCGTATCGAGTCGTCACTTACTGAGGCTTAAGAAGGCGTTCCGGGAGGAAGGGCCTGGAGCTCTCGCTCACGGCAACCGGGGGCGTAAGCCGGCCCACGCGATCAGCGATGATGTGCGAGAGGGAGTCTTGCGACTGGCGACGAGCCTCTATCATGACTACAACCACAGCCATCTTCAGGAAGAGCTTGTCTCAAGACATGACGTCCGCCTGAGCCGCCGTTCTGTGGCGCGGATCCTCACCGCGTCGGGGCTACGCAGCCCGCGACGCCGGCGGCCAAGGAGACATCGCTCGCGGCGGGAGCGCATGCCGCGGCCGGGGATGCTGCTGCAGGTGGACGGCAGCCATCACGACTGGCTGGAAGGCCGTGGACCGCCGCTAGTCCTGATCGGTGCGGTGGACGATGCGACGGGAGAGCTAGTGCACGCTCTCTTCAGGGAGCAAGAGGACGCTCAAGGTTACCTGATGCTGCTTAGAGAGGTGGTGCGCAGGCGCGGCATCCCGATCGCCTGGTACAGTGACAAGCACGGCGTCTTCACTCGCAACGACAAGGAGCCTTGGACGCTGGCGGAGGAGCTGGCCGGGCGCAGAGAGCCGACCCAGGTAACCAGAGCCCTCCATGAGCTGGGAATCAATCTGATACTGGCCCATAGCCCTCAAGCCAAGGGGCGTGTGGAACGCTGCTGGGGCGTGCTGCAAGACCGGTTGGGTAAGGAGCTGCGCCGGGCCGGCGCCACGACTCTAGCGGAGGCCAACCAGGCGCTCAAACGCTACTTGCCTCGCTTTAGGGATCGCTTCGCCAGACAGCCTGCGGACCGACAGCCGGCCTACCAGCCCCTACCCAAAGAAGTGGACTTGAGCGGCGTCTGCAGCTTCCACTATGTCCGAACGGTGAGCAACGACAACACCGTTCGTCTGGAAGAGCGGCTGGTTCAGATACCGCCAGGACCGGGTGGACGCAGCTATGCCGGGTGCCGTGTGCAGCTCCAGGAGCGGCTGGACGGCTCACTCACTGTGTTCCACAACGGGCGTCTCATCGCCCGCCAGAAGGCCCCCTCCAATCAACCGCTCAGAGCCAGAAGACGCGCCCGCGGTCGCGAACTCATCGCTACTGAGCAAACGCCCCGCCCGACAAGAACAGCCACTGCTCCACCTACCCTCAAAGAAAAAACAGGCGCGCCAGCCAAGCCGCCTCCAAACCACCCCTGGCGAAGACCCCTGCTCAGGAGACAGGTGACAAAGTCACTGGCCAGTTAACATGACAGAATCACAGACCTACGACAGGGTACTCTACGACAAGGCGAGGTACGAGGTAGGAGGTCAGAGGCCTGGTTGTTTGTTCTCGGTTAACGGTTGCTTGCTTTCGGAAAAAAGGTTGGGTTCTGGGCGGTTCTGACGTTTGGCGCGAGGCGGGGAATCTTGTTTGTTTTGGCCTTGATTGTTTCGGACGCGGGACGTGGTGCGCTCGGCGTGGTGCGGCGATGCTTATTTCCTCTGGACAACTGTTAAGGTGCGGGCGCCGCTTTCAGGATAGCCGAAGGCGCCGAGAGCTCAAAGGGGAAGTGGCAGTTGCTTACACGAATCCAGTTGTCAAATCCTTATTGACTGTTGGGCTTATAATGGGCGCACAAGGAGGGAGCCATTGCTCGCCGGGATGCGGGGTGCGTTCATTACTGGCCTGCTGGCGCTCGCGCTAGCCGGTGGCGCATGCCAAAGCGACGAAGAAGCGACGCCGAGTACTTCTCCAACGCCCGCTGTGACAGGCAAGGGCCCGCGTTCGCCCACGTCGACCGAGGTTGCGGAAATCACCCCAACGCCCCTAAAGACGCCGAACGCCGACCCGATACTGCGGCTGGTCGATGAGGTTCTTTATCCGGATCTGACACGACGGATAGCGATCAACCGCGAGGAGTTAGATATCGAAGTCGTGTCCGCCGAGGAACACCAGTGGCGGGACCGGTGTCTCGGCCTCGCTCCGCCTGAGTCTTGCCCCCTGCCAGTTGAGCCTGTGTCGGGCTACCGGATCACGCTGGAGGCGAAGGGCGATCAGTACATCTATCACGCGAGTCGCCAAGGGTGGTATCTGTTCGGCGGGACGCCAGATGGGCTCCAGGTTGTGATCGAGAGAGCGAAGTACTATCTGGTTCACGAGAGAGGAATTACCGGGCAGATTGAGACCGTCGCTGTCGAAGAGGTTATCTGGGGTTTGTGTGGCGTACCATATGACGGCGGCGCATGTTCGTCTACCAGCGCGGGCCCTGGATATCGAATCACGTTACGGGATGCGGCGCAAGAATTCGTATTCCATACAGATAGGATCAACTCCACCCGGTACATCGGCCCTAATTAGGTGGGAAGGGTTATGGCATACCCTGGCCGCCCCGCGCGGCGCATCATACGATTCGGTATTGTCTTCGCCGGAACTACCTTGGCCTCTATTCTTGCCGTCCATAGTTCCCTCGAACAGGCGGCAGCAGCGCCTCCCCCAAACGACAACTTCGAGAATAGGACCGTACCACAATGGGGGGTGTGCCCGGCATGGTGCGGCGATGCTCATCCTCGGACAACTGTTAAGGTGCGGGCGTCGCTTTCAGGATAGCCGAAGGCGGCGAGAGCTCAAAGGGGGAAATGACAGTCGAACACGCGAATCCAGTTGCCAAACCCATGGACAGTTGGGCTTATAATGGGCGCACAAGGAGGGAGCCATTGCTCGCCGGGATGCGGGGGGCGTTCATTACTGGCCTGCTGGCGCTCGCGCTAGCCGGTGGCGCATGCCAAAGCGACGAAGAAGCTACACCGAGCACTTCCCCTACACCCACGGTGACAGGCAAGGGCCCGCGTTCGCCGACGCCGACCGACGGCGCAGAAAGCACGCCGACGCCCGCAAGAACGCCAAACTCCGACCCGATACTTCGGCTGGTCGATGAGGTTCTTTTCAGGGATCTGAACCTTCGCATAACGGTCGCCCGCGAGCAGATAGAGGTAGTCATGGTTGAGGAACACGAGTGGCCGGATCGCTGCCTCGGACTAGTCCCTCCCGAATCCTGCCTTCTGCCAATAGAGCCCGTGTCCGGGTACCGGATCACGCTGCGGGCAAACGCTGAAGACTACATCTACCACACAAGCCGTGAAGGGGGATATCTGTTCGCCGGGACGCCTGGCGGACTAAACACGGTACTCGAAAGAGCGAAGTACTATCTCGTTCACGAGGCGGGAATTGATGCAGGGCAAATCGAGGTCGCGCGGGTTGAAGAAATTATTTGGCAGTCCGCATGCATGGGTCTACCCAGCGGCGACGGCCAATGTCCGCCTACCGGCGCCGGGCCGGGCTATCGCATCACTCTGCGGGCGGGCGGTCAGGATTACTTGTTTCATGCCGACAGGATGGGCTCGGCCAAGAGAGTGCACAACACGCCCGACTAGGAGATACGCCTGATGGTCCGTATGGAGCGTATGACCGGTTTCGCCCTCTTCGTCATCGTCTTGGCGGTTGCCATTGCCCTCCTGGATTCCACTGAGAACGCGCAAGCGGCGCCTCCGCCCAACGACAACTTCGAGAACAGGACCGTCGGAGCGGGTAATTACCTTCGGGATGCCACATCCAATGTCGAGGCCACCACACAGTCCGGTGAGCCAACACCGCCGTGTGTGAGCAGCATTTCCAAGACCGCCTGGTATCAATTCACACCCTCAGTGACCGGGCAGTACCGCCTTTCGACAGAGGGCAGCGGGTTCGACAGCGTTATCGGCGTCTATACCGGTTCGTCGCTCACTACCCTTACGAATATAGACTGCGCTGATCAGGGCGGCGCGGGACTTACGTCTGTTATCCTCCGCCAATTGGTAGCGGGCGTTTCTTACAAAATTCAGGTCGCCCGCAAGGGCGCCGGTTTGGGGGGTACGCTCAAGTTCGAAGTCGCTGATTCGCCTCCGTTCAACGACAACATCGGAAGCGCGCTGCCGATCGGTCCTCTCCCGTTCCAGGACTCCAGAAGAACGTACGAGGCGACACTGGAGGCCAATGAACCAACACCCTGCTCCAATTGGGGCAAGACGGTGTGGTACATGTTCAGCACGTTGACGGCGGGTGCGATTGCCGTCTCTACGGACGGAAGCAATTATGATACGTCAATCGCGGTCTATAGCAGCCCTGTCAGTCCTGCGACACAGGTTGGCTGCAACGATGATCCATTCGCCGGTAAGGACCCAGCCGCGATGGTCTTCAACGCGACGGCCGGTATCACCTACTACATTCAAGGAAATGGGGGCAGCACTATCTTCACCGCCAACTTCGTGCTGCAGGTCAAACCCAACGCCGATACTGACGGCGATGGTGTTTCGGACGTCTTGGACAACTGCCCCTCACAACCCAATCCGCCTACGCCTCCGTCGACGCTGCAGCTCGACACCGATTTCGACGGGCTGGGCGACGCATGCGACCCAGACGATGACCACGACGGAATTTGCGACAGCGGCGGGCCATTTCCAGCGGGTACGCCGGGGACGCCCTCTAATGGATGCGGTGCCGGACCAAGCGGAGTCGACAACTGTCCCCTTGTCCAGAACCAGAATCAAGTGAATACAGACGTAACCGAAGTGCCGCCCGGTGACGGCCTCGGCGACGCCT
>Ga0209324_10003510_pt1 | contig 10797 bp, 10 predicted proteins | sample Rifsed19ft3_FD_184015 | JGI IMG/M metagenome (GOLD analysis project Ga0209324, IMG submission 184015) | Soil microbial communities from Rifle, Colorado, USA - sediment 19ft 3 (version 2) | ecosystem: Environmental > Terrestrial > Deep subsurface > Rock core/Sediment | place: Rifle, Colorado...
CGTCTCGTTGCAGGCGTGGCACCGGTACCACTGCGGGTTCACGGCGACAAGACCCGCGGCTCCGCACCGGGGGCAGTGCGCCGTGCCAGCACGCGTTTCGGTCGCCTCTGCGATGGAAAGCCCCGGGCTCCCGAAGACCCCGCGGGGAATAAGCTTTACCAGCCCGGATGCCCCGGATCACTAGGCGATGCCGATCCGCAGGCTCCGGTCCGTCCTCTCCATGCTCCGACGTCCTTCTCTCTCGAGCTCGAGCATCGCGCGGATCGCGTCGACGTTCTCGGGGACGACGTCGGACTCCTGGTGGACGGCTTGGAAGTAGTACAGGTGCGTCCCATCCACGACGTGGACGCCGTCCTGCCAGACGGCGATCTCGTAGAGGTCCGCGCGGTTCCGGGAGAGGTCCCGCGCGAGCTCCATGACCTGCGCGGTGGACTTCACGCCCTCACTACCGGCGACGAACGTGATGCGGGGGAATCGTCTCCACGTGTCGAGGACCTGCGCGGGGTCCGCCGCCTTCTTGAGGTCCACGGACAGTGCGTGGAGGTGCATCAGGGTCGAGGACACCTTCACCGCGACGGTGTGGATGTTGAGCTTCGGGAGGACGCTCTGCACGTCGGGCCCGTGGTGGCTCGGCATCTCGAGCTCCGGCTCGATCGCGTTGATCGGCCCCCTCTTCGAATCGCCGGGGTCCGCGGCGCGGCGGACCATCACCGCGAGGACCTTCTCCACGCCGAAGTGCGCATCGAGTGGGAACAGCGTGCGGATGAGCCCCGTCGTGTTGCACGAAGGCACGCGGACGAAATGCGCGCCGAGGCAATCCGTGTAGTTCGCGGCCGCGTTGAAGGAGAGGTTCGTCAGGCTGTGCTCCTCGCCTCCCTGCCAGATCGCGCGCACGCCGGCCTTCTCGTACAACGGCTTGTAGCCGCTCTCCTCCGGCGTGCAGTCCACGACGAGGTCCGCCTCCTTGATCATGTCCTCGAGGGTGCCTTGGGCCCGCACGCCCGCCTTCTGGAATTTCGCCAGAGACTCCCTGTCCGAGGCGTACAGCGGGTAGCCTTTCTGCAGGGCGAGCTTCGCCTCGAAGTTCGGCTTCGTCTTCGCGACGCCCACGACCGTCATGTCGTCCTGGAGCGCCACCGCATCCGCGACGCGCTTCCCAATCGTCCCGTATCCGTTGATCGCGATCTTCGCGGGCAAGGAGGAACCTCCGTTGAGCCCATGGGCAGTCGGACGAAAAACGTTTCGTGGCGACAGTACGATCAGCGACCGGTTTCCGGGTCGCCCGCGCGATACAGGTCCTGTCGAATCCGGGGTACCATCGCCATGAGGACGGCGGACTCCGTGAGGGCATCCCGGTCGAGCGCTCGCTTCGTCAGGTATCCGATGGCCCCGTGCTTCGTCCCGATCCCGCGCACGCCCGAGACCGCGGACATCGCGTCGCCGACCGTCGATCCCGCCTTCACCTTCCGGAGTACGGAGGGCGGGTATCCGAACCCCGGACCGTGCCCCACCGTCACGCGGCCCGCGCGGTCGACAACCGCGCAGTACTGCACATCGAAGTAGTCCGCGGCGACTTCGTCCCAGATCAGGCCGGCTTCGATTCCGACGCCGAAGTCGGCGTCCTCGAGTGCGCCCCTCGCCCGGCCAATCGCCCCGCGGAGGGTTTCCGCATCGAACGGTTGCTCGGGGACCTCCGTCGGGGCCCGGACGGCCTGAACGCGCGCGGTCACCCTGAGGCGTTCGAGGATACGGCGCACCGCGCGCACCTTCACCGGGTTGTCCGTTCCCACGCGGACACGGAGGGGCTTCACGCGCCTGCCGTGCCGGTCGATGACCTCGGAGCGGATCCGGTGAGAGGCGATGGGCAGGCCGTCCTGCGCGAGGACCATGGGAACCGCGTGGATCTCGAGGGGGCGGAACCCCTTCGCCTTCCGAGCCTCGTTGAGCGCGACGGCGACCCCGTGACGCTCCGCGCTCACGACGATCGCGTCGAGCTCCGCGAGGTCGTCCGCGGGCCCGTACGGATCGTCGATCGCCTCGATCCGGAACCGTGGCCACCGCCGCGCACGGAGGAACCGCACGAGGTTCCGCTCGCGCACGGGGTACGGGTTCATCCTCCTCCGCGACTCCCCCGCGAAGCGGTCCGTCGTGAGCCCGATCAGGACGACCTCCGGGTCGAGCTCGAACGCGGCGCGGAGGAGGGCCTCGTGGCCGTCGTGGAGGATGTCGAACGTCCCTCCCGTCGCGAGCCGCATCGCCGCGGCCATCTGGGATGCGCGATATAAGCGTGTCTCACGGGACGAGGCGTCCCTCGTGGATCGCGATCAGGTCGGAGTAGACGGCGAACGCGGTCTGCCGGATCCCCGGGTGGCGCTCGGACACGAGGAGCTCCTTGAGCATGTCCGTCCGTACGAGGAGCGCGTTCGAGGTGCCCTCGATCCCCGCGAGCGCGTGGTCCCGCGGGAGCTCCTCGACGGTGACCGCCGCGCGGACGGTCCCGTCTTCGACCCATCCGCGCGCGACCTGCTTCACGCGACGGCCCTCTGCGTGGACGAGGCGCACGCGGTCCGCGTCGATCCCCGCGATCCCCTGCCGGGGCACCCTCTCCGGGCGGAGCCCGCCGCCCATGAGGACGTTCGAGAGGAGGCACGCCTTCACCGTCGCATCCCAGCCCTCGAGGTCCATCGTCGGGTCCGCCTCGAGGAAGCCCATCGCCCGCGCGCCCGCGATGCCCGCAGCGTACGAGCGTCCCGCCTCCAGCTCGCCGAGGATGTAGTTGCTCACGCTGTTCAGGATCCCCTCGAACGATTCGACGTGCGCCCCGCGGAGCGTCTCCCGGAACAGGTTGAACACGGGCGCACCGTCCATGACCGTCCCCTCGAAGCGGAACCCGACTCCCTTCCGGAGCGCCAGGGCCCGTAGGCGGCGGTAATGGTAGACGACGGGCCCCTTGTTCGCCGTAATCACGTGCTTCCCGCTCGAGAGGGCGGCGAGGATGTGGTCGAGCGCGGGCTGGCGCGACGCGATGCGGAGGGGCGTGAGCTCCACGACCGCGTCCGCGCGGACCGCGCGGAGGAACGCCGGGGTGGGCACTCGGACCCGGGTCCCGAGCCCGTCGAGCGTACCCCCCGCTTCGACATGGCGCAGGGCCCTGCGCAGGTCGACACCTCTACGGTCCTGGATGCCCCCGTGGGACGCGGTGAGAATCCCGACGACCTTCGCCTCCAGGCCCCGCTCCCGCGCGAGTTCCCTCCGCCGCTCGACGAGCATCCGCGCGAACTCGCGCCCGACGTTCCCGAAGCCGACGAGGACGAGCCGGTGCATCCCGTCAGATCTCCAGGACCTTCCCGAGCCCCCGGCGGGTCGCCTCCCGCACGACGAGGTTCGCGACCGCGGCGTCCTGCACGCCGACCCCGGTGAGGTCCGCGATCGTGATCTCCTCGTCGGACTCCCGACCGCGCTTGATGCCGGCGGCGATCTCCCCGAGCTCCGCGTAGACATCCTCCCGGCGGAGGGCGCCCGCGACCAGGGCGTGGTGGATCTCCCCGAGGGCCGCGCACTGCTCGAGCCGGTCCGCGACGACCTTGTCCGCCTTCGCGAGCACGGCGACTTCGAGCTCCTGCTTGTCCGGCCCGTCCGATCCGACGGCGGTGATGTGCATCCCCGGGCCGACCCAGTCCGCGCGCACGATCGGCGTCGTCGCCGGGGTCGACGTGACGACGAGGTCGGAGCCTCGGACGGCCTGCTCGACGGTCTTCGCAGGGACGACGGGCACACCGTGCTTCGCCTCCATCTCCCGGCAGTACGCGGAGACCTTGGCCTCGTCGCGGGCGACGGCGATCACCCGGTCCGGAGCCCTCACCTGAAGGAGCGCCTCGAGCTGGTACCGCCCCTGGTACCCGACCCCGACCATTCCCACCCGGTCGATGTCCCGCTTCGCGAGCAGGTCCGCCGCGACGGCCCCTGCCGCGCCGGTCCGCAGGTCCGTCAGGTACCCGTTGTCGAAGAGGATCGCGCGTGGGAACGTCGTCTCCGCGTCGAAGACGAGGACGAGCCCGCTCCCGATCGGGAGGCCCTTCGCGGGGTTGTTCCACGAGCCCGCGGCCTCCTTGATCGAGTAGTACGGTGCGCCCTTGAGGTATGCGCCCTTGACGTGGACCTCCGCGCGGTGCTCGGGGATGTCGATCCCGATGACGCCCGGGAGGACGGCCTCCCCGCGGGCGAGCTTCGCAAACGCCTCCCGGACCTCGCGGATCGCTTCCTTCGGGCCGATGAGGCCGCGGATCTCCGGCTCGAAGAGAAGGCGGACCTCCACTACGGCTTCCCCCCGGCCGCCTTCAGTTCGCGGAGGAGCGCGTCGATCCGGTCGAGGCCCGCAACGAGGTGCTCCGCCGGCGGACCCGTCCCGATCCGGATGTAGCCGTCCATCCCGAAGTGGTCCCCGGGCACGATCAGCGTGGACTTCTCGCGGATCAGCCGGTTCGCGAGCTCCGTGGAGTTCAGCTTGAGCGCGTACCGGAGGTACGCGATCGCGCCCGCCGTCGGCGGGACGTGGGAGAAGAGGGCCCCGTGCGCGTCGATCCACTTCGCGAGGATCGGATAGTTCCTCCGGAGGATCCCGCGGGTGCGCGCGAAGATCTCTTCCCGCCGCTCCCGTTCGAGCGCGATCTGGGCGAGTCGGTCGCTCGCATACGTCGGGCCGATCGTCGTGTAGTCGTGGTGGGACCAGAGGGCGGCGATCTCCTTCGGCGGCCCGACGAGCCATCCGATCCTCAGGCCGGGGAGACCGTACGCCTTGCTCAGGCCGTTCGAGATCAGCGTCTTCTCATGGTCTCCCCACAGGGATTCCGCCCGCGGGCCCTCCCGTTCCGCTCCGAGGTAGACCTCGTCGGAGAGGAGCCAGGCGTCCGCGTCTTCCGCCGCGTCGAGGACGGCCCGTCTCTGGTCGTGGCCCATGACCGCGCCCGTGGGGTTGTTCGGATTGCAGATGGCGATCGCTCTCGTCTTCGACGTGACGGACGCCTTCAGGTCCTCGGGGTCGAACTGCCAGCCGAGGTCCTCCCGCAGGCGCAGAGGCCGGACCTTGCCACCGAACCCGCGGACGAGGCCCCAGATCTGCATGTAGTTGGGGAGCATGAGGACGACCTCGTCGCCCTTGTCGACGAGGCGCCACGTCGCGAGGAAGTTCGCCTCCGAGGAACCGCACGTCACCAGGATCTGGTCCGGGGTCGCGCCCCGGTAGTGGTCCGCGAGGATCGACCGGAGTTCGGGGGTCCCGTTCGACTGGCTGTATGCCGCGGGGGAGTCAAGGAACGCTTCCATCCGGTCGTCCTCCCGGAGGAGTTCCCGGAGGGTCATCGGATGGACGCCGCTCTCCGAGAGGTTGATCTCGACGACGTTCTCCCATGTGGACTGCATCCGTTCCATGTCAAACGGGTCGATTCGCACGGTCTCCCCGTGCGGGGATTCGACCCGCGACGTTAAAGGTTCCGCGGGCCCCGGGCGGGTCGCGTCCGCGGACTGCGCCGACGGTGGTCGAGCGCGGGAAACGGCCGGGTTCGGCGTGTCTCATCATACTAAAGAATTCCGATGTGGTTATATATGAGTGATTGCATCCCTCGCTCCCGGACGAGCGGGGGCATGAAGCGCCTGGGCGTCGTCGAGAACATCGCGTACGATGGCAGTGTCCTCGTCCGTTCGGAGACCGCGCCAGCCGTGGGAACCCCCGTCGTCGACAAGAGGAACCGTCCCATCGGGCGCGTTGCACGGGTCTTCGGGCCCGTCCGGGAGCCGTTCGCGTCCGTGAGGCCGACCGGGCCCGCGTCCGCGTCGCTCATCGGAGTCGAGGTATTCGTGGGTGAGGGAACGCATGCCGACAAAGAAGATCGAAGAGGCCGAAGAAGTCACTAGGTGCCCGGAGTGCAACTCTGGCCACCTCGCGCACGACTACGAGCGCGGGGAGCTCATCTGCGAGGAGTGCGGGCTCGTCCTCAACGACCAGATGATCGACCAGGGGCCGGAGTGGCGCGCGTTCGACGTCGAGCAGGGCGAGAAGCGCGCGCGCACGGGCGCGCCGATGACGTACACAATCCATGACAAGGGCCTGTCCACGACGATTGGGTGGAAGAACAAGGACTCGTACGGGAAGTCGATTCCGACGAGGAACCGCGCTCAGCTGTACCGCCTGCGGAAGTGGCAGCGCCGGATCCGCGTGAGCAACGCGACGGAGCGGAACCTCGCGTTTGCCCTGTCGGAGCTGGACCGGATGGCGAGCGGGATGGGGCTCCCGCGGAACGTCCGCGAGACCGCCGCGATGGTCTACCGAAAGGCGGTGAACAAGAACCTGATTCGCGGGCGGTCGATCGAGGGCGTCGTCGCCGCCTCCCTGTACGCCGCCTGCCGGCAGTGCAACGTGCCTCGCACGCTCGACGAGATCGCGAACTCGTCCCGGGTCGGGCGGAAGGAGATCGGCCGGACGTACCGGTTCATGACCCGCGAGCTGAAGCTCAAGCTCATGCCCACGAAGCCCCAGGACTACGTGTCGCGGTTCTGCAGCGAGCTCAAGCTGAGCGGCGAGGTACAGTCCAAGTCGGTCGAGATCCTGAAGAGCGCCCAGGACCGGGAGCTCACCTCCGGGCGCGGGCCCACGGGCGTCGCCGCGGCCGCGATCTACATCTCGTCGATCCTCTGCAACGAGCGGCGGACCCAGCGCGAGGTCGCGGACGTCGCCGGCGTCACGGAGGTCACGATCCGGAACCGGTACAAGGAGCTCACGGACAAGCTCGGGATCCAGGTCGAGCTCTAGGCGCGGTCCGACGAGACGCAGGCAATCGGGCGGTGGGGTCTCCGTGTCCGTTTCGTACCTCTAGGTAGAAGTATGCAACGGGGATCCTCGCCCTTCCGGCGGGAGGTGCGCGGGTCTGCTCCTACGGCAGGCGTAGGCTCCCGCGGATGATGGGGGTGACCTGACCCCCGACCTTCACGGACGTCGGCGTGGTCCCTTCCGTCTCCACCGTGACCTCGATCCGGCTCGCATGGTGGACCTCGATCCCCTGCTCGATCACGAAGGTGGGCGCGGGGAGCCTCCTGTTCGCGGCGAGGTACGCGCCGCAGGCGCCGGCCGCGCTCCCCGTCGCCGGGTCCTCCCGGATCCCGTCCGCGGGCGCGAAGGACCGCGCGTGCACATGGGCCTCGGGGCTCTCCGTCTCGAACGTGAACACGTAGGCCACGAGTCGGTCCCCGAACTTCGCGAGGAACTTCGTCAGGGCCCGCATGTCATAGTCGATCGCCCGCACGGCGTCAAGGGACTTCATCGGCACCTGGAGGGACGTAATGCCCGTCGCCGCGACCTGCGGCTTGAGCTTCCCGATCCCGATGTCCCTTTCCCGGACATCGAGCGCGTCCGCAATCCCCTTCACGTTCTCGAAGCGCTTCCCCAGGCTCGGCTCGCCCTGGGTCATGACGACCTTCCGGATCTGTCCCGCCTCGATCCGGAGCTCGAGAGGGAGCACCCCGATCTCGACCTCCTGGTAGACGATCGACGAGCCCTCGGGACGCGGGACGATGCCCTCCATCGCGGCGACGTACGCCGTCCCGATTGAGGGATGGCCAGCGAACGGGATCTCCCCCGATGGCGTGAAGATCCGGTTCCGGTAGTGTGCGGCCGGGTTCCGCGGCGGCAGGACGAACGTCGTCTCGGAAAGGTTCATTTCCCGCGTGATCCCGAGCATCTCCGCGTCGCTCAGCCCCGTCGCCCGCGGGAACACCGCGAGCGGGTTTCCCGTGAGGGGCGTGTCCGTGAACACGTCGACGCGCCAGAAGTCGAAGAAGCGTTCCGCCGTCGTCACCGCCTCCCCGGTGCGATACGCCTGCCCGGTCTTAAGGATGCCCGACACGTTTTTCCGGCGCCCGCACTTCCTGCCCTGGGGGGACCGGGGTTGTCCGAGGCGAGGAAGCGTCGCGCATCGCTGTCGATCCGCGACCGCCGGGTCTCCCGCCGGGTCCAGAAGTTCCCGGAGTCCGTGATCCGGGAGATGACGCGGATTGCGAGCCTCCACGGCGCCGTGAACCTCGCCCAGGGATTTCCGGACTTCGACCCGCCGCGCGAGCTCGTCGCCGCCGCGAAGCGCGCCCTCGATGGCGGGTACAACCAGTACTCGATCACGTGGGGCGCGCAAGAGCTCCGTGAGGCGGTCGCGGCAAAGGCGAAGGCGTTCAACGGGATCGACGCGGACCCGGAGGCGAACCTCGTGGTCACGTGTGGCTCCACGGAGGCGATGATGGCCGCGATGCTCAGCCTCGTGAACCCAGGGGATGAGGTCGTCGTCTTCGAGCCGTTCTACGAGAACTACGGCCCCGACGCGATCGTGAGCGGCGCCCGGCCCCGGTACGTGCGGATGCGCTGGCCCGACTGGCGGATCGACGAGGAGGCCCTCAAGGCGGCGTTCACCCGGAAGACGAAGGCGGTGATCCTGAACACCCCGAACAACCCCACGGGCAAGGTGTTCCGCCGCGAGGAGCTCAAGGTCCTCGCGGACCTGTGCTCGGACCGCGACGTCGTCGCGGTCACGGACGAGATCTACGAGCACATCGTCTACGAAGGCCAGCGCCACGTGTCCCTCGCGACGATCGGGGACATGGCCGAGCGGACGATCACGATCAACGGGCTCTCGAAGACCTACAGCGCGACGGGCTGGCGTGTCGGCTGGGCGATTGCGCCGAAGACCCTCGTGGACGCGATGCGCCGCACGCACGATTTCCTCACTGTCGGCGCTCCGCACCCGCTCCAGATTGCCGCCGTCGCCGCGCTCCACCTGCCGCCGTCGTACTACCGCGGGCTCGCGGCGTCGTACCAGGGGAAGCGGGACGTGTTCGTGCAGGCCCTGCAGTCGCTCGGACTCGGTTGCCGCGTCCCCGGGGGCGCGTACTACGTGATGGCGGACATCTCCCCCTTCCCGTTCCCGGACGACTGGGGCTTCGCGATGTACCTCGTCGAGCGCCTCCGCGTCGCCGTCGTCCCCGGGAGCAGCTTCTACGGGCGTCCCGCGGCCGGGCGCGGGTTCGTGCGCTTCATGTTCTCGAAGCGGGGGGAGACCCTCGCGGACGCCCTGATGCGCCTCGAGGGCCTCGCGGACCTCCGGTAGCTCTTTCCCCCGTCGCGCGTTCGCGGCCGGGATGCCTGGAGACGCGGACCGGCTCTTCGTCGGCGGGAAGGTCCTCACCGCCTCCCGGAACCGACCGTCGGCGCGCGCCCTCGCCGTGCGCGGGGACCGGATCCTCGCCGTCGGGACGGACGCGCAGGCGGAGCGGTGGGCGGGGCCGCGGACGCGCCGCGTGGAACTCCGTGGCCGGGTCCTCCTCCCGGGGTTCATCGACGCCCACGCCCACATCGCGGACGCGGCCGGCGAACTCGGATGGACGCCGCTCGAGAGCGTCCCGAGCCTGGATGCGGCGGTCGATGCGCTCCGGGCCGCCGCGCCGAAGGTCGCCCCGGGGACATGGGTCGTCGGCAAGGATTGGGACGAATCGAAGTGGCCGGAGCGGAGGTACCTGACCCGCGACGACCTCGACCGTGTGGCGATGGACCGTCCCGTGTTCGCGATGCGGAGGGACCGCCACCTGGGCTCCGCGAACTCCCGCGCGCTCGAGCTCGCCGCGGACCTCGCGCGCGTCCGCGGGTTCGAGACCGACGGGGCCGGCCGGCCGACCGGCGTCCTCCGGGAGGAGTCGTTCACCGCGGTCCGCTCGCGGGTCGAGGCGTCGGAGCCCACGGTCGAAGCAGGCCTCTCGGGGATGGCCCGTCGTCTGCATCGCCTCGGGATCACCTCCGCCCACGACGTCGTCGGACTCCGCGGATGGCGTGCGTACCAGCGGGCGCACCGGGCCGGGCGTCTCCGGCTCCGGGTGTGCGCGATGCCTCGAGACGACCTCCTCCCCTCCCTCGTCGGCGCCGGGATGGTCACGGGCCTCGGCGACGCTTGGCTGCGGCTCGGGGCGGTCAAGGTCTTCGCGGACGGATCCCTGGGCGCCTACACGGCGGCCCTGCGAGAGTCCTACGTCGGCCGGCCGGAAGACCGTGGGATCCTCATCCATCCCCAGGCCGAGCTCGTGGACCTCCTGAGGACCGCGCACCGGGCGGGGCTCCAGACCGCAACGCACGCCCTCGGGGATGACGCGATCCATCGCACCCTCGATGCCCTCGCCGCCGTGCAGGCCGAGGCGCCGCGGCGGGACCCTCGCCACCGGATCGAGCACTACGAGCTCCCCGACGAGGTCGCGCTCCGGCGGACGAGGGATCTCGGCGTCCTCGTGTGCGCCCAGCCGAATTTCATCGGCCAGTGGAGCGGGCCCGCGGACGTGTACGAGACCCGCCTCGGGGCGGAACGGGCCTCGGTGAACAATCCGTACCGCCGGATCCTCCGGTCCCGGGTCCGCCTCTGCTTCGGCTCGGACGGGATGCCGTACGGTCCCCTCTACGGGCTCCATTGGGCCGTGAACGGGTTCCACCCCGACCAGAGGATCCGGGTCGAGGAGGCGATCCGCGCGTACACGATCGGCGGCGCCTACGCCTCCTTCGAGGAGCGCCTGAAGGGGAGCCTCGAACCCGGGAAGCTCGCGGACTTCGTCATCCTCGAGGGGGACCCTACCGAGGAACCGGACCGGATCGCGGGTATGCGCGTCGCGGAGACCTGGATTGGTGGGACGCGGGTCTGGAGAATCGGCGCGAAACGTTGAAGGGTTCCTGCGGGGTTAGGTCGGAACGCCCCCAAGGCGGGGGTTGCCCAAACAGAACCCGAC
>Ga0209324_10003515_pt1 | contig 10789 bp, 11 predicted proteins | sample Rifsed19ft3_FD_184015 | JGI IMG/M metagenome (GOLD analysis project Ga0209324, IMG submission 184015) | Soil microbial communities from Rifle, Colorado, USA - sediment 19ft 3 (version 2) | ecosystem: Environmental > Terrestrial > Deep subsurface > Rock core/Sediment | place: Rifle, Colorado...
AGTTGTATATCTTGAGCGCAACCGGCTTGGGTATCTTATAACCCCGCAGGGTATAGCGGAGAAGTCGCGTCTGACATACAGCTATATACACCGGTCGTACGGTTATGTGCGCAAGTTGCGTATCAGTATACGTGAGAGGCTTAAGGTATTATCCCGCGAGGGTGTGCACAGCGTGGTGATATACGGAGGGGGGGATATTGCCGAGGTAGCGTATCTTGCTGTACATGAAGTTGGGATGAAACTTGTTGGGGTAGTAGACGGTTCCCGTGCAGGAAGGCCGTTTCTTGGTTACACCATTCAGCCTGTAAGTGTCCTGCCAGGATTATCCTATGACAGGATAATCATTACTGAGCCTGTGATGATACAGGACATGGGCAGCCTGCTTCATGAATATGGGATTGACGAAGGGAAGCTGGTGCGGGTGGAGTAGATATCTATTTCTTATTCTTATGATACTTGTTTCTACGCTCAGATATTAAAAGCAAAATGATACCAATAACGGCAAATGTGAGTAGGATGGACAATGCTATCTCAGTCGGCGTCATTGTCATTTTCACTTACCCCCTTCTTATCCAGCATATATCCAAAAAACAAGAATGCAACACCAGTTATTATTCCTATTAATATCGACTTCAAATAAAACTTGTCAGATACTATATTCCCGATTACTGCAATACCAAGCACTAGCTTGGTGATATCGTAACATAACTTCGACAGGTTGTCTATTTGCTTTCTGTTCATTTTATTTATCATGGTGAGCAATATTAGTGCCATGAATTGCAGACGATTTAACACATTGATAAACTTCATACTCTTTGATAATATACAGGAGTTGTCTTACTCAAAATGCACATGAAGTTGTGCAGAAAGGTACATACATGAAGGCACTCATTACAAGCGGCGGTAAGGGAACGAGGCTGAGGCCGATCACACACACGAGCAATAAGCATCTTATACCTATTGCCAACAAGCCGATGATCCACTTTGCAATAGAGGCGGTGTTAGAGGCTGGAATTAAGGAAGTGGGGATTGTATATAATCCTGACACAGGGGATGAGATTAAAAAGGCACTGGGAGACGGCGGGCAGTGGGGGATGCGGTTAACTTATATACTTCAGGAAGCTCCTCTTGGGCTTGCGCATGTCGTAAAGGTGTCTCAGGATTTTCTTGGTAATGAGCCTTTTGTATTCTACTTAGGGGACAACGTGGTTGTAGGGGGTATTAAGCGGTTCATAGATGATTTTAAAAGAAATGGTTCAAACTGTCATCTTGTATTGTCCAGGGTACATGACCCTGAGCGTTTTGGTGTGCCGGAAATTAAGGATGGGAAGATTGTCCGGGTTGAAGAAAAGCCATCTGTGCCCAAAAGTCAATATGCTGTAACCGGCATCTATATTTATGACTCCACTATATTTGAGGCTGTAAATAATATTAAGCCGAGTGCAAGGGGGGAGCTTGAGATCTCAGATGCGCACGATTATCTGATTGCTCATGGATACAAGGTCGGCTACTCTGAGATTACAGGGTGGTGGAAGGACACCGGGAAGCCGGAGGACCTGCTGGAGGCGAACCGTTTGACACTGGACAGAATAATAGGCGATCATGAGTCACTGATAAACGGCAAAGTAGATGATGCGTCTGACATAGCAGGCAAGGTGATTATCGAGAATGGCGCACAGATCATCAGGAGCAGTATCAGGGGCCCGGTGATCATAGGTGAGAATACCATTATTGAAGACAGCTACATTGGTCCGTTTACGTCAATCTATTACGGATGTCATATAAAGAACAGCGAGGTTGAGTACAGCATCATTCTTGAGAAGTGCAGGATAGTTGATGCGGATATCAGGATCGAGAGGAGCCTGCTTGGCCGGGAGGCTGAGATAATCAAGTGCAGAACAAAGCCGAGGACGCAGAAGTTTATTATCGGGGATCAGAGCATCGTTGAGCTGATATAGGAGGAACAATGAAATTACTTGTAACAGGCGGCGCCGGATTTATAGGAAGTAACTTTATCAGGCATATGCTCAAAAAATATCCTGATTATCATATTGTCAATCTTGATAAACTGACTTATGCCGGGAACCTTGATAATCTCAAAGATGTTGAGGGTCATCCGAACTATACATTTATAAAGGGTGACATTTGTGATGTAAAGGTGGTGTCGGGTGCGGTCTCGGGCGTGGATGCGATAGTTAATTTTGCAGCAGAAACTCACGTTGACCGCTCTATTTTAGAGCCCGGCAGCTTTATACAGACGGATGTGTACGGGACGTATGTATTGCTTGAAGCAGTCAAGGTTGAGGGTATAAGAAGATATATCCAGATCTCCACAGATGAGGTGTACGGGAGCATTGAGACCGGTTCGTTCACAGAGGAAAGCCCGCTTTCTCCGAGCAGTCCGTATTCTGCATCAAAGGCAGGGTCCGACATGCTGGTGCATGCCTACTGGACTACGTATCACCTGCCTGTGATTATCACACGTAGTTCCAACAACTTTGGTCCATACCAGTATCCTGAGAAACTTATCCCGCTTTTTATTACTAATGCAATTGAGGGGCAGAAGCTTCCGCTTTATGGAGACGGCATGAATGTGCGTGACTGGATATACGTGGATGATAACTGTGCGGCTATAGATGTTGTTCTTCATAAAGGGATCGAGGGTGAGGTCTATAATATCGGCGGTGGTAATGAGAGGACTAATGTTGAAATAACAGACATCATCCTGAGTGATACGGGGAGGCCAAAGTCATTTATCCAGCACATTAAAGACAGGCTGGGGCATGATCGCCGTTATTCTATAGATTCATCAAAGCTTGCTTCCCTCGGTTTTGAATCAAAACATAGTTTTAATGACGCCATGAAGGCCACTGTTAAATGGTATAAAGATAACGAGTGGTGGTGGAGGAAGATCAAGTCTGAAGAGTTCAAAAAATATTACAAGAAGGCATACGGTGAGGTCGAGTGGTAAGTCTCCCTCTATAAAATGGGGCAGTGGCGAGATTGGCGGACCCAGGCATGATTACAGGGAGTCCTTGCTGCTTGGGCTTGTAAAGGATAAGTTGCAGGATGGGAATTCGGTCCTTGATGCCGGCTGCGGGAGTGGAAGTCTTCTTAATAAGCTGGCAGGATATGGTTGTCATGTCTACGGGATAGAGCAATCAAGAGAGTTTGTTGATTTCATTAATGGAAGGTCCGGCGCCTCACGTCCCGGAAACATTCAACAGATTAAATACGGCAGTGTAACGAGTATACCATTCCCTGATGAGATGTTTAATCTGGTCGTCTCCGGTGATGTATTAGAGCATGTGAAGGATGATGATAAGGCTGTTCGGGAATTCAACCGGGTGTTAAGGCAAGGCGGGATTTGTGCAGTCTCTGTACCTGCAATGCAGTCGTTATGGGATTTCTCTGATGAATGGGCAGGTCATCTGAGGAGATACAGCAGGGAGGGTATAGTTGGTCTGTTTGAGAAAAACGGCTTCGTTGTTGAGGATGTCAGTTTCTGGGGATTTCCATTTACATTGTTGTATCACAGGTTTGTATACCTTCCGTATATAAAAAAGAGGATTTCCGGGGGCAGGGAGGCTGATACAGACAGACCACCTGATGCAGGTAAACATAAGTTTATGGCAGGGGTTCTAAGAATGATATTCAGGATTGACTCCTGCTTCAGATGGGTGCCATATGGTATTGGTCTTACTTTGAAGGCACGCAAGTCAGGGTAATAAGATAGTGAAATGGAAAATATTTCTCCTTATTGCTTTAATATCCTCTGCTGTCTACGCAAATTCCTTCCAAAATTCCTTTCATTTTGATGACCAGCATTATATAGTAGAAAACCCCTACATTCGCGATCCCGGAAATATCCCATCCTTTTTTATTTCGCCCAGGTACTCAAGTTTTGAGCAAATCTTTACAAGCCATTACAGACCACTCCTCGTAACATCCTATGCAATCAATTATGCCCTTGGTGGTCTCAGGCCGGAAGGCTACCATGTGGTTAACCTCCTGTTTCATGTCGGGTCATCTTTTCTGGTGTACCTCATACTGCAGGCAATGTTAGAGCCGGTAGCGCCGACCTTTAGTTCGATAAAACTCACGACAGGTATGGTCGGCAAAAAGTGGGGGATGAACCCCCACGCTGCGGCGTCGTTTGCCTCTGCTCTAATCTTTGCAGTCCATCCCTTCAACTCCGAGGTAGTGAACTATATAACGGCACGTTCCAGTGTCATGTGTGGATTCTTCTATCTTCTCTCTTTCTATCTCTGGATAAAGTTCAGACACGCAGTCGCTGCGAACTGGTTGCCGTATTACATTATATCTGTCTTTGCCTTTATCCTCGCCATGCTGACCAAGGAGGTCGCCATTACCCTTCCTGTTGTATTGCTTATATATGATTTCTATTTCCACAAACGGCTTAACGCACTTCCTTATGCCCGCTATCTTCCTTACTTACCATATGTTTTTTTAATAGTCATTCCGTATCTTATATATCGCATATCAGTCTATGGTCACATTGTGGGAGGCGGCACACGGGATTATCTGACAAATCTCCTTACTCAGCCTATGGTGCTGCTGAAGTACATTCAGCTTATGTTTGTGCCGGCCGGGCTTACTATTGATCATGACATCGGGTTGTCCGCCGGTATTTATGATGCTTCTGTAATATTACCGGGGGTGTCCATCCTGATTATATTATGTATAGCGTATATATTGTTCCGGCGTGGGCGTGAGTGGAGGGTATTGTCATTCTTCATTCTCTGGTTTTTCATTACACTTCTTCCAACAACGATTATACCGCTCAATGCCGTACTGCAGGAGAACAGGGGGTATCTGGCAGGGATTGTGTCTGCTGTAATTGCAGGGTGGGCGCTGAGCAGGCTTAAAAGAAGATATTTCATTCCCGGAGTGGCTATGCTCGTTATAGCTTTATCCGTTCTGACTTTTAATCGTAATCTTGCATGGAAAGATGACCTCTCACTATGGAGTGATGCAGTTGCAAAGTCTCCAATGTCTGCGCGTGCCCATGATAATCTTGGTCTTGCCTGGATGGGGGTAAAAAAATATGATCTGGCCATTGGAGAATTTAATAAGACGCTTGAATTGAACCCGCAATATTATCTGGCCTGGTATAATGCAGGAGTGGCATATCAACTGCAGGGTGATCTTGAAAAGGCAAGGTTTGCTTATGAGGAGAGCCTGAAGATAAACCCGTCATATTTCAGGTCTTATTACAATGTCGGGATTGTGTACAAAAGACTTGGTGAGCCGGACCTTGCAGTAACATCTTATGATAAGGCGATTGCCCTCGATCCGCGTCATCCGTTTGTGTATAACAATCTTGGTGTTATCCTGACGGAAAGAGGGGATTATAAAAGGGCAGAGGATGTGTTTAAGAAGGCTGTAGAAATAAATCCGGGTTATGAGAAGGCATACTATAATCTTGGAAATGTCTATTTCAGGGAAAAGAAATATGGCAAGGCTGCGGAGGCTTACAGGGCAGCTGTCAGGATAAGGCCTGATTACAGGGAGGCTGATGAGATGCTCAGACAAACGCTTGCAAGACAGTAGATTTCACCTGTCATCCCGAAGCACCTACCCCTGTCATCCCGAACTTGTTTCGGGATCTCCTTTTCAGCTTTCGCCATGCTATAAACAGAACAATCGTCATGGATACTGCCATTAATAGTTTTTGCAACAGAGTAGTTTTTAAGGCCATAACTGCAACACCGACGAATGGCAGAAGGGCGACCCTGACAACTGGTTTCAGGTGCGGATGCCCTTCAATAAATTGCGCGGCAGGCGGGCTTAGTTTGTAGTATGTCTCCACGAACCACCTTCCGAATCTGTTGGTCAACAGATATTCATCCCTGAATCCTCGCAGTAATACGACGTGTCGTTCAAATGGACTCCCGTATGCAGCAGTAGCAATGAAACATGCCTCGCCTAACCGTTGCCCTTTCAGCAGGAGTTGCGCTAAATCAAGGAAACCGCTGATAAAGTAAATGTTAGAAGTGTCCGGTGTAAGGGTAGTCCTGTTGTCCTCCCACGCTATATTTACGTTACCGCTCTCATCTATTGTCATTGCATGATTAAGAGAATCGCCAAAAGGTTCGGCATCGTCCAGCCAAAAATAGGGATCTTGCCATGTACGAATCCTTCCCTTTTCTGTGGAAAAGTTAAGATATATATCAAAAGTTGTCTGTATGTTATCTATCCATGACACAAAAACACTACCTGAATTGGTTATTTTGACTATTGGACGGATAGCCGATGACTCAGTACCAGATTTCCTCGCATTAATACGTACGTTATCAATAAAGTCAATGAATGTGTTTCCAAAGTTTTCTGAGTGATTAGAGTATATATGGAAGTTAGGTTTTTTCCCGGAACTCTCTGATATTATGAAAGTGTTGTCTGCCCATACTACTATTACAACACCTTTATTATTACTGGCAATTGATACATCTTTTGCACCTGTATCCAATACCCCCGTATTTGCACCTTCTTGCAGAATGGTATTAATTCTTCTGTCATCCTCTCCCCATGTAGCTCCATTATTATGTGATACATTAAAGTAGACATCATATGTCCCATCTCCGGCATATGGGTCTCCTCTTATTGCCCTGCCTGCGGTATCAGCCCAGGCTATATAAACGTTGCCGCTATCGTCATTGCTCATAGCAGGAGGTGCGGTCTCATAGAAACCTATAGGTGCGGAATCAATACGGGTTGCATTTGCTTTCCATGTTACTCCATTATTCAGTGATATATTAAAATATATACCTGGAAAGACATCCTCTTCCGGTACATTTCTGCTATCCTTCCATGCCGCATAAACAACCCCTTTCTTGTTTGTTGTAATAACAGGATTAGTTGCCGAATATATTCCGCCTTCAACTCCGGTGTTCAATCTCAACTCCGGAAACTGATACGGAACTATGAAATCTGTAGGGTCTGAGAACTGCACCTGTAGTGATCTGAAATATATCTCGAAAATACCTGCCAGGTTTCTATCGTCTTCCCATGCGATGAATACATTGCCATTCTCATCACATGCTATCTGGGGGTTTATTGAATCTCCAGGTGCAGGATTATCTGAGTCTATACGATAATCAGTAAATTCATCAGGGGCATTCCATGTAGTACCGAAGTTCTTGGAGTACCTGAAATATATGTCCTTCTTCCCTGTACCTGATAAGACTGCCCTGTCATCAACCCATACTACATAGACACGGCCTGACTTATCTGAACAGACCTGCGGAGATGTTGCATTGCCATCCTGTACTGCATTCGTGGCCTTCGGGAATCCTGTAGTTATGGGCACAGCACGGGGAGACCATCCGCTTTCAACGAACTTAGTGTTAATATAGATTTTACTGGGGCCGCCCCTGTTGTCACTCCATACGGCATAGACATGTCCGCTCTCGTCAGAGCTCAAACGCGGGGTAACGGCATTATTGGGTATAGATATCACTGGCAGGTCAATTCTTGTATCCCTCGGATCAAATTGAACTGCATAGGATATATTATCAGATGAAAAATAGGTGACAAATATTGATGTCAGAATTAATAAATATAATATTTTCTTCATTAATATCCTGCTTCTACCTTGTAGTCTGCGACCTGTAAATCCTTCCCCTTGCCATATTAAACAAAGCAATATACTCTCCGCTCCTGTAATCAGGGTAAGTATGAGAAAGAGATTGAAATGTCTTGTCCTGATAAAAAAGTGTCACCTCTGCATATATCCCTTTGCCTATATATATCCTGTGGGAATAATCCTTGGTTGATGCAAGTACAACTTTTGCCCGGGTTAAATAACCAGGATCTATATTAATTACCCTGTCAGGTAAATTTTCGTGACTCCTGCCGCAATCCTCTTCAATCTTATTCGTCATGTTTTTAATATCTGCAAGCGTATCAGGAGTAAAAGGGGATTCAAAGAATAGAAATATCCTCTTCAGGTCAGCGCCCATCTCTTTTTCATAGTAGTTTGAATGAGACCACGACCAGACAGGGCTCGACATGTCAATCGGACCCAAAGCTGAAGAGAGCTTCTCCCGCGCGGTGTTTAAGACACCCTCATTGCCAAACAATATTGCTGTAAAAATTTTAACCTGCTCAACAGGTCTTATAATTCCCATAATAATGTGTTAGACTATATTAATAGTATTGCAATAATCATGCAAGTTGTCTAAGTTTGATTTTACTCATTGCTCATTGCTGAGTACTCATCGCTTCTTATAATAATGCTTGACAAGCGCTCAATAAATAAATAAAATAACGTGTTTGTGTAAGGGGGTTTTTAATTATGAAGACGATTTCGGCTAAAAAAGAGGATCTGAAGAAGGACTGGTATGTGGTGGATGCGGACGGCAAGGTGCTTGGAAGGCTTGCCTCCCAGGTTGCGGCTGTATTGAGGGGGAAACATAAGCCTATATATACCCCGCATGTGGATACAGGTGATTTTGTCGTTGTAGTCAATGCCGGTAAGATAAAGATTACAGGGACAAAGATGGACAATAAGGAGTTTTATCACCATTCAGGTTATCCGGATGGCTTGAAAAAAGAAAGCCTCCGTCATTATTATGAGGAAAAGCCAGATGAGCTTATAAAACGGTCTATATGGGGTATGCTTCCCAAGAATAAACTTGGCAAGGCTATGTTAAAGAAACTGAAGGTCTACACCGGCGGTGTGCATCCTCACGACTCACAGATGCCTAAGGCTTTGGAAATAAAGGAGTAATGAATGACAACAGCAACGCAGCATAGTGCGACAGGTAAAAGAAAAAACGCGATTGCACGGGTAAGATTAGTCCCTGGCGAGGGAAAGATTATAGTAAATGACAGGCCGGCAGAAGATTATTTCCCGGGCCATACCCTGGTCAGGCTCATCAAACAGCCGTTTGAACTGCTGTCACTGACAGGGAAATTTGATGTATATGCCAATATAGCGGGCGGCGGTATTGCAGGTCAGGCCGGTGCTTTAAGACATGGCATCGCCAAGGGCCTGCTTGAGGTTAATCCTGAATACAGGCGTCCATTGAAAAGCAAAGGATTCCTGACAAGGGACTCACGTGAAAAAGAGAGAAAGAAGTATGGGCAGAAAGGTGCCCGTAAGAAGTTCCAGTATTCGAAGAGATAATATTTATACCGGGAATGTTAAATGTAGCTGTTGCAGGAGCGAGTGGATATACAGGGGGTGAACTTCTAAGGCTCCTGGCCCTGCACCCTTATGTCAAAGTAGTAGCAGTTACATCAGAGAAATCATCAGGAAAACCAATAACACAACTGTTCCCCAGTCTGTCGCGGTTTTATGACCTGACGCTTGAGCCGCTTTCATCAGAGATTGCCGCAGGAGAGGCAGAGTTTGTATTTATTGCACTCCCTCACGGGACATCAATTACGCCTGTCTCAGAGTTTGTGAAGTCGGGTAAGATGGTGGTGGATTTAAGCGCAGACTTCAGGTTAAGGGACCCGCTTACCTATGAGGAATGGTATGGGGTAAAGCACACAGCTAAGGACTTATTGCAAAGTGCTGTGTATGGACTGCCTGAGATCTATAGGGACAGGATTAAAGGGGCGTCGCTGGTTGCAAATCCGGGATGCTATCCTACAGCAAGTATCCTCAGCATTGCACCCCTTCTGAAAAACGGATTATATAATGGTGGAAAGATTATTATAGACGCAAAATCAGCTATTTCCGGCGCAGGACGTTCGCCGTCTCTTGCCTTTCACTTCCCGGAGGCAAATGAGGGGATGGAGGCATACAAGGCCGGCACCCACAGGCATATACCGGAGATAGAGCAGGTGCTGTCAGATGTTGCAGGGAACACTGTAACAACCTGTTTTGTCCCTCACTTAATCCCTGCAAACAGGGGGTTGTTGACTACCGGTTATGTGCCGTCTGATTTTAGCGGAGAAGCGGCTGATATTGTCAGGCTTTACAGGGAGTTCTACGATAACGAGCCATTCGTGCGGGTGCTTGATGCAGGGAGACAGCCAAATATAAGGGATGTAAAAGGCGCAAATTTCTGCGACATAGGTATCGCCCTCGATAAACGCAATGGGTGTATCATAGTCACATCGGCAATAGACAATCTCGTAAAGGGCTCTGCAGGCGCCGCGATACAGAATATGAATATAATGAAGGGTTATGAGGAGACGACAGGCCTGATGCAGCCAGGCCTTTTTCCATAAAAATGAAAGAAATTCGAGGCGGCATAACAGCACCAAAAGGCTTTTTCGCAAGCGGCATTTACGCAGGGATAAAGCGTACCAATAAATTAGACCTTGCGATTATTTACAGCGAGAAAGACGCCGCAGTTGCAGGCGCTTTTACAACGAACAAGGTAAAGGCCCCGCCTGTGATCTTTACAGAAGAGCAGGTCAAAAAGGGGAGGGCGAGGGCTGTAATAGTAAACAGCGGCAATGCAAATGCCTGCACAGGCGCTCAGGGGATGAAAGACGCAAAGGAGATGGCAGCGCTTACAGCGGATGCCCTGTTTATTGATCCGGACCTGGTATGCGTATCTTCAACCGGTGTTATTGGTGAGCGCCTCCCTATGAATAAGATAAGATCATCCATTAAACTCTCTGCAAATTCCATCAGTCCTGACGGAGGCAAGGATGCTGCCGTTGCCATAATGACTACTGATACATTCCCCAAGGAGGTTGCTGTAAGGGGCCGGGTAGGGGGAAAGACCGTGACTGTCGGCGGTATGGCAAAGGGTTCCGGGATGATCCATCCTGATATGGCCACTATGCTCGCATTTATTTCTAC
>Ga0209324_10003519_pt1 | contig 10785 bp, 10 predicted proteins | sample Rifsed19ft3_FD_184015 | JGI IMG/M metagenome (GOLD analysis project Ga0209324, IMG submission 184015) | Soil microbial communities from Rifle, Colorado, USA - sediment 19ft 3 (version 2) | ecosystem: Environmental > Terrestrial > Deep subsurface > Rock core/Sediment | place: Rifle, Colorado...
TACGAGCTGCGCGATATTAATAGCAGGATCATTGATGTTGGAACTACCGTCTGCTTTAGCACCCTTGGCTTTTTTTATTAAGTTATTCTGATTAACAAAACCTCGTTTAGCGTTGTTACCTACATTTGCTGTTGTTAGTTTATCCATTACTCTGTTTCCAGGGAAGTAATCAGGGTACATTGCTTTCCACGTCTTAAGTGTATCTTCACCGATTAAATCAGTCGCCCAATTATCCATGAATTTATTAATCCATTCAGTAACTTTTTTGCTTGATTGTTCAAACTCTGGATTATCTCTTAATATGTTTTGTGCTTCTTTAATAGAATCGTCTGGACCGAATTGTGAAAATAGGTTTTTACCCTCTGCTGCTCTTGCTACATTGTGCTTATGTCCTTTGTATCTCCAAAAATTTCTTTCCTTGTTTAAAGGTATGCTTTGAATAAGCTCCGTTAATGATTCACCGATTTTTTGGCCTTCTTTGTTTACAAGTCCACTTTCGCCAATGTAATCTAGTACACCTTGGGTTTGCCTAGAGTTTGATGCCTTTACTTTAGTTGCAGGACTTATATTCGCTAATCTGCTTTGCGTGTTGATAGTATTTTCATAGAAATTATCCCATTTGTTTTTTAAGTTAAATGTTTTTTTATCGGTTGATAGTATGAAATCTTCTTCTACTTTTGTTGGCGCTACTTCTTTACTAGATTGTATTCCCTCTAGTTTAGATAAATTAGTAGTTTTGTTACTAGGTTTACTTTGTAATATGTTAGGTGTTTCAAACTGTTTGGAAAATTGAGTATCTAACTGTGTTACTGATTTACCCTTTGGTAATTGATCTAAACTTTTTAGCTGTGATTCTAGTTGCTGTTTATTAATCTTGTTAGCTTTGAATTGTTTTGTTAATACATCTACAGCCTTAGTAAAACCTTTCTTAATCAAAGGTAACGCTAATTTCTCAATAGCAGGGTCTAATACCGCACCTAAAGCACCATATATAGCAGTTTCCTTAGCTATTCCCTTTAAATCTTCACCTTCTAATGTTGATTTTCCTGCTCCTAAGCCTGCACCTGTTATAGCTCCCTTAGTTGCTACGTTTAAAAGTGAATTAGTAATAGGTTTAGCGAGCTTTGAAGCACCCTGATACAATTTTCCAATAGGTGCAATACTTCCACCTAACTCTCCGACAATTGTTGCTAAATCGTATTTTGTGGTTTTTCTTAACTGGTCACCACCAGCTCCAAAAGTAATACCTGTCGCCAATCCTCCAAGGAGAGCGTTTCCTAAAGTATCCTTTGGAGCGTTCTCTAGTGTTGTACGTTCCCTTAAACGAACATATGGAGTAAAACTATCAGTCATTTTTAAAGATGGCTTAGAAGGGGTCTTGACAACTTCACTTAGACTAGGTAACTTTCCTTTTTTAACTACACTATCGAAAGTAGGCAATTTCTTTTTCTCTTTTTTTATTACCGTATTAAAACTTGGCAATTTCATATTATCCACCACCTAGAAGTTTTCGTTAATGTAGTTAACCAACTGACTATATTCTTCCTCTGTTAAATATTCGTTAATTGTTTCAGCGTATTCTAAAGCCTGCTCTTTGTTTTCTGCTCCTGAAAGTTGACTTACTGCTTCTTGGTAAGTTTCTGAACCGTTAGCTGTTGTCGCGGTATTTTGAGTAGGTTGGTTAGAAAAGTTGCCAATGTAATTAAGAAAACTTTCTACTGCATTATTGTTTTGTGGTTGCTGATTGTTAGTATTTAATAAGTTTACATATTCTTGCACGAGTTGATTAATTTCTTGTTGTGTTGGTGGAATAACTACTCCGTATTCATTAGGAACACCCTTAAACCTAGGGTCTTTTTGCGCCAAGGAAATAGCTTGAGACATTAATTCTTGTTGGTTATCTTGTTGTGGCGGTACTTGTTGCTCGTATTCAACTTGACTTTCTCTTAATGCTTGTTGAGCTTGCTCTATTGAAAGTCTGCCTTCTTGAATTTCTCTTTCAAGTGCTGCTTGTATGCCAAATTGTCTTACACTTTCATCAAATTGCATTTTGTATTGTTCATCAGTTATTAGATCACGAGCTTTTTGATATGCTATTTCCTCCTGTGTTAATTGATTTTCTAATTGTTGTTGTTGACGATTATCATATAATCCTTGTTGCTGTGTAACTTGACCTAAAATATTAGATAAATTGCCAAATTGTTGTTGTTGTTGCGCTTGGTTCTGCTGGATTAATTGCGGGATAATTTGAGTTTGCAAATACTCATTAGCATTGTTTTGAATACCTTGTGCTCTATCTGTTAAATTAGTAGAACGTCCGAATCCACTAGCACCTAGGCTTTCCTGCGCTGCTCTTATTCCTTGGTTAGATTGTCTTTGGACTTGTTGTTGAGCTGCTGCATATTGAGGACTAGAATAAGGGTCAAATTGTTGTGGATTCTTAATTTGATTCATTAGTTGAGTTAACAAATCATTAGCCTGTGTATCATATGGGTTAACTGGTTGTTGAGTTGGTTGACCTTGCATTTGTTGTAATGCTTGATTAAATGTATTCTGATCAGTATAGCTTGTACCCTCATTTATTGATTGAGGTTTGATAAAGTCTTTACCATCCACTTGAACGGTTTTTGTTGATGGATTATAACCTATTCGTTCGTTTCCTATTCCTTGTTGATTTAATTGGTTTCTTATTGCTACATAATATGCCCCCATAATTATCACCCCTATCTTGAATGAGTATGTCCTTCTGTTGTACTTATGTCTTTTGGCCCTGCTGTATTTGTTGTTACCCAACTTTCAGTAGCATAGCCTTGTCCTGTTACAAAGGATTCCGTCGCTAAATCAAGCCAACTTGAACCGTTATATACTTGTAGTTTACCGCCATTAGCTCTAATTGCTCCGACGTCTGGACTAGTTGCACCTACATTGTTTATTAACTGTAACCATCCTGTATACGCTTTTTGCGCGTCATTAACTGAAAAAACTATACTACCTCCAACACGTAATTCTAGTCCGTTATCATCGTATATAGTGAATTTGTTTAATGGACCAGATGCAGGAGCAAGTAACGTTTGATATGTTCTAGTTTCATCAGATAATAGCATATTACCAATATTAGTCATTCTTCTATGATACATACCTTTATAATCTAATGTATGTTGCCACAAGGAAGATTCGGCATTATATACGATAGGAGTATTAAAAGGCACTAGCTGAACACCATCTATGTCAATCCATTCTGCATTGTTACCTTTAATTTCTATTTTTAATTCGTAAGTGTCAGATGGTAATGTATCATATGTCAATTTCCCTCTTACCCAAACATTATCATCTGCTGAACTATACGAATCTGTTATTGTAAAAGTTCCTTCTACTCGCCCTATTTCATTATGAATAAAATCTTGTGCAATAATAGTTAGCTTGCATTGAATAGTAGCTCCTAGAGTGTTTTCCATTATTGTAGTCCCCACACCATTCTTGATTGTTCCTGATGGCATAGCGTATACGCTAAGAGTATAAGGACCTGTTGGAAATTCGTTTTTTACAAAGGTAGTTTGATAAGCGTAATTTGTGTTATTTGCAATTATATTTTGATTATCAAATTTAGAGTATGGACTGTCAATGTTTGGAGTAGAGCGTAAGTAAGGAGTTCCACTAAAATTCCACCAATAGGCATCAGTCGCAAAAGCTGTATTAATATTATTGACGTGTTGAGTAGGGCTTAGGTTAGTTCCGTAATCCACTAACTCAAAGCTATGGTCTCTTATCATATTCTGATTTTGTCCTACTATTTGTCTGAGGTTGGCTTCGTCTAATAAGTAATACTGTCCTTCTTTGACTTCTACGCCATAAGTACCGTCGCTTAGTGGTCCAATTGTTACCCCTGACTTTTCGCCTTGTACATTAATAATATCAGCATTGATTTCACGGATGTTTTTATAATCAAGGTTTTGCAAGACAAATTTTAGTTGTCTTTCTAACCTATATATATAGTCTGCTAATCCTTCTAAGGTAGGTTTTTCACCAAGTCCGCCACCAAAATTAGGAGTTGTCATATTTTCACCTTCTAATGTTGTGTAGGTTGGATTCTAAAGTATCTTTGTACTTGATAGATTTCAACCTCACCTGTTCCACTTATTTTATATCTAAACCATTTCGCCAAAGGTACAGTATCCAAGGGAATAATAATATCCTCGCTTTGTGCTAGTGTTGATGCTGTTATAGTATCTATCTCTACCCAATCACTACCGTCATCTAAATCTCTATCCCTTGTTGATACATAGATTGTCATTGTTGAGCCTGCTGGTAGATAACCTTGGATGTGCATTTCGTAATACTCTTTTTCTGCTTCTGGAATCCCTTCATCAAAAGGCTTTGATACAATTTCAAAGGTTGAGCCTGTATATGTTTGACGCATTTTATATGTTTGCCCTGTTGAGTTTCCGACGTACCAAACATTATTTAATACTGCTGAATACCTGTAGTTATCGTCTAAGCTTGCTACTCTCCATATTTGATAACGTGGGTCGTAAATTAAAAGGACGTTAGGCTCTGTATTTGCCCCTGTGACAAGTCCTAAATAATATTTGATACCATCAGTACCCCCAAAACATTTGGATAGCTGTGCAGTGTTTATATCGTCTAAATAATCTCTAATTGGTTGACCTATTGGGGACGGTTTTCCTCCACGGTAAGCATAAACATCATTCTGCCCTAACCAAAACAATGTATCTCCTACCTCTTGGACTGTTTTAAAGGACACACACCCTATGTCATTACTTACATTGACTAAAGTGTAATCATAGTAATTGTCGCCCATGATTTGGCCCATGGAATCCTTTTTAAATATAACTATATCATCAAGAAATGATACTAAGGCTGTTATATTTCCACCTCTTGGTGTGTAGTATTGAACAATACCACTATTCTCGGCTGTTAGCCAATCGGTTTCATCTAAAAAAGCTGAATAGTAAATAGCGTCATCTTTGGCTATCCATACTCTTAAATCGTCACTTGCTATATATTTGCCTTTTGGAGCGTTTACGCTTAAGTCACTTAACACTGACCCGTTCCATTGTTTAACGTTGTCTGTGCCATTTGTTATAATTAATTTGTCGTTGAAATTAGTTGAATCCCAATCAGTGTTAGTAAATGTCCCTGCTATTGCTGTCCATGTTCCACTATTGTCATATTGTAAAGCTGTCCCTACCGCTCTAACTAAGTGTGTATTTTTAAAATTAGTAAGTAAGTTAGTCTGAACACTACCTGTTGCACCATAGACACTAGGACGTTTAAATGATGTTAATGCAGGGAAATTATCTGTATCTAAACCTTTTTCAGATACACTTTGATTGCTTCCAATATCAAAAGGTGAAAATCCTTTATTTAGTCCACCATCAAATTTATTTTCTTGTCGTTGGTTCAATTGACCAGGTAATGTTCTCCATGTTGTTCCCATTTAATCACCAACTAACTTAAAGTATTTGTTATAGATCCGACTGTATGTCCACGCCTACGAGATATACCACGCTTTGGAAGTCTGTCTATTGTTCTGACAAATTCTGCTTTAGTATTTTTATAGATTTTTTGATATCTATTAAACAAAAATTCAAAATCTGATGCGTAATTAGATTTCATTATTGAATCTTTTCTAGCTGCACATACCCTCTCAAGCACACCATAAACTAGTAATTCATGAAAGTTTTCCTCTAGGTCAGGAGTAGCAGATAGGCCAGACGTTGATATTTCAGCAGGTTTTTTGTTGTAATATAAATATACGTCCTTGCCTTCTGTTGTTGATGTAGGCTTTGGATTGATGTAAATTAAATCATTTACTATCGTATAGAATTCTTCGTTTTCTCCGACCGTTTCCTCTGGTTGTTTATATGTCAACTGTTTGAAATCGTCTGTGGTTGCTTTTCTCTCGATAGTAAGGTATTTAATCAACTGTGGTTCACAATCGCTAGGAAGTGCATAATATGACGTTTCAGCGACCGTTGTAAAAGTGAACGGTGGGGATTCGTGAGGAACATATTGGAATATCTGCTCTTGTACGCGATTCATCCACCGTACTTTTTGGGTATCGGTAAAAGTGTTTCTATATCTGTCATTGATATCATCTAGTAATTGTTGTACTGTAGGTATTTTAACCACCTTCTTTCTAAAAGAAAAAACACCCTTGAGGGTGCTATTTTCTAACTTCTATGAGTGCTTATTTTCTAACTTCAAATGAATGTAATAAATAAATTCCTTCTGCATTTGCTGGGTCAAGTCTAAGAGATTTTATAGGTTCTTTTTCTTGCAGTTTTAAGATTATTTCGTTATAACCTTTTTGTATTTCCCTAGTTAAACAATGATTAATATCAAAATTGTTATTGTCAGATATATAAAATAATTGTAAACCTGCATTGGTTGATGCTGTTATTTCGATTTTGATATAAATTTCTCCATCAATTTCGTTAAATTCAGGAATAATAAAATGTGGATCGTTTCCAGATGATTCTATATACCAAAAATCAAACTTTTTTTCTAAAACTTTTACATGTTGAGATACTTCGATGGGTTTATTATTCAACTTGTAAATGGTGAATTTACTTTTAATGTCATCTATACTAATTTTTAAATCTTCTTGATAAAGTATTTTAAATCCATTTAATAATTTTAATAGATTAGGATTAGTTGCTAGTTTATTTTCAAGATATTCTATTAATAATCCTTTTAGTGTTATTGATAATTCGGGATATATTTCTTTTATATCATTAATTATTTTCTCGGTAAATTCATAGTATAATTCTTTTTGTTCAATAGTAATATTTGAATAATCTATTCCCCAATTTTCTTTTAACCATTTGACATCTTCTTGACTATTTTCAAGTAATTTCAATTTATCATTATATGATATGTCGTATTTTATTCCATTAATTTTTAAAAAAAATAAAAAATCACCATTTGTTCTATTTTTATTTAACTTTCCATCTACAAACATTGACGCTCTTTCATTAATAAATGATAGCATATCCCCACCTATTAGTGAAATGCTCTCATTAGAACGAACAATATTAAATTCTTTTATTATTTCATTTTCAAAACCAACTATTGATAAAAAATGTCCAACTGGACCAAACTCATGTTTAATAACATCTTCAAAAGAAAATATATTTATTGATTTTTCCCCAAACACTTGTGAAAATTTACTTATATCATTCTTAAAAATATTTTTAATTTTATCATTTACTTTTAAAAATGCACTTTTATATACTTCTCCACTTTTAATTTTTTCTTGAATAGTACTAATACTTAATGATAATGAATTCCTTACATGAAAAATAATTTTTATTTTTGATTTACTTATTGATTTCAAATATTCTTTTAAAGCGTATAAATTTTTAATTGAAAGTAACGAAATATCTTCACCAGAAATAATTAATTTAGATAATTTGTTTTCTTTTATCTCTTTCTCTAATTTAATTAAATAATTTTTATTTATTTCTTCAATTTCAGATAAATTATATCCAAGTTTAATATTCGCATGATATTTTTCAGGATTATCGCAAAATGCACTATATACAGGAATAGAATGATTAGGAACCCAATTTTTTGGATATAAAAAACCATGATTTTTTAAAATTTTATTATTTTCATTTAAAAATAATGTTTCTTGGATACTTGATGTCCCTGTTTTATGCAAACCAACGTGCAAAATAATTTCAGAAACTTCATTCATTTTAATTTCCCCCATTTAATTTAATTATGTATATAGTACCAAAAAATAGGGGGTTTTAAAATATTATTTTTTAGGTTGTCCATAATTTTCAAAATCTTCTTTAACTTTTCTTTTTATTTCAGCGAACATTTCTACAATTTGTCCTTTTACATTAACTTCACATAGAGATTGATAAATTATTTGTAGTTCTTCTTTTGTATATTTCATATTATCCTCCTAATTTGTTACTCTTAGCATACGATATCCTGTTCCTCCACTATCTGTAGCCCCTACTTCTACACGCTTTAACGCGCTATTCACGAATAAAAGCACTCCATTTGTTGCATTTTCATCCGTTACTAATCTATTAGCTCCACCTTTTGTTTGTAATGCTACAGATGTCCCCGCTGCCCTTACTATAGTATTCCCACTTCCACCCATATTGTTTCCGAATATTATATCATCAGTTACGGTTGTTGATACTAATGGATGTGTTATACCACCACTATCTTTTGCTCTTATTTCGTGTGTGTTTCCTAACAATATAGCACCTTTCGTATATGAACTTACAGCCGAAAAGTCAATTCCAGCGTCCATACCACCACTACTAGAAACTGCATCATACAATTTTATTCCTGTTCCAGTAGTTTTTATTCCGTCAATCTTTAACCCGTACAACCACCCTGGGGTATTACCTGTTGATTCAAATGCTGATGTGCCACCGTTATTCATACCAACGTAAGAGGAAAGCACTCCAATAACTCCTGCTTCGTTGGTTGTTTCGTTCGCTATTGAGGATTCTATTCCGACGACGTAAGAATCGGGAGTATCAATCCATTTAGATATTAAAGTGTTAAACCCCCACAATTTATCATAGTCAATTCCATCTTGGGTAGTAGCTACACCTGTTGTTTGCATTAAAACTGTATGATCTACACCTATTTGCTTTTTTGTTCCATTAGTAGATATAAAAACATTTCCCGAATTTTGTCCGTGTCCTAATTTTTGAGATTTTGCCTGTGTCCCATAAGGGAATATATAATAAGTATCATCTATAAAATTAGCACCATCACCAACAAAATTGACCAAATCTGTATTAGTTAATCCTGATGCTATATAACTACCAGCAGGAAAGTATACATCTTGAGCTCCTGCTAATATTACTATATCAATAGTGGATTGAATAGCTGTTGTGTCGTCTGTTGTCCCGTCCCCTAATGCTCCATATGCTTTTACATTGTAGATTACTCCGCCCCAAGTTTGTTTGTTAACTGTAGCGTTTGTTATATTTCCGCTTGTTAATGCGTTTACTGTCGGCATATTCTCACCATCCTAAATTAGGTATCCTCTTACGTTAACTTTGCCTATTACTCCACCTGTGCCGCTAGCTGCTAATACTGCACTAAAAGCTTTGTTAGGTGTGCCAATTATTGATGATGAAAAGCTTATATTTAATCCACCATGAACGTATCCTTCCCAAATTACGGTTGTATCATCTTTAAGTTGTAACAATCCACTTGTAGTGCTTGTAGAAAAGGAAGCGTCTACCCCTGTTATGTGATATCTACTACCGTTAGTTGATGCACTTGCTGTCGCTGTAGTTGTTGCGTTATCCTTTGTATCTTTAGCTATTACGGTTGATTGTAATTCCTGCACTGTATTCATCTATTCACTTCCTTTAAAAGAAATTGGAGGGGACTAACCCTCCTTATTTAGTTCTTCTTCCATCTCTTTAATTAAAACATTACATTGTTCTATAGCAACTCGTTGAGCATCTATTTGCTTTTTGACGCTTTCTTTCTTTATAAACAAATCAGCCAATCCAATAATAAGTTCTTGTTTTTGTTTTTGAACAATTTTTAACATAAGTCCTCCTTAAATTTAAAAGGAGAGGTTTCCCTCTCCAAACTTTAAGCTATAGTTTTGGCAGCTAAAAGGTAATAAGTTTCACCTTCCAAGACAATTTTTATTGTCCGATAATTGGTGAAGTTTAATGTACTACCCCCAGCGGTATTGTCTGATAACATACCACTTGCTGTATTAATGTTTAACAAATTAGTTATCTTGTTTCCTGCATATACGTATATTGCCTGGTCAAATGTAGTATCTCCATTATTGCTCATATAAAGAAATTCTACTTCTCCGGCTGATACTGCTTGATCTAAATGAGAGTCCAACCATGCAGATGATAAGTGTGATACTGATGTGTAGGTTCCTCCATCTTCGATTAAACCATAAAGCCCAGCCATCATAATACCAGAACCGTTTACTGTACCATTATTAGCTACTTGTCCGTAAGTACCAATTATAGAACCACCAGTCATTGTAAAGGTGGATGCAAGCCTTGATACACCCTGAACAGCAGTATTTCCACCACCTGTGGCTCCGTTAGCTTTCCAATCAGCAGTAACTTCAAGACAATTATGTCCAGCGTCCGTGTCGGTAAACTCTGATTTTACCTGTACTGCAAAAACATCAGTTGTCGGGCGATTGAAAATTTTTGTAATACCCCTAATAGTAAAAGTGTTAATATCGGCATCCCACAAAAAATATTTTCCAGTGGTATCTCCAAAAGCTTTTACATCATGCCCTTTTGTGTCCTCTCCAAAGTGAGAGTATTTATATCCAAAATGTCTAGCGTATTGACCCATATTTATCCCTCCTTAAATAAGATAGGGGGAATATAATCCCCCTCAGATCAATTACTCTCCTGTACTTCCCACAAGACCTCTAAAATCCACATAACCTTGAGCAAATCTAGTATATCCGTACATGAAGTAGTCGACTGTTTTCTGAATCTTTTCAGAATCAAAGAAAGCTTTCTCTCTCCACATAAACATTAGATTGTCAAAGTTACTCGCTTGTAAATACCAAGCTGTTGAACTTGATAAATAGTCCAATACACAAATATCCAAGCGCGGCACTGTGTTTGTGTCGTTTGACAATTCGCCTGCTGGACCGTTAGAACTAACAGTAGCCTTTGCTGTATACTCTAATTCAGGTGGTACAATCAATTTCTTTGACATAGCCATAATACGAACATTAGCTTCGTCACGTTGATCTCTCATTAAGATTAACCCGTT
>Ga0209324_10003525_pt1 | contig 10779 bp, 11 predicted proteins | sample Rifsed19ft3_FD_184015 | JGI IMG/M metagenome (GOLD analysis project Ga0209324, IMG submission 184015) | Soil microbial communities from Rifle, Colorado, USA - sediment 19ft 3 (version 2) | ecosystem: Environmental > Terrestrial > Deep subsurface > Rock core/Sediment | place: Rifle, Colorado...
CCATATTGAGAAGGGCCATAGGCCCCAGATACTTTTCATGCGAAGCAGTAATGGGACACGAAGAATGGCAACAGGCGCACAGAATACAATCAATCAGGACGTCAATCCTTGTTCTTTCATCCGGGCTTTGTATTTGCTCTCCTGAGGTTGGCGTTGATTTTCCCGGTATCAAGTACGGTTTGATGTGCTCATACTTTTCCCAGAATGGCTTCATATCGACAAAGAGGTCTTTATGAATGGGCATGTGTGACAGGGGGCGAATGGTAATGGTATTTGATTTCAATTTAGAAACCAGGGTATTACAGGCAAGACGATATTTCCCATTAATATGCATGGCGCAAGAACCGCAAACCGCTGCCCTGCAGGATGACCGAAAGGCCAGGGAGTTATCCAGCCGTTCCTGGATATAATAAAGTCCTTCCAGTACTGTCAGGTCTTTCCGGATAAAGGGGATTTCAAATTCCTGGAAATACGGTTTTTTATCATTATCCGGATTAAAGCGAAAGATATTTAAAACGACTTTATCGGTCACCATTGCAAGGTATTTTAACGTTATTAAGGAATTTCAAAGTTTAGTTCCTCCCCCTTGATGGGGGAGGTCAGGTGGGGGTGGAGGAAAAAGGATGATCACCCTCCCCTAACCCCTCCCATCAAGGGAGGGGAAAAAAGTCGTCGAAGACTTAATTTATTACTCAAACAGTGCATTCACGAAGGTATCGGCATCAAATTTCTCTATATCATCTGCTGTTTCACCCAGCCCAACAAATTTTACGGGGATGTTTATTTCGTTGCGCATGCCCAGCACAATGCCACCCTTTGCCGTACCGTCCAACTTTGCCAGGAATATGCCTGTGACGTCTACCGCCTGTTTAAACATCTTTGCCTGGGAGATCGCATTTTGTCCAGTTGTGGCGTCGAGCACCATCAACACTTCATGGGGGGCGCCAGGAATTCTTTTGGAAATGACCCGTTTGATTTTGCTGAGTTCATTCATGAGATTTTCGTGGGTATGAAGGCGACCCGCAGTGTCCACAATTACTACATGGATACCCCGTGCAATGGCGGCTTCTATGGCATCATAGGCAACCGCTGCAGGGTCAGAACCGGTTTGATGCTTTACGATCTCCGCACCGATGCGCTTACTCCATATATTCAGTTGATCCACGGCTGCCGCCCTGAAGGTATCGCCGGCTGCCACCAGGACCTTTTTGCCGTCTTTAATAAGAATGTTTGCAAGTTTTGCTATGGCTGTGGTTTTGCCGACTCCATTCACCCCGACCACCATGATAACCGTCGGGGGATTGGGCGCATAATGAATACTGGTTTGCCATGACCGCAGGTCTTCTTTCAGTTTGTTTTTTATGAAATCATGTATCTGTGACGTCTCGGTTATCGCCTGGGATTTCCATGCTTCGTGCAACTCGTGGATTAATTTCTTGACGGGCTTTGCGCCGATATCAGCGCCAATAAGGATATCCTCCAATTCCTCAAGCACAGATCCATCGATCTTTCTCTGAAACGAAAAGAAATTCCTTAATCTAGACCAAAAACGGCCGCGTGTTTTTTCTAATCCTTTCTTTAGTTTCTCGGATGAAGGTAAAGGTTCCCTTTCAACTTTCTTTTTAACTACCGTAGTTTTTGGCAGGACTGAAACTGGCTTTTCAATGGGTTTTTCTCTAACAACGGCTTCCTGTGAGACTGGTGCGGGTTTTACAACGATCTCTGTTCTGATAATAGTTTCCGGAGATACGGGAACCGGCTTTTGAGTTTCTTCTTTTGGAAGAACAGTTTTGGGTATAACGGTTATTTCCGGCGTTATTAAAACTAATTTTTCAATACCATTTTCTATAACGACGGTCTTTGGTGGTTCTACGGTGAAGTTTTTTAGTCGAGACCAAAAACAGGGACGGGTTTTTTCTGATTTATTCTTTTGCCTTTCTGCGTGGACTTTAACGGTAGTTTCCGGTATTTTTACTTTTTTATTAATTACGGTGTTTTTGTCATTTTTTGATGCCGATTCCATCGACTATTATCTCCTTGTATGAAAATGAAACGGCTTTACTGTGAGCGGCATCTTTGTTTAAGCTTGCTAACAAGGTCTCCTGGCACGGTTACTTTTGCAATCGGGGTATCTATCTTTCTTTCCCCGTGGAAATCTGAACCGCCTGTTACTGCCAGGTCGTACTGCTTTGCTATCTTCAGATACTTCTTAACGGTTTGTGGGGCATGTGATGGATGGTATACTTCAATCCCTTGCAAACCATATTTTACCAGATCTTCTATAACATGGTCTCTTTGGGTAAGACCTGGATGGGCAAGAACTGCCACTCCTCCGGCATCTATGATTAATTCAATAGCCTGTTGCGGGTTCAGCGTTTTTTTAGGAACATATGCAGGACCTTTATCCCCTATGTATTTTGAAAATGATCCCAAGATGTTATCGCAGTAACCGTGTTTCCATATCGTTTCTGCCACGTGCATGCGTCCAGGAGAGCCTTTTCCCGCCAAGGTAAAAATCTCCTGTGGGTCAATATTGACATTGAGGCCGCGTAATTTTTCTACCATTGCATAAATACGCTTTAAGCGGTCTTCATGAGATAGTTTTAGTATTTTTTGCAAAGAAACATTATGAATATCGATAAAATATCCGAGGATGTGAACTTCCGAAGGACTTAGATATGAAGAAAGTTCTAAACCCGGAATGATATTGAGATTTTTACCCTGTCCGTATTGCCAGGCTGCCACGACGCCATCAATCGTGTCGTGATCCGTGATAGAAATGGTTGAAATGCCAAGCCGAATGGCTTCGTCGACAACTGCTTCCGGTGCCATGGTACCGTCTGAATAGTTCGTGTGTATGTGCAGGTCGGCGTTCCCATAATCGATTTCTGGAATAATCTGCTGTATAGAGATGGATTTAGCATCCTTCAATAATTTTCCATTCCCATACTGGGTATAAATTTTATCTAAAATTCCATTTACAAATGTTCCCGATTTTTTCGTGCTGTATTTTTTAGCGAGTTCTATAGCCTCGTTAATAGAGACCTTTGGCGGGATATCGTTCCTGTGCAGGAGTTCATAGATCCCCAAACGCAGAATATTTTTGTCAATAATCGCCATGCGGCGTAATTCCCAGTGTTCTGTGACACTCGATATCTTTTCATCAATTTCTTTGATGTGCGACCTGCAGCCGCTAATAAGCGACATGGCGAACGAGTAGATTTCAGGTTTTTCTGTGTTTTCTTTGCAGAAGGTATCCATATCACTGATAATGTAATCACTACATAGGTCAAGCTGGTAAAGGGCTTTAATGGCGAGTTCACGGGCAATCGTTCTGTTACGCATGGGATATTCAGTTTTTAGTAAGAGCAATTAAAAAAATAAATCAACGAGATAATCGTATTTCTGTCATGGTTCGGGATAAGCGGTTATGTGGGAGAGGGATCGAAATACCAATGATAGATCAACGTCTTTTGATTGTTTTTACACCGGTTTGTATTTGATCAAAAAGATTCACCATCTCTAAGGCAGATAAGGCAGCCTCCGCTCCTTTGTTTCCCGTCTTTGCGCCCGCACGGTCTATAGCCTGCTCCAGCGTCTCTGTGGTGATTACGCCATTAATGGTTGGAATACCTGTAGATAATCCAACGTGTGCAATTCCCTTGGCTGATTCGCTTGCAACATAGTCGAAATGGGGTGTTTCTCCGCGTATAACAGCCCCCAAACAAATTATTGCATGGTATTTTCCGCCTTGTGCAGCCTTGAGGGCTGTAATGGGTATCTCATAGGAACCGGGCACCCAAAAAATATCAAAATCCTCTTCTTTTACGCCGTGCCTCGTAAGCACATCGATGGCGCCGTCCAATAAACGCTTTGTTATAAAATTGTTGAATCGGCTCACAATAATTCCAAACGTCTTTCCCGTGCCAATTAAGTTCCCCTGCAATTCGCTACCCATAATAGTTCCCCTTTTTGGGTCTGGAGATAAGATTAATTATTGCTTGATTCGCTCAAAAATGGAATCATTTCATGAAAATAGTAGCATATACCAATAAATCTTTCAAGGCTTTTCTCTGCGTTTTCAAGTTTTTTTGCGCTCTTGATTGTCCTTACGTTTCATTTGTAATTTCAAGGCATTCAAGGAAATTCAATTTTAGAAATAAACTATTTTTAGCTCAGAGCCATTACACGTGTAACACTAATACTTTTTTGTTGATTAATGAAACATCCTGAGGCAGTATTATTTACTAATCTTTTAGCTTTTACCGAGGAATCTTTCCTGCCTGCCTTACCGACAGTTGCATATAAACTTATTTCGATTTCTTCGAAGGAAGAAATCGGTATGAAGGAGATTGCAGATATCATATCAAAGGATGCTTCCTTGTCAGCAAAAGTATTAAAAATAGCCAAGTCTGCCCTTCAAGCTTCCTTGTAAGACAAGCGCCATACGCCAGGCTGCATCAAGACTCGGAATGAATGCGATTAGAAACCTCACCCGTTCATTTTCTTTATTTATCTAAAATGTATTAACGCTCCTATCCAAATCATACGTATTTCTAGTCTTTTTCCCTTGAGTGAAATCCCTCAGATAACCCCTCGAATTGTTTCTTGTAATTTTAAAGGTATGTTTGTAATATAAATCCACTAATTTTTAATTGCGTTTTCAAGAGTAAAGGTCTATGTCGCGTATCAATAAACTTACTGGGGTTCGAGTGTGGGAAAGTTAGAAACAGAAGAAGTAATTGATGAAATTGGAAATTTAAGGATGTCATTAGGCTCACATCTGGAAGAGTTGCGACGCAGGGTCGTTTATTCCGTTATCGCCATTGTTCTTTGTTTTGTAGTATGCTGGTTTTTTAAGGTACAGATCCTGGATGTGGCAAAAAACCCGCATAAGTTTGCCATGTTAAAAGCCGGCCTTTCGACGGAATTGCAGGTGTTAAGTTACCAGGAGGGTTTCTATGCTTACATGAAACTGTGTTTTATAACATCGGTTTTTTTGGCATATCCATTTGTCATTTACCAGATATGGCAATTTGTGCGCGTGGGACTGTATAAAAAAGAACAAAGGTATGTGCTTTTGTTTCTTCCCATTTCTTATGGTGCATTTGTGGTTGGAGGGTTCTTTGGGTATTTTTTATTAATCCCCTTTGGTCTGCAATTTCTGATTGGCATCCTCGGTCCTGGCATCCAACCCATTATTACCATGGGGACATATGTCTCATTTGTTTTTATGCTCACAGTCGCATTGGGCTTGGTATTCCAGCTACCCCTGGTTATGTTACTCCTCTCAAAGATTCGGTTTATTACGCCTGATAAATTTATATCATGGAGAAAGTATGCTATTTTAGTAATCTTCGTCATTGCTGCTATAGTCACTCCACCTGACCCGTTTACCCAAACCATGACCGCTGTCCCCATGATTGTTCTTTATGAATTGGGGATACTCATTTCAAGACCTACGAAAAAGGGATTCATAGTTTTAGGCGCTATAGTCGGGGGCGGGGCGATTATATTGATAGCGGTATTTTTTTATCTGACGCATAAGGGTGAAGAAATCGGACTGCTGAATGCTCAAGGAAATATTCAAATTTTATACCCTGGAGGTAAGGAATGGAGACAGGTGTCAAACCGTATCAATTTTCGGAATGGCATTACCCTAAAGACTGGCAGCGAAGGGAGAACCGCTATATCCACAAAAAAAGGTACGGATGTAGGAATAGACTCAAATACCGAGGTGCATTTTATTGATCCGTTGAAGATACAGCTTAAAACCGGACAGATACTTATTACCGCGAAGGAATCAGAAACACCATTTGAAATTGAGACACCCAATGGAAGAATACGTACGAACAAAGGTACTGTGAATATCCAGGCGAGGGATTTTGAAACTATTGTGACGGCTGTAAAGGGTGAGGCTACATTATTATTAGAGGGCGAAGAGAAAAAGTTATTGGAAGGACGACAACACAAGATGACCATTGGCGGCGAACCTGTTGACATTGGAGCAATCATCAATTGGTCTGAAGGTGTGCTAACCAAGCCTGACGAGAAAAATGGCAGGAAGTAACTCTATAAAGAATTACGACTTTAAAATATTGCTTCAGGCGCAATGCTTATGAACAAACCTTATTTTAATGAAAAGCACTTCTTTATTTTTACTTTATTTTTTATCCTTATTACTTCAACCCATTCCTCTGTTCAAAGTAATACTGAACAATTACCTCAAACCGTTGAAACACCTATAGCCAAGACAACTGCAACACCGCACAGAATACCGGGCAATATGAGATTCCGTCACGAGATGGCAGAACTTCTGGGTGAAAAGGTTGGACCTGACGATTCAGGTGATGTTTATACTGCAGGGGGGCTCGCAGGCTATTATACCGGCCCAAAGGAACTCTTTCCAGGAAAGGGAAAGTTCGGGCAACTCTACAGATTTTTACCTGTGATCCGGTGGTACGACCCGGCGTATTATTTTAATCCCGAAACCTTCCACCCGGGCAGCGCCGTAACGGGTGAATTTACGAATGCGCAGTGTGTTACCTGTCATATGGCGGAAAATCCTGGTATTGTAACCCAATGGAAGCAGAGTAAACATGGGACGCCACCCGAAGGGAAAGAAATTGTCGGCTGTGACCGATGTCATGGCAAGAATCACGAGAAGTTAATAATGCCTACGTATTCCCTCTGTGGTGAATGTCATGAGAAACAATTAAAAGGACATCGGGAGGGAGAACGAGGTTCACATGCCCACGCCTATCATCTGGAATTGGTGGATCAGGGATGTCAGATGGAGAAACCTGCTGAAGAAACAACCGCCTGTTTAGCCTGTCATGCCATAGCAGAAAATCGGTGTGATGGCTGCCATACACGTCACCGATTTTCTACGGCAGAGGCGAGAAAACCCACCAGTTGCGGTGTTTGCCATTCTGGTCCTGAACAGTATGAGTTTGAGATGTACATGCAGTCGTATCACGGCATGGTGTACCAGGGAGAAGGGCAGAACTGGGATTGGACGAAACCGCTTAACGCCAAAAACTATGTCGTTCCAACCTGCGCTTACTGTCACATGCAGGATGGAGAACATAACGTTACCAAATCATCTACCGTTTATACTTACATGGGCACATCACTTGTGGATCGGGGGGCTTACCGGTATAAGGCGACGCGCGATGCATGGGTTAATACGTGCAAGGGATGCCATTCACCAAGATTTGCCAGAGACCATTTGAACGCAATGGATGAGGCAGTTAAATTGAGTTTTACCAAATATCGTGAGGCAATGGGTATTTTAATGGCATTATACGCCGATAATCTCATTGACCCCATGCCCATTGACCTTGCTCCTGACTCACGAGGTCATAATGTCTTCAGCCTTATGCCCGGAAAGGGAGAGATGCGAAAATATAATGTTTCAAATATAGAGCGATTAACCTATGAGATGTTAGTTGATATCATTGGCGCCATTTATAAGGCCAAGTCCCACAACGCCTATTACAGCCCGATTTACGGATATTGGGAATGGGCGCAGGACCGCTGGCTCCTCCAGATCAAGGACGAGGCCAGCAAGCTCAAACGCTTTGCCGAGATCGAAGAGAAACTGGGCATCAAGCACACCGCCTATTCCTTTTGGAAACACGGAGAGTACACCGATATGTTGCTGGGGTGGAAGAGGAAGGAATGGGGGAAATAGAAAATAGTTTATAGTAATTGCTTCTAAATAAAGAGGTCTGGAGTTATTATACTTACGGATGAAATATCTAATGACAATAACTTTTTAAGCATTAAGGAGTTTAATTATGGATAAACGGATTTCAATTGATACAAAAGTATGTCATGGGCAGGCATGTATCAAAGGCACAAGAATTCCTGTTCACCAGATAATACGTATGCTTGCCAATGGCGACACAATTGAGGAACTTATCGAAGAGTACCCTTCGATAAGCCGCGAAGATATACTTGCCTGTCTTGACTATGCAGCATCGCTGGCTGAAGAAGAATTAACGCCCATCGATTGAAAAACATCAGATGAAGATATTTGTAGACGAGAACATACCTTTAATGACAGTTCGGACATTACGTGAAATGGGGCACATCGTGACAGACATTCGTAACACACCTGATAAAGGAATGGCTGATGATGATGTTTGGGCAATGGTTCAACGAGAAAAGCAGTTATTGATTACAACAGACAAGGGATTTGCGCAATATCGTAATAAACAACATCATGGTATTCTGATTGTGCGTCTTAGAAAACCCAATCGACACAAAATACACCAGCGAATCATAAAAGCAATAACGCAATTTTCCGAAAAGAAATGGCATGGTATGCTGATTGTTATGCGGGATACGGTTCAAGGTGTGTGGCGATCTGCAGATAGAAACTAAGATGTTTTTCAGATTGGCTAACTTGCGGATGAATCGAACGTTTTGGTTCAGGCTACAAGGTGAACCAGCGAAGGAGTAAGTGACTACAAAGTTTAATTACAACTTATGCCTCAGAAGAATGAAAATGAAGCAGAATATAATTATGGGGAATGTGAAATCTGTAATACCCCTATGCAAGAAAAATATATAAAACAAGATTTCTGGATTCGCGGGGAACTTATCGTTGTGGAAGATGTACCAGCAGGTGTATGTCCCCAATGTGGTGAGAAGGTGGTTAAAGCCAATGTAGGACAATGGATTGCATAGTTATTGGAAAATACCGAACGGATTGCAGAAGCGCTAAGAATCGCTGTTCCTACTATTAAATTTGATAGGGAAGAAACAAGCGTTACTTAGCCAAGTCTTTTACAGGGGGGAAAAGGCTTAACCTTATTCATCATTCGTATTTGTTTCAAACAAATAAGTGTATATAATACGTTAGTAAGAAATTCTGTATAAGTTAAGGAATTGTGATATACAGAATCTTTTCTGTATTTTAAAATTATTGTGGAATTATTTCTGTATACTTAATGGTTATGTGCCCCGAGTAATATCCATGCCCGAAGAAAACAACCCGATAGAAGAAATAGGGCTGCGCATGTCTTCCCCACATTCTCCGGGTGAGGAGCTTCCGGATGACTTGATTGCCATTCGGAATGAATTCTTAGCGCTGGCGGATGATGAATCTCGGACAAAACACCTTTATGCGGCGACAGGGCTTGCCTTGTATGCGGCGCAGTGCTTTGAGGTGGAGCTACAACAGATTGTCTTGGTCGTTGGAAAGGCAAAAGGTAAACTGGCATCTATAAAAGCATTCGAAGAAGCAGATGCGGATCTCAGCAAGAAGACTCTAGGGCGATTGCTAAAAGAAGTTCACAAGGTCGTAAAGTTCGATGAAAATGGAATGACCCTGCTCGAATTAGCACTCGAGAAACGCAATTCGCTCGCGCACGGATTTTTCCAAGAATATAGTCTCGAGTTTCCCATTAAGAGCGGGAAGTTACTAATGCTGGATGATCTCCTAGAACGTATTGCCCTTTTCCGAAAGGCTGATTGGTTCGCCGGAATCGTAACCAAAATGATGTTGGATCAGATTGGACTTACGAAGGAGATTCTGGACAAAGCAATGGCAAGAAATAGGGCGGAAATGGAAGCGAAAGATAGGACTAGGCTTTGTGACGGGGCACACTCAGGAGAATCTAATCTTGGATAGCGTTTTAGGAAACCGCCTGATTGAACTGCGCACACGAATAGTTGCTGGTTTTGACGCGGGCAATTGGGAAGAGCTGGGAATGCTAACTGGATCTTCTGAAATTATCAATCATCACCCGAGACTTCTTCGCAGTCTTTCCTGGAACGATGAGGATTATGCCGGCAACGTGCTCACTGTACTTCGGCGCATCGTAGAACAGGACCCTCGCACACTCGGCATCATCGAAGCATACGTTGATAAGCATTTCCCCGGAGAGTCGACATATGTTTCGGCAAAGCCCGCGGAGCGGCGAATCACTTTTTCGCCCTATGTTTTCCAAGTACCTGACACTCATGTCGAAATCGACTTGGTTGCCGTAATGATGCCGTTTTCGATGGAGTTTGATTCCGTCTACAAGGCAATCAAGCAGTCATGCACAGATTGCGGTCTCAGATGTCTCCGGGCCGACGACATTTGGGAAGAAAGCACGATCGTTCAGGACATTTTCAATCTAATCTTTCGTGCGCAGGTAATCGTAGTCGACTTTTCCGGTAAGAACCCCAACGTCATGTACGAAACCGGTATTGCTCATACTCTGGGGAAGCACGTGGTTCCGATTTCTCAGACGCTTGCCGATGTGCCTTTTGACATGAGGCATCATCGAGTGTTGCAGTACCTCCCGAATACCGAGGGGTTGGAAAAATTATCCTCAAAGCTCGTGGATAAACTCAAACAGGTTAGCGTTGGGTTTAAAACACAAAACGATGAAGATCCACCATTTTAGGTGGCACCTAACTAAACGCTTGAGCGGACGGCCTTCGGCCGCCGCTCAGCGTCGGCGTTAGCTGGCAATAATGAATTGCAAGAATCTGCCTTCGTGGTTTTCATAGTGAGGTTCGGATGACCAAAAAAAACAACTTTGCGGGTTTAGATTTGCAATCTGAACCCTTAATTTGATGTGCACAAAACACAACAAAGATTGTATATGTTAATCTACCTGCACGAGTATGAAAATTTGGGTTCACGTTACAAACGTGAACCCGCAAGATATTTAAAACAGTTAAATATTTGTGTAAGCTGTTACAGCGTTTATATTCTTACCGGCAGAATGAAAGGAAGTGTTTATGAAAGAAATGGTTTTCGAAAGTAAGTTGCTA
>Ga0209324_10003528_pt1 | contig 10777 bp, 9 predicted proteins | sample Rifsed19ft3_FD_184015 | JGI IMG/M metagenome (GOLD analysis project Ga0209324, IMG submission 184015) | Soil microbial communities from Rifle, Colorado, USA - sediment 19ft 3 (version 2) | ecosystem: Environmental > Terrestrial > Deep subsurface > Rock core/Sediment | place: Rifle, Colorado...
AAAGAGACGTCGTAGCGCTCGGCGAGGTGATGAACTACCGGGGGGCGGTTGCCGCCGATCCCGTCGTGATGGCGAAGATCCGTGCGGCGAACCGGGCGGGAAAGCCGATCGACGGCCACTGCCCGATGCTCACCGGTGAGGACCTGCGGAGGTACGTGGCCCTCGGGATCTCCACCGAACACGAGTGCACGAGCGCGGCCGAGGCCCTCGAGAAGCACGCCCTCGGGATGCGGATCCTCGTCCGGGAAGGATCGGTGGCGAAGAACCTTGCCGCCCTCGCCCCCTTCGCGAAAGAACACGATTTCTGCCTGGTGTCCGACGACATGTTCGCCCCCGACCTGATCGAAGGTCACCTGGACAGATCCCTCGCCCGGGCCGTATCCCTCGGGATCGATCCGATTCGCGCCGTCCGGGCCGTGACCATGACCCCCGCCGAGCACTACCGCCTCCCCCTGGGAGTCATCGAACCCGGCCGCATGGCGGACGTCGTCAAGGTACGGGATCTTTCCGGGTTTTCCGTAGAAGAGGTCTACATCGGCGGCAGGCGGGTCGCCGAGGGGGGGCGACCCGCCTTCTCGGCACGTCCGGCCCCGGGGGGATATCCGATCACCGTGACGCCGAGGGTATCCGGCGACTTCGCCGTTCCCGCGCAGGGCCGCTCCGTAACCGTCCGAGTGATCGATCTGATCCGGGACGAGATCGTGACCGGCAGCGAAACCGCCACGCTCAAGGTTATGGGAGGCCGAGTGATCCCCGACCGTGAACGCGACATTCTCCCCGTGTCCGTGGTGAACCGGTACCGCGACGCCCCGGTAATGACGGGTTTCGTCCGGGGCTTCGGGTTGAAAAAAGGGGCGATCGCCTCGAGCATCGCCCATGATTCCCACAACCTCATCGTCGTCGGAGCCGATCCGGAGGATATGGCCGGTGCGGTGAACACCCTCATCCGGGAATCGGGCGGGCTCTGTTACACCGCGGGCGAAACGTCCCTCCTGCTCCCGTTACCGATCGCGGGCCTGATGAGCGCGGAGAGTCCGAATGACGTGTGTGCCCGTCTTTCCCTCCTCCATGCGAAAACCCGCGAGGCCGGCTGCGGGCTGGACCGGCCCTTCATGACGATGTCGTTCCTGAGTCTTTTGGTGATCCCTCATCTGAAGATCGGGGACAGGGGGCTGTTCGACGTCGACGCCGGCCGGTTCGTCGATCCGGTTCTTCCGCGGTCCGGTTAGTCCTTGCCGGGCAAACCTTATCCCCGGGCGGCCGCAGAGGGAAACCGGGTCGATGAGTTCGCCGAACCCCGACTCGAATCATCGTTCGGGGAAGTACGGTGCAGAGGAGTGGCGGGGCCGGCCTTAAAAAAACCGGCCCCGCCACTTCCTTTATACGTATATTCCTGCTTCTCCGAGTCTACTCCCAGATCCCGGCGGCGGTGTACATGTCCTTTCCAGGCACACGGAAAATATGGCTGATCTTTTTCCGAGGCTTCGGGTCGCCGGGGTTGGACCACATGTAGCCGACCCAGCCTTCCCCCTTGCTCTTGGCCAATTCAGAGAACTCTTTGAAGAGGAGTTTTGCCTTCGCCGGGTCCTCCGACTTGTCCTTCATGTCGTTAACGTTCTTCCCGATCAGAGCCGGGCTCATCGGGTGGGCAAGCACCTTCCCGTCGAATTCCACGAGAAAGACATAGGAGTCCTTCCACACGAACTTGCCGTCTTTCTTGTTGAGCTCGGCTACTCCGGCGTCGAGCCCCTTCTCGTTGATCATCTTCGCCGCTTCCTTGGTCTTCGCGATGCATTCGTCTTTGGTTGCGCTCTCGGCAAGGACGTTCCCCGCCAGGCCGAGGCAAAGCAGAATGGCAATCCCCGCAATAGCGATTTTCTTCATTTTCCCATTCCCTCCCCTTCGTTTTGTTTGAAACGATTCCCTTCCATACAAACCACCTGCACCGTCAAGTTTCCTTTTTCCTTCCCCGGATCACCTCCTCTCCCGTTGAGATGCAAGACAAGATCCCCTCCGTTTCCCGGCTTGCCTAAAAAAACAATCGCCGGGAATCGACGGTGCGATGAAAAAACGAAATCCCCTTGGCGCATAGGGCGTGGGATCTTGCTGATCCGGTATTTGGCGTCACCAGGCAAGATTTCCTGCCCGGAAAAAGAATCGTCATGCCGGCCCACCCCATGTGGGAAAGCATTACGGTGTTCGGAATGTCTTTAGGAAAAACTCCCTCATCCCTTTCCCTGGTGCTCTTCCAGGGTGGAGCTGATCCCGTCCCGCGTCCGGTAATACAGGGAAAACCTCAGGTCGCGTGCAGGCGGGTGGAGTCCGTACATGTTCTGGGCGACATCTTCCGGCCGGCTGATCGGTTCCCACCTCGCGTTGGTTTTCGGCCGCACGAACCGGCCGCTTAATAGCAGGCGAAAGAACATCAGGTCGCACAACATTCCCTCCAGCCACGGCACCCAGTTCTCGTAGCCGGCGACCCACTTGATGTGAGGCGAGTTCCCGAGGAGGACCCGGGCCGTGTCCGGGTTGGCAAAGTCGCACGCCCCGAAGAATATTCCGTCATAGCTGGAAAGGTGGGCGATCATGTTCTTGAGCTTGGTCCGGCTGATATCCTTCACCGCGCTGATCGCCTTCCGTTTCCCGTGGGCAGCGACGTAGCCGATCTTTGCCCGGTTGTCCACCCCCTGGTCGTGCCGGGAGAGGGCGTCTTTCAGCCCCTGTGCATTCTGGAATACGGTGTAGCTGAACAGGGCGTCGTGCCCGGGTCGGTCATGTTTGTAGCCGTTGCGCCGAGCATAGGTCTCCTCCGTGTCGCGCTTCAGCTGTTCGAAAAACGGCTTGACCGATTCAACATGATGCTGGTCCCACTGCGCCTCGAACACCTTGATGACGTACCGATATCCATTTCTCGTCCGCATGGTGGCTCCCTGATACGGCTTCAAACTAAAAAAACGGCCGACAGCGTCCTGCGAAGAAGCTGTGGAACTGCAATCCACGTCCTTTCGAGTCGAGGTATCGGGGATGTCGGAGGTTGCGCCGGCAAGACCTATTATACGACAAAACCACCTTCGGAAAAACAATGAGAATAATAAATAATATTGGATTATATTACATTATATATAAAAAATCGCTCGGTGATTCCTCGAAGGTTTAAACAAACTCCCCGACGTATTTAACCTATTGTATTTTCATGCTATTTCCATACTTTGCCACGGTGACAAAAAATAAATATATTAACAATAATAAACGTTTATACCTTATAAGATTATAACTAAAGTTATATTTTATTGGATATAAGGTTGAATTTTATATTTATTTCGAAAAAATCCTCCACGACCGCCGGCCTTTGACTAACACCGCAGCGGTGGGTCCCTTCCTTAATCGGGTTAGCCAGGCGGGGATCGACATGATCTCCTCGGCCGCGCCGAATGATGGTCCCGACGTCCGGGCTGCGGTCCCCCGGCTCACCTCGGGCTGGCGGTACCGAGATTCAACATCCGGAGATCATACGAATTGGTATAGGAGGAGTCCGGGTTGTCCCAGGCGGCCGGTTCGCTTTTTTCCCCGGTTTTCACCATGATCTGGTCGCAGCTTACGTCTACCGTGCCCAGATTCCGGAACTGGTTCCAGCAATCCGGGTCCGTTGCGGTGTCCCGGACGACCACGAACATGGTGTACCCTTCCGACTCCGTGGCCTTGTACTGGGGTCTCATCCGATACTCTTTCTTGCACGCCTTCATCGCCTCGTACAAGGTCCCCCCCCGGAACTTCGGGTACGCGAAGAAGTAGTCTCTCCCCTTCATGTCCACCTTCCCGTTGATGACGATCACCGAATCGTTCGGCGAAACCGTGGCCAGAATGGCGTTCGCCGTCAGATTCGGCGCGACGATCGTCGGTTCGATCCCCGCAGAGGGAGGTCTGTCTGCGGGCGACTTGATGTAGGAAGGGAGTCCGGCGGACCCCCGGGCGTCCTGGGCCGACGTAAAATTCGGCGTGGACAAGAGGAAAATAACGGAGACCCATGTCATTACCGTACTGCCTGCTCGGTTCATACATCCTCCCTGCATTATCGTTGCGGCGGAACCGCCGTGATATCGACCCCGGTGATCTTCCTGGTTGCCGACCCGGTCACCGGATCCCCCGGAACGGGCTTCGTCCCGGATGGCGGGGCCGCCGTGTAGTGGACTCCCCCGATGTCCCTCCTGCCCCTTCCCGTTCCGGGCGCTTCCGCGGCCGCTGCCGCGGGAACAGGCCGCGAAACTGCCCGCACGGTTGTCGAGGGCGGCGCGGACGCGAAGTCCAATCCCTTCACCTCTTTCCTGCCTGTCCCGGCGTCCGCGGCAGGGAAAGGGATGCCGGGAAGACCGATCCGTGCCACTTCGGCAGCCTTGGGAGGCGCGGCGGTGAAGTTCATCCCCGCGACGTCCCGCTTCCCCGAACCGGTCACGGGGATTATTTCTATTGGAATTTCGGGTTTGCCCCCCGGAGTTCCCGGGGTGAGCGTCTGCTCCGTCGGTCCGGCTGGCAGTCCCGCCGTCTCACCCGCCGGGGGGGCGGGCTCCCCCGTAATGCGGGAAACAACCTCGCCCGTCTTCACCCCGGAGATGCAACATGGATCCTCGACACGCGGGGGAACGCCGTCCTTCAACCAGCAACCTTCCAGCCGCCCCGCCACTCCCTCCCTGACATAGGTGTAAGATTTGCACAGGGGATTCTGGGAGCACGCCTCCTGGCACGCCCCGGGTCCCCCCCGTAGCCACAAGATTTTGAAATCCGAGCCGGGTCGATCGACGCCTGGTTCCACCCAAGCCTGCTGTCGGCCCCCCCCTTCCCCTGCATAGGCAACCGTTGTGACGATAAGACAAAGCACGAGGATCGCGGGAGAAAGGAAGAAATATGGAATTTTGGGTGTTCCCATTGCGGATATCCCCTTTTAGCGCATCCCCTGTCCTGCGTCAACGGCAGTCCGTCGCGAATCCAGCCGGGCGGGTGTTCGATGGGCGCCCTCCTTGCGAACACTTCTTCCGGCGAATACACTATAAATAAGCGTACAGGAATCGTGCCGTTTCGTGCCCTCGGGAACTTTTTTGTCCAAGGAGGCAGCGATTCGCCGTGTGGTGGCGTTGGTTCCCCTGGAAGCAACTGGTAAGCCGCGCGGCAAGGGCCCGGGGCGTCATGGACCACCCCGAGCTCGCGTCGGCCTATCAAGGGATGGACGTTTTCGCCTTCGCCTCCCGTACGGAAACACAAGGGATGGTAGTGACGGAGGCAATGGCGGCGGGGACGCCGGTGGTGGCGGTGGATGCCTCCGGAGTGCGCGAAGTGGTCCGGGACGGAGAGAACGGCCGCCTGTTGCCCCGGGAGGACTTGGAAGGATTCGTCTCCGCCCTTGCCTGGGTCGCCGGGCTTTCCCCGGAAGAACGGCGGCGTCTCGGAGAAGGAATCGGAAGGGCGGCCGAGTAATTCTCGATGCCCCGCACCGCCGCGAAGACCCTTGTCCTCTACGAGTCCCTGATCCGGGGCAAACCGGCCCGGAAGACGATCGAGCCGAGCCACTGGACGACGGCCAGGAAGCTCCTCGAGGAGGAGTGGAAGATCGTGCGAAACATCGCGCACGCAGCCGGGACCGCCGTACTGTCGATGCCTAAGACGGAGGAAACGCAAGAGAACGGGCGCCCGCTCACTTCTTCCGGTCCCTGAGGAGATCCGGTCCCGCGCCGGGCCCCCGGTCGCTCAGGAATACCAGTCTGCCCGGGTCAGCGGCATCCCGCTTCGCCCCCCCTCGGACTTGACCAGGAGCGCCTGATAGACATTGTTGCGTCCTATCCGGAACCAATAGGCCGCCCCGGACAGGTAAAGTCTCCATATGCGGCAGGTCACCTCGTCGGCAGCCTGACGCGCCTTCCCGTAACTGGCCTCCAGGCGTCGAAACCAGTGCCTGAGCGTGAGGACATAATGCTCGCGCAGGCTCTCCACGTCGCGCACTTCGAAACCGCACTTCTCGGCGACGCGCAACGTCGTGCTGATGGGAACGAGGTCGCCGTCCGGGAAGACGTACCGGTCGACGAAGGAAGGACCGCGCCGTGGGGTATCGCTCGCGCGGGAAGCGATTCCGTGGTTCAGAAACACGCCCCCGGGGCGAAGCAGGCGCCACGTCCGGCCGAAATATTCCTCCAGGCGGCTTTCTCCGACATGTTCGAACATCCCGATGCTGGCGATTTTGTCGTAGCCGGACGGATCTTCGACCTCCCGGTAATCGAGAACCTCCACGCGGCACCGGTTTTCGAGCCCCTCCTCGCGGATGCGCTGCCCGGCCAGTTCCGCCTGCGGCCGGCTGAGCGTAATGCCGACGGCCTCCACGTCGCGGGTTTTCGCGGCGTAGGTGACCAGCCCCCCCCATCCGCATCCGATGTCGAGCAGCCGCTCGCCGCGGTGAAGACGCAGTTTCCGGCAGATGTACTCCAGCTTCCGCTCCTGCGCGGTATCCAGGTCTTCCCGCGGATCGGAGAAATACGCCGTCGAATAGACCATCCGGCGGTCCAGCCACAGGGAGAAGAAATCATTGGATACGTCGTAGTGATATTGCACGGCATTCCTGTCACGAAAAAGGGAATGGAGAGGCCCCCTGCATTTGACCGCCTGCCTCCCGGAAGGGGGCCGATCATCGGCAGGGAACATCAGGAGCTTCGGGGCGCAGCGGACCCGCTCGGCAGTTCCGATGCCCGGTCCGGTAAAATAGTCAGCCAGCGCGAAGGAGGATTCGAAATCCCCTTCGATGTCGAAGTCGCCGTGAATATAGGCATTCCCGAGAGAAAGATCCGTAGGATGCAGAAACATTCTTCGGAGCGCGCCGGGGCGATGGATGACGAGGGTGAACAGGGCCGTCTGCCCCTCCTCGGGCCCCCAGATGGTCCCGTCCCACAACCGGACGGCAAAGTTGCGCGGACGGTAGCCGTCGAGAAGGAGTTGAAGGATGCCAAGGCCTGTCTGGACAAATCGGTCGGCAGGATACGTAAGTGGATCCGCCATGACCGGCTCCCCTCCGTACCGGTGGTCTGCGGCCATGCGGCACCGATTCACCGCCTCCGCCATGTTCCGGGTGACGCCGCTTCCCCCCTCCACGATGGTATCAACTGGCATGCGTCAAGGAAAGGGGGATAGCCCCCGGGCAGGCGCCTCTCCCGGCGTCGCGGGTGCGGCCGATATCTTTGCGACAGGACCGGGAGAAAAAGATTGTTTGTGGAAGGAGGATGCGGTCGGGACAGTCGGTGCGGAAAACGTCAGATCTGCTTCTTTTTCAGTACCGGGATCCAATCCCCGTCGCGCCGGATGAACACTTCGAGCTCGGTGATCTTCAGGGCGTCCGTGCCGTGGTGCCTGGCCAACGAGCGAAGTTTCTCCTTGGAGACCCACGAATGGGCGCGAGAGGACGCCGACATCGTAATTTTCGCCATTCCGTTGGCAAAGAACACGATAACAAGCCACAGGGTAACCGCTGCCAGAAGTATGCAAGCGATCTTTTTCATCTTCCCCTCTTCCTTGGGATGCGGCGAAAAACCTCGTTCCCCGCGGAACGAGAGAATCCCGTCTGTTGTTTTGGGATTTGTCTTGCCTGTGCGTGGATTCACGAACATCCTACCGGGGAGCCGGCCGGACGTCAACCTTTGACACCTTTTCTCCCCCTTTTCTCCTCCGTTCTCCGGGTACCGATTCAGGTCTTCCCGGTATGCTTTTTCCTCCTCCGTTTCCCGCACGGCATCACGAAGAACCGCCTGGCACCCGTCTCTTATCTCATTATTGGATTCCCTCCATCCCGCAAAGGCTTTCTCCCGGCCGAGGATATTTCCCCGTAGAGAGCTCTTTCCACCGTCCCTGCGATCGGGCGGTTTTTATCAGGCATCGAGGACGATTCGTTCGGGCCCCTCGTCGAAAGGAACGGATCACTCTCTGGTCGGGGGCGACGCGTGGACAAGATTGACATCGCCCTCGCATTCGGCCTATGCTCTGTCGGTATACAATGTACAGAAAGGTAAAAATTTCTCCCCTCGCGGCCGGCCATCGACGGGAAAACCCTGTTTTCCGAGGAGCGGAATATGCAGACGATCTGGGAGGGGCGGGGGCCCCCTGTTCTCCCCGGAGACGCATGCCCCAATCATCGTAACCGCGGGGAGAAGGCAAATCACGAAAAAGGGATGGTGCCATGCAGATACTCACCAATACCGTAGGCAGAAAGGTTTTGATGGCCGTCACCGGCCTGTTCATGCTCTTCTTCGTCATCGTCCACCTGCTGGGGAATTCCACCATTTTCGTCGGTCCGAGCGCGCTCAACACATACGCCGAGAAGCTGCACAGCCTGGGTCCGCTCGTCTGGGCGTTCCGCGCGTTCATGCTGGCGATGCTCGGGCTACACGTCCTCTTCGGCGTGCTGCTGACGCTCGAGAACTGGGCGGCGAACCCGGGCAAGTACGCCGTCAACAGGAAGCTCAAGGCCAACTTTTCGAGCGAGACGATGATCTGGACGGGAGCCCTCCTGTTCGCGTTCCTTGTCTATCACCTCCTGCAGTTCACCCTCCGCGTCACGCCCGATATCATTCCCGAGGCGGTCGCCAAGCGACCGGGAGACGTCTACGCGATGGTGGTCGGCAGCTTCCGGCACACGGCCATTTCCCTGATCTACGTGGGAGCCATGGTGGTCCTGTTCCTTCACCTGAAGCACGGCATCCAGAGCTTTTTCCAGTCCCTCGGGTGGAGCAACGACCGGACCCTGCCCCGGTTCGAAACGATCGGCAACGTGCTCTCGGCGCTTTTCCTCCTGGGATACAGCGCCATTCCCATTCTCATACTCGTTGGTTTTTTGACCAGATAGGGGGATCTGCGTGAACCTTAACGGAAAATGTCCGACAGGACCGATCGAAAAGACATGGGACAAGCACCGCTTCGACATGAAACTGGTGAACCCGGCCAACAAGCGCAAGTACAAGATCCTGGTGGTCGGAACCGGCCTGGCAGGCGCCTCCGCCGCGGCGTCGCTGGCCGAGCTGGGGTACAACGTGGAGGCCTTCTGCTACCAGGACAGCCCCCGCCGCGCCCATAGCATCGCGGCGCAGGGGGGAATCAACGCCTCCAAGAACTATCCCAATGACGGCGACAGCATCTACCGCCTCTTCTACGACACCGTCAAGGGGGGCGACTTCCGCGCGCGCGAGGCGGACGTGTGGCGCCTCGCCCAGGTGAGCAGCCATATCATCGACCAGTGCGTCGCCCAGGGCGTGCCCTTCGCACGCGACTACGCCGGTTACCTGGACAACCGCTCCTTCGGCGGCGCCCAGGTCTCCCGGACCTTCTACGCCCGGGGGCAGACGGGGCAGCAGCTCCTGCTGGGCGCCTACTCGGCCCTCTCCCGGCAGATCAAGGCGGGGATGGTGAAGATGTTCCCCCGGACCGAGATGCTCGACCTGGTGCTGGTGGACGGCGAGGCGAAGGGGATCACGGTCCGCGATCTGATCAGCGGCGAGATCCGGTGCCACGTCGGAGACGCGGTGCTGCTGTGCACGGGCGGCTACGTGAACGTCTTCTACCTCTCCACGATGGCGATGGGAGCCAGCGTCACCGCCATCTGGAAAGCCTATAAAAAAGGCGCTTTCTTCGCCAACCCGTGTTACACCCAGATTCACCCTACCTGCATCCCCCAGTCGGGCGACTACCAGTCGAAGCTGACGCTGATGTCCGAGTCGCTCCGGAACGACGGACGCTGCTGGGTTCCCAAGAATCGCGGGGACAACCGTTCTCCCAATGACATCCCCGAGGAGGACCGGGATTACTACCTGGAGCGGAAGTACCCGAGCTTCGGGAACCTCGCGCCCCGGGACATCGCCTCCCGGGCGGCGAAGGAACAGTGCGACGACGGCCGCGGCGTCGGCCCCGGCGGTCGCGGGGTCTACCTCGATTTCCGGGACTCCATCGCGCGACTCGGCGAGGAGACGATCCGGGAGCGGTACGGCAACCTGTTCGAGATGTACGAGCGGATCACCGACGAGAACGGGTACAAGGTGCCGATGCGGATCTACCCGGCCCCCCACTACGCCATGGGCGGGCTGTGGGTCGACTACAACCTGATGAGCAACATCCCCGGCCTCTTCGTCCTGGGCGAGGCCAACTTCTCCGTTCACGGAGCGAACCGGCTCGGCGCGAGCGCCCTCATGCAGGGCCTGGCCGACGGCTACTTCGTCATCCCCTACACGGTCGCCCATTACCTGGCACAGACCAAACCGGGGAAGGCGAAGGAAGACCACGCCGAATGCCGGAAGTCGATCGAGGATGTCAAGGGCTCGATGAAGAAACTTCTCTCCATCAACGGCCGCCGGACGGTCACGGAGCTGATGCGGGAGCTCGGCACCCTCATGTGGAACAACGTCGGGATGGCCCGCAGCAAGGAGGGCCTCACCGAGGTCATCATGAAGATCCCGGGGATCCGGGAGGAGTTCTGGCAGAACCTGAGGGTGACCGGCAATGGCGCGCAGATCAACCAGCAGCTGGAGAACGCCGGCCGCACGGCGGATTTCCTGGAGTTCGCCGAACTGCTCTGCCGCGACGCCCTTCACCGCAACGAGTCGTGCGGTGGCCACTTCCGCGTGGAATACCAGTACGAGGACGGAGAGGCGAAGCGCGACGATAAAAACTACTGCTATTCGGCCGCATGGGAGTTCAAGGGGGTCGACAGCGAGCCCGAACTCCACAAGGAGCCGCTGGAATTCAAGGAAGTCACTCTCGCGGT
>Ga0209324_10003531_pt1 | contig 10770 bp, 12 predicted proteins | sample Rifsed19ft3_FD_184015 | JGI IMG/M metagenome (GOLD analysis project Ga0209324, IMG submission 184015) | Soil microbial communities from Rifle, Colorado, USA - sediment 19ft 3 (version 2) | ecosystem: Environmental > Terrestrial > Deep subsurface > Rock core/Sediment | place: Rifle, Colorado...
CACCTACAGCGACGACGGCGAGGTGCTCCACGGGGCCTACGGCCGGCGGTGGCGCGACTGGTTCCCCACCATCATGGGGGCCGGTCCGCTGGACCAGGTGCGCGAGGTCATCGCGGGTCTGCGGCAGGACCCCAACTGCCGCCGCCAGGTCATCCAGATGTGGGACCCGGAGACCGACCTGGGCTACCGGGGCGCTGACGCTCCCTGCAACCTGACCGCCACGGTTCAGGTGAGCCCCTCGGGTCACGTCGACATGACGGTGTTCTGCCGCTCCAACGACGTCATCTGGGGCGCCTACGGGGCCAACGCGGTCCACTTCTCCATGCTCCAGGAGTATGTGGCCGCGGGCGTCGGCAGGCCCGTCGGTGAGCTGACCCAGGTGAGCGTGAACTGGCACGCCTACCTGGCTGTGCTCGACAAGATGCCCAGTCGGCAGGAGCTGGCCATCCCACAGCTGCTGAGCAAGCCCTACTCGGGCTGCGCTGGCTGCCCCTACGTGACGGGCGCCGTGAAACCCTACCCGCTGTTCCCGGAGAGCGCGGACCTGGACCGATTCGACCGGAGCCTGCGCCAGCTGCTCGACGAGGGCCCGCACCGGAAGTTCGAGGACCCCTGGGTCCGGGACGTGGCCGCGCCCATGGCCCTCGCCCACGAGGCCTGGGTGAGCAACCGGGGTGAGGAGGGCCACCGCAGGGCCAGCGAGGAGATGCACGGGTGTGCCGCCACCGACTGGTACCGAGCCGGCACGGAGTGGCTGGACCGGCGCATGACTGCCTGGGAGCGCGCCCGGGACGACGGGCCGCACGCGGTCAACCCGGAGGTGAACTGATGCTCCGGGTCGGTGTGGACATGGACGGGATCATCGTGGACATCCAGCGCGAGTTCTGCCAGCGCTTCAACGAGATGGCCCCTCCCGAGGCACGCATCGGTCCCGCGGACCTGCGGCACTGGCACTTCGAGGACTGCGTGCCGCCCGGCTGGCGCGAGGCAGCCACCAAGATGGTGCGCAGCGAGCTGCTCGACATGGAGTTCTTCTGGACCGAGCTGCCCCTGCTGAGTGCACGGATCCCCGAGTACCTGCAGCAGTGGAACTCTGCATGCGAGCTGCACCTCGTGTCTGCACCCTGGGGCACGGTGTCCGCCTCGGCGAAGACCAAGTGGGTGCGGCGCCACCTGCCGTTCCTGCACGCGGACCAGCTGAACCTGGTACCGCGGAAGCACCTCGTGAAGCTCGACCTGCTGGTCGACGACAAGGCGTCCACGCTGCGCAGCTACCGCAAGCACTGGCCGGAGGCCCGCCTGGCCTCCGTGCGCTACCCGTACCACGACGACCCGAAGGACCCGGTGCCGCCCGGCACGCTCCTGGCGGACAGCTACCTGGAGCCGGACCGCGCGTGGGACCAGCTCCACGAGTGGGTGATGGAGATGATCTATGAGCAGTAGCAAGTGGGACGACAAGCACATCGCCTACCTCCGCGCCGTCGTAGAGCAGGACGTGGAGACGGTGCGCGCCAAGGAGGCCGTGTACCACGGCGCCTGGAAGCGGCACGGAGGTGCGGGCGTGTTCTACCAGGGCCTGGTCCGCAAGTGGGACCGCATCGTCGCCATGCTCGAGCAGCACCACATGGACGTGTTCGCGGCCTGTGAGGCAGACGGCGCGGAGGAGGGTTTCCTCGACCAGATCGACGACCTGCGCTGCTACCTGCTGCTGGTGAAGGCCGAGGTGATGGCCCGGCGGGCGCAGCGAGACGCCACCGAGCATGAGATCATGGGGGTAGCCGGCAGGCCACCCGGCGTGCCGATGCCGCTGCCGCCACCCCCGCCCACGCCGTGCCCGCACGGCTTCCAGTACGCGGCCGACTGCATGACCTGCACAAGGGACCACTGAGCCCATGGCCACCAAGCAGAAGGCCAAGGCGGCCAGCCGCCCGGGGCGCCCCCTGCAGATGCCGCTGCCGGGGCTGCTGCCCGATGCACCCTGGCGCCCAGCACCCATCAGCTCGCTGCCCAGCTCCTGGGCCGACGCCCCGCGGGTGAGCATAGACATCGAGACCTGCGACCCGCAGCTCAGCGACATGGGCCCCGGAGTGCGGCGCGGGGGCTTCATCTGCGGCGTCGCGTTCTGCGTGGAGGGTGAGCAGCCGCGCTACCTGCCCATCCGCCACGAGGGCGGCGACAACCTGGACGCCGACGGAGTCCTGGGCTACCTGGCCGAGCAGGCCAGGGTGTTTCGCGGGGAGCTGGTCGTCCACAGCGCCGACTACGAGCTGGACTACCTGGCAGAGGAGGGGGTGGACTTCCTGACGGGTCCCTGCCGCGTGGCGGACATCGCCACGCTCGACGCGCTCATCGACGAGCACCAGGACGCCTACAAGCTCGACGCCATCCTCGCGCGTCGAGACCTGCCTCTGAAGGACGAGTCGCTGCTGCGCGCCGCCGCCAGCCACTACGGGGTGGACCCGAAGGCGGGGCTGTGGCGGCTGCCCGCTCGCTACGTGGGCGCCTACGCCGAGCGCGACGCTGTCGGGCCGCTGGAGATCTACGCGCAGCAGCGGGAGGAGGTGCGCATCCAGGACTTGGACGCCGCTTGGCGACTGGAGCAGGACGTGGCCAAGGTGCTGGTCAAGATGACCCGCCGCGGCGTGCGCATCAACCAGACCAAGCTCCAGCAGATCTACGACTGGACGCTCACGGAGGAGCGTGACTGCTGGGCCCGCGTGAAGCACAAGACCGGCATCCAGGTTGCCGTCGGCGACGCCAAGAAGGCCACGGTGCTGGAGCAGGTGCTGCTGTCCATCGGGGTGAAGGTCCCGCGCACTGACCAGAACAAGCCCAACATCGACAAACACGTGCTCGGCGCCATCGACCACCCGGTGGCCGCCGCCATCCGGCGTGCTCGGGACGTCTCCAACCTGCGCACTACGTTCTGCGAGAGTCGCATGGCCTACATGGTCCGCGGCCGCATCCACCCGACATTCAACCCGATCCGGCGTGAGGACGAGGACGGCAACCTGAAGGGCACCCGCTCGTTCCGGCTCAGCGCCAACCACCCTGGCGTCCAGCAGGAGCCCGCCCGCGACGACGAGCTGGGGCCCATGTGGCGCAGCATCTATGTGCCGGAGCCGGGCGAGGTCTGGTGCTCGCTGGACTACAGCCAGCAGGAGCCGCGCCTCACCGTCCACTACGCCGACCTGCTGGAGCTGCCCAAGGCGGCCATAGCGGCCAAGCGCTACCGCGAGGACCCCAGCACCGACTTCCACCAGATGATGGCGGACCTCACCGGGCTGCCCCGCAAGTACGCCAAGAACATCTTCCTCGGCCTGGTGTACGGCATGGGCGGGGCCAAGCTGTGCCGGAGCCTGGGCCTGCCCACGCAGCGCGTCCAGCGCAAGGGTCGGTGGGTGGTGGTGGCCGGTCCCGAGGGACAGGAGATCCTGAACCAGTTCGACGCGGAGGTCCCGTGGGCCCGCGAGCTGAGCCGGCGCTGCTCCCGTCGCGCGGAGAAGGCAGGGCAGATCCGGCTGCTGCTGGGACACGTGTGCCACTTCCCGCGCGACGACGCGGGGAACTTCGACTGGACACACAAGGCGCTCAACCGCCTCATCCAGGGCAGCTCCGCCGAGCAGACCAAGAGGGCGATGGTGGAGGCCGACCGTGCCGGCTACCCGCTGCAGCTGCAGGTCCACGACGAGCTGGACCTCAGCCTGTCATCACCAGACCAGGCGCACGGCCTGGCCGACATCATGAGGAACTGCGTGCCGCTGCGCGTCCCCAGCAAGGTCGACATCGAGGTCGGCCCGAGCTGGGGTGAGGCGCAGAAGCTGGCAGCCTGAAGGGGGACCTGTGAACCTACTGATACTGGACACCGAGACGACCGGGATCGACCCGCAGAAGTACGACGTGGTGGAGGTGGCTGCCGCCGTCTACCACGTCCCCACGCGCTGCGTGATCTGGCAGGGCGGCGGGCTCACGCCCGTGCCGGCCGAGCACGCCTGGGACCCAGATGCCAGGCGGGTCAACGGGATCAAGGACGAGAGCCTCAGCGCAGCTGCGCGGTTCCTGCTCAACGAGCAGCCAGACCCCTGGGCCCAGGTGTACCAGGCAGCCCTGAGCGCGGAGGTCAGCGCGATCGTCGCTCACAACGCGGAGTTCGACCGCGGTCACGCGGCCAAGGTGGTCCCCGAGATGCTGGAGTGGCCGTGGGTCTGCTCCAAGGACGACATCTCCTACCCGGAGGAGAAGAGTGGCCGGCGGCTGGACTACCTGTGCGCGGACCACGGCATCATCTCCATCGGACCGTTTCGACACCGGGCTCTGTGGGACGTGATGCTCATCGCGGCGCTGTTCGACCGGGTGCCCGACCTGGAGCACCAGGTGCTGCGAGCGATGGTGCCCCGCGCCCTGTTCCGCGCCCTGGTGAGCTACGAGGACCGCGAGCAGGCCAAGGCAGCCGGCTTCAGCTGGGACGGCACCCGGCGCATCTGGGTGAGGAGGCTGCCCCAGGACACCCCCACCGAGCCCACGCCAGACCGGCCGTTCCGCCTGGTCCGTGTCGAGGGGGTAGGCGAGCAGGTAGGCCAACAGGTAGGCCAAGCCGTGCCGAAGGGGGTGGCGTGATGGAAGCCAAGTGGGTAGGCCGCATGATGGAGCTGGCTGCCCTGGTGGCCAGCTGGTCCAAGGACCCCTCCACCCGGGTGGGAGCGGTCATCGTGGACCCGTTCAACCGGGTCGTGGGCACGGGCTACAACGGCCTGCCTCGCGGCGTGGAGGACACCGTGGAGCGACTCAGCAACCGCTCCCTGAAGTACGCCATGATCGTCCACTCCGAGGTCAACGCGGTGCTGAACTCACTGCACGAGCCGCGCGGCTGCGCGCTGTTCGTCACCAAGTTCCCCTGCAACGAGTGCTGCAAGGTCATCATCCAGGCCGGCATCCGCACGGTGTACGCACCACCGGAGACCGACGAGCGCTGGCTGGAGGCCTCGCGCATCTCCATGATGATGCTGGCCGAGGCGGGGGTCCAGGTCCACCACCCGTGAGGGTCTCGCGCCCCAAGAACGGGGAGATGCCACCGCCCCCGCGCATGCGCACTCGGGCGTGGCGCTACCCCTTCCCCGACCTGGAGGTCGGGCAGCACTTCGACGTCGTGATCGAGGGCGGCGAGGACCTACAGAAGACATACAGCCGAGTGCACAGCTCCGCGATGGGCTTCCGCAGACGCCACGGCATGGAGAAGCGGTATCGCATCACCTGCTGGGACGACCGCACCGTGCGCGCGTGGCGCCTGGAGGACCATGGAGACGAGGAGGCCGCTGCCATGATCTGGAAGAACCGACCGTGAGAGAGACAACGCTGCGTGCCACGGTGTGCGCGATGCTGCGCTCCATACATCAGGACCCAGACGCCTGTGAGAACGGCGCGTCGCCTGGCTGCCCCGATGTCAACTACCTGCACGGGTGGATCGAGCTGAAGGTGCTGCCCGGGTGGCCCATGCGCGACGCCACCCCGGTGCGGGTGTCGACATTCACACCACAGCAGCGCCTGTGGCTGCGCCGCCGCAGGGCTGTGGGGGGCCGCGCCCACCTGCTGCTCGTGGTGGGCAGCGAGTGGCTGCTGTTCGACGGCGCCGTGGCCGCCCGCGAGCTGGGGCAGGCGACCAAGGCGGAGCTACTGCGACTTGCCCAGTACCACTGGCTGCGCAAACCTACGCCCGGGGACCTCCTCCTTGGGCTCTTGGAGGGCCGATAATGAGCGTGCGAACTGCAGACCTGACGCCGGGGGAGCGACTGCTCCTCCACCGTAGACGGCACCACTGGACGATCCGCAAGGCGGCTCGGCACTGGCGGGTGCCTGTGAGCCGCTACGTGCGCTGGGAGCACGACGAGGTGTACTCCAGCGACCAGCCCAGCCCCGAGCTGGGCCGACTCGACCTGCACGAGCAGGCCTTCGTCTGCCGCCGCCGAGCTGGCGTCACCCGCGCCGAGCTGGCGGACCAGTTGGGCCTGTCCATGCGCTGGGTGACCATGATGGAGCGGGGGCGCGTCGACGCCACCAAGCTCGCCACCCACTGGGACCTGCGGTAACAATGACCCAGGTAGCCTTCAACCTCGGCGCGGCGCTGAGGTTCCTTGCGCAGTGGTCCCCGGAGGGGCCGTGGGTGCTCACCTGCATCGAGCCTGACAAGAAGGGCATCGAGACCCGCTCATTCGCGCCCGGAGACGAGGAGGCGCTGCGCGCGTGGCTGGGCAGGTGGGCAGCCACCCGCAACATCTACTTCCACGTGAACCCGGTGATGCGCCGGCTGGACAAGAAGGCGGAGCGCGCTGACATCCGCGCGCTGGCCTGGCTGCACGTAGACATCGACCCGCGTGTCGGAGAGAAGATCGAGGTGGAGCGGGAGCGAGCCCTGCACCTGCTGCGCAACCCACCAGGGGACGTGCCACCCCCCACCGTCATCGTGGACAGCGGCGGCGGATACCAGGGCTTCTGGAAGCTGGCTGACCCCTACGCCATAGACGGGGAGGAGGCCCGCTACGAGGAGGCCAAGCGCTGGAACCTGCAGCTGGAGGTGCTGTTCGGCGCGGACAACTGTCACAACGTCGACCGCATCATGCGGCTCCCGGGCACCATCAACTGGCCCGACGCCAAGAAGAAGCGCAAGGGCCGAGTGGCGGCGGTGGCACGCCTGATCGAGTTCCACGAGGACCGCACCTACCCGCTGGACCAGTTCAAGCCAGCCCCCCTAGTGCAGGGCCCAGCGGAGGCCGGCTTTGGCGGAGGCAAGGTCCAGATCAGCGGCAACGTGCCGCGCCTGGCAGATGTCCACGAGCTGGACGAGCGCGCTCCGCGTCCGGTTCCCGACTGGGTGAAGGTCCTCATCGTCCAGGGCAAACTGCCCGACCAGCCCAGTAAGTACCCCAGTCGCTCTCACGCCGTGTTCGCGGTGTGCTGCGAGCTGGTCCGCGCTGGCGTGGACGACGAGACCATCTTCACGGTCATCACGGACCCGGACTTCGGCATCAGCGCCCACGTGCTGGACCAGAAGGGCGACAAGCGCAAGTACGCCATGCGCCAGATCGAGCGCGCCCGTGAGGAGGCGGTGGACCCCTGGCTGCGCGTGCTGAACGAGAAGCACGCTGTGATCTCCAACATCGGAGGGAAGTGCCGGGTGGTGGAGGAGGTGCTGGACCAGGCGCTGAATCGCTCGCGCCTGACCAAGCAGTCGTTCGACGACTTCCGCAACCGCTACATGAACCGGCTGGTGAAGGTCGGTGTTGACAAGAACGAGAACCCGGTCATGAAGAAGGTCGGAGACTGGTGGCTGGGCCACGAGCAGCGCCGCCAGTACGACTCCATCGTGTTCGCACCGCAGCGCGAGGTGGAGGGCGCGTACAACCTGTGGAAGGGGTTCGCCTGCGAGGCGCGGCCCGGAGACTGCTCGCTGCTCCTGGCGCACATCCGCGAGAACGTCTGCCGCCACAACGAGGAGTGGTACACCTACCTGATGGGATGGTTCGCGCGCTGCGTGCAGCGGCCCGACGAGCCAGGACAGGTGGCGGTGGTGCTGCGCGGAGGCAAGGGCACCGGCAAGTCGTTTCTGGCCAAGGCGTTCGGCAGCCTGTGGGGCCGCCACTTTCTCCAGGTCAGCAACCCAAAGCACCTGGTGGGCAACTTCAACTACCACCTGCGCGACTGCGTGGTGCTGTTCGGCGACGAGGCGTTCTATGCCGGCGACAAGAGCCACGAGTCCATCCTGAAGACCCTCATCACCGAGGAGCTGATCGCCATCGAGGCCAAGGGGGTGGACGTGGAGGCGCACCCAAACTACACCCACCTCATCCTGGCCTCCAACGCGCGCTGGGTGGTGCCGGCCAAGGAGAAGGAGCGGCGCTTCCTGGTGCTCGACGTGGGCAGCGAGCACGTCCAGGACCACGGCTACTTCCGAGCCATCCAGGCCCAGCTCGACAGCGGTGGACGAGAGGCACTGCTGCACATGCTGCTCAGCTGGGACATCTCGAACTTCAACGTGCGCGCGGTGCCGCAGACCGACGCACTCCAGGAGCAGAAGATCCACAGCCTCGACTCCGAGGAGGAGTGGTGGTACAACAAGCTCCAGCACGGACAGGTGCTCGACGGCATCGACTGGGACAGCGCCGTGCGCAAGGAGCAGCTGCTGGACGACTACCTCATCTACAGCCAGCGCGTGGGGGTTGGGCGCCGGTCCAACGCCACCTCCCTGGGCAAGTTCCTAGCCCGAGCCTGCCCAGTGCCGCCGCGCAGTTTCCAGAAGGCGGTGACCGAGGAGACCTACAACGGCACCAAGACGACGCGCCCCTACTTCATGTCGTTTCCTCCGCTGGCCGACTGTCGCACCCACTGGGACGCCAACTTCGGCGGACCGTACCCCTGGCCCAGGGTCGATCCCGACGGGCAAAGCCCACAGGAGTCGCTGGTCGCGGCGGGAGGCTCGCCGTTCTGAGCCCAGTGCGCAGCAAGCCGGGACGACGTCCCGCACAGCTGGTGGTGCTGCCCGACGAGCGGCCCCCGGTGCCCAGGCCGCGCACCCGCGAGGACTGCCTGGACATGGAGCGGCCCTGCCCCTGGGTCGGGTGCCGCCACCACCTGGCCCTGGAGGTCAAGAAGAAGGACGGCGTCGTGCAGGTGCGGCCCATGCCCCAGGTGGGCAGGCAGGGCAGCACCCGGCGCCGCGTGCGCGGTGCGCTGGACCGGCGCACCACCTACTACATGAAGCGCCTGCTGGACCGGCACACGCTGGACTCCGAGGTCCTGACGACCATCGACGACGGTCGCCCCACGTGCTCGCTGGACGTGGCCGACGCCGGAGGGGCCACCCTGGAGGACGTGGACTTGTTCCTCGGCATCACGCGCGAGCGCGTCCGCCAGCTGGAGGCGAAGCTGGCCGAGCGGCTGCGCGGACTCCCGGACTTCATGGAGCTGCTGCGCGACGCCCGCGCCGGTCTGCTCACCGCCGACGTGAGCTGGGCCGCGCTGCGCGCGCCGCCCGCACCGCCGCAGGTGCCGGTCATCCCCATGCCGCCGCCTCGCCAGCCGAGGCCCATCGTTGTCCGACCGAGACCACCACAAGAAAAGGAGCAGCCCGTGCCAAGACACGACCACGAGGGACCCAGCGAAGAGCGGGAGGAACGAGCACCAGCGGAGAGGCCCAGGGTGAGGCGCAAGGCGCGCCGCATCCAGCCTCCGAAGGCGCGCGTGGTGCCCACCGCGGCCGAGACGCTGGAGGACCTGCAGCGCGAGTTCAACGCGGACCTCACCGAGCTGGTCGACCGCTACCGGCGCCGCGTGCTCGAGGTCAGCCTCAGCGAGGTCCGCGCCCGGCTGGACGCCGCGACGGAGGGCCTGTGATGCGCCGCTACGTGGTTGGCTACCTGCTGAGCCACGACCTGCGCCGCGTGCTGCTGATCTGGAAGAGCAGGCCCGCGGTCCAGGCCGGCAAGCTCAACGGCATCGGTGGCAAGATGGAGCCGGAGGACAGTGACGACTACGAGGCGACCATGCGCCGGGAGTTCCGCGAGGAGACCGGCATGGACGTCACTGGCTGGAAGCAGTTCGGCATGATGGAGGGCGTGGGTGCGGAGCCCTGGTACTGCGCCCTGTTCTGGGCCATCGGCGATCCGTTCAAGTTCCGACAGACCACCGAGGAGCAGCCGGTGGTCTGCGACGTGCGCGAGGTCCTCCTGGGCGAGCTGCGCACGCTGACCAACGTGCCGGCTGACCTGGCCCTGGCGCTCCAGTCCATCGCTGACCCGAAGCGCTACATCATGGCGACGATGCAGTGCGCCGTGGACCAGGGGCGGTAGGTTGCTACAGGGCCGGCAGGTCGTCGCGGAACCACTGGGGCTTGAACTCCCCAGTGCCCGGCTCGTGGTCGCGGTAGCGCATCTGCGCGAGCAGCGGGGCCGGGTCGATCTGGTGGTCCGACCGCGTGGAGCCGGTGAAGATCTCGAAGTGCAGGTGGGTGGTGTCCGTGGCGGTGTGACCCGCGATGGCGATGGGCTGCCCGCCCTCCACCCGGTCACCGGGCCTCACCAGCAGGCGGGCGCAGTGCAAGTAGAAGGAGCCCAGGGTGCCGTAGCCGCTGACGTGCCCGTGGTCGATGGTGACGCTCAGGACGCGCTCGCCGTTCAGCGCGATGCCCCAGCGAGCGCCCACCACGGTGCCCCGCCCGATGGCCAGCACCGGCACCTCCTGGTCGGAGGGCAGGAACCAGTCGGCCAGGTAGTCGGGCTTCTTCACGGCGCCGCGCTGTGCCCGCGGGAACATGATGTCGACGCCCGCGTGGCGACGCCTGCCGTCGTCCCGACGGGCACCGAACTTGTTGGACACCTTCGGGCGCAGCCCCCTGCGCGCGCACAGCGGCCAGTACCAGGCGCTCAGCACCGCTGCCGGGTCCGGCGCAGCGGGCTGCTGCGCCAGGATGTACTTCTCCAGGGCTGGTATGGTCTGGAGGTCGCCCGCCTTGCCGTCGTCGGTGAGCCCGTGGGTGGACTGGAAGTGCTCCACGAGCCAGGCGACGTGCTCGGGCGTGAGCTTGCCTGCCGCCACCTGGGCCTGGTTGAACTCGATCGCGTCCTTGACTCGCATCACTCACCCCCCATCAGGTGCGCCAGCGCGCGGTGGATGCGCGCCCACCAGGGCACCGGCACCCACGCTCGTGGGATCACAGCTTGCTCCCCGCCCAGACACCCGCGGCTCCGGCCAGCGCCACGCCGGCCCCGACCAGCCCCCACC
>Ga0209324_10003534_pt1 | contig 10760 bp, 9 predicted proteins | sample Rifsed19ft3_FD_184015 | JGI IMG/M metagenome (GOLD analysis project Ga0209324, IMG submission 184015) | Soil microbial communities from Rifle, Colorado, USA - sediment 19ft 3 (version 2) | ecosystem: Environmental > Terrestrial > Deep subsurface > Rock core/Sediment | place: Rifle, Colorado...
CACTACTAAAATAAGACACAATACAATTACTATTTTCATACTGAGAAAACTCCAATCATTTGACTTAATAAACCGAATTTTATATTCACAGAATAAATATGTCGTTAATTATATGTTGCTTAGATTATTTCCTAAATATTAAATACGTACTATCCGCCTGTATCTGATAAGGAATAATAAGTAACCGTAGATTTTAGACGTGACGAATAGCTGCAATATAAAAAACTTTTTTACAAGTTTTAGTGTAGGGGGGAACACCCACAGCCTGGTTTAATTTAATTAAACTTATCTAAGGTCTGCGATTTCACCAAAAGGAATGGGAGAAAGCTTATGGGAAAATTTGCAAAACCTTAGAGGGATTATAAGTGCCCCCCTGATTTGATAATACCTTACTTCAACTATCAATTCGAAGTAGACTTCATCTTTGGAAACAATTATTTTCATGCTTCAATGTATCCATGTTTTTTCCTTTTCATGTATGTCCCTTTTTGTGTGCTACGCACTTGTAAAAGTGCGTAGCACATCCACATGGTAAAACATTGTCCCTGTCTGCAACACTACGTCTTTTAAAGATTGCCGCCTAGATACTACCTGTAGAAAAGAGTTTTTTCATATTTTCCAAAAAACTATCCAATTTATTTTCTAAAGCTTGCACTTTCTCTTCTATAGAATCTAACCTTTTGTTAACAGCGCCTTCTCCACCTGACGTTGAAGCCTCTTTTGCACTCCCGTGCTTCGCAGCGCTTGCAACCTTTAATATTTCATAATCGCTGCCTCTCGTCTTTGGGTCAATAGTAATAGTTCCGCCCTGGGATTGAGCGCAATCTTTGTCGGGATTTGTGAATCGACTCCAAGGCATGGGTCGTACAGGTCCTGGCGTCTTCCACACAACCTTGAACTGCCCGTTTTTCAAAATTTGGCCAATCTGCACAATTTTCCAATAATGCTGATTCTCCGGGTCGAGTCTGACCAAACCCTCAGGCGCTTGCATTTCAAGATTTCTCGCAGCTTCACGAATGGCATCCACATCGGTTGATTGCGCTGCTTCTACTGCCATTGCCCATATTTTTACATTGATATACTGCGCTTCGATAGGATCATCGGTAACACGGTCTTTCCCAAAACGAGCCTTAAAATTCTCTACAAATACCGTATTTTCTGGTGTACTCATACTCTGGAAATAATTCCATACAGCGTAATGGCCTTCCGTCAATTCACCGCCAATACCACGAAGCTCGTCTTCGGCAATGCTCACGGACATTACAGGAATGTCCTTTGCCGTAATTCCTGCATCTCTCAGTTGTTTAAAAAAAGCCACATTGCTGTCACCATTAACGGTATTGAATATCACATCAGGCTTTGCCGCTTTTATCTTATTTACCACGGTAGAATATTCCATATGACCAAGAGGGGTGTACTCCTCTCCAACCAGCACGCCGCCTTCCGCCTTCAGTTGCGCTTTGATAATCATGTTTGTTGTTCTGGGAAATACATAATCAGAACCCAACAGGTAGAATCTTTTTTTGCCCTGTTTTAAAAGCCACGACACGGCTGGGCATGTCTGCTGGTTTGGTGTGGCCCCTGAATAAATTACATTCTTGGAACATTCATTCCCTTCATATTGGACAGGATACCACAGGAGGTGGTTGTACTTTTCGAATACAGGAAGAACCGCTTTCCGGCTAGCAGAAGTCCAGCATCCGAAAACAGAACAGACCTTGTCTTGCAAGATAAGTTTTTTGGCCTTTTCGGCGAACGTAGGCCAATCAGATGCGGGATCTTCAACAACAGGAACAACCTTTCTTCCCCCTAAAAGACCACCTTCGGCATTAATCTCATCAATAGCCATTAAAACAACGTCATGAAGCGAAACTTCGCTAATAGCCATAGTGCCGCTTAAAGAATGTAATACCCCAACCTTGATTGGTTCCTTTTCTTCTGCATTGAGTACTTGGGACCCAACAAACATTCCCATACCAAGAATAACCGCGACAGTAAGCACCATTCTTTGGGTACTTCGTAAAAAATTTACCCCCAAAAAAGATGGTATCTTTCTACTTTTTGTTTTGCTAAACATCTTATTCCTCCTCCTTATTACAAAAGGTACCATAGAACTGACAAGCCTCTCCCTGCTTTACAGCGATGTGTCCATTGAGTATATCTTCAAAGACACCTCTTGCATTTCCTAAAATGTCATCCACATCTGTAGACCGGGAATAACCTCTGTCTCCTCGTGATCTGTTAAAGGGCTGTCTACCACCTGAATATTAGGTTCTAACCACACATTATTGGTAAGCTTGTGTCTCCAGAAGATATCAACTGTTTGCTCCCTATCGTCAGTACCAAATTGTTTCTCATAGGAGTGCCCCCATCTGGCAGACCCAAAACCAACACCGACAAACTCCTTGGCAGAATAGGTATCGCCATCTGAAATCCAGCCAACAGTGGCATTCCAGTGAGATCTCACTCCATTATTGCTTGATTTAAATATATCGTCGTCCTCCGAAACACTGTACCTGGCATTGATAATAAAATGGCTGCTTAACCATTGGTCAAAAAGGAAACCTACGCCACTGTTAATTCCGGATGTGTCCAGTGTAGCTCCTGTTGCAGTATCTGCAGGACTCGAACCCCCGCTCTTGGTTAAACCATAGAAAATTTTATATGCGCCTTGCAGACCGCATATTTTTGGCCTAAAGGCAATTTCAGATGTCCATGAGGTTAAATCCCGGGCGCCAGAATCATTTCGTGTGGTAAACATAGATGATGTTTGTGTTGTCTGAATGCTCGTACGAAGTGTCCATAAATCCGTTGGATCATACCTAAATGTTAAAGCCGGTACGCTTGGGGCATCGGCTTTTAATTCAGATACCAACCCTAACCAGGCACCAACACTTAAACTAGGAAATGACCAGCCTTCGCAGATCGTCACATCACTATTATCAAAACCAACATCACCCGATGTGCCGGTTGGATCTTCGTGGTTCAGCCAGTCCATAATCCCTGCGGCAATTTGCAACCCCTTAACGGGTTTCCAAACAGTATGAGCCTTATAAAGGTTTATGTTGCCTCTACCGAGATCGTTAAAAGCACTACGGTCGATTGTAATTTCGTTTGACGGCAGCCCTGCGCCAATGTTATTTCCGCCTGCTGAGTTGAATTCTGTGATAAAATCGAGTTGATTAGGGACAATCTTGGCTCGAGCATCAAACCAGAGACGACCTACAACCCCCAGTTCGTCTCTGTTTGTCCCTGAGAGATACTGAACCATACCGTCAATACGCCCACCAAATTTAATCTTGCCTTCACAAACATCTGATACATATGCAGGTTGGTATTTTTCTAATGCGACCTTCAGGTCTTCTGTAGTTTTACATACTTCATGTGTAGCTGTACATGTCTCAGTAACCTTTGTTTCTAAACCATCCAACCTTTGCTCCAATTCTTCAACACTGGCTGCCGTTCCACTTTTCATAGTGCCTATTAGCAGACAGCTTCCTATTATAACCATCATAAATAATTGTTTTTTGTACATACTTTAATCTCCTTTCTTAAAGGCTATCCCTACTTAATATAAAATATATTTATTGCATAATTCATCGCCCCCCCTTTCAAAAAACCAGACCAAATTAACAATCTCAATTTTAAAATAAATTCATTATTAATAAATAGTTTATATACACTATATTGTAACAATAATTAATACTATGTGCATAACACGTCATGCCACAATTACTTAGAGATAATTTAATCTGCCTTAAGACACGTATATTTCAATTTCTTGTAATATCTCCTCACTATTAGCCAGAGTTTTTAAAAATATAGTTGTCATAACTTACTGTTATTATTAAACTTATTTTATTGATTTTTAAAAAATTAATCGCATCTACCTAATAAAGAGAAAACGCGGGGGTTTTGTGATAAAAGTAAAGGTTAAACCCGAAGATTTTATTGTTGAAGAAGTTGCTGATATTTTCACTAGTGACGCAGGGGATTTCTGCGTCTATCGTCTCCAAAAAAGGGGATGGAATACCGTTGATGTTTTAAAAAATCTATCGAAGAAACTCAACTTGCCGTCCTCGGATTTTTCGTATGGCGGCAAAAAGGATAAATATGCCCTTACATCGCAGTACATCACAATCGGACGGCAGAGCGATAAACAAACAACTCCCTCTGCTTCCGCCCCTTTGCAAGGGGGAGTTGAAAGAGGAATAAAAAACCCCTGGATTAAGCGTAGGAATTTACCGTCTCCTTCTGTAATAAATCCTGCAGAAATTGAAAGACTCATCCCAACGAAGTTAGATAAGGAAAACTATTCACTGAGTTTTGTAGGCCTCATGGACAGGCCTATGGGACCCGACCTCATTAAGGGTAATAAATTTCATATCGTGGTGAGAAATCTTACAGAAAATGAATTAAAGTCAGCATTGAGTGAGATTGAGTGCGTAAAAAAAGATTGTTATCCTAATTATTTTGACGATCAGCGATTTGGCAGTTTTGATGCACGGCAGGGATTTGTTGCAGAAAAGATCATTAAGAAACATTATAACGGCGCGTTGAAGATATACTTTTCACGCATTCATCCAGAGGATAGCAAGGAGGAAAAGGAACACAGGAAATTCATTTACGAAAACTGGGGTAATTGGCAGGCATGTATTACAAGGGCTACGGGTAGGTTTGAGAAAGAGGCATTCAGTTATCTGGAGAAACATCCGACAGGATTCGTTCCGATCCTACAAAGAATATCACACGAAGAAATGGTGCTTTTTTTTTCTGCATATCAATCGCACCTGTGGAACGAGGTTTTAAGGAAAATTATACAATCGATTAGCGGGAACAGTTTAAAAATTTCCAGGGGAATTGCAGGTGATTATTTATTTTATACACACCTGGATGACAAGAATAAAGGGTATTTAAGCAGGCTGATTGTTCCCATGCCGGCATCCAATATCAGGATGCCAGACACCTTTACAGAAACCCTTTATTCTGAGGTTTTAAAGGAAAACGACATAAAGTCTCCCATGTTCAATATAAGAAAGATACGACAGGCATTTTTCAAGGGTATAGAAAGAAAGACCATTGTAATCCCGGAGGAACTGTTTGTTGATTATTCAGAGGATGAAATTTATCAGGGCAAGAAAAAGTTAGTTCTTGATTTTTTCCTGCCAAGAGGGTGTTTTGGAACCATATTTATCAAGCGGATATTCAGTTAGCGAGGTTTTAAGATAAACCACAGGAACTGTGAAAAGGCTTTCAGGTTAGAAGAAATTGGTAGGTCAACCGTCTCGGTTGACCAAATCAAAAGCGACAAATGGATACCAGACAAGCGAGACGCTTGTCCTACCAACACCGCCTCAAAAACCGCATAAATAAAATGAAAATTTCTATACAATTTAAATTAGCCTGCCTACGGCACTTTTTAGCCGCCAAGCCACAAAGTCACAAAATATTTCGCGCCTTAGTGACTTTATGGCTATTTTGAAATCAATCAATTTATTATTGACATCGTTATGCCAATTTAGGCATAATGATTAACAAAATTGTTATGAAAGCTAAATTTAAGATATGGTTAGAAGAAAAGGGTGGCGTTGCCTTTGCCGAAGGACGTAAGATGCTGCTGGAGTCGATAGAACGTCTGGGGTCATTAAACGCTGCGTCAAAGGAATTGGGTATGTCGTATCGGGCGGCATGGGGCAAAATCAAGGCAACAGAAAAGGTGTTGGGGATAAGATTGTTGAAAGTTGCTACGGGTGGCAGGGGCGGTGGCGGTGCAACTCTGACACCCGAGGCGAAGGAACTTATCTCGAAATATAAGCAATTTAACGACAAAATGGCCTCTCTGATGAAAAAGGAATTTAAACATATTTTTGGGAAAAAGAAACCTGTTTAGAAACTGTATTTATGTTCGGGAATTTCAACGTAGGGGTTGAAAATCTTCAACCCCTACAAGCTATAGCCCAGGGCAGATTGATTTAATTATTGCGGATACAACATAGTAATGTAATATGGCAAACAGGCTTTGCGGAAAAATTGTCAATGTGGTTCAAGGTCAAATCCATGCCCATGTCCAAATCTTATGGAAAGAAATACCCTTGAGCGTCATTATCACAAGGGCTTCCTGCGAAGACATGCATCTTTCAGTGGGTGATACGATTTATGTGCTGGTAAAAGGAACGGATATTATGCTTGCAAAATCCTTTTCGGGGATGCTGAGTGCAAGGAACAGGGCGATGGGCACTGTAAGGCAGATTATTCAGGGGGATGTGTTATCAAAGGTTTTTGTAGAATCTCAGGGAGATATGCTCCACGCCTTTATTACCAATACTTCTCTCAGGGAAATGGATATTCACGAGGGTGATGAGGTTACGGCAATTGTTAAATCAACAGAATTGATATTATCAAAGGAAGCATAGTCATGAAGCAAATGAAAGAATTTCGCTATAAATACTTCTTCTTTTGGCAAATATTTTACCACCCCTCTAGGAGTCGTCTTAAAAGTCTTATGAACGGACCATATGTAGGGGCTGAAAGTCTTCAGCCCCTACCTTTTGCATGGTTTATGGACTTTTTAGACAGCCCCAAGAGGAAGGTTAAATGGTTACTACTATGTACAGTAGTGATGTTTTTGATGACATGGCTTCCCGATATTGCTACGGCGGATGAAAAAATACTGGTCGCTGCAGCCTCTGATTTGAATTTTGCCATGAATGAGATTTGCCGGGCGTTTGAAAAGGTACATCCAGGCGTTAAGGTAGAAGTTTCTTATGGTTCATCGGGTAATTTTTATGCGCAGATTAAACAGGGCGCACCTTATGACATATTCTTCTCTGCTGATGCTTCTTATCCAGCGCTTCTCGAAAATGAAGGTTTTGCGGTAAAAAGCCAGCAACAACTTTATGCCATTGGGAAGATTGTGCTCTGGATTCCCAGAAAGTTGACATTAAATCCCCAAAAAGGGTTAAACATAGTTTTAGAACCCGAAATAAAAAAACTGGCCATTGCAAACCCTAAACACGCACCTTACGGCCGGGCAGCGGAGGAGTCGCTTCGATATTATGGGCTACTGGACAAGGCTCAGGATAAGTTGGTCTTTGGTGAAAATATCTCACAGACGGCACAGTTTGTTCAAACGGGTGCCGCTGATGCAGGTATTATTGCACTATCCCTAGCAATTTCTCCCGGTATGGCTAATAGTGGAAGTTATTGGATTATTCCCACCGAATCATATGGCAGGTTGGAACAGGTATATACCGTGTTACAAAGAGGAAAAGGCAAATCCAGTGTAAAGACTTTTTTAGAGTTTATTCAAGGGAAGAAGGGGGAAAAAACACTTTCCGGTTTTGGATTTATTCTACCCTAATATCAAATGAATTTTGCGGCGCCACTTCTCTTATCTTTAAAACTTTCCCTCATTACCATGATTTCGTTGTTTATCGTGGGTATTCCGGCAGCCTACTGGCTTGTTTTTTCAAGGGTGCGATGGAAGTTTCTTGTAGAATCCGTTGTCGCCCTGCCCCTTGTTCTTCCCCCAACAGTTTTGGGTTTTTATCTCCTCATGATTGTTGGAGGCAATAGTTTCATCGGCCGATGGTATGAGGTTGCATTCAATAAGACGCTTGCATTTTCCTTTGAAGGGCTTGTTTTGGGCTCGTTCATTTATAGCCTGCCCTTTGCCGTACAGCCCTTTCAAACAGCCTTTGCAGGGGTTGACAGAAAATTGATCGAGGCCTCATGGTCATTAGGACGTTCTCATCTATATACCTTCTTTCGTGTTATCCTGCCTCTGTCCCGACAGGGAATCATTACGGGTTGTGTGCTTTCCTTTGCCCATACCCTGGGGGAATTCGGGGTCGTGCTCATGATCGGCGGAAATATTCCTGGTATAACGAAAGTGGCTTCGGTTGCCATCTATGACGAGGTACAGTCGCTGAATTACGGAAGCGCAAATATATATTCGGCGATACTATTGTCCTTTTCATTTATAATACTTGCCGTAGTTTATTTTATCAATAGAAGATTCATACGGACTATCTAACTTGCTGAATATTTCACTTCAAAAAACCTGGAAAGAGTTCAGGCTGGACGTGGCCTTTGAGATTCCTCGTGGAAAAGTAACGGCCTTATTTGGACCTTCAGGCGCTGGTAAATCAAGTATCCTGCGTATTATTTCAGGGCTTGAAAGGGCTGATGGAGGAATGATCTCTCATGAACATGAAGTGTGGTTTGACGATGCGAAAGGGATTCATCTTCCCCCACAGCGGCGTTCCATTGGCTTTGTATTTCAGGACTTTGCCTTATTTCAGTTATCCGGGGGACAAAAACAAAGGGTTGCTTTGATTCGAGCCTTGGCCAGAAGACCGGACATCCTCCTCCTGGACGAACCGCTTTCAGCCCTTGACTGGGAGACACGCAGGCAGTTGCAGGAGGATTTAAAAAGGATCATAAAACAGTTTCAGGTAACGACCATTTATGTGACCCACGATGTAACTGAGGTTTATAAACTAGCAGACTATGTGGTTGTGCTGGCGTTTGGAAAGGTTGTAAAACAGGGGACGCCAGAAGAGGTTTTTCTGGGGAAGAAATTAAGCACCCGTATCCAAATCGCAGGGAAGGTGGTCGGCATAGAATCTGATTCTATCATAGCCGCTGTTACTGTCCTGCACGATGACCAGTATTTTAAAACCCTGATCGATACAGAAGAGGTAGATAGGTTGAATTTAAAGGTCGGAGATGACGTTGTTATCGGCGCTAAATCTTCTGATGTAATTTTATTTAAAGTCTTAACACAATCTTAACACAATCTTAATATTTTATTAACAATTATGAGATATAAAATTTAAAATTTAATTTTTAAAGATATCCTTCGCGGGTTCAAGTTTGCAACTTGAACCCACCTTTTGGAATCACGATCAACTTTCATTTTAACTTTGGGTTTTAAGAAACGGTGTCAAGGCGCAAGTCTTCAGGTTTTTCCAAATGATGGGTTCTTAAATAACATTCTTAATGATATTCTGAATTGGGGGTACATTTATTTTATGAATTATGATTTACAGTCCTCAAATTTCGGAGCATCTAACGTACCCAATAACACTTCCCCTGAAATCGGTTTGAAGCGATTTGGAGACAAACGCATTTCGGATTTATTGGTAGAATCCCGCCAGGCAAATGTCCACCGACAACGAGTACAGGAATTTGTCATAGAAAAATTATTATTTGCCGGTGGGATGGCAGCCATTTTATTCATTGCGCTGATTTTTATCTTCTTGTTTAAAGAAGGAGTAAAGGCTCTCTTTCTGATAAAACCCATCGAATTTATCGGGACGCATATTTTGGACTTCGATGACAATCGGGTCTTTGCTTGTATGTGGCAACCGGTGGGCGAATCAGGGAAATATTCGATAGTCCCCTTGCTGATTGGTAGTTTTCTGGTGGCCTTGCCTGCTACGGTAATATCAACCATCCTCGGTGTTGGCTGCGGGATTTATCTGGCAGAGATTGCATCCGTTAAAGTTCGGGAGATTGTCAAACCTGCGATAGAGCTTCTTGCGGGTATTCCCACGGTAGTAATAGGGTTTTTGTGTCTGACACTCCTCGCAACCTATGTACAGAATGCCTTTCATACCACCTTTCGTTTGAATGCCTTTGTCGGGGCAATAGGTGTTTCTCTGGTCATTATTCCCGTGATTGCCTCTATTACCGATGATGCCCTCCGTGCCGTACCAAATGAACTACGAGAAGCATCATATGGGCTGGGAGCCACTAGGTGGGAAACGATCTGGAAGGTCGTTGTGCCTGCGGGAATCTCAGGCGTTACGGCATCCATTATCCTGGGGATGGGGCGTGCCCTCGGTGAGACGATGATTGTGGTAATGGCCACAGGGAATGCCGCACTGGTTACGGGAAATGTATTTTCCAGTGTCCGCACCATGACGGCGACTATTGCCGCAGAATTAGGGGCGGTACCACAGGGTGGTCCGCAGTACTGTGCATTGTTTCTTGTAGGGTCGCTTCTCTTTTTCATAACCTTTGTTCTCAATCTGGTTGCTGAGTTGATAATTAGCAGAATGCGAAAGAAGCTGAGATTATGACGGTAGGAAAACGAAAAATATTTAATACTTTTTTCCAGGGATTGTGCCGCAGTATGGCTTTTCTGGTGATTGCTGTACTTGTAGTGGTCCTTGTAAAGGTTGTCACGAATGGTGTTGGTGTCATTAATCTAAGCTTTTTATTTAAAGCGCCTGCGGAAGGGATGACCGAAGGCGGAATATTTCCAGCCATTTTTGGTACTGTTTGTATTACCCTGTTGATGATTATTCTCGCGATTCCTGTGGGAGTCTCTGCAGCTATATATCTTACTGAATATGCAGGAAAGAATTTTTTGGGCAGGATTATTCGAGCCTCAATCAATAACCTCGCAGGCGTGCCTTCGATTGTATTTGGTTTGTTTGGCGTGGGTTTTTTTGTCCTGTTTCTTGGACGCGGGATGGACAAAATCCTGGGAATTCCCTTGTTATTCGGCCAGCCAGCCATGCTCTGGGCGGCTTCAACCCTAGCGTTATTAGTCTTGCCTGTCATTATTGTTTCCACAGAAGAGGCGTTGAATAGTGTGCCCGTAAGCCTCAGGGAGTCTGCATTTGCGCTGGGTGCGACAAAATGGCAGGTTGTGCGGAATGTCGTATTGCCGCAGGCACGGTCTGGAATTCTTACCGGGGCGATCCTTAGCATCAGCCGGGGTGCAGGCGAGACTGCGCCTATCCTGT
>Ga0209324_10003535_pt1 | contig 10757 bp, 9 predicted proteins | sample Rifsed19ft3_FD_184015 | JGI IMG/M metagenome (GOLD analysis project Ga0209324, IMG submission 184015) | Soil microbial communities from Rifle, Colorado, USA - sediment 19ft 3 (version 2) | ecosystem: Environmental > Terrestrial > Deep subsurface > Rock core/Sediment | place: Rifle, Colorado...
CTACAACGCCGCTCGGGCAATCATGAGCGATCTGAAGCGGATTCCGCGCGGCGCAGTTGCCGCACATGCCGTTGGCCTATGAGGGTACGCGATGCACGTTTTCGTGACAGGCGCCGGTGGGTTCATCGGAGTCGAGCTCGTCCGCCAGCTCCGCGCCCATGGCCATGAGGTCCTCGGTCTTGTTCGGACTCCCGCCAAGGTCGACGCGCTCCGCTCGGTGGGCGCAACCCCGCTTGTGGGCGATGTCCGCGATTCCGCTATCGTGAAGCGCGGCGTTACCGGAGCAGACGCCGTCGCGCATCTCGCGCTTCCCCGAGCGGGAGAAGGAAACCCCCGGATTGTGCGGGAGACCTACACGCGTGGGACCGAGGCGGTTCTCGAGGCCTGTCGCGATCGCACTCTCCATTCCTTCGTCCTCGCAAGCGGGGCGCTCGGGATGTACCGCCACCCACCTGGCGCATGGATCGACGAGTCCGGACCGGAGGAACCCTCGACCCCGTCCACCCGGGACCGCCATGAGGTTGACGAGGCAGTCCGCGAGGCACAGCGCGATTGGGGTCTGCCCGCCACGGTCCTCCGACCCCCGATTGTGTATGGTCTCGGTGGCGCATTCCAGCCGTTCTTCCTCGACCTCATGCGGCGCGGGATGTATCGCGTGGTGGGCGACGGGTCGTACTTCCTGAACTTCGTCCACATCGAGGACTGCGCGGCCGCGTACCGGATCGCGCTCGAGCGAGCCGCTGTGGGCGAAACGTTTCTGATCGTCGATGACGAGCCCGTGACAATGAGGGCCTTCAGCGATGCGCTCGCCCAGTTGATGGGCCGGCGGCGACCCGGATGGGCCCCGCCGCTACTTGCAAAGTTCGTCGCCGGGCGGGACTCGGTCAACGCAATGATGGACTCCGTCCGACTCCGGAACACGAAGATCAAGTCACGACTCGGATGGGCCCCACGGTACCCAACGTATCGGGATGGCCTTCCGAGTGTTGTGAGCGCCTACCTGAAGTCTCAATGACATCGGGCGACCGAGGAAAGCCTCATCACCGCCGACGGAATTCGTCGGGCGTGCTTGACACCCTCGAGGTCCGTATCCTCTCCGGACTCGCGGCGATGGGCGTCGTTGTGGGCCTCTTCCTGGTCCGGTCGCAAGGGTCCTTCGTGGCGGGCCGATTCCGTGACGTTCGCGCGGAACGTCCAGTCCCGCGGTCCCTCGAAATCCTCTGGGTCTCTGCCGTGACAATCCCGGTGATTTCGCTGTTTGCGGCTGCGGCATCACCAGAGCTTGTGTACTCTCCGCCGCTCTCCGTCCGGGTTCTCGCGGACACGGTGCTTCAACTCGTAGGTTACGGTCTTCTTGCGGTCGGAGGCTTCCTCCTTTCCACGGCGATTCGCCATCTCGGTCCCTACATGGTCGTCCAAATCGCGGTGAGAAGTGACCACCGGCTCGTGACGAGCGGGCCGTACGCCCGGATCCGCCATCCGGCATACACGAGCCTGATGCTGATGTCCTTGGGAGGGGCGATGTTCTTCCTGAACATCGTCCTGTTCGTCGACTTCCTCGTCGTCCTCGCGGTCGCGAACTATCGTGCGCGAATCGAGGAGGCACTTCTCTCGTCGCCACAGGGATTCGGCATTCAGTACCGCGCGTACGTCGCGCGCACGGGACGGTTCGTCCCGAAGCTCAGGACCCGATAGGATCAGGTCGGCGCGGTCGCCTTTGCGCCCGCGGGCTGGAAGTTCCGGAAGAACGCCCAGAATGCGGCGGTGCCCACCGCGTAGAACACACCCGTGACGAAGAACGGGAGGGAGAGGTCGACGCCGAGCAGGGCGCCGCCGATCGTCGTGCTCACCGCGAACGGCAATCGGAACGCCGCGCCCGTGACGGCGCTCGCCGCCGCTCGTTCGGACGCGTCCACCGTGTTCATCAGAAACGCGGAGGATACGGGCCACGTCATGTTCATCAACGCGTTCCGGAGGACGTACAAGATTCCGACAATGAAGAGGTTGGGCACAATCGGGATGAAGACGAGGAGCACCGTGGCCGCGGCGGAGACGGACACGATCGTACGGACGAACCCGTACCGGTCCGCAATCGCAGGCGCGAAGAGGAAGGCAAATGCGTTCACGACCGCGGAGACCCCGAGGAGCGGGCCCGTGAAGGTCTCCCCCAGGCCGAACCGCAGGAAGAACCAGAGCGTGAATAGCGGGATGACAATGCCCGCCCCGAAGCCGATCAACAGGTTCGACACGAGGAATTTCGCGATCACGCCGCGGGACTTTTGGGGAAGCCGGAACGCGGGGGCGCCCGCTGCTGCACGTTCTTCATGGACGCGCGCCGCGCGCAGCATGAGGAAGGGGAGCGCCGCGACGGCCGTTGCGATTCCGAAGACGGTGCCGTACGCGACCTCAAGGCTCGCGATTCCCGTTGTGAACGTGTAGTCCGCGAAGGAGCCGAGGACATTGCCGACGCCTCCTGCGAGCTGGCTGAAGAAGAAGGAGAGCCCGAACACGGCCGTCCTCCGGGCGGCGGGGGCGGAATCCGCGAGAAGGGCGCCCCAGGTCGAGAAGAATGCGGCCTCCGCGATCCCGGCGACAACCGAGAACACAAGGAAGAGTGCGGGCCGCGCCGAGAGGCCGGGCACGAACAGCGGGACGGTGAGCACCACGCCGCTCGCGACGTTCGCGATCGCGCCGATCATCATCATCCGCTTTCGACCGAATCGGTCTGCGAGGAGGCCGAACGGGATGACGAGGAGGACCGCGATGAGCCCCGCAAGCGAGAGGACGAACCCGATGAACAGCTCGTCGTTCCCTGCCCGCTTCAGATAGATCGAGAGGCTCACGCTGGAGAGCCCGATGAGGACCCACACGAAACCGCCCGCACCGATCAGGAGCCAGGCGGCCCGCGGGAGGCCTCGGAAGGACTCGAGGAACGCACCCGCACCCTTCGGTTTGGCCATCTTGCGGTCCGCCATCGGTCTACCGTCGTTTCGTGCGCCGGCGTGGAAGCCTCAGCCCGACGTTCCGTGCGAGCCTCCGTAACTCTTTCCCCTCCATCCATGGCACACGAAGGTACTCCAGGACCTCCTTGTCCCTCATCCCGAGGCGCCGACCCTCCGCGATGCACACCTTGTACGCCTCGATTTCCGTGGGAGCCGTTGAATACTCGAAGCCCTCCGGGAACAGCCTGCGGCCGTTCCGGAATTGTTTCACGTGGACGAGCTCGTGGATCACGTCCAGGTAGATGTCCCGCGGATTGCCATGGCGGAGGTAGTGGGTCGAAACGAGCAGGTGCCCGTCGTGATCGCTGACGCCCATGTAGCCCCACTGGGACGAGAAGAACTCGACCTTGATCGATCGAAGGATCTGTGCCGTCCGTGAGCCGAAGGTTCTCCGGACTGCCTCGACTTTTTCGAAGCCCTTAAAGTGGTCCGTGAACGGGCGGTACTCGAGCTGAACGATCCTCGGGAATGAGACGCCGTGGGCCTTCGGGTCGAACCGCGCCGCCATGGCGGCGGGAAGCCCGCTTTGGCCATGAAGGTGCGGGTGCCCGGCTTCGTCTATCCGGCCTTGGACTTCGACCCGCAGCACGCGCCACAGCACGGGGATCCGCCGCAGCACTCCTCGGATGGGATCACGCGTCCACCTCCTGCTCTCGTTTCACTGCCCTGATCGTGATCGCAGACGCATCGCGCCCCTCGGGCCCCATGAGCCACGGCCGGTCCTCGACAATCTCGAGGTCCGTGAAACCTGCCGCGCAAATCGTGCCCATGTAGTCCCCTCGGACCATCGCCGTCGCGACGCAGCCGCAGACGTCCTTCACCTCTCCGAGCGGATGCTCCTGGACGATATCCGAGACTACGGATCCGAAAGGCCTCGCGGAAGACGGCGGGCTTGTCGGGGCTCAGGTTGATCACGCAGTTGCTCAGGACGACATCCGCGCTCGACGTCGGAAGCGGGAGGTCTTCGATCATGCCTTGTCGGAACTCCACGTTGCTCGCTCCGGATTGGGTGGACGCCGCGCGGGCGCGGGCGATCATCTCCGGGGTCATGTCGATTCCAATCACTTTTCCGGTGGGACCAACCTGACTTGCGGCAAGGAATACATCGATCCCTCCGCCGCTCCCGAGGTCGACGACGATGTCGCCGGATCGCAGCTCGCCATGGCGGACGGGATTCCCGCTGCCGAGGCCCAAGACGGATTCCACGGGGATTCGCGCGAGCTCCTCGTTCGAGTAGTCCGCGGTGCAGCAGGAGGAGCCGCACCCGCATCCACTTCCTGTCTTCGCGGCGTTCGCGTATCGTCCTCGAACCTGTCGCCGGATCGTCTCGGCTTTCACGTCCATCGAATCACTCCAGAACGCTGAGTAGATCCCCGAAAATCGCAATCCCTATCGCCGTCGCTTGAGCAATCGATACGAGTCGGCCGCGCTCCGCCCATGGGCCGACATGGGCTTGCCCGTGCTCTAGATTGCAGTAGAAATTGATGGACGGGCACACGACATCGATCGCCTTGCCTCGCACTGCACCCGTGGGCGAGATGAACACGACAGCGTCCTCGCCGCCGTCGAACTGATCCCTGCCTCGAAGTCGAATTGGCGCGCCACAATAGGAACACTGACTGCGAATCTCGATGGTCTCGCCGAGCATCGCGCCGACCCCAAGCGCGTCGATTGCGCAACAGGTTCGCGCCACCCCCTTCGAGGACACGACCTCGTGCGGGACGTCGTCGGCGGTAAACGGATATGCGACGCGAACTCGCTCTCCCTCGAGCGCAACGCAATCGCAAGCCTCGAGGACGCGCAGCGCCGCGCGCACGCGGTCAAGCGGCAGCTCGGATGTGCGACTAAGGTCTGAGAAGTTTGGTTCTTTGCCGCCCGCAAGAGCGATGAGAGTCTCTCGGAGAACTTTCCGTTCCGGGGCGCCGAGGTCCTTCGCCCAAGTCCGTCGGGTCCTCCGCGAGACGTCGTCGACGAAGAGTGGGAGCTCGACCTTTTCCTCGTCCTGTCGAGGCTGTTCTGCGTGCATTTGATATCTACTACTTGGAAGTAGTAGTCAACTTCAAATACCTTTTCTAACCTTTCCTTCTCAGATGTCGGAAGTCAAAACCCGTGCACGTGCTCTCCTGCAGGAAGCCGCTCCAGCGTCGACCGAGGCGATTGGCGCAGGGCTTCGAGACCTTGGCCTCACGGGGTACGCTGCGGACGCCTTCTGCTCCCTCGCTCGGGTTTCCGAGGCGACGGCGGGTGACCTCGTTTCTCGGACCGGGATTCCGGATTCGAAGATCTACTACGCACTCGATGAGCTGGCGGAAAAGGGTCTCGTCGAAGTCCAGGCCGGGAAGCCGAAGACGTATCGCGCGATCCCCGCCCGCGAGGCCGAGGGTCGCCTCGCTCGGCTCCTCGAGGAGAAGCATGACCGAGAACGAGCGACCGTCAAGCGCGTCGCATCGCTCCTCGAGCCGCTCCGTGCGGCGGCCAGGTCGCCAATCACGGACCTCGCGTACATCGTGAAGGGCCTTCCGAACGTCACGGCGCGAGCGCGGTCCATGATCGGATCGGCGCGGAAGGAAATCGTCCTTCTTGCCTCGGACGTGCCGTTGTACCGGGAACTCGAGCCGGAGCTCGTCCGGGTCGCGAGGCGGGTGAAGTTGAAGCTCGCGGTGCCGGAGATCCCGATCGCGAAGGAACTCGAGAAAGCCGCGGAGGTCCGTTCGATCGTGTGTTCCTGCGCGATCCTGGTTGTCGACGGTCAGCAGGTCCTCACTATCACAAGGTCATCGAAGGACTCCGCCTATGGGATTACGTCGACGGACGAGACGCTCGTCGCACTCGGCTTGGAGTACTGGGAGAGCCCTCGGTGCTGCGTCGAAGGCTGAACGAGCGCAAGATACCCCGTCCGGTGGTCGACTCGGCGCAGCCACATTACGGCTCATCGCTTTGCGAGGATCTCTCTCAATCCATCGACCAACCGCTCCGCGCGGCTGGCTGCGGTCACCAGGAACCCTTGGTTGTTGTACGCCCGCCAAGCTTCCAGCGCTCGGTCCATTTCCCCCACTGCCTCGCGCTGCCTCCCAAGTGCGCGCAGAGCCGCCGCGTAATAGAAGTGGACCAGCCCGAGGTCAAGTTTGAAAAGCGTCGCCTTCGCGGGTTGGCCTTCGGCGAAGCGGATCGCCTCGCGAAAGCGCGATGCCGACTCGGCATCGCGGCCCTCGATGAGGAGGTTGAAGCCTTCAAGGACAGCCGTCCAGAGATGAAATTCACGAACCCCTTCCCCCCGGTCGGCAACAAACCGTCGGTAGCCGTTCGCGTCGCCCTCCATGAGAAAACACTCTGCCGCGTAGCCGGTCGCGAAACTCCCGTAATACCTCACGCCCGAAGCGCCGAGTTCTTTCGCGACTTCCTCGAATCCGCGGCGGGCCTCTGCGATTGCCCCCATCGCGCGCGAACACTGGGCCAACCAGTACTTCGCGAGGCTCTTCCCCTCGGAATCCCGAACTTGTTTGGCGAGACTAAAGGCCTCGGCGGCGTCTGCCATCGCGCCGTCGAAGTCCGCGGAGCTATAGAACTTCAATGTGGCCCGCATGATGAGCAACTGACGGCTGAGGATGGGGTCCCTCGCCCGCCTCACGAGGGCCTCGGCGGCATCCAAGTGCTGCCGAAACCGATCGACGCCCCATGCGTGATAGTATGCTCTCTCCGCCGCGAGGACGTGCAGGCGGCCCGCAAGGCGGGCGTCCGCAAGGGACTCGACGAGTCGCAGTGCCTCTTTGTAGTATTGCTCGACAAGGGGCGATCCCTGTGAGTCGGTGGCCCCGCTGTGTCCTGTAATCCATCCCAGCTCTGCGCAGGCATCCGCCTGGCCAGACACGTCGCCGACCTGTTGGAAGATTCGAAAGGCGACCTCGCCATCTTCCTGAGCCTCCCCTAGCTGGTTATTGCGGATGGCCACTCGGCCTCGAGCGAGGTGCAGCCAACCGCGCTCGGCGCTCGGAGTGTCCCCCAAGGCCAGGAAGCCCGCCTCAATCTCAAGAGTCGCGTTTGCCAGTTCGCCCCGAGTCGCCAACGGGTCCGCGATTTTCCGGTGGAGTCTCGCCAGGACCTCGGGGGTTTCTGTCAACTCCATTGCCTCGCGGTAAGCCGCGGCCGCAGCGTCGACGTCGCCCATGCGCTCCATTGCGTCCCCGACCGCTCCAAGCAGCGCAAGTCGTACCGCGGAAGATACGGGCATTTGGAGGGCGTTCGCGAGGTATCGCGCGCACGCGACGAAGTTTTCCCGGTCCCACGATTCGGCGGCGAGTCCGCGCAGTTGTGAGACGGCAAACTCGACAAGCGCCTGTCGCTCTGCGGGGGTTGACATAGCCGCGAAGACATCCCGGACGGCCTCGTGGACTTCATACCCGTCCTCTCCAACCGGGCGGATGAGGGAGCGTTCCGTGAGCGACAAAAGCACGTCTTCCGTAAGCGTCTCGTCAGGCACGAGCGCTTCGTGCGGGACGGCCACCCGATACAGGGCGGCGACTTTCATCATCCGGCGCTCTCGGTCGGAAAGTTTTCGGTAAATTTCCTCCTCAACGAAGCGGCGGACGTCGCGAAGCGCCTGGGCGGGCAAAGCGTCGGGCGAGGCACGGACGAGTTCGAGGAACAGGGGATGCCCCCCGAGCTGGCGGACGACGTCGGAGGTCGCCCGGTAGAGCTTCGGGGACAAGAGGGCCTCGACCTCCTCTGGGACGAGACCCCCCAACTCCATCTCGCGCACCAGCCCGCGGACGACCACGTCCCGCCTGTCGTAGAATGGTAAGGTCTCCCGGGTGAGAACGAGGAGACGGACATCGGGGGCGTCAGCGATGATCTCCTTCAGGAGGCGCAAGGATGCCACCGCGTCGGGGGACGCCTCGTGGGCGTCGTCCATGACGAGAAACGATTGCGTTCCGGGCATGTCCTCCCGCAGAACTTGGACGGCGCGGTCCATCGTGTCGCGGGTGAGAACGGATCGGAGACCCGGCCTCCCGAGGGCCGCGAGGAAATCTCCGAGGGAGGCGAGGATGGAGAGGTGAGTGTCCCAGCGCCGGACTTGGTGCCAGAACAAATTCCTCTTCCCGCGCAAGAGCTCGGTCGCCTTCGCGCCGAAGCTCGACTTGCCAATCCCTGCCACCCCCCGAACGACGAAGACGCGGGGCTGCTCGCTCTCCCCTGTAATTGCCTCCAGCTCGGCGCGCCTCCCGACGAATGTTTTGAGCTGTGGCGCGTCCGACAGCATTTCTACAAACGATGGTAAGGGGACGCCTGCCAAGCTCGCAAGGTCAACGATCCCGGTCTCCATCGCCTGTCGAAGGACATCAAGAAGGGAGACTTTTCTGCTCACTTCTTTGAGGATTTGAGATACGCTCGCCTCGCGAACTTCCTTCTGATCCCGGACACGGAGCACCTCGGACTTGAGCTTGTCCCGCAACCGAACGGCCGACAGCTTGCCAGTGTCCGTGAGGTCGTACACCTTCCGTCGCCGGCGGACGCCCTTCACATGGGCCATCCTCTCCCGGATGAGACCTTCTTGGATCAGTGGGCGGACGTACTGCGTGAAGTGGGGCACATCGATGCCGGTCTCCCGTGCGATTCCCTCTTGGGTGATTGCAGACGGAACCTCGAGCTCATCGACGTACTTCGCGTACTCGATCAGGTGGATGAGGATCCGTTCCTTCACGGTGAGCTCGATCGACGCCGCCTCCCCACGCCCCAGCCGATTCTGCGGCTAAGAAACTTTGGGGTTCCTCAACGCGTTGTGCGGAGTGTCAGAGGAGCTCGGGACGGCCGAGGATGCTGTCGTCACATCTCGGACATGAGCTTCTCGAGGGACGTCTCCCACGCCGCCGTGTGAATTGCCCGCCCGACAAAGAGGCTTCTGGCGGTGCGGAGGTAATCAAGCTTCCGGAGGGCGAGTTTGTATCGGGCGAACTCTCCGGTCTCAATCTCCCTTTCTGATGCATAAAGCGGCTCGCGGTGAAAGTTCAGCGCGACGAGCGTGCGGGAGAGAACTTGCGCGGTCGCGCCAAAGCTCTCCTCGTCGTTTTGGGCGGGGAGGGCACGGTACACATACGTCGCGTAGCCCGTCGTTCCCACCGCGATCTCGACGGCCATGAACCGTGATCCAGACGCGGGGATTCCGGCCATGAACCAGAATAGAAAATCCCGCTTCGTCCTGCGTCCCGGCTCGGCGGCGGCCGCGGCCTCCTCCATACCAGGGGACTCGACCACATCCCTCTTCTCCAGCTCGGTCAACCGCCGAAGACCGAACCAGAGCTGATCCCCCGCCCTCTTCCGAAGATACGCGTAGGACTCTGCGGTTTTCGCGCTTCCCCGAACGACGTCCTCGATCTTCTCCCAGAGCCAGGGGACGACGGCGTCGATGTCGCGTTTCGACGTCGCCTTTCCTCGGAGGAGGAGGGTCGTGAGCCGATTCATCTGCGCAAATTCCAGCGCGGGAAACAGCTCGCTGAGCAACCCGACGGTCTCGTCTTCGATTCCCTGTCGCGCCCGCAGAATCGATTCGTGGAAGCGCCGAAGGCTTCCGGGTTCGCCGCCGAAGAGGGTCGTCGGCGTCCGGACATGACCGAGGCGGAGCCGGTAGCCCGAGAGCTGAATCATGTCCGTCTCATGGAGTCCGAGCTGGAATGGCTCCCCGCCAATCGGGAGCACGACAAGGGCCGCCGGATAGAGGCGCACGATCGCCTCCCCCTCTCGCCCGCCGTCGAGGGCGAACTTGCACTCGAGCTCGTCGAGGATGTCCCCCTCGACGAAGCGCAACAGGTCGGCCCATCGCGTGCCCCGCAAGCGGGAGAGGTGGAGGAACAGGGGCCGGACCATGGCGCCGTCCAATCCACGGAACGCGATCCGACCCTCGGGGTGCAACCCGAGTTCGACGGTCCCTCCCGACTGGCGGACCGACTCGATCTCCTCGTACGCGATCCGGTGGACGCGTTCGCCCTTGACCAGGAGAAACGCGTCCTCCAGATGAATCTCGCACGTACCGCCGGACACGACCTTTCCGCCGAGGGTCACGTCGTGCTGGCCACGGTAGTCCCGCATCACGACCGCGGGCATCGGCTCACAGCTTCGTACCGCACTCTCCGCAGAAACTCACAGTCTGAGGATTCTGGTGGTGGCAATTCGTGCACTCCTTGTACCCAAGGGGGGCCCCGCAGTTCTGGCAGAACTTCCCGGACCCCGACGGCTTTCCGCAGGTCGGACAGAGCGTCGCGCGCTCCTCCGTCTCTCCTGTGAAGAGCGTCTGGGCCTTCACGTGGGCTTGCATTTGTTCGACGCGGGTCTGCGCCTTTGCGGCTTGCATCTCTGTGATGAGGGACGGCGCGTCCCGCGTGCACAGCCCGGCCTCGTCGTTCCAGTCCTCCTCGCATACGTACAGCTTGCACCGCGGGCACTTCTTGAAGTGGGTCTTGGTTTCGTTCACGGCCTGCATTAACGCAACGTCGTGTTCCTTGTGCCACTCCGCTGACATGTGCGAATACTGCTCGGCAGCGTTCGCCGCGTGCCCCGCCCCCCACAAGACGCTCTGCCCCGTGACGGACCCCAGCATCGAGGCGCCCCGGCCTAAGAGGCCCAGCTTCCTCGATCTCGCCGCGCTCGCCGACGGGATGAACGTGGTCGTAAAACCGCTCGCACAGATGTCGCAGTTGAACGTCCACTGGAACCCCTTGTCCCCACTGCTGTCCTGGACGTTCTTCGGATGGTCCAACAGAGCCA
>Ga0209324_10003543_pt1 | contig 10747 bp, 13 predicted proteins | sample Rifsed19ft3_FD_184015 | JGI IMG/M metagenome (GOLD analysis project Ga0209324, IMG submission 184015) | Soil microbial communities from Rifle, Colorado, USA - sediment 19ft 3 (version 2) | ecosystem: Environmental > Terrestrial > Deep subsurface > Rock core/Sediment | place: Rifle, Colorado...
CTGCTCGTCGACCTGCTGTGCCTCGGCGCTTGCTGGACGCAGCTGGCTCCATGCGCAAACTCGACGAGCAGTGGGAGGCTTCGATGGCGATTCGCGCCTGCTACGAGGACTGGCACTACACATCGTCCGTCGTGTTTGGCCCGGACTTCTGTGTCGTGGAAATCCCCTACACGCCCGGCATTCCTGCCCACGAGCGTGTGCCCCTCCGCCGGCACATGCGGGAGCTGTCCGATCGCTGGCTGACCGCTGTGTTCAAACACATGCGGTTGCCCCCGCCAGAGCCCCACCTCGCCGTCTCCTCCGTGAGCACTCGACGGGCTGCCCATGTGGCCATGAGCCGCTTGGACGTGGGCTTGTCCTGGGTGTCCGGCACCGCGAGAGCTGCCGGTTGCGACGGGGATCCCTACCGTCTTGTTGTGGAGCGGCGCATCGGCGACGCTGGCGCCACGCCGTGGCAGGGCCGCAGCCTGCAGGCTGCCCCCTTGATGCAGACCTACGTGGGCATCCCCAACGACGACGGCCTGGTCCACCTGACCGTATTGCCCCCGGCCAACGCGCCCGACATCGCCCGATATAACCGGAGCTTTGCCCTGCACCCACACCGCCTCTTCAGCCTTGAGGTGCGACGCCTGCAGGCGGTGTTGGAGAGCTTGGGCGCCTTGTACACACAGCTCGGAGGCATCCTCGATGAGACGCCCCTTTCCGATGACGTCGCCGCTTGGACCGAGAACGGGCGACAGTTCAACTACGCTGTTGATCCGCGGGAGTGGTGTGTTCAACCGCTCCCACACCTTTGGCAGGAGGTTCACCGATGAAATGCACCCTTCGCAGCACCGACATGGTCGACCTGCGCAGTGTTGTGGCAGCCCATAAATGGGCTGCCTACGACTGCGAGACGTGGGCCATCACGCCCGGTGTGGTCGCGCCGCCCCTGGTCGTGGCCTCCGTCTGTGGGCCCGAGAACATCGCCGCCCTGCTGGAGAAGCCTGCAGCCCTTGAGTGGTTGCACAAGCTGCTCGCCGCCGACCGCTGGATTGTTGGTCAGAACATCGTGTTTGACCTGGCGGTGGCCTGCCGCGCCGACCCCACGCTGCTTTTGCCGGTCTTTCGCGCCTTTGAGAACAATCGGGTCATCGACACGATGGTCGTGGAGAAGATGCGCAAGATATCTCACGGCTGGACACGCTTCGACCCACGCCTCGGCAAGCGCCCACGCTACGGCTTGGAGGACCTCGTCAATGAGTACCTCGGCGAGATGATGGTCGGCAAGCACGGAAAGGACGCATGGCGTCTGCGCTACAAGGAGCTGGACGGTATTGATCTGAAGCAGTGGCCAGCCGAGGCCAAATCCTACGCCATGGACGACGCCTCCTACACCGCCCGCCTGTTCCTGCGGCAGGTCGAGACGCTGGGCTCGGATGCTGCCATGTCGTCGACGCTCATCGACTTGTCCCGCCAGATGCGAGCGGCTTGGGGCCTGCACATCATGGGCATGTGGGGCTTGCGCACGGACTCGGCCGCCGTGGAGACCTTGGACCACCGCTTGCGCGGGCACGTTGAGTCGGAGCTGGCGTACCTGCACTCCGTGGGCATCTTCCGCCAAGAGTGGCGCAAGGACAAAGACCGCATCACCAAGAAGTCGGTGGGTGAGAAGAAGCTCCGCTACGTACGGACCATGAAAGTCTTGGAGGGCCTGGTTGAGGCGTGCTTCAACGCTCGCGGCGAGCCATGCCCGCTGACCGAGGGAGGCAAGGGGGAGGTCAAGAAGCCCAAGCCCAAGACCGACAGCGAGACGCTGTTGGCCACCCTGGACGAGGACCTGACGCGGCTGGCTGACATCTCAGGCGACGCCAAGCTGCTCAACACCTACGTTCCTATCTTGCGGGATGGAACGCGGTGGCCTATCTGTGCGAGCTATAACGTCATTGTGGACACAGGGCGGTCAAGTTGCAGAGCGCCCAACATCCAGAACCAGCCTAGAAAGGGGGGCGTCCGCGAGTGTTTCATCCCGCGCCCTGGGTACGTCTACGTTGGCTGCGACTACCAAGCAGCCGAGCTCCGGTCCCTCGCCCAGGTGTGCTTGACCAAGTACGGCTACTCAGAGATGGCCAAAGCCTTTGAGCACTCGGAGAGGTACCCGGTCGGCAAGGACCTGCACGGTGACATGGCGGCATCCATCCTGGCCTTGGACTACGACGAATACATCGAGAAACTGCACAAGAAAGAGTCGGGGATGAAAGACACTCGCCAGTTGTCCAAGTGCGCAAACTTCGGTTTTCCCGGAGGTCTCGGGGCTAAAAAGTTCGTGTCCTTTGCTTGGGGCACCTACCGCGTCAAGCTCACAGAGAGCGAGGCGAAGATCCTCAAGGCACAGTGGCTGCGCAAGTACCCCGAGGTGCAGCGCATGTTCGACGACATCGGCACGCAGACGTCCGGCGGCCGTCAGTTCACGCTCAAGCACATCTTTAGCGGGAGGCTGCGCGGCGGTGTGCGATTCAACGACGGTTGCAACTGCGTAGACTATGAAACCGAGGCGCTCACCGACCGCGGTTGGTTGCATGGTCTTGATATACAAGACACAGATCGCATCTTGACCAAGGACGCATCTACAGGGGAACTGGTCTGGCAGCACCCGACAGCCCTCAACCACTACCCGGACTATGTGGGGCCTGTGCACCACTTCAAGACACACTCCTTCGACGCCGTGACGACGTCGCAACACCGCTGGCTCGTCGATGATAAACGAACAAAAGCCCCGCGCGTTGTGTTCAGTAGCCAGTTGTCCCTGAACGGGGACCATCGAATACACTGTACTGGTCAAATGCAACAGCCAGACAACCCGTTGTACTCTGATGACTTCCTGCAACTAACGGGGTGGTTCCTAACAGACGGCAGCCTTATGCGGCAGGGGAGCAGTATCAGGCTGTTTCAGTCCAAACCCTCCATGGTTTCCCAGATCGACGCTTTGTTTGAGCGGCTTGGCGTGACCGTACGCCGCCGTGTTGCTGCTTACGGGGTGGTGGTTTGGACGTTATCGGATGCCCCCCTTTACCGAACAGGCTTTGGAGGTAAGGACCAGCTGGTCAGCGGCCCCCAGCGCCGCCAGCTGTCGTGGGACGACTATGTCGCCGCAGGCATCGGCGTACGCTCCGACGCCGAGGTAGCATATGATCTACAAGTAACAGTCTCCGCCGTTGGGGCCCGCCGTCGCGTAAAAGGCCTTCCAAGACCTGCACCCCGGGGGACGGACTTACCCCGACGCCTCAAATCCCTGTTCCCCGACCGATTGTTGTCGACGGCCTTCGTTGTTTCTTTGAGCGCACGCCAAGCAAACATCTTGCTTGAGACCATGATCCTCGGCGACGGTACGCGCGTCGGAACAAGTACAACCTTTTTCACGCGGAGCGAGATCGCTGCTGCAGCCTTCCAAGCCCTCTGTACCGTGGCAGGGTTTGCATCTTCCTCCGATGTTCGTGATATGAGCGCCTGCGCTTCCAAGCAGAAGACCTACGCTTCCATGCCCAATAAACCGCAACTCGGGCACATCTGGTGTGTTCGCGTCCTTCTGCGGGAAACCGCTCAGGTCCAGAGAGCACAGGTGTGCGTAGTCAACGAGGCCCGTGGGATGTGGTGTCCGACGGTCCCGAACGGTTTCTTTGTGGCCCGGAGAGCCGGCCGTGTTTACGTCACAGGGAACTCAGGGTTTCAAGGACTTACAGCGGACGGCGCCAAGATGGCCTGCTGGGCCGTGGTCAAGGAGTCCTGGACTGGCTATGCCTGGGACGAGCCCATCCCTGCCGACGCTGTCGGGCCCGGGCGCTCCGAGCTGGGCCCCTTCCCACCCGGCGCCGCCCGCCCCGACAGCAGCCTCGGCTTCCGTCCTAGCGCTTTTATCCACGATGAGATCATGGGTGAGTCGCCCATGGACCGCTTCCGGGCACACGCTGCTCGGCTGCAGATTGTGATGTGCGAGGCCATGAAGTGGTTCCTCCCCGACATTCCTGTCGAGGCGGAAGCGCACGCTATGCGGCGGTGGTTCAAGGACGCCGAGCCAGCGTTCGACAAAGACGGCGTGCTCCAGCTGTGGGAGCCGCCCCACCCCAGCAAGGTCGCGAAGTCCTTGCTGAACGAAACCAACAAGGAGGTGCTGCAGCCTATTCTTGACAAGACGGCTTGGACCGACGAAGATATCCAAGTCGTCGCCAACTGCGACCCTGAAGTAGACCGCTTCAAGAAGACCGATTGGTTCGCAGTCAACATGGTATGGAAACTCAACGAACTGTCTAAAACACGGGAGCTTGCACGATGACGACAACGCCTCTTTGCCTGACCAACGACCGAATCTTTGTCCACATGGCCGAGCAGCACCCTTGGCTGGCCGCGGTTCTTCGCGCCCGCGCCCGTCAGAGCCAGTGGGACACAGACATACTGCTGCGCTGGTTGGCGCCTGTGCTCGACAACAGTGGCGGCCTGACGATGGAAGGGCACACCTTTCTCGACTTGATGGAGGTGCGCCTACACCACTTCCTGCGGGGACACATCGCGGGCACCTTGCCGACAGCCCGCCTCGCCTGCCGCAAAGAGGCCGGCTCGCTGAGCTTCAGCCCTCTGCCCCGCGCAGCCCCTGAGCAGTGCATCCTGGTCCATGCTGGCTGGGATTGCTTCCGGTCGATGCTCGGCTCGCCCGACGGCACTGTGGTGGACTGATGCACACTGTCCTGCACGGCGACGCCCGCGAAGTCCTCAGCGCCCTCCCCGACCACTGCGTGGACGTCGTCATCACCGACCCGCCCTACGGTCTCGGGGAGTCGCCGGACCCGCGCGCCGTGCTGGACGCGTGGCTGCAGGGCCGCGAGTTCAAACCAAAGGGCGGCGGCTACCAGAACGCCGTCTGGGATTCCTTCGTGCCGGGGCCGGCTGTCTGGGCCGAGGTGCTGCGTGTGTGCAAACCCGGCGGCATGTGCATCGTCTCCAACGCGACACGGACCTATCACTGGACAGCTCTCGCCATGGCCATCGCTGGCTGGGAAGTCCGCGACATGGTCGTCTGGGTCTACGCCACAGGCCAGGTCGTCAGCAAGGGCCTGCCTGATGGTGGAGGCACGGGCTTGAAGCGCTCCATCGAGCCCCACGTGTTGGCACGGGCGCCCTTGGATGGAACGGCGGACAACACCTGCCAGAAGTGGGGCACAGGTAGCATGGCAGTCTATGGGCGGGACTACCACCCCGCCAACTTCGGCCACGAGGACCCTTGGGAACTGCGGCCGGATAACCCACCGCAGGTGTTCTTCTGCCCCAAGCCGTCGTCACGTGAGAGGGACGCCGGTTTGGAACACTGGCCGGACATCATCGATGCCTTCGACAAGCGTGCCCTGGGCTCCAAGGGGCGTAGGAATCCCCGGGCTGGAGCAGGACGCAGTGGTGTGCGCAAGAACCCGCGCGCGACCGTCAAGCCCCTCGACTTGATGTCGTACTGGCACAACCTGCTGGCCAAACCCGGCCAGCTGGTTCTCGACCCCTTTTGCGGCTCCGGCACCACCGGCATGGCCGCAGTGGGGCACGGCTGTGCCTTCCTCGGCGTGGAACGCGACGCACTTGTCCGCTCCGCGGCACAGGATCGCATCTTTTTTGCAGTGCAAGATAAGGGGGTAGATCATGGCAGTTAGTCCGCCGTTATCCGTGAGCTTTTTCGTGGACAAAAGAATCGAGCCTACCTTGGCCGACATGCAACACGCCGTACACCAGCTCGCCCTGGACAAAGGCTGGTGGGACCTGCAGTTCGACGCCACCTGCGAGGGGGACGGCCTGCGCCGGCGCAGCACCGTGGAGGCCTTGGCCCTCATCGGCTGCGAGGTCTCCGAGGCCGTCGAGTGCGTCCGGGATGGGCAGCTGGAAGCATACACCCGCGAGGACGGCAAGCCCGAAGGCCTGCCATCGGAACTGGCCGACGTGGTCATCCGGTGCATGGACCTAGCTGGACACCTCGGCATCGACCTGAGTGCGACCATCTTGGCCAAGCACGAATACAACAAGAGCCGGCCCTTTCGGCATGGGGGCAAGAGGTTATGAACATGCGCCATCAGACAGCCGAGCGCTACAACGGGGCAGCTACTCGGCGACGAGAGCGCCGCGCGCAGCCCGAGCCTACGCGCCCTACCCCACAGGGGATGCTCTTCGTCCGAACCTCGCTGAACGGAGAGACCTTCCAGCAACTTGAACAGCAGATGCGCGAGCTGCTCCGGCAAGCCGGGCGTCCGGAGGACCAATGAGCAATGTTGAGGCCCTCGTCGCGCTGCTTCAGATCGCCCGCGACGCGTACTACAACAACGGAGACCCCCTCCTCACCGACGCCGAATACGACGCCCACCTTGAGGTTCTCCGGGGGGTAGCGCCCCACCACTCGCTGCTCCAGACTGTTGGCGCGGTGGCGGGAGGCAAGACGGTGGCGCACAAAATCCCGATGCTCTCGCTGGATAAATGCCACGCGGTGGAAGAACTTCTCGCATGGGTGGAGGGGCTGAAAATCGTCTCGCCGATGCGAATACCCATCATTATCGAGCCAAAGATTGATGGGGTGTCAGCGTCGCTGTTCTACGAAGGCGGGAAGCTCGTGCGCGCCGCCACGCGGGGCGATGGCTTGATGGGCACAGACATCACCAGTGTTGTCCTGCAAATCCCTGATGTGCCGCAGCGCCTGGCCGCGCCGGCCGACAACCTGACTGTGGAGATTCGCGGCGAAATCTATATGAAGCTCAGCGTGTTTCGGACCTTCGGTGAGAAGCTCAAACACCCGCGCAACGCCGTGGTTGGCGCCTTGAGCGCCAAGGGCGGGAGCCAGGTCGCCCCATCGCAGCTCAGCTTCCTCGCCTACGAGATCCCCGGGGACGCCTTCGACCACAACGGCGTGGCCGCCGCCGGTTTGCCAGTGGCTCCCTACGCCATCCGCGCCCCCGAGGACTTCCGCTCCTACGTGGAGCACGCCCTTCCCAAGGAGAGGCAGTCTTGGGACTTTGAGGCAGACGGCGCCGTCTTCAAACTGCAGGGCCTGGCAGCCCGCACACGCCTCGGGAACACAGCACACCACCCCCGATGGGCCATCGCTTTCAAGTTCGCTGCAGACGCAGGCATCGCGCTCGTGGACGACATCCAGTGGCAGGTGTCCCGCCGGCAGGTCATCACCCCCGTGGCCACCTTCTCGCCGCCCGTCCGTGTGGCCGGCGCCGACATCAGCAACGCCACACTCTTCAACCTCTCGACCTTCGATGCGCTGGGCCTGACCCACGGCGCCCGGGTGCTGGTCGCTCGCCGCGGAGGCGTCATCCCCCACGTCGAGCAGGTGCTCAGCCGCACCAAGGAGGGCAAGCCATTTGGTGTGCCAGCACACTGCCCCGCCTGCGGCGCTGCGACAGCTCCAGAGGACACCGGTGGCGCCTGGGTGCTACGCTGCACCGCCACAGAGTGTGGCGGCTCGCAGGCCCGCCAGCTGGAGCACTGGTGCAAGGCCCTCGGCGCTGACGGTTTCGGTCCGGTGGTGTGTAGCAAGCTCGTGCGCTCCGACATCGCCTCCGAGGTCGAGGACCTGTACTGCATCGACTGGCAAGGGGCGGCCGGCCTGCTGGGACCTGGTATCGCCCGCAACCTGGCCGACAACCTGCTGTTCGCCTCCCGCGGCGTGGCCGTCGACAAGCTCCTGCAAGCCATGGCTCTGCCGGCAGTGGGGGAAACACTTGCTCGGCGCCTCGCCGGCGCCTTCAAGCTGGACGACCTCCTGGACGCCTCGCCGGACCAGCTCACCGCACAGTGCCCCGGGCTAGGTTTGCCGACAGCCATCGCCTTGGAGGCCGCCCTGCAGCTCTGGTTTCCGCGTCTGGTTGGCATGCTGCAAGCGGGGCATCTGACCTACACCGACGCCATCAAGACCCGTCACTCCGGCATCTGGGAGAAACAAACCGTGTGTTTCACCGGGGAGCTGCCCGTCGACCGGGCCATGGCCACCGGTGCGGCCGAGCGCCTCGGCGCCGTCGTCACGGACGCCGTGACCAAGAAGACCACTATCTTGGTGGCCGCCGACAACAAGCCGAGCACTAAGTTCCAAAAGGCCGCCAAGCGCGGTATCACCATCATGTCCGGCGCCGATTTCATGGCGCTGGCCTTCGGAAACACATGAGCGCTTACTTTCTTCCGGCTGTCCTGACAGGCCTTGCCTTTCTCAGCTTCCAACTGGAGTCACAGTACATTCGAAGGCTTAGATCCCTGCTTCCCGGAGATCCTCGTCGCCTTGTTTGTCGCAGGTACATTTGTGCTCTGCGCGCCTCTTGGTTCTGCACCGCGCTGACCGCCCTCGTCCTTGTTCTCTTTGCCCTGAACCACAAAGGAGTTTCTCTATGAATCCCGCTATCACCCCCGAGCCCGATCCCGTCGAGAGTCCTGACGGCGTCGCTGTCTGGCCTGCACTCATCGCCACACTGCGTGACCCGTCGCAGCAGCTCAACATCGAGTTTGGCTCCAACATCGCGGGCCGGGCTGCCTTGAGTCAGTGGTACAGCGACATGCAGGCCCGCCACGAGGACGGCGTGCTCAAGTATGGAGTGCCCCTCAAGACCAACAACGGGCGCTCCGCTCTGGTGGATGCCTACCAGGAGAGCCTCGACGGCATGGTCTACCTGATGCAGGCCCAGCTGGATGGGTCGTTCGACAGGGCCCTGCGGGCCTTGGAGCAGGCTGGCACCCACAGCGACATCTTGGCGCAGTGGCGGCGTCAGACCACCGTCAACGCCAGGCAACAGAGCTTCCTGCTCTCCTTGCTGGTCCAGGCCGAGCGGACGAGATGAGACTTCGTGTAGAACAAGGCCCGACAGGTGGCATGGTCGTTTCGGGCGCAGGGAGGTGGGGAGTGAGACTCGAAGTGCATTACCGTAACGATGGCGAGCCGTTTCGCGTCGAACGCCACGACGGCGGATTTCAGGCTTGGGTCGATGAGGACGGGAACATTGCCCACGCACCGCACAACTGGGGCACCGGCGCAACGCCGTGCGTCAACCTGCTGCGTCGCGAGCGTGCAGCCTTCCGGCGCAGCGAGAAGGCCCGCCTGACGCGGTTGGCGAAGGACTAACATGCGCATCAGAGTAACCCAAGGCCCGAACGTGTTCTGGGTCGTGCCTACGGTGACGGCAGGCAAGGCGGGCTGCTTCGTCTTGCCCGGTATTGGGCTTGGCAACCTGGTTTGTTTCGGCGACGAGGGCGACGCTGAGGATATGCCAGACGACCGCACGCTCGCGGTGAGCTTGGCGATCAAGGGTGCAGCCGCGCAGCCGCGCACTGTTGCTTGTGTGCGCGAGGCTCCGTTCTGGGTGAAACCGTGAACGTTCAGCAGGTAGCTCTAGTCGTAGAGCAAGCCGAGACCCGCGGCAACCCGTGGCAGCGGAGAGGCTGCCACATCGGGGCCATGCAGGTCTGCTGGCGGTGGAGCCGCTACCCGGCGCTCCTGCTGTGGGTCCCGGCCATCAACCGGGCAGAGGGCCAGCGGCTCTTGGAGCACTGGCTCCGGCGCGCTGACGGTGACTGGCGGCGAGCGATTGCCGCGTATCGGTGCGGGAATGCAGGGCTCCGGCTGCGGTGCGGCGTGGAGTACTCCCGCTGGGTTTTAAGGAGGGTGAGGGATGAGTGACCTACTGGACCGAGCCCTGGAGGACGCCGCGTGGTACCTCAAGCACAACCCGGACCACAACACCGGGCTGCTGCTGGAGCGGCTGGCCGAGGAGATCGCACGGCTGCAAGCCAGCGACGATGCGCTGGGCGAGATACACCGGATCTGCGCCGACGCTGGGATTCCTCCGGGGGATGTGGGCGAGCGGGTGCGGAAACTGGCCGAGAACTTTATCGCCCGCGCGGCAGCCCGCAAGCTCGCGGGAGTGGGGGGGTAAATGGACGCAGAGCTTGACCGCCTGACGATGAACCTGTGGCGTCAGCCCAAAACGGCTAAAATCACGCTGGACCACAAGCAAGCCGCGGCACTAATGGCAGCAACTGGCGGCACCATCATCGCGTGCGGCTACCTGTGGCGACTCAAAAGCAAGTCGCTTGGGCTTGGGCTACACTGTTTTTGGTGCGAGGAGGCGAAATGACCGCACCGAAGCGCGACCTTTGCGGGAGTTGGATCCGCCTGCGCCGGAGGTGGAGTAATGCGCCCAAAAGCCCCGCGTAGTGACGAGCGTCGGATTGCCGCCGACGGCTGGCACATCGGGCGACACGACGCCCACTACCTGACCCGTGACGGGGTGGCTGTGGCCGTCGTGTACTGGCGGTCCGAGGGCTGGACCTGGTGGGACTTCCTCTCCGGCTCCGGCACCGTAGCGGAGAGCTTTGAGGCGGCGAAGGCTGCCGCTGAAGGAACAAAATGCGCGACAAAAGCAAACTCCGCAACGGCTGGCACTGGTGGTATCAGGGGCAGTGTCTCCTGATGCGCGGGCACACCGAGATCTGCTCGGTCTGGATGGTCGACCCGCGCAAGCGCAGAGCCGGCTGGTACTGGTTCAGCGAAGGGACAGACCTGCCGGCCCAGATGCGCTGGCATCGGCTGTTGCGCGACTGTAAACAGGCCGCTGAGGCTGCCAGTCGGGACCGCCGAGGTGCGGGTCAGCCGGCAGATGACGGCAATGGAGTACGCTGAGTTGTGTATGGTCCTGCGCAGGCTGGCGCTGGCTACGGCACCCGCGGCAGATCCGACTCAAACCCCTGAGCCTTGACC
>Ga0209324_10003546_pt1 | contig 10743 bp, 7 predicted proteins | sample Rifsed19ft3_FD_184015 | JGI IMG/M metagenome (GOLD analysis project Ga0209324, IMG submission 184015) | Soil microbial communities from Rifle, Colorado, USA - sediment 19ft 3 (version 2) | ecosystem: Environmental > Terrestrial > Deep subsurface > Rock core/Sediment | place: Rifle, Colorado...
GATATGAAAGCTATAATACTGTTCGTAGTGCAGTAGCTGATAACTTTGAGGGCAAGGAAGTCAAAGAATCAATAGCATTTTTTGAAGAGCTTTTCGCAAGTGGTGTGAGAGAGATAATTTTGGCAGGAAAGCGGCCTGATGGAAGGAAATTAGATGAAATAAGAGAACTCTCGGCGGATATAGGAGTACTTCCCAGAACCCACGGTTCCGCAATTTTTAAAAGAGGTGAGACTCAGGCTTTAACGATAACCACTCTTGGAGCACCCTCGCTAGAACAATTTATAGAGACCGCAGTTGGGGAGGAAACTAAACGATATATCCACCATTACGCTATGCCTCCATATTCTACGGGAGAGGTAGGCAGAATAGGCTATCCATCAAGGCGCGAGATCGGCCACGGTGCACTAGCAGAGCGTGCGCTACTGCCTGTGATACCTTCAAAGGAAGAATTTCCTTATACAATTTTAGTGGTTTCGGAAATTTTATCTTCTAATGGATCCACATCAATGGCCGCAACTTGCGGCTCCTCACTATCTTTAATGGACGCAGGGGTTCCCATTAAATCTCCTGTTGCCGGAATTGCCATGGGATTGGTGGTGGAAAGCGAGAAGAAGTTTTCTGTATTAACAGACATAGTTGGCATCGAAGATGTCAGCGGTGACATGGATTTTAAAATAGCCGGAACCAAAGATGGAATTACTGCACTTCAGCTTGACGTAAAGACATTAAATTTAACCCTCCCGATACTTAAAGCTGCTTTTGCAAAGGCGCAAGATGCGAAGACAGAAATTTTGAAAGTAATGAACTTGCGAATTGCCAAGGCTAATGTCTCGGTCTCTAAATACGCACCCAAGATTAAAGTGATTAATATTCCTCAAGATAAGATTGGTGAGCTAATTGGGCCAGGGGGAAAGACGATAAGAGGCATAATTGCAGAAACCGGTGCGCAGGTAGACGTTGAAGAGGATGGGTCAGTCTTTATATCGGCAATGGAAGGTGCCAATCTAAGTGCTGCAGTTGAAAAGGTAGAAGCATTGGTAAAAGAGGTTATGCCTGATGAGATTTATGAAGGAGAGGTAAAAAGGATAGAACAATATGGGGCTTTTGTAGAAATTTTGCCTGGAAAAAGTGGTCTAGTTCACGTATCGGATATGTCTTTGGATTATGTTGAAGATCCCAAAAGATTGGTGGCGCTTGGAGATAAGATAAAAGTAAGAGTAAAAGAGCTTGACGACATGGGGAGAATTAATTTGTCTATGATCTTGGAAAAAGAAAAGGAGAGAGAAAAAAGAAATGCAAGAAGAGAGGGCAGCGATCGATTCCCAAGGGAACGTCAAAGGCAATTTGGCCAAAGGGATAGAGGCGGGACGCGATATGAGAGAAGAAGCGGTCCTCACTTTCCCACAAGCAGACTTTTAGACAAGAAGGACTTCTCCTGATTTTTATCTATATTATATACTTCGTGGCCCTTTTGTGATGAGCAGAGCTTGGCATTTCATGCTAAAGTAATAATAATCTAACTCAAAGCTCAAAGCGTAGAACTCAAAACTACAGCTTAAAACTAAAATCTTAGGGAGTTTAATTTTTTCGTATATATTAGTTTTGACTTTTGACATTTGAATTTTGAGTTTATTTCATGGATGCCGCAGGACGAGAGATAAAAGTTCTAACAGATCAAGTTGAAAAAACTGATTTACCAAATGAGTTGAGATCAAATGTTCTCATTCGACTTGACCAGCTATCAAAGCTTACAGACTCCCCTACTTTTTTGCCAGAATTTGACAGGATAAATAGATATATTGATTGGATAGTTTCTCTTCCCTGGAATATAAGGACAAAAGACAATCTAGACGTTGAACACGCGAGGAGTATATTGGATAAAAACCATCACGGTTTAGGCGAAATTAAAGATAGGATACTGGAATATATTTCTGTAATGAAATTAAACCAAGATAAAGGTCAAAAAGATGAAATAATGCGCGCACCCATTCTTTGTTTTGTAGGTTTGGTTGGAACCGGAAAGACTACGATTGCAGCATCAATTGCAGAAACCTTGGATAGAAAGTTTGCTCGAATTCCTTTTGGTGGAATGGGGGATCCGCTTGATTTAAGAGGGCAATCCAGAATGAAACCAGAGGCCGAACCCGGCAAAATAATAAAAGCGCTTCGAACGACTCAGAGTAAAAACTCGGTTATTCTTTTAGACGAGGTAGATAGGGTGACAGAGGAAGGTAGGTCTTCTATCATGGGTGTTTTGGTTGAGCTTTTAGACCCAGAGCAAAACAGCGCATTTGTTGATCATTATATAGACTTTCCTTTTGATTTATCAGAAGTTTTATTTATAACAACAGCCAATAATACTCATAGCATTGCAACGGCAGTTTTAGACAGGATTGAGCCTATAGAGATGCCTTCCTATTCAGATGCAGAAAAAATTACAATCGGAAAGAATTATATGTTACCCAAGGTTTTAAAAATGTCAGGAATTCCCGAAGGTACAATAGATATCGATGATCAGGTTTGGGCGCAAATAGTGCGCCCTTTAGGTTTTGACGCAGGCACAAGGACTTTAGAGAGAACAATACAAGGTATTGTCAGAAAAATCGCAAGAAAAATGGTAGGTGAAAAGGGTGTTAATTTTAAGATAACTAGCGAAAACGTTAAAGAGTTCCTTCCAAAGTAAGTATTCTGGAGTTAATTAAAAATCCTCGAGGTATGGATAAGCAGAGCTTGACCCTTCGGGATAAGCAGAGCTTGTCTACATGCTACGCATATGGATAAAAAGCAAATACTTAATGATTTAATAAAGGAAATGCGCAGAGACCAAGATCTTCCGTTGCGAAAAGGTGCGACTAATCTCGTTTTAGGAGAGGGAAATCTAAGTGCGGGTGTTATGTTTATTGGCGAAGCTCCAGGATACCATGAGGACAAAGAAGGAAGGCCATTTGTTGGCGCAGCAGGTAAATTTTTAGATCAACTGCTTTTATCTATTAAACTACCAAGAGAAGACGTTTTTATATCTAATGTTATCTGTTATCGCCCGCCAGAAAACAGAGACCCCTCCCCCGAAGAAATTTCTGCTTTCCAACCTTATATAGATAGGTTAATAGAATTAATAAAACCCACTGTCATAGTTACACTAGGAAGGTTTTCAATGGGAAAGTTTTTGCCGGGAGTTAAAATAACCTCTGTTCACGGAAAGCCTTACGTTGTAAACTGGAAAGGAAAAGAGATTATAGTTATTCCGATGTATCACCCTGCTGCAGGATTAAGAAGGGAAGAGATGAAATACGCCCTTTATGAAGATTTTAAGAAAGTGCCAGAAGCAATGAAGAAAATCGAGGAAGAAAAGGTTAAAGAACAAAGCAAAGTGGAGCAGATGCAATTAGTCTAATATGTCTTTAAGATTTATAGCCCTATCGGGAACTACAGCAGTAACTGAAAATTTCTATGTATATGAATATATTTCCGGCAGGAATAATACAAAAGAAATAATCGTGGTTGACTGCGGAGTGGGCTTTCCTGAAACAGATATGTATGGAGTTGACTTGGTTATTCCTGATTTCGATTATATTAAAGAAAATCAGAGTAAACTAAAAGGAATTTTGATTTCTCACGGACACGAGGATCATTTAGGAGCACTGCCTTTTTTACTCAGAGATGTTAGAGTTCCAGTGTATGCTACCAAGCTTGTTGCGGGATTTATAGATGAAAAGCTAGCTGACCAGAGGGTTAAAGGGGTAGATTTGCGGGTTTTTGATTCAGATCGTGACGTTATTACCCTCGGAAGTTTCAAAATTACTCCTTTTAGAGTATCTCATTCTGTACCTGGAGGAGTTGGTTATGTAATTGAAACTCCTGAAGGTAAAATTTTCCATGTTGCCGACTATAAATTTGATTGGACTCCGGTTGACGAAAAGCCTTTTGATATCGGGAAAGCAGCTCTATTGGCAAAAGGAGGGGTGTTGGCTGTTGCTTCAGATTGCTTAGGGGCAACGACTCCCGGTTATACGGAAAGCGAAAAACAAATAGAAGGAAGAATTGAAAATATTGCAAGACACGCGACTGGCCAGATTTATTTCACAACTATATCTTCTAATATCTCCAGAATGCAGCAAGCCATAAATGTAGCAGCGAAACTTAGAAGAAAAGTTGCCTTTATAGGCCGTTCAACCGAAGCAAAAGCGACAATTGCAAAAGATCTCGGGTTTCTTAAATATGCCCCAGATGTTGTTGTGCCCCAGAAACAAATAGGTAGGTTTCCAAAAAACGCAAGAATGTATATTATATCTGGAAGTTACGGACAACCGGGCAGTGCCTTGTACAGAGTTTGTATGGATGAGCACGATACACTTTCCATAGAAGCACACGACACTGTCATTTTTTCTTCAGACCCGGCACCGCCAGGTTCAAAGGCAAATGTGGATTTGCTTGTTGATAGGTTGATAGAAATTGACGCCGATGTCCATTACTATGATTTACAAGAGGACCTGCACGTTTCCGGACACGGAAGCCAGGAAGACATAAGAACACTTTTTGCACTGGTTTCTCCTCGCTATTATATCCCAATAGGCGGAACTGTGAGGCACATGCGGGCATATCGCAATTTGGCGATGGGTATGGGTGCAAAATCCGATGGGGTTTTTGAATTGATGCCTGGAGAGATAGTTGAATTCTCAAAAGGTTTTGCGAGGAAGGCGGGCAAAATTCCGGTCAAGGACGTTTTGGTGGACGGATTAGGAATTGGAGACGTGGGAAATGTTGTTTTGAGAGATAGACAAATTCTAGCCCAAGAAGGTGTAGCAATTGTTCTAATTACCATTGATAGAAAAAATAATAGGTTGATTAACACTCCGGAAATAATAAGCCGAGGATTTGTTTTTGAGAAGAAAAAGAAGGGATTTTTGATAAATGCCGGTCGATTGTTAGCAAGAAGTATAGAAAGAAAAGGAAAAGTTGATAAAGGGTTTGCCAGAAACATTACAATAGATTTTCTTGAGAAATATTTCTACAAAGAAACAGGTCGCCGCCCCATGATACTTCCTTTAATAGTAGAGGTTTAAATTTAACAATTCTTCGGTAAACTTTTGTCACTTTTATGCCTGGAATGAGCAAAAAGGTATAATAAACCCATGGTAGAGGAGGCTGTAGTAGCAGAAAGGAAAAAAACTGAAGAGATAAAAGCTTCTGACTTGAGACCCCAGGCTCATTTTTTTGAGCTAGTTAAAGTTCAAAATCCGAAAACTGGAAAGGAAAGCCACTTCCTTTATTGGTGGAATAAAGATAGAAAAGAAGTGATACGGGAGGTAGTTAATTCCGGGGGAATTAGAGTTGGCTATGCGCCACTAATAGAAAACGGGGCAGATTTTAATAGTGGTGCAAGAAAAAAAATAACCGATGTTATTAATTCTCAGCGGAAAAAAGGGTTAGAGATAACCAGGCACCAAAAGTTGAATCGGGAATTATTTGAGGAAGGTAGAGTTAAAGAAGGAATGTTGATTCCATATTTTGAAGAGTTGATAAAAGACAGAGGTAAGAATGTTGATGAGGCATGGCAGTATTATCACGATGCTGAGGAAAAAGCTGTCCGAGCTAAAGCACAGGAAAAAACTGGCAAAGTTTATGGAAAAAGCGTATTTAGTACTTCAGCAAAGTTAAAATTGGAAAAACAAGAAACTAATTTAGGAATTGCTCTTAATGAACAGGAATCTGGACTCAGATTTTTTAATCAATACTTAAACGAAAGAATTGGGGTTGAAAAGCCAGCTAATAAAAATGATAGTTTATTTGAAATTTACCTTAAATATAATCGCGACTTAGATAATATTACTGGATTTATACAAACAGCTTCTTTAGAAGAGAAAGTTAAACTTTTACAAGCATATACCGATATTTTTTCGAAAAGATTAGAAATTCACCACGAACTTGCTGAAAGAAGAGGTTACACGCCAGTTAAGGGAATTCCGGAAGATTATCCAGTAGGCAAGAAGCCTGAAGTGAAGGAGGAAATTGAAGAAGAGAAAGAGAAACCTCCTACAGAAGAAAGACAAGCTACTGAACCGGAAATAGAGATTGAAAATTTGGAGAACCAGCTCAAAAATCTTAAAGAACAAGCTTCAAATGCAGGAGTATTTGAAGAATGGGATAGATATGAAAGGCTTGAAAAAGAGCAGGAGGATATAAGGAAAAAGCTTGAGGCGCTTCGTCAGAAGGTGGGGAAGTCGGTTGAATTAGAAGAAACAGGTGAGGAGAAAGAGCGAATAGAGCGAGTAGAAATGGAGGCTGAAAAGTCTGTACCTGTAGTAAGTGAAACGGTTGAAGGGGATGAAGGATTGAAAGAAACAGAACCTCAACCCGAACCGGAAATAGAAGCTATTGAAGGAGCGGTGAAAGTTGAAGGGCCTGAAATTGAAGAAGTTGAAAAGGAGGATTTAAGCCCACAAACCGAAGTAATTCCTGAAAAGACATTATTGGACGAAATTGCAGTTGAAATTAAATCTTCTGGAAAATTTAATAAAGAATTAAGTGAGCAAGAGGTTTCTGAAATTTTTCAGAGGTCAATGGGCGGTTTATTCTCTAAACAAAAGGTAGTCAAGGGCGAAACATCAATTACCTCGTTTAATCTCAAAAGAAACGAATTGTCTTTTGAGGCGAATTCATTAATTACTGCACCATTCGAGGTAGATTTGAGTATAAATTACGTTGTCGGAAGAACCACCGAGATTGGAAAGTTGGCCCAGAAGAAGCTTGAAATTAAGGTTGTACCCCGGGGTAAACTATCTTTGAGCCAAAAAATTCAGGCCCAAGCGGCTAAAGTTTTTTTAAATGGCAAATTAATGAAACCGACAGAAACGTTAGAAGAAGGACTGAATTACGAATTTCAGCAAAGAAATTCAGGAGTTAGAGTTTCTACGATAAGGTTCGAGCTTAAAGAGGGTTCCGCAGTAGTTTCTATAGAAGGTGAGAGGAAAGAGTAGTCTCCACGAGTACTCCAAATTTTACTGTATAATTAATTAACATGGCCAAAAAGCGCAAAAAAAGAATAAAAAACAAAAAAGCTTTTAGGTTAAAGCTTAAGCCTGCGACTATTTTTTCTATTGTCCAGATTGTATTTTTTTCCCTAGCCGCTTTGGTTATTGTTTCTTTTTCTAGGCAGGGGTTACTTTTATCTAAGTTAAATGAGCTTTTAATTAGTCAATTTTCTTGGACAACAATTTTTCTTCCGTTTATTTTTTTAACATTCGGTCTTTTGGTTTCGAGAGTAAAACTCCCGCTTGCAGCACCAAACGTTTTGGTAGGTGCACTACTTTTTTTCATTTCCCTTCTTTCTATAAGCCGAGCCGGAGAATTGGGTAGGTCTGCCTGGGGAGGGGTGGCAACTTTAATAACACCAGCAGGTGCCATAATTGTTCTTTTTGGAACAACGGTGGTCGGTTTAATTATTCTTTTTAACACGTCTATTGATCAAGTTTTGGCACTTTTTGTTTCATTTATAAATTTAGTTAAAGGTTATACCATCGGTGAGGGGAAGCTTAAAAAAGGATCTCAGTCAGGTAAAAAAGAGCTCAAAGTATCAGGCGGGTCTAGCCCGGACACTATTAGCCAAAGGCTTCCGGTTAAACCCAGAGAGCAGGTAGCGCTAGCACCGAAGCTTGTAAGTAATGTCCCAGGAGAGGACAAGGTCTGGAAATATCCTCCAATTACTATATTTTCGGAAACTAAAACTGGAAAGGCAGACAGAGGAGACATAAAAGATAATGCGGCGCAAATAGAAAAAACTCTTGAGTCATTCGGTATTACCGCAAGAGTTGTCGAAGTCAATATGGGCCCAGCCGTTACTCAATATGCATTGGAAGTTGCGCTCGGAACCAAGCTTTCAAAAATAACTGCCCTTGAGCGTGACTTGGCTTTAGCCCTAGCTGCTCCAACAGGAACAATTAGAATTGAAGCGCCAATTCCGGGGCGATCGCTGGTTGGAATTGAGCTACCAAATAGAAGTCCCGAGTTTGTTCCACTAAGGAAGATGTTGGAGTCAGACGCGATAGGGGGGAGTCAATCAAAGTTGACGGTGGCTTTGGGACTGGATGTTTCCGGAAATCCGCTTGTTGCTGATTTAGCTCGAATGCCCCACGTTCTTATTGCAGGCCAGACAGGGAGCGGTAAAAGCGTGGGTATAAACTCTTTCTTGGGAACTTTGCTTTTTAGGGCAGCGCCATCCGAAGTAAAACTTATTTTGGTCGACCCAAAACGCGTAGAGCTTACAGGATATAACGGTATTCCCCACTTACTGACCCCTGTAATTGTTGAGCCTGTACAAATTGTTTCGGCACTGCGTTGGATATTATCAGAAATGGATAGGCGCTATAAACAATTTGCGCAAGCAGGGGTAAGAAATATCGACGGTTATAACGAAATGAGCGGTTTCCAAGCGCTTCCTTACATAGTGTTAATAGTTGATGAGCTTGCTGATATTATGCTTTTTTCTCCCGTAGAAGTGGAGGATTCAATAACAAGAATTGCTCAGATGAGTAGAGCAACAGGAATACACATGGTCCTTTCGACACAAAGACCAAGTGTTGATATTATTACGGGCCTTATTAAGGCCAATATTCCTTGCAGGGTTGCCTTTGCTGTAGCCTCTCAGGTAGATTCGAGAGTCATACTTGACACCCAAGGAGCAGAAAAACTTTTAGGACACGGCGATATGCTTTACTTACCGCCAGAACAAGCGAAACCAGTAAGAATCCAGGGGGCATATGTATCAGACAAGGAGATAAAGGAACTTGTAAGCTTTCTTAAAAACCAGGGAGTACCGCCTCAATATACTGAGGAAGTTGTTTCTATGCCCAAGCCCGGGACAACGCAGGTTGCCGGAATAGATGAAGACCTGGATGAGTTTTTCCGAAAGGCGGTGGAGGTTGTTGTTCAATACGAAAGAGCCTCCGCCTCACTTTTACAAAGAAGGTTGTCTATTGGATATGCCCGAGCTGCAAGAATACTCGATCAACTTGAAGCAGCAGGAGTGGTTGGGCCGGCAGATGGCTCAAAAGCAAGAGAGGTTATTGTACAAAATGCGAATGAAATATTTGCATCACAACAATAATAAACAAGTTTGTTTTAATAAAAATGAGGACAGTAGGGGAAGTTTTAAAAGAAGCGCGCGTTAAAAGGAAGCTAACTTTTGCCAAACTCGAGGAAGAAACAAAGATAAAGAGGGAATTTATAGTTGCAATCGAAAGGCAGAATTGGGATAAATTGCCGGAATACCCTGTTATTTACGGATTTGTAAGAAGCTTATCTTCCGTTTTAAGAGTAGACAAAAAAACTGCGCTTGCGAAGTTAAGGCGGGATTATCCTCCCAAAAGTCTTAGGATAAATCCAAAACCAGACGTAGCGAATAAATTTATATGGAGTCCGAAACAAACTTTCCTAGCGGCAATTGCAATCTTTTTCTTAATAATTTTCTCTTATATTGGATATCAATATATTGATTTTATTACCCCGCCATCTTTGGAGGTTGTAAAACCCAAAGAAGGTGAAGTTGTAACCCACCCGCTTCTTGAAGTTGTTGGAATAACTGAGCCGGAAGCTGTGGTGAAAGTTAATAATCAACCGGTGATTGTTGAGGAAGACGGAAAGTATTTCACCGAAATCGAAATTTATGAGGGAACCGAAGAAATTGAGGTAAAAGCAATTTCTCGTTCTGGAAAAGAGACCACTGTGCGTCGTAATATTAAGGTAGATCTCGCACAGTAAATCCAAATTTCAAATGGGATTTGATGCTTTGGATTTAGAGCTTCCAAGCGAAGCTTGGCTTATGGATGGCATTCAAACACTACTTGTAATAGTAATAGTAACCTTAACAATTCTTCTTGTGGTTGTCGGGGCCCAAGTTATTTTGATATTCACAGACATAAGGCGCGCGATAAAAAGGTTAAACAGCATTTTGGAGGATTCGATTTTAGGCGGAGGTTTAATTAGGCCCGAAAAATTAACCGGGATATTGGAGCTTTTTAAAAGGAAGAAAAAAAGCCAGACGCGTATGCAAGGAAATTTCCAAGAACCACCCCCATCAAGGGTTTAGAATCAAATTTTTACCGATTCTCCTAAAATCTAGATAACAAGCTGTATTCTAGATATAATTCAAGCAGGATGAAGGCAAACGAAATTAGGAAAAAATATATTGAATTTTTCAAATCTAGCCCGAGAAATCATAAAGAAATTCCTCCCACTCCACTAGTTTTGGAAAATGATCCCACTACTCTATTTACTTCCTCAGGCATGCAGCCTCTTGTTCCTTATTTAATGGGTGAACCGCATCCAGAAGGGAAAAGACTTGTTAACTCCCAGCCCTCAATACGTTTACAAGATATTGATGAGGTAGGAGACAGCAGTCACACAACTTTTTTTGAAATGTTGGGCAATTGGTCTTTGGGAGATTATTTCAAGGAGGATCAATTAGCTTGGTTTTATGAGTTTTTGACAAAGGATTTAGGCTTACCGTGTGAGAAGTTGTGGGTGTCGGTTTTTGAAGGAAACGACCAAGTACCAAAAGATGAGGAGTCTGCCGTAACCTGGAAAAGTTTGGGAATTCCTGAAGAAAAGATTTTATACTACGGCGTTGAAAAAAATTGGTGGAGTCGTAGTGGAACTCCAGCAGATATGCCGGTTGGTGAGATTGGAGGGTCTGACTCGGAAGTCTTTTTTGAGTTTACTCAAGTTAGACACAACCTGAAGTTTGGT
>Ga0209324_10003552_pt1 | contig 10732 bp, 11 predicted proteins | sample Rifsed19ft3_FD_184015 | JGI IMG/M metagenome (GOLD analysis project Ga0209324, IMG submission 184015) | Soil microbial communities from Rifle, Colorado, USA - sediment 19ft 3 (version 2) | ecosystem: Environmental > Terrestrial > Deep subsurface > Rock core/Sediment | place: Rifle, Colorado...
ACATGGCGCCGTACTGGGGTGAGGAGATCACCTATGAAGAGGCTTTGAACCATGCCAAGAAGGCGATTGGGTTGGGTTTAGTGCCCACCATCATCCACGACAGCACGATGGTCAGGTTGCTTGCGGTATGCTTCTGCTGTGATTGTTGCTGCGACGTGCGGCTCGGGCTCAAGATTGGCCCCAAGGCATTCTGGGATCGGGTCATGGCGCCGCCCGGCGTCACGCCTGTGGTAGACGAGAGCTGCAACCTTTGTGGAGCATGCATCGAAGAGGGAATATGCCATGTAATGGCCATCTCGCTGGGCGAGACAAAGGCGGAAATTGATCAAGATCGTTGTGTCGCTTGCGGTCGTTGCGCTGAGGTTTGCTCGCCAAGAGCCATCACTTTCCAGATCGACCCCGAAATCAATGTCGTCGAGATGCTCTTATCCAACATCGCGGAGAGAACAGACATTACTCCAGCCGCAAGCGGTGCATAAGGTCAAGCCTCCGTTTGAGCCGTGACTCCTAGGGGCAATTCCTGTTGGAGCGATATTGCATGCGCGATAAGTCTAGACAGGTGGAGAAGACATTACCTTCCATTGAAGTCCTATCTCGGGGAATGATCTGGACAAGCCTGGATCAGGGAGGAGCGGAGCCCACGATGAATTGAGGGGCTAAGCACAAAGTGGTTCAGTCGAAGAGGCAGGTGGAAAGCCCCGTCTCACACCTCATCCACGCACCTCTGGCTAGTGCCCAGTCCAGTTGATCGAGATGGATTTCCACTTGCTCATCGGAGCGTTTTCCAGTCCATACAAATCAGATGGACTGGGTACTAGTTTCCTTGCGGAGGAGGTCCTCAACGATCACTCAGTACGAACGTGGCGACTCAAACAAACTGCTTGGGCGCTTAGTGCTCGGTGGAGCCTGAGCATGTAGGTTCGATACTCGATTATTAGATTCTGCACTTCAAACAATGCCATGATCTGGGGTCTTCGCCGTCGAATCATTAGGAGGGTGGCTCATCGGCCGCCGGGCTTGGCTCGCCTGGAACACGTCTGATCGCCACCATTCTTCGCTCGTTGAAGAGATGGTGGGTCTTCAACCGGGGATTCACGATCTCTTGAATGCCGTTGCTCAAGAAGGTTAGCCCAAGCGTCACCCACGCGAGCGCAAGTCCCGGAGGCAAAAGGTACCACCAAGCTCCGCGGGTGACTGCCCCTCGCAAGTAGGCACGGTTCAGCATGCTGCCCCAACTCACTAGCAAGGGATCTCCAAGGCCCAAGAAGCTTAGAGTCGCTTCGGATAGAATGGCATATGAGACATCGAGCGTGGCCTCAGCAAAGATCACTGGGATGACCTGCGGCAGTATGTGTCGCACCATTATGAGGATATGTCCTACCCCGATGGCGCGCGCACGCAACACAAACTGGCGCTCCTTGATTGTCAGCACCTGCGATCGAACCACACGAGCCATATAGGTCCACGAGAGGAAACCGATTACCAAGATGATGTTGACAATGCCCCTGCCAGAAACGGCAATAATGACCAGCATGAGGGGCAGGCGGGGGATGACCAGGACGGCATCGGTGATTCGCATAATGATCATATCGGTTCGTCGACCGAAGTAGCCAGAGATCATCCCCAGCACACTTCCAATCGATACACCAATCAGGGAGGCTAAGAAGCCGACCAGCAAGGAGATGCGGGCTCCGTAGATGACCGAGCTCAGCACGTCCCTTCCGGCATCATCTTGTCCCAGGATATGCTGCGAACTCGGGGCCGCGAGGAAATCGCTGGCCGTCCCTTCCACAATCTTATAGGGATCAAAAGGCGCGATCCATGGCGCAAAGATGGCAGCAGCACACGCGGCGGTCAGCATGAGAAGGCCTATGGTTCCCATCCGGTTGCGGAAGAAGACGCGCCAGGGGCTTGGTTGCTTGGGGCCAGCGATCCCTGCTCGAGCAGCCGTCTGAGCCGCTGTATTTGCTTCCATCTCCCTGCAAACCCTCCGCTTTCCCTGGTCTAGGCCTTGACCCTCGGATCCAAGAATGCGTAGGTAAGGTCAGCCAAGAAGTTCGCTCCGATCACCCCGACCGCCAGGATGAGGAAAACCCCCTGCAAAACGGGATAATCCCGCTGGCCTATGGAATCGAACATCAGCCGACCAAGACCAGGCCAAGAGAAGATCGTCTCAATCTGGATTGTCCCGCCCAACGCATACCCGAGATCCAAGGCAATAACGGTCACCAGAGGTAAGGCGGCGTTCTTCAAGGCATGGTCCCGAAGAACCCGGATGGCGCCGAGACCCTTGGCCTTCGCCGTCAGAATGTAGTCCTCAGCCAGGACCTCCAGCGTTACGTTGCGGACCACCAACATATACGCACCAAAGAGCAGGATGGCTAGAGTGCCTGCCGGCAAGATCAGGTGCCTGGCGACATCATAGACCCTCTCCCAATTGCTGCCGTAAATCATACCGGGTGTCGCTATTCCACCCATAGGCAGATGCCCACGGGCCAGGGTCAGAAAGATGATCCCTAACCAGAATGCGGGCAAAGAAAAGGTGGTCAAGCCGATGAACATCGCGATAGCGTCCACGGGGCTTCGCTTTTTCCACGCAGCAATCAATCCAAGGAACGTGCCGAAAACGATGCCGGTGAATTCTCCCGTCAAGATCAGCAACACAGTAGGTCCTATGCGACTGCCTATGAGCTCGGATACCGGCAGCTGCTGAATGAACGATTCGCCCAATTCGCCCCGAACTAGATTCCCCACGTAGTAAGCAAATTGGCTATTGAATATCCCCAGGACATCTCCCGTTTCTCTGGCCCCTTGGATGTCTAACCAAATAGGTTTGTCCAAACCGAACTCATGGCGAATTCGTTCCCTGGCCTCAGGGCGCATGCGTGGGCTCTCGACCATCTGGACGGGGTCGCCGGGGACAATTCGGAAGAGGGCAAAGTTGAAAACCAGAACAGCAATGAGGGTTATCACACTGAATGCCAGCTTGCGAATGATAAAGTCGATTCGTTGCTGCACCTGGTGTCCACCTCCCTTTGGAAGGCCTCGAGTCAGCCAACGCTTGCCAGCTGACTACGGACAGGAATGCGCTGAAATCGGGCAACGTCTGCAGGACCAATAGAGAGGCCGACCCACTCCTGACATGACGACAGCCGATTCTACGGGATGAATTCGAGGAAGACACTAACGAAATCGCATTCGCACTCCACTGTTTGTGTCATCAGCGCCTCTTCATAGCTGATCTGGACTTTGTACAAGAGCCGAGGGCAAGGTACGCTGATCTAACTCCTGCTCAGATGAATTGCCATCCTGTTAGAGCGATGGGAGCAACCAACGCGACTCCACTGCGCGTGCGTGTTGCCGATCATCACGGGAAGCTGTGTCAGTTGCTCGACGATCCGGCGGGTATTCGCCGCGCCCAGTGTCAACAAGGATGGCTTGTTTGTCGTCGGCAAACAGGTAACAGTTGACTTTCGCATCCTGATAGGGCCCCTGTCTTGCCCACAGACACTCTTCCACCTCATAGACATGAAACCAGTCGCTCGTCCATTGCTCTCCGATCACGGTCTGCGTCTTGTCCGGAAAGCACCGATCGGCCGACCCTGGTCAGACAGCTTCCGCGGATGTCGCGGATTGGCCGATTGCCCGAACTGCGCGGAAGCTGGAACAACCTCCCTCGAAGGCGACCGCGCTGCTGGCCGTCACGAGAGGCCTCCCGGCTGAGACGGCCGCCGGATCTCCCGCGTCTCATCCACGCGCCTATTCAACCAGTCGGTCCACGCGTCCATGCCCGCCCCAGTCAGGCATGACAGCTCGAAGATCTGCACCTCTGGGTTCAACTGGCGGACTGCCCGCAGAAAGGGATCGCGGTCGAAGGGGCAGATCCCGAGCAGATCGGTTTTGTTCAGAATGACCACGTCCACAGCCTGGAACATGGCGGGGTATTTCTGCGGCTTGTCGTCCCCTTCCGAAACACTGGAGACCATCACCTTACTGCTCTGGCCTAGATCGAAGGAAGTCGGGCAGATCAGGTTGCCTACGTTCTCGATGAAAAGCAGATCGATTCCCTCCAGGGAAAGCCGAGAGAGTGCCTGCGCTACAGCATGCGCTTCCAGGTGGCAGTCGCCTCCGGTGTTGATCTGAACCGCCGGCACTCCCATGGAGGTTAAGCGATCGGTGTCGATGGAGGAAGCGATATCGCCCTCTATGACCGCCAGCCGAAGCTCGCCCCGCAAGCACTCAATCGACCCGGCGATCAGACTGGTCTTCCCCGCCCCGGGCGAAGCCATGAGATTGATGGTGAAGATGCCCCTCTGGGCCAAGAACCCGCGGTTCTGGGCAGCTATGCGATCGTTTTCGCTCAGGATTGCTTCCTGTACGCCAATGTTGCGCATCTATTCCACCTCCAGCGCCTCCAGCAAGGCCTCCCCTCCCTGCAATCTCTCGACCGACAGTCCTCCACAGCGAGGACACTCCCACCGGTCGCCATTTGGCCCGTATTGGATCCGGCAATCGCGACACAGCAACTTCGTAGGAGTGGTTCGGAAACTCAAGCGCGCCTCCTCGGCCATCGTGCCCTTCTTCAGGAGCTCGAAGTATAAAGACATGCAGTCTGCGACGAGGCCCGACGAGTCGCCTACCACGACATGAATGCACAAGATGCGCCTCGCTCCCGCTTCCTGTGCCTTGGAGAGAGCAAGCTGCATCAGGCGTTCAGTCATGGAGAGTTCATGCATCCGACACAGACTCCATGTGCCAGCCGAGGAGTGCCTGGCCGGCGCTGAAGACCCTGGCGCTTGCGGTCACTCCTCCGGCAAGTAAAACTGGAAGTTCTCCAGGTGATATACCCGAACCCTGCCCCGAGGCGAGTCCTCGTACCAGTATTCCACCCCTCCCTCGACTATCTGCTGGAACCCCCGTGCGACATGCAGGATGCAAATCGGCTCAATCGGGGTGGGGCAATGCCCTGGCAGCAGCAGTCTCAGCTGGGGTGCAAGACCACACAACCGACGGATGCTCTCCTGGTACGCCCCGAAGTCAAAGGTTGGTAACTTCGCATAGGTCGGCCCCTGGTAGATGGTATCTCCAGTAAAAAGAAGCTTGCACTTCTGATCCCACAGGCAGATGCTTCCGGGAGAGTGTCCGGGTGTGTGGAGGACATCCAGGCATCGTCCACCTAGATCGAATGAGTCTCCCTCGTCCAGGGTCCGCCAAGCCTTGGAGGCAGGAATGAAATGGCCATCAGGGTCGAAGCCTTGCGGGGCCGGACCTCGGAACGCCCCCGGCTGGAAGTATGGGCGCAGTTTCGCCGACGCAATCCCTCGCTCGAGCTTCGCGGCTTCGGCGCGATGAACAGCAATTCGCGCGAACTGCCGGTTGCCACCAATACGGTCGTAGTGTGTATGTGTGTTGACAACCGTGACCGGGAGAGCGGTGATGTGACTCACGACATCCTGTAGGTCAGACACACCCAAACCTGTGTCAATCAACATCCCTTGCTCAGAACCTAGGACGAGGTAGGAGACGACTCCCTCAGCGTGGTGAGGCTCGGCCAAGGCCCAGACACCCTCTTCGACCTCACGGATCTCGAACCAATTGTCCGTCATGCCATGTCTCGCGAGGCGTAGTCAGTTACGCGTGGCTCACGACCTGGACTTGGATGCAGAGCGTTGCCATACGGTGGCCCCTCTGCTGAACCTAGTTTCGGCGACCCGAATACTCTGGGCGTTGGCGCCGAGCGAAGGGGACATCCCCAGTCTGTGGTGTTTCGACAAGGTGTACACAGTGATTGAGGGTCATCTGCTGTATCCTTCCCTTTGGACAGTGTCCGCTGATGCGAAGGCGGGGAGGAGCGCCCATCACCCTCGAAAACAGCAAACACATGTTTCGCCTGCGCGTCATGACGCGGGCGCAAGAGCTGAGCTACGCCACGCGGGCTTGCCGGGAATTCGGCATCTCCCGCACTCTGTTCTGCCGTTGGCGGAAGCGGTACTTGTCGTACGGTTGGGATGGGTTGTAGCCCGGTTGGCAAGCCCCGCGACGTGGACGGTCGCTGCAGCTCAATGTCCAGTCGGAATGGCCCATCCTGGCTCTGGCGTGGCCGACTTCGAGCCCGGCCCAACTCTCCAACCGACTGCGCTGTCCGGAGCACGGCGGCCAGATTGTCGCCCCCAGTACAAGCTACCGCCTGCTGCCCCCGATGGGGCTGCAGACCCGCCACAGGCGTCTGGCCATGCTCGAAGCCCCCAGCGCTCAGGCGGTGTCGGCCGAACGCACAACCCGCTGGCAGCCGGTCGCCGCTCAGCAATGGTTGGCGCCGCATATTCGGGCGAGCGAGCCCGGGGTGTTGGTGTGCGTAGACACGTTCCCTGGCCCGACCACCAGGGCGGGCTACATCGGCAAGCTGAAGGCCGCCGGCTGGCCGCTCCGGCGCATCCTGAGCGATCAAGGCAACGAATACCGGGGCGTCTTCGACAAGGTCTGTGGCGAGCATGGTATCCGCCACACTCGCACCAAACCGAGACATGCTTGGACCAAGGGCTTCGTCGAGCGGCTGCAAGGCTCGATCCTCAGCGAGCTCTGGCGCACACCCGCACTGCACCGCACGCAGAGCGCTGCAAGTGTCGAGTTCCGCCGGCGATTCTTCAGCGCCACAGCAATGCAGGCTGCCCTGGATCGCTACCTCGACTTCTACAACCACCGGCGTCCCCACCAGGGATACCGGACCCAAGGCCGAACACCCGGCGATATCCTTCTCACGTGCGGAGGCAGAGCTGACAAAAGACAGCCGCATCAGAGTGTCAACACCCGTACGGGATAGGACACCCTTGTCTCTGCTCGCCAGGGGCCCTGATGTCCTCTTCCCTGCCCGTCGCCTTCTTACCTGGTGGAGCGTCATGCATCAAGACTCTTGTTGTGTTGGCATTATGGCGCGGCCCCACAGCCAAGACAACCTACTCCTTCGCGTGTGACACAGCCCTAGAGCCTTCGCCAGTCCGTTCGCGAAGGTTCCGGCGATGGCGCGTGGCTGATCTGATCGCGGCCTTCGTCGAGAGCGGCGCGCGGGAGCCCGCACATCGTGTAGTGGCCACCTTCCGCTTCGGACAACACCGGGACAAGCACCCGGCAATCCTCTTTGACCTGGGGACAGCGCGGATGAAAGCGGCAGCCCGAAGGCAAGTCGATCGGATTCGGAGTCTCCCCCTGGAGGACCATACGCTTCTTCCGCCTGCTCGGGTTCGGCACCGGGATAACCGACATTAACGCCTTGGTGTAGGGATGGTATGGGCTGCCCAACACAGCTTTGGCGGGGCCGACTTCCACAATCACACCCAAGTACATCACCGCCACCCGGTCCGCAATGTGAGCGGCCGTAGCGAGGTCGTGGGTGATGTACAGGATGGTGATGCCACGTTCGTCGCGGAGCCGTGCAAGCAGGCTGAGCAGTTCGGCTCGGATAGAGACATCCAGCATGGAAACCGGTTCATCGGCAACAAGCAGCCGGGGTTTCAGGACCAATGCGGTCCCGATGACAACGCGCTGCCTCTGGCCGCCCGAAAGCTCCTGAGGGTATCGATTAAAGTAGTCGGAGGCAGGCTTCAGCCCGGCATCCTCCAGTGCTTCTGTGACCCGCTTGACCTTCTCATCGTGACTGGCAGTCAGACGGTGAACCTCGAGAGGTTCCGCCACCGTGTTGAAGACCGTCTGCCTCGGGTTCAAGGATTCATAGGGATCCTGAAAGATGATCTGCGCCTTCCGACGCAGTTCACCGCGCCGGCTGCGGTGCAGCAGCACGGACAAATCCTCGCCCTCCAGGATGATATGTCCGGCGCTGGGCGAAAGCAGACCGATTGAACAGAGGCCGGTGGTCGTCTTTCCCGATCCCGATTCACCCACGAGCGAGAGGACCTCGCCGCGTTTCACTCGAAAGGAGATCCCGTCCACCGCATGGACGACGCGCTTGCGCTGACGCAAGAGCACGCGCCCAATACCCCTCGGCACCGGGAAGAGCTTCTTCAGATCCTCAACCTCAAGCAAGTAGTCGGCCATCTTCTCCCTCGACCCGGGCTTGCTCCGGCTGAGCCCTCACACAACTCACAAGATGATCCGGGATAACTTCAACGTTCGGCGGAGGTTCCAGAGCGCAGATATCGAGCGCCAGATGGCAGCGCGGTTGGAAGCGGCATCCCGGCGGCAGCGCGTCCAAGGCTGGCGGATACCCAGGGATGGACGCCAGTTCTGCGCCAGGGTTCTCGATGTCAGGGAAGGCTGATAATAGTCTCTGCGTGTATGGGTGTCCAGCGTGATTGTAGATGCGATGGCTCGACGCGTATTCGGCCATCCTGCCGCCATACATGACCAACACGTCGTCGCACAATTCGGCCACTAGGCCGAGGTCGTGCGTCACGAGAATGATCGATAGATCCAGCTCCTTCTGGAGTCGTTCCAGCAGGTCGAGAATCTGCGCCTGGACCATGACATCAAGCGCAGTCGTCGGCTCATCAGCGATCACGATCCGTGGGCGGCAGGCCAAAGCCATGGCGATCATTGCGCGTTGGCGCATTCCCCCTGAGTACTGATGCGGATAATGCCCCACGCGTGAAAACACAATCCCGACAAGGTCGAGCAAGCGCAGGACCTCATTCTTGACCTCTGATCGCGCCACGGTCCCATGCAGGCGGATGGCCTCCTCGATCTGCCCGCCGACGGTGCGCACCGGATTCAATGCGTTCATGGCGCCCTGGAAGATCATCGAGATCATGCGCCAACGGTACTGGTTCAGCTTGTCCGGAGAGAGTCCGAGTAGATCCGTTTGTTCAAACTGGATTTCGCCATCGACGATCCGGCCCTCTTCAGGCAGCAGCCGCATGAGTGCCAGCATGGCGGTCGTCTTGCCGCAACCCGATTCTCCTACGATGCCCAGTGCCTTGCCTTGCTCCAAATGGAACGAGAGATCTTCCACCGCCCGATATGTCCCGGCAGCGGTCTGGTACTCAACAGTCAGATTCCGCACCTGGAGAAGTGTCATTGAGTGCCGCCCGGCCGATGCCGGGCCTCGTTTTCAGAATGCGCCTCGGCCCCCTTTGCCAGGCGCTTAGTCGCAACCATCTTGCGCTCGTGGAAGAGTCGATGGGTCCTCAACCTCGGATTGATGGTCTCCTGGAACGCATTCGCCAGCAAGGTCAGCCCAATCGTCACCCAGGCGAGAGCCAAGCCCAGTGGCATGAGGTACCACCAAGCCCCCTGCGTCACAGCTCCACATCGACGGCGCTACGTCTCTTCCAGGCCGCAACAGACCCCAGAATCGTCCCACGATGATCCTCTCGAGCTCTCCCGTCTGGATCAGCAGGATCGTCGGCCTGAGCCGAGCTCCCAGTAGCTCCGAGACCGGCCATCGCAGTCGGAAGGATTCACCCAGATTGCCCCCCAGCAGGTTCTGAACATAACGCGAAAATCGGCTGTCAAGGAACGACGATGGGATGATCCGAAACAGGAAGAAGTTGAAAACGAGAACTGCGGCAAGTGTGATGAGTGAGAACATCAACTTTCGGATGATATAATCCAGGCGCTGTTGCACCGAGAGCCCTCCTCATGAAGGCAACGCCGCCCGTCGGGGACTCCAAGCGGCCCCTATCCCGGCAGATGAGGCTTGCGAGGTTATCCTCCCACATGGGAGGACGAAGTGTCAAGTTCTGCCTGGTATCAGATCATGGTCGAGTCGGGCGTAATCACAAGTCTCAGCTTCGAGAGTATCCGAGAACTGGCCCGTTATCATCGAGAGTTCCCATCTGAGTGTCAGGGATCGCAAGAGGCGCTCGGAAAGGGCATTCCGGTCGAATTGCGATCGCCACGCTCGCCTCTCCGTTGTGTCCACTCCTGAGAACTCGGATTGCTCCAGACCAGACACAGTGAGGCCGACCGGGACTAGAATCTGAGGCATGCAGCCAGGGACGTTCCTCGTGGCACGCCTTCAACGGGGCGGTGAGGTTCCGATCGTGCGGGGCGCAGAGGGGATTCATCAAGGGGGATGCATGGTCTGCGCACCTCCTACAGCTGCGAGAGCGTGATGGTTATGAAGGCGTTGAAGCCCAGATCGACCCAGCAAGGAATCCGGCTTTCGATCCGTTCCAGGCTCGCGGCGGGACTGCTCGTCGCGCTGCTGCCTCTCTTCATCGTGGCATTGTGGCTGTCCCGTGAACGGACCGCCTTCTGGGTTGTTCTTGCCGTCGCCCTGGCGTCCGTCGTCCTTGGACTCGGACTCAGCACATGGGCGACGCGTCCCATTGCCCGACTCTCGTTGCGGGCCAGGCTCCTGGCCGGAGGACAGCTCACCACGTACCCCGAAAACCGCCTCCTCAGCAACTACCCGCCGGGGGATGTGGCCATCTCCAATGCACTGGATGAGATCGAGCGCAGCATGAACGAGATCCAGGCCCTGAACCGAATCAGTCAGCTGGTGGTCTCGGATCTGGATCTGGGAGATACGATGGGGGCTATTGTCGAGGAGGCGGTGAATCTGCTCCAGGCCGATGCAGGCATCATCGGGCTTTGGGAGGCCGATCGGGAAGTGTTTCGGGATCTCATCGCCTGCAACCTGCCCATTGCCTTCCCAGAGCGCGAATTCAGCGCCTGGGAGAGCTTCACCAGCCAGGTGGCGAAGGGCGGACACGTGATGTTCCTCGATGACTACTCGAGCTACCCGCGGCGGATCAGGGACCTTGACCGTTTCGGG
>Ga0209324_10003562_pt1 | contig 10716 bp, 11 predicted proteins | sample Rifsed19ft3_FD_184015 | JGI IMG/M metagenome (GOLD analysis project Ga0209324, IMG submission 184015) | Soil microbial communities from Rifle, Colorado, USA - sediment 19ft 3 (version 2) | ecosystem: Environmental > Terrestrial > Deep subsurface > Rock core/Sediment | place: Rifle, Colorado...
TGTCCGCGGCAATGCCTACCGAGCAGATGAGGAGGCTCTCGCAAAAGCGAAAACGGTCGCTGAGCGGAACACGCAAGCCGAGGTGTTCATCTTTCATGAAAGACGCAGGAGACACTTACTGCTCTTCTTCCCTCTCCGTGACGGAAAATTCTATTATTACCGGAACGGACGGCTCCTGGCCGAAGAATCGTACTGGCGCGATCAGGGACAATCACGCTTCGATCCTGAAGTGGAGCTCTATCACCGCTTCCGGGCGGAAGAGCGGCCTGAGTTGACAAGATTGTTCCTCTACTTCGGCCACGAAATTCCAGAATTCGGCGGCGCCGGCTACGATGCATCATACTCAAAGCGAACGTTCACAGTAGATAATCTGGCCGACGAATTGAAACGGATCACCGGCGATTCCACCAAGTTCCATCTGATCGTGCTCTCCACCTGTTTCAACGGCACACCTCACTCCATCGCCGCGCTGGCTCCCTACGGGCGATACATCATCGCTTCACCCGACAATCTTCATCTTTCTTACTTTGATCTCGGTCCATTTGAGCAACTGGACGTTGGTTTGCCAGATAGAGATGTGTCTGCGTTTGCGAAGACGTTCGCTGGGCATGCATTCGACCGGCTGACAGAAGATATGCAGACGGCGGTCACCGTTGCCGTGTACGATGTGGATCGAGTGCAGGGATTCTTGCACTCCGTCGACAGTATCTACGATCAGGCCTTGACCACATTGAAGGGACAAACACCTGCATCCATAGAGCACTTCGATTGCGCCGAAGACTCTGCCTACATCCTGCCGGGAATGAGCGGGGGGGTAGACGTATTCTACCGCCCGCCGCGCTTCGGACGCTTGAAGCACAAACAGAGCCATTCCGGATGGGAATGCTGGAGGTTTTTAAAGTAATTCAAATCGAGTATAGATCAGCGAGCGACTTAATTGTTTTATCACAAAGTATCCTAATTTAAGGAGTGTTCACCATGAAAAAAGCAGTCATTCTGTTGTTGTGTGGGGCTTTGCTCCTCACCATCATTGAGGGGTGCGGCTGGAGTAAGAAGGCCAAGGGCGGGGCGATCGGCGCAGGCGCCGGAGGAGTTGTTGGCGGTGTTATCGGACATGCGGCAGGAAACACTGCCCTTGGCGCCATCATCGGGGCGGCAGTCGGGGGAACGGCCGGGGTTCTGATCGGTAATGAGATGGACAAGCGAGCCGCAGAGATGAGGGCGGACCTGAAGGGAGCGAGGATCGAGCGCATCGGCGAAGGAATCAAGATCACATTTGATTCGGGCCTACTTTTCGATTGGGATAAATCGGACTTGCAACCGCTGGCAAAAACAAACCTCGAGAGTCTGGCCGAGATTTTGAACAAATACCCCGACACGGACATCCTCATTGAAGGAGATACGGACAACAGCGGCAGTGAAGAATATAACCTAAAGTTGTCCGAACGTCGTGCTCAATCTGTTGCCAACTATCTAATGGGTCGTGGTGTTCCCGGCTCAAGAATTTCCATGGTCGGCCTGGGTGAGACGAACCCAATCGCTTCAAACGATACGGACTTTGGTCGTCAGCAAAACCGGCGCGTTGAAGTTGCCATTTTTGCGAACGACAAGCTGAGAAAGGCGGCGCAAGATCAAGCGGGTTAAAATTAAATTGTTGCAGGCACGGACCCTTTGATGGATGAAGTTTCGATCAGCTTAGTTTCAATATTTGACTCTAAGATTAGGCGACATTGTTCGCCGGAAAGGAGCCGAAAATGGTTTGGACGATCTTTGTGGTTCTTTTGATTTTGTGGCTGCTGGGATTGTTGAGAGGCTACACGGCGGGCGGATTAATTCATGTTCTGCTGGTTATCGCCATCGTAGTGGTGGTGGTCAGAGTCATAAAAGGGCGCAAACTGATGTAGCCTTCTGCACTGGCAAGACTTCTCAAAAATGGAGATTAAACGCATGAAACCGATGATGTTTATAGGACTCGTTCTCATCGTCCTCGGCCTCGTGATCCTTCTTTTACAATTCATCACAGTCACTACCCACGTGGAGGGCACCCGCTTTGGCCCCTTCAAATCCTCCAGCACCGAAGCCAAGACGACTATTCCGGTGTCACCTCTCTTAGGCGTACTAGCGCTTGCCGGTGGAATTGTATTGGTCATCATTGGGCGCAAGAGAAAGCCGTAGTTTAACCAGCATCGCCTGACAACGGTATTCGGACGCTGGAAGCACAAACAGAGCCATTCCGGATGGGAATGCTGGGGATTTCTGAAGTAGTGCAGCGTTGTGCGAAATACTCACACAGCTCACATACTACTTTCCCAGCTTGACGATTCATCATGAAGGGATTCACCCTGAAAGGACAAGCTGAGTCTACCGCTTTCGTCCCAAGACTTTCTGGAAGAGAGCTACCGCCCTCTCCAAATCCCTCCTCTCCACATCCAGATGCGTCACCGCTCTTAAGGTCGTCCCTCCAAACGGCACCACCAGCACTCCTTGTTTTTTCAAAGCCTCCACCGCCTCCATCACCTTCCACCCCGTACCAGCAATATCAAACACTACTAAGTTACTCTGCACCGTCTCCATATCGATTTCTATCCCGTCGATTTCCAGAAGTCTCTCTGCCAGCCAGCGGGCATTGTGATGGTCTTCTACGATTCTTCTGTAGTTGTTTTTCAAGGCAAAGATACCTGCTTCAGCCAGAATTCCCACCTGCCTCATCCCACCCCCTAATCTTTTTCTAATTCTCCTGGCTTCAAAGATCAAATCTTCAGAAGAAACTATGACCGAGCCAATCGGAGCACCCAGACCTTTGGACAAGCAAACTGTTACCGTATGAAAATATTTGGCATACTCGACCGGTTTCAAGACAGTGGCAATGCAAGCGTTCCATAATCTGGCTCCATCTAGATGCATCTTGATTTTATGGCGGTCAGCCAGCCTGTGAATTTTTTTAATTTCTTCAATCGGGAAGACCGTTCCCCCGGCGGTGGTATGGGTATTTTCGATGGTGATGACAGTCATGGTAGGGTGGTGCACATCCGGAGAGGGGATTTCTTTTTCAATCTGTTCTGCCGTGAAGACCCCCTTGTTGCCCTGAATGATATGAAGCTGAATTCCGGAAAGGGCAGAGGGAGCGCCGACTTCATTCCTATAGATGTGGGACCCGGCCTCTGTCAAAACTTCGTCTCCCGGCCTGGTCAAGACTTTCAAGCAGACCTCATTTCCCATAGTTCCGGAAGGGACATACAGACCTTTTTCCTTTTCCAACATTCTGGCGACCAGAGCCTCCAGCTTCTTGACCGTGGGATCGTCATCAAAGACATCATCTCCTACCACTGCTCTGGCCATGGCTTGACGCATATAGAGGGAGGGTTTGGTAACTGTATCGCTTCTTAAGTCAATGATTTTCATCTTAACTCCGAGTTAATATCAGCACTCAGGTCTAGATCTGAATTCTCTACGAAGATAATGTCAGTCCCTAAAGATTACAAACAAAAAGGCAACTTAGCTAAGCTCTAATTAAGCGATAAATCAGCGAATTGCCAGTGGACTGATTCAGGAATTTTAAGCTAGTCACAAAAAAAACCCTGCTGGGGAAGGCAGGGTTCTCTGAGCCATGGATATTCTCTCACACTCTCATAACATTGGCAGCCTGTAGACCCTTTCCAGTGGTCATCAATTCAAACTGCACCTCTTCACCCTCCCTTAAGGTTTTGAAACCGTCCATTTGAATGGAAGAGAAATGAACAAAAATATCCGGCCCGCCTTCCGGCGCGGTGATGAAGCCGTAGCCTTTGTTCTCACTAAACCATTTAACCTTTCCCTTGGTCATCTGCAAGCCTCCTTTAAAAAAGTTTACAATAAAATATTTCTAGCCCCAAAACTTGTCAAGAGATTTTAGTAAGAAGTTGCATTACTACCCCGGAAATTACAGGGACCAGCAAATTATCGTCGACTGCCAGGTCTAAAGCCTCCACAAATGTCGCTATCAGCGCCCCAGCCACGCCAATCAACAGAGGAAAATCAGGAATAACCACAATCACCACCAGACAAGCCACAAAAAAGCCCAAGCTCCCTTCCAGGGTCTTGTCTCCGAAGGTAACTTTACCGTACTTCCTTCCGATTAAGGCCGAGGAGATGTCCCCTAGGATTATGAAACCAATTGCGGCTAAGGCAATCGGCTTGCTGAAAAGAAAGATGGACAGAGTTGAAGCAAACAGGATATAAGAGCCACCGGTCAAATCGGCTTCCTCATGCTCTCTGAGCATGGGTCCGAACAAATAGTCCAGGATTCTGTGGCCGGGGAGGTCCAAAACCCGGATAAAATCGAAGCCGATTGAAATTAGAGTAATGGGAATGAGAACTAAGAGCGCTATGCTTTCGGGAACCAGCCAATATCCAACCGGAATGGACAGAGCGAAAAGATGAATACCTTTTCTTTTGTACTCATTCTGGATTAGGATCTCCAAAATTGACCGAGGAAAGAATTATTGGATGCCTGGTTCTGGAGAAGTCGTGTCACTCCCCAGCTTTGAGAGGTCAACTTTGTCTAAGGCCTCCTGGTAAATCCGAATCTTGGCCCCTTTTTTGAGATTGGCTTCCCATTCAGCCTCAGATTTCTTCTTATATTCTTCCTTAAGTATCCCGGTTATTGGGGGGGTTACTTCCTGGAGAGTTTTGTCTTTTTTGCGGTCTATCAACTTTATCAGATGATAACCCAAAAAAGTCTTAAATGGCTGGCTGACCTCTCCAACCTGCAACTGGTTGGCCTCTTCGTGAAAGCCCTCCGTCATTTCGTAGTTAGAAATATAGCCCAGGTCATAGGCTACTTCCTGAAATTCGGTTTCACCCGGGTAATGCTTTCTGGCCATTTCCACAAAATCTGCCCCAGCCAAGATAGAGTCTCTGACCGCAATGGCAGTGGAGGAGTCGTCGAATATAATATGATAGACATGCAGCGGAAACTCCATAGTGTAAAGTTCAGGATGGCTCTCAAAATAGTCTTGGATCTCCTCTGGGGAAGGATTATAGTTAGGCACAGCCTGCGCCCGGATAGTACTATCTGCCTGCTCTAATGTAAATCTTTTCTCCTCTTGGTGGGTTTCTGGACTATCAAAATAGCCCAGCGTTTTTGCCACCTGCTGTAGAATCTTCAGCTGAGTCCAGATTGATTTGGTTCGGAAGAAGTCTTTTTTCTGCTCTAAGGTTAATTGCCCGGTTCTGTTGTAGAGAGTGTAGTTATACAGCTCTTCGCGCGCATCCTTGGCTCGGACTGTGTCGGTTTTATTGACCACCAGGCACCAAATCGTATCTTCCACTTTAGTAGTCTCGGGCGGAGTCAGAATCTGGTCGTTAAAGTCGTAGCTGGCCAGGCTGGCCAGGCTGTCCAAAAAAACCTGATTGCGCTTCATTTCTCGTTCGCCCCTGAGCTTCTTTTCGATTTCCTTTTGAAGCTTCTCATCAAAAGTCTTATAGCCTTCGGCTACCTTATCAAAAACTTTGATGATATGGAAGCCATGCTGGCTCTGGTAGGGTCCTATCACATCTCCAGGCTGGGCCGCAAAGGCAGCCGAATCGAATTGAGGCAGCAGCTGTCCTCGCTTTTGATAGCCCAAGTTTCCACCCCGGGGAACAGTGGAGTAATCTCTGGAGAAAATCTTGGCCAAGAGGGCGAAATCTTCGGTCTTGGCTCGTCTCTTGATTTCCTCAGCTTTTTTCAAAACTGCCTGTATGGCTTCCTTAGATCTTTTGTCAGGATCTTTAATTTCGGGGTTTTCTTCCAGTTCCAACAGAATGTGGCTTACTTTCACCTGTTCCGGGGTTTTATAGGTGGTCTCCTTATTTTCATAGTAATACTTTTCAATCTCCTCCGGAGTGAGAGTTATCAAACTGGAGACATACTTTCGATACATTTGTAGGAAAACATAGTTTAGCATATGGTCCTGTTTCAGCCGCTGGAAAGTGGTATCTGATTTTAAGTCCATAGCAGCTGCTTTTTGGGCTACCAGCTTGTCAACAATCAAGCTGCTTAAGGCTTGGGACTTAAGCAGTTCCGGCTCTTGGCTGGCTCCTGATTGGCCAGTCGTTTGCTTTAATCTGGCTTCCAGTTCCTCCAGAGTTATTGCATCTTGATTGACCTTGGCTACAATGACCGGCGAAGTTTCCCCAGAAGAAAACCAGTTCAATGACAAGATCATAGTCAGTTGCAGCAATAAACTGTACTTTCTCATTTGCTCTTTTCCGGTTGAGTTGAACCCAGGTTGCTCTTTGGTTCGGTTTCAGATGTGGAATACTCTTCCAATAGCTTCTCATTCACCCAAATCTTTGTCCCCTTTCTCAACTTAGCTTCCCAGTCCTGGAGGGCAGTTCTACTCTTTTCCTCCACTAGCATTCCCTTGATTTCGTTCTCAGCTTCCTCCAGACTCTTATATTCTTTTCTATCTACGAGCTTAATCAGGTGCCAGCCAAAGTCGGTCTTGACCGCCTGGCTGACTTGGTCTACCTGGAGTTCTTCGGCTGCCCGGTAGAATACAATTGGCATTTCTTGGGGAGAGATGAACCCTAGATCATAAGCCACTTCTCTAATTTCTACTTCCCCTGGATAGTACTTCAGGGCCGCCTCACGGAAGTCTAGACCCCCTACTATTTTCTCTCTAACCTGGGCAGCCCGGGAAGAATCAGAAAAAATAATGTGTTGAACACAAAGCGGTCTTTCCTCTTTCCAGGTGCTTTTGTTCTTCTGGTAGTAGGCCTTGATTTCATCAGGAGTAGGATTTATCAGGGCAACTGATTTCTGCCGCAAGATCTCCTGTTTGGCTAAATCGATTCTGAATTTCTGCACTTGCTCCTTTACCTCGGCACTCTGATGGAGTTTCATCTGTCTGGCTGCTGCCAAGAGAAGCAAGGTATCGGCAAATCTCTCCAAGTACTGTCTAGCCACCGTGGTATCCGGGTTAATTTTCCTTTGGCGGGTATATTCTTGGAAACCGGGTAAAAATTGGGTGTAATAAAGCGTGTCAGAGCCCGCTATCATAAGCCAGTTCTCAAATCCCAAAGGGGTGGAGAGCTTGGCAATGGCCTTCTGGTTGTACTTTACGGTGACTTTTTGTCTCAGACTATCTAGCACAAGCTTCTTGCGGGTATACTCTTTCTGGTTTCGCAGAGTTTGAGCGATACCTTCCTGTAAGGTCGGAGTTAACTCCTGATAATGTTCCCTCTGATACTCCTGTATTTCAATTATATGATAGCCATAAGCACTCTTCAAGGGTTTATCGATCAGGCCGGGCTGAGCCGAGAAGACAATCTCTTCAATTTCTGCTGGAAATTCCCCGCGTGGGATATATCCCATCTCACCCCCGTCAAGCAAACTGCGGTGATTAGAAAATGTCCGGGCTAACTGGCCAAAGTCAGCTCCAGCCTTCAAACGCCGAAAAAGCTCCTGGCATTTCTGGCGGCTTTCCTTTTCTACTTTTTTTGAAGCTGAAAAACCACTGTGACTGTCACTTTTTTCGAAGCTAATAAAAATTTGGCGGAGCTTGACCGCTTCTGGAGATTTGTAGCCTAATTCTCGATTGGCCTGATAGTGAGCCTGGATTTCCTCCTCGGAGACGGAGACTAAATCAGAAATCAGACGCTGGTGGACTTGTTCTAAAACCACCGAGCGCCGCTGCTCAGCAATACGGTCTTGAAGAGTAGGGTCATCCTTAAAACCGTAGCTGGCTGCTTTTTTCTCGACCAAGATTTCATCTATCAGCTCATTCAGGATGTTTTTCTTGGTAGCAAGATCAAGCGGTTGGTCGGCCTTAGCCAGATTTCTGGCCTGTAGCCTTTCCTGGAATTGGCGGAGATAAATTTTCTTTTGTCCGACCCGGGCCAAAACTGAATCGGCTGGGGTCTGGCTGAAACCGGGACCGGCTGGGAGAATTGCCTGTATCAAAAACAAAAACGACAGGTATATTACTTTACTTCTCATCACCACTCCATAGTCAATGATAAACGATACGAATTGTCAAGTTCATTTTCACTGAGATAGGCGAAGTCTATCCCGAACTTTCGCACTTTTAAGCCGGCTCCGGCAGTGAAATCACCCTGGTCAAAACCCAGGCGTCCGGCCAATCTATTCTGGTAAACAATCTCGAGACCGTAGCGGTTGTCAAAAGAGAGGTCTCCCAGCCAATACTGAGCCGAAAACTTTCTCCCTTCAAAGCGCAAATCAGTATCGGCTGCTAATCTTGCCACAAAGTCTTTCCAAACTTTCCTGGCTCCCACTCCCAACTTCAGAGTCGGAGAAATTGTCTCTTTAGAACCAGTCGAATAAGATAGAAAAGTAAAGGTGGCGTCCTGTAGGTTGGCTGCCAAGGACAGATATGGTTTGAGACTGTACAGCACTCCTAGATCAAGGCCCATTCCAAAAGCCGAGGTCAGGGGTATATCCCGGTAGATAATCTTGGCGTTTAAGCCCCAACTCAGAGAGGGGGAGAATCTTCTGGCGTACGAAAAATTGAAGTTGTAATCAGCATGTCCTTCTTCCCTCAATAAGAGTACTCGATTCTTCTCAGAGATAGGCTGGTCAGGGTCCTCCAGGCTAGTCAACTTGATTCCTCCACCTCCCAGTCTCATTAAGCTGAACCCCACCACTCCTGACTGATAAGGCAAGGCTATTGACAAATAATCAAGATTCAGAAGCTGCCCGAAGGTCTCCGCGTGCATAAGGGAAGCCTGGCGCTGAGTCAAGTTGGTCAAGCCGGCCGGATTCCAGTAGCTGGCCGTAGCATCATCACAGACTGCTGCAAAGGCGCCCCCCATTCCCAAGGCTCTGGCTCCAACTCCTATGTAAAGAAATTCTCCAGCATATTTTGTGGCCCAGACGGTAGAATAGAATAAGAGTAGGGTACAGAGGGTGGACTTTTTCAGTTGCTTGCTCATTGCAGAATTATACAATTATACCTACTCTGAAGGAGCAGTCAAGAGATAGGTTTTATACCTAGGCAACTGGGCAATCCTAAAGTTGCACTTTCTTCTGCGATTCAAAATTTACAACTTGCCATTTTCAGGAGGCTTGTGGGATTTTCCTCTTGACTGAATCAGTCGTATCTGAGTATATTTCAATTAGTATTTAATTTATTAGAATTCAAAAGGTTAACGAATTAAACTGAGACAATATACGCACTGCGACTGTATAATATTAGAAACAAGAATCCATACAAGGAGTTAATTTGCTGAACTTCATAGTCGTTCTGCAGAGTGGAGCAACAGGTGGAAAGCTGGGAGAGATTGTTCTTTCTGCGGATTGGTTTGCTAAGATCATATTTCTGCTACTTTTGTTCTTTTCTGTAGTCTCTTGGGGTATCATCACTTACAAGCTGAAAAACTTTAAGAAAGTACAAAAGGAGTCCAAGAGTTTCCTATCTGTGTACACATCCAAAAGGGGTTTATCCCAAGTCTATCCCAACGTCTCTGCCTATCACACTACTCCTTTGTGCAGGCTCTTCTTGGAAGGATATAAGAAAATGACTGACTTTTCAGAGTTGGATTCTGCCTTGGTCAGGACCGGAAATCCTCAAGTGGCTCTGACCACCGAAGCAATTGAGGATATAAAGTCTACTCTGCTTAGGGTGACTAATGAGGAAACCGAAAAGCTGGAAAAGGGGGTAGCTTTCTTAGCCACAACTGCCAATGTCTCTCCCTTCCTAGGTCTTTTGGGTACGGTGTGGGGGGTAATGATTTCATTCCAAGACATTGGAATCAGAGGTTCTGCTTCCCTGGCAGTAGTGGCCCCAGGCATAGCTACTGCTCTAATTGCTACAATCTTTGGTCTGGCAGCCGCCATCCCGGCAGTAGTATCTTATAACTATTGTAACCGCCGAATTAGAAATTTCGTCGTGATGCAGGAGAATTTTGCTTCACAGCTGATATCAGACGTCCGCAGGGAGTTTCTGCTCTAATGTTGCGAACCAGTCCAGGCTTTATGGCAGATATCAACGTCACCAACCTGGTGGACGTGGTCTTGGTGCTTTTGATAATCTTCATGATAACAGCCCCCATGCTCCATTCTGGAATTGAAGTAAATCTTCCCAAGACCAAAGCAGCCACCAAGGACTTAGGAGAGGGAATCGTGGTGGTTATTAACAAAGGAGGAAAAATCTATCTGGATGACAGACCGGTCAGTTTGGCTAAATTCGGCTCCCGGCTATCAAGTTTGAAAAAGGCTAAAGGGACTGGGACGGTTTATCTGAAAGCGGACCGGGAAGTACAGTATGGCTTGGTTGTGGACGTCATCGGTCGCATCAAGAGTTTAGGAATCACTGACCTGGGTCTGGTCAGCGAGCCGGGCAAATGAAAAAGGAAATCCTGATATCACTGGCCGCGCACCTGACGATTATCTCTGCGCTGGTGTTGCTCTCCTCACCTTTCGGTAAGGCAAGAGTGTACCCCACCATTTATCAGGTCAGTCTGGTCTCCTTGCCAAAAATTGAGGCAAAAGTAGTAGAGGCAAAGGCAGAAGCAACAGCCTCCAAATTGGAGTTCAAAGAGGAAAAGGCTCTGCCCAAACAAAAGAACATTTCGAAAAGATATGCCAAGAAAGACCAAGTCGACTCAACTAAAGAAGAAAAGCCCAAGACTCAAGAACAGGCTCCCAGTCAACAAATAGAGGGCTTAGGCCAGGCAACCTTCGAAGGGGGGAGACTAGAATCTCCTTATTATGCCGGGATAGTTTTTGCCAGG
>Ga0209324_10003564_pt1 | contig 10715 bp, 9 predicted proteins | sample Rifsed19ft3_FD_184015 | JGI IMG/M metagenome (GOLD analysis project Ga0209324, IMG submission 184015) | Soil microbial communities from Rifle, Colorado, USA - sediment 19ft 3 (version 2) | ecosystem: Environmental > Terrestrial > Deep subsurface > Rock core/Sediment | place: Rifle, Colorado...
GGAAAGGCCGCCATCGCGTTCGTCGGCTACGGTGATCTGAATGGCATATTTGTGCATGTCGACTTCAGCCCCCAGGATCTCGGCCGCCACGGTGGTGTCTTGGGCAAAGTTCTTGGGCACGCCGCCGCCGATCATTAACAACCCTGTAGTCTTGGCTTCGATTTTGATCTTAGTGAGTTCCAGGAAATCCTTGGCCGAGTCGAGCGAGACAGTGGTTTTGCCGCCGGCATAGTATTGGTGTTCCACCAAGCCGAAGCCGGCACTCGAATCAGAAAGGGCGGGCACGAAGATGGGCACCCCTTTTTCGTAGGCGCGGCGCACCACTGACCCTTCGCCCTTTTTGTTGTCCACTAAATATTTGCCCATGTGCCAGATGAACTCCCGCGAGGAGTAAGGCCGGGGCGGCAGGCCGTTGGCGATGTCGCGGGTGGTGTCGTCACAGATGCGCAATTCATCTTCGTCGATGTAGGTGTCGTAGATGCGGTCGATATGTGCCTGCATGAGTTCATCGTCGTCGGCGTGCGGGCTGCCCACGTAGTGCTTGAAGCCCAAGCCTTCGAAGAAGTCCTGGTCTACGATGATGGCGCCGGTGGAAACGATGGCGTCCACCATGTTGTTGTCCATCAGGTCGTAGATCACTTTGCGCAGACCGGCGCTGATCAGCGAACCCGCCAGGCAGAGAATGACGGCGCACTTGGTGTCTTTGAGCATCTGGTCGTAAATGAGCGAGGCGCGGGCCAGGTTGCGGGCCTGGAAAGCCATGAGCTCAAATTGCTTCAGCAGCGGGGTGGCGTCGAACGACTTGATATCGATGTGTTGTATTTCTGTATGGAGCTGATCTTTCGTTTGCATGCGCGCATTATAACGAGAAAATAGACAAGCGAGACTGGAGATTGGTGAGGTAACCCGTTAGTGTTGGCGAGCATTAGCAAGCAAAGCGATCCCCCCGCGGCCTGATCGCAACAATAACTCACTTGACAAACCGCTGTTCTATTGTACAATCATACAAATATACAATCATACAAAAGTACAATGATACAGGAAACATGAAATTCAGCGTCGATCTGACCGCCCACCACCCCGTATACCTTCAGATCATGGAGCAGGGAAAGCGCGCCATCGCTGCTGGCACCTTGCGGCCGGGGGACCAACTCCCCACGGTGCGCCAATTGGCCGCTGACCTGCGAGTGAACTTCAACACGGTGGCCCGGGCTTATCGCCTGCTGGACGAAGAAGGCATCATCTCCACCCAGCACGGGCGCGGGACTTATATCCTGAGCCCGTCCTCGGTCAAAGACGCCAGGCGCTTGCGGAAGCAGCAGCTGGCCACGCTGATTGAACACTTCGTGGAGGAAGCTGAAAAGTTGGGCTTTGCCCCTAAAGAAGTTCGCACTCTGGTGAATGGACAATTGAAAGCCTGGGAAGAAGAACACAAGCGCTTATCTGGCACCTCGTAAGAAAAAAGGAGAACAAGATGATTAACACACAAACTTATTCGTTTCGCCCTAACACCGCTGGCGCCGTGCGCATCAATATGGTGGCCCTGACAGCGGCTATCTTGTTTTGGATCGCCAGCGCGATTGGCAGTGTACTGTTAGCCCTGCGGGCAAATGAGATCTGGGTAATTGTTTATATGCTCGTCACGGTTCTGGCTGGCTTGTATATGCTGTTCGCCATCAAGGTCGCCGACCAGTGGGAAAAAGCCGTGGTGCTGCGCTTGGGCAAGTTCGCCGGCCTGCGCGGTCCCGGCATCTTCTGGCTGATTCCCATCGTCGAGACGGTAACGCAATGGATCGACCACCGCGTCATGGTCTCCCCCTTCCGCGCCGAAAAAACCCTGACCAAGGACACGGTGCCTGTGGATGTGGACGCGGTGCTCTTTTGGCTGGTGTGGGATGCCGAGAAGGCCGCCCTGGAAGTGGAAGATTATCGCTCGGCGATCAGCTGGGCGGCGCAGACCGCCCTGCGCGAGGTGATCGGTTCGCGTGATCTGGCCGATATCCTCATCGGCCGCGCCAAGATGGATAAGGACCTGCAAAAAATTATCGACGAACGCACTACGCCCTGGGGCATCACCGTGCAATCCGTGGAGATCCGCGATATCGTCATCCCGCAAGACCTGGAGGACGCCATGTCTCGCCAGGCGCAGGCGGAGCGCGAGCGCCAGGCGCGCGTCATCCTGGGCGAATCCGAAAAGCAGATCGCCGCCTCCTTCGCGGAAGCGTCCATCGCCTACAAGGACAACCCCACCGCGTTGCACTTGCGCGCCATGAACATGCTCTTCGAAGGCTTAAAGGAAAAAGGCGCCATGGTTATCGTACCCAGCAGCGCTGTGGACACCATGAACCTGGGCGGCTTGAGCGGCATGGTCGCTCTGGCTCAAAACGCCAAGCAAGACAACGGCTAGACGGGGAAGGCACGCACACCGCCATTAGTGAAGAGCCTTGCCTTATCCGGTGTGATGGGAATGAGGTTGGATAGTTAGTTAAAGTTTTCGTTGGCTTAACAACTTATGGTTTCGCAAGCGTGCGAAGCACGCTAGAAAACCATATTAAAGCGAACAGATTTATCGTTCGCTAAGTTTCACGTGAAACCTGAAGGGTCAGGAACGAATGAAACAAACTCTGGATTTACGTCGCATCGGCCTGTTCCTGCTTTTTGCCTTTGGCATTGCCTGGGCCGTCGCGCTATGGATCTACCTCACCGGCAGCCTGGCGAACAGTCCTGAGCTGTTCGCCGGCACTGGGATCTCCCTAGCCTTTGTGGCGGTGACCTTCGGCTACATGTTCGCCCCCACCTACGCCCAAGTGTTGACCCGCCTCGTCACCAGGGAAGGCTGGAAAAACCTGCACCTCGGCCTCAACCTTGCCAAGGGCTGGCCTGCCTGGTTGGCGGCCTGGCTGGCTCCCATTGTCTTGTGCCTCCTGGGCGCCGCGCTGTATTTCCTTGCCTTCCCCGGCCAGGCGGATTTAAGCCTGCCCATTTGAACGAAATGCTGCAGCAGGTGCAAAGCCAGGGAGCTCCTTTAGACATAAGCCCCTCTACCCTGCTGTTGGTCCTGCTCGGGGTGGCGGTGTTGGCCGCGCCGCTGATCAACAGTTTCTTCACCTTTGGGGAGGAATTCGGCTGGCGCGCTTATTTGCAGCCCAAGCTCATGCCCTTGGGCTTTCGCAAGGCTATGCTACTCATGGGGCTGATCTGGGGGGTCTGGCACTGGCCGCTGATCGCCATGGGCCACAACTACGGTCTCGATTATTTTGGCGCACCTTGGACTGGCATGTTGGCCATGGTTTGGTTTACCTTTGTGGTGGGCACCCTATTCGGTTGGCTGGTGTTGCGCGGCGGCTCGGTCTGGCCGGCAGTCATCGGCCATTCGGTGATCAATGCCTTTGCCGGCTTTCCGATTTATTTACTGGCCTCGGACGCAGAACCCAATTTACTCTTGGGCCCAATGGTCATTGGCCTCATTGCCGGGTTGCCCTGGACGGCAGTTGCCATTTACCTCTTGTGGAAAGGAGATCCCAGCCAAGCCTAGAGTTCTGTCATCGTGCGCAGCCCGATAGGAACTTTTAAAGCCAACCTTGGTTGCTATCACCTCTGTGGAAAGGAGATCCCAATCAAGCCTAGAGTTCCGTCATCGTGCGCAGCACGATAGGAACTCTTAAAGCCAACGTTTTTTGTTGGCTAAGTTTCACGTGAAACATCTTGGGATGAAATGGACTCTAAAATTCCTGCTCATGACACCATGATTGCCACCCGGCGGCTTACCAAGCGCTTCGGTAAGGTGGCCGCAGTTGAAGACCTCGACCTGGAGATCAGGGCTGGCGAGGTATTTGGCTTACTCGGCCCCAACGGGGCCGGCAAAACCACCACGATCCGCATGCTGTGCGCGTTGATCGCCCCCAGCAGCGGCGAAGCCTGGGTGGCGGGCTATCGCCTAGGCCGGGATGACACCCAATTGCGTAAGACAGTCGGCATCCTCACCGAAACCCCCGGGCTTTACGAGCAATTGAGCGCTGAACGCAACCTGTCATTCTTTGCCCAACTATATGAAGTGGAGAAAGTAGACCAGCAGGTGCAGCGCTATCTGACCATGCTGGGGCTTTGGGGCCGCCGCCACGAGGCTGTGGGCACTTTTTCCAAGGGGATGCGCCAGAAGCTGGCCATTGCCCGCGCCCTGCTGCACGAACCCTTGGTGCTGTTCCTCGACGAACCCACCAGCGGCCTGGATCCCGAGGCAGCCCTGGTGGTGCGTGACTTCATCCTGGAGCTTAGCAGGGAAGGCCGCACCATCATGCTCTGCACTCACAACCTGGATGAAGCCGACCGGCTGTGCGACCGGGTGGCGGTCTTCAAAACGCGCCTGTTGGCGCAGGATTCGCCCACCAATTTGCGGCGTAAACTTTTTGGGCGGGCAGTCGTGTTCCATTTAGCCCAGGTCGATTCAGCCTTCATCGCAGCCTTGCGCCAGAAATCTTATGTCCAAGGCGTTGAAACGGTTGACAATAAAGTGGTGGTGAAACTGGATGACCCTGAACTGCGCAACCCTGAGTTGGTGCAAGAACTGGTCGCCTTAGGTGCCCAAATCCAGTTCGTGGGGGAAAAGCGCCAAAGTTTGGAAGATGTGTATTTGCAACTGATCGGGGACGAGGTGCAGGCATGAAGAAAATTTGGATCCTAGTGCGCAAAGAATGGTCCGAGGTTTTCAAGAACAAGATGGTCTTGTTCAGCGTCAGCTTCATGCCGTTGATCTTCACCATCATCCCCTTGGGCATCTTATACAGCATGCGCGGCGCCACCGACATCTCCACTATCGAATCCGAATTTGGCCCCGCGTTGGCGCAAATGCGCACGTTGTGCGGCCCGTTGACCGCGTTCGAATGCACCCAGTTCCTTATCCTGCAGCAATTCATGGTGTTGTTCCTGATGATGCCCGCCATTATTCCGGTCACCATCGCTTCCTACAGCATCGTCGGCGAGAAGAACACGCATACGTTGGAGCCTTTGCTGGCCACGCCGATTACCACCGGACAATTGCTGGCGGGCAAGGCCTTGGCCGCGGCCATTCCGGCTGTGGTCGCCAGCCTGGTCAGCTTCCTCGTCTTCGCCGGCGGCACCGCCCTGCTGGCCACCAGCCCGGCGGTGGCCTTGCAGTTGTTCAGCCCGTTGTGGATGAGCGGTATCTTTGTGGTTGGGCCGCTGCTTTCGCTGGCGGGGGTGAGCTTGGCGGTGATGATCTCCTCGCGGGTCAACGACCCGCGCGCCGCGGAGCAACTGGCCGTGCTGGTGATCCTGCCGATCCTTGCTTTGTTTATCGGGCAGTTCGCGGGAGTGCTGGTGCTTAATCAGAACTTATTGCTGCTCATCACTGTGGCCCTGGTGCTGGTGGACGCCGCCCTGCTGTTTTTTGCTACGCGCCTTTTCCAACGCGAATCCATTTTGACGCGCTGGAAGTAAAACTGTGATTTGTCAATTGGTCGCTTGGTGAATGGGAAAAGAATGAATCTGCGCGCTCTACTTGGTTTAGCCGGATTAATGGCTTTGGTGATGGCTACACCCGCGTCCGCCCAAGCGCCTGAGTTGGTCCTGAGCCTGAGCCGCGATTTTGGTTACGGCGGATTCGGTAACGAGATTGAAGGCCTATTCTCTTTGCACGCCACCGGCCCGGATGATCTGGCTCGGGTTGATTTTTACTTGGACGATAGGCTTATGGTTTCCGTCAGCGCACCGCCTTTTGAGGTTCAATTTTCAACGAGCACTTATGCTTCCGGCGAGCACCGTATGTCTGCGCGCGGGTTCACCTCTGGGGGAGTTGAGTTGCGTTCCAACGAGCTTGTGCGCATTTTCCTGACCAAGGACGAGACTGGCCAACAGGTGGTTGGCTTGGTCGTTCCACTGTTAGCCGGCATCGCCGCGGTGGTGGTGATCATGGCCTTGATAACCGTGTTTTTTGGCCGTAAAGCAGGTTTCAAGGGCAGCTACGGCGCGCTGGGCGGCACGGTGTGCGCTAACTGCGGGCTGCCTTTTTCGCTGAGCTTTTTCGCGCCGCGCTTGGTGGTAGCCAGGCTGCAGCGCTGCCCGCACTGCGGATCATGGGCGCTGGTGCGCCGCGCCCAGGCGCAGGACCTGGCCGCGGCCGAAGCCCGCTGGCGCGGCGACCAGCCTGCGGCGGTCAGCGGCGAAGACAAGGCCCGGCGCGCTCGCCATCAAATAGACGATAGTCGATATGAAAATTAGGGGCGGAAACGGTTAATTAACTTCGAAGCGGCATCTCTGTCTGCCGTGGGAGCTCCGCCAGCCGGACGCGGATTTGCGCCTCGATGAGCGCGAGGTCCTCCGGGCGGCTGATGATGTTCAGCGCGTTGGTGTCAACCCGCAGCACCGGCACCCCCTGGAAATAATTGTCGAAGAAGTCTTCGTAAGCTTCGTTCAGCGTGGCGATGTAAGCTTCTTCCATGTTGCGCTCGTAGGTGCGGTCGCGTAGCGCGATGCGTTGCATGAGCACCTTGGTGTCCGCGCTCAGGTAGACGACCATATCTGGCCGGGGGATCTTCTCAGCGAGCGCGTCGTGTACGTTATGGTACATATCCAATTCGTCGCCCTCCAAATTGATGCGCGCGAACAGGGCGTCCTTGGCAAAGGTGTAATCGGTGATCAAGTCCTTCCCGCCGGCGAGCAGTTCGGGCACGGCCCGGTTCTGCTGGTGATAGCGGCTGAGCAGGAAAAAGATCTGGGTCTGGAAGGCATAACGGGAGCGGTCTTCGTAAAATTTGGTGAGGAAAGGATTTTCCTCGAAGACTTCCAGTAACAACTCAGCTTGGAAGGAGTCTTGCAGTAAACGCGCCAGGGTGGTTTTGCCCACACCGATAACGCCCTCAATGGAAAGATACATGGGATGAGGATACCACGGGGAATAAAAGTGATTAGTGAGCAGGGAGAAGTGATTAGGAAAACCTGATGCCTGATGATTGCCTGATCCTAGATTATCTAATCACTATTCACTGTTTCATCGTTAAGTTCTATAGCATAAAACAACTCCCAATGCTATATTCTTACCCAGAGGACTATGCCATGAAACGATTCGCACTCATTCTGCTTGCCCTGGCCCTGGCGCAGAGCGCCTGCGCGTTCTCTGCGGAGCCGACCCCTACCGAGATCATCCTGCCCACCGAGCTACCGACGCAGGTTCCTACAAGCACCTCCACTGAGACCTCCCTGCCACCGACACCCACCGAGGCGCCCAGCGAAACTCTGGCACCCAGCAATACCGCCGTGCCCAGCGAAACCCCCAGCATCACGCCTACCCCCACCCAGCCACCCTTCGACCCTTCCGCCTCCTACGGGGCGCCGACCATCTTTGACAACATGGACACGGATCGCAACTGGGCCGGCAGCAGCGGTCTGCCGGATGACGCCAACATCCGCCTGGCTTTGGGCGGCGGCAAGCTGCATGTGACCGGCAAACAAGCCAATTGGGATACCTGGTGGTTTACCGCTCCGACGCCTAGCGATTTTTTTGTCCAGCTGAAAGTCGAGACGGGGAATTGCACCGGCAAGCAAGCCTACGGCCTCATCCTGCGTGGCCCGCAAACAGAGGGCTCCGACGCCCGCGGCTACATCTTCACCTTTTCCTGCGATGGTTTCTATCGCCTGGATCGGTTGGACGATACCGCGCCCTATACGAAGGTGGAGCTGATCGGCTGGACCCGCTCTGAGCGCATCAACGCCGGGGCCAACGAGACCAACGTGCTCGGCGTCCGCATGATCGGCGCGGATATTACGCTGTATGCGAATGGCTATTTCATTGCAGACAAGGATGACGACGAATATCTAGCCGGGCGTTTTGGCTTGTTCGTAAACGCTGGCGACCCGGGCAACTACACCTTCAGTGTGGACGAGTTGTCCTACTGGGACTTGGATTAGCTAATAAGCTTCGATGATAAAACGAGCGCCTTACGGCGCTCGTTTGTTTTTAGTTCCTCATTGTCATTGCGAGGAGGCCGGAGGCCGACGAAGCAATCTCCCAGACACTGAGGGAGACTGCTTCGCTTCGCTCGCAGTGACGAAGCGTTATTTTCCGCTCAGCTTCTCCAGTTCGTCCACCATCCCGGAGACCACATCGAAGCCGCCCTGCCAGAAAGCCGCATCGCGCATGTTGATGCCGGCGCGGGTGAGGATCTCTTCCGGCGAGCGCGAGCCACCCGCGGACAGCAACTCCAGGTAGCGCGGCTTGAACGCGGCGCCCTCCGCCTTGTATTGCTGATAAAGGGCGAACACCAGCAATTGGCCGAAGGAATAGGCATACACATAGAAGGGGTAATAGAAGATATGGGGGATGGAAACCCATTCCCATTTGAATTCGTCTCCGATTTCCAGTGCGTCCCCGAACTGACTTCCCAGATTCTTCATATAAGCCGCGTTCAGCTCATCCACCGAAGCGCCCTTGCTCACCAGCTCGTGGGCCTGGCGCTCGAACAAAGCGAAGTAGACCTGGCGCATGATGGTGGCATAGGCGTCATCCACCTTGGCGAACAGGATGTCGCGGCGCACGGATTCGTCGCTTTCCAGTTCAAGCAACTTGTCCACCAGCAGCATTTCGCTGAAGGTGGAGGCCGTCTCCGCCAGCGGCAGCGAAGAATGGAAATTAAAAACGTTGTGGCCTTCGGCCAGCATGGCGTGAATGGCGTGGCCGAATTCGTGGGCAATGGTGGAAACGTCGCGGGCCACCCCCGTATAGTTAAGTAGCACCCAGGGCATCAGCGCCGGGTCAGCCGAGGAGCAGAAGGCGCCGCCGCGCTTGCCCTTGCGCGGCTCGCTATCCACGTGACCGGCCCGAAAAACTTGTTGCGCAAGAGTTTTGAGCTTGGGATCGAATTCGGCGAAGCATTGCAGGGTCAGGTCAACCGCCTGGTTGTAGGGATAGCGTTTATCGGAACTGGTCACCGGCGCGTAGATGTCGTAACGGCGCAGCTTGTTCACGCCCAACAGCTTGGCCTTGAGCTTGAAGAAACGCTGGAAGATGCGGCTGTTCTCTTCCGAGACCCCCAGCAAGGTGTCCACCACTTCGTCGGGGATATCGTTGCCCAGGTTGCGCACGGCGATCGGGCTGCTGAACTTGCGCAGGTCGATGTTCTCGTTATGCCAGTCGCGGGTGAGTGCCTGGTAGATCTGGCCCAGGATGGGGCCGTCGTCGCAGAAGACGCGGTAGAGCTCCTGGTAGGCCGCCGCGCGCAGGTCGGGGTTGGGGCCGTAGATCAACTGCATCAGTTCGGCGCGGGTGAACTCCTTGGTCTCGCCGTCCACCTGGACCTTGAAGACGTAGCGGTCGGTGATGGAGCTGTATAGGGTTTGCAGGGCGCTGGCGCCGGTGACGTCTTTGATGTTGATGATCTTTTCTTCAGGTTCGGCCAGCGTGTACGGCTTGAAGTTGCGCATCTGGCGCAGCCAATATTCAAACTCGCCGCTGGCTTTCAGCAGGCGGCCGGCGGCCTTATCGTCCAACCCCTTCCACCACAGGCTGAAAAACAGGGTGCGGTTGCGCAATTCGGCCATCTTTTGGTCGATCTGCGCCTGGAAGGTCTGAGCCGCCTGGTTTTGTGTGTCTTCGCTGAACCATAAGCTGGCAAACTGGCCGACGCGGCCCGCCACTCGCGCGTTGGCTTCCATCAATTGGAGGATTGCCAAAAAATCCCCCTCCGGCATGTCTGCTTTGAGCTGATCGCGCCACTTTTCGATGGCGGAGGCCTGTTCATCCAGCTGTTGCAGCGCTACATTCAACTGTTTGCTGTCGTGGCCGGGGAAAAGGTCGCTCAGGTTCCAGCGGCCGAGGATGTATTCCTGGATTTTAGTTGTGGTCATGCTTTGCGTTCCTTTGCCATGTCTTGGGGAGGTTCTTCGCGCAGAATTTGCCTGAGGGCGTCAATGGGGCGGCGTTGGCCGCTGTCCGCGTCCAAATAATACCAGTGTTGCCAGCCATTGGCGGGAGCGGCCAGCAGCTGCTTGGCTACTTCGTGGATGGAGCCGCGTAGGCCGTTGGCTTTCAGCGACCCGTCAGCCAGGATGCGCGCGCTGACCCGGCCGCTTTCTCCTAAATACAGACGCTGGCCGGGCTCCAGCAGCCCGGCTTCCAGCAAGTGGCCGAAGGGGATGCGCGGCTGGCGGCGGGGCTCGCTGGGGTCGAAAAGCTCCGCCTCATAGGCCACCGGCTCGATCTGGTCGATGCGTTGGCGGGCGAGCTTGATATAGGCCTTTTCCTTTTCGATCCCGATCCAATGGCGGTGCAGGCGTTTGGCCACCGCCCCCGTGGTGCCGGTGCCGAAGAAGGGATCCAGCACCACGTCACCCGGCAGGCTGCAGGCCAGCAGCACGCGATACAGTAGCGCTTCCGGTTTTTGGGTCGGATGGTTGGCGCTGCCGTTGGCGCCTCGCAGCCGCTCGCTGCCGGAACTGACCGGCAGCAGCCAATCGCTGCGCATCTGCAGCCCTTCGTTCAAGGCCTTCATGGCGTGGTGGTTGAAGGTGTAGGGTGCGCCCTGGGTTTTCTGCGCCCATAGCAGGGTTTCGTGGGCATTGGTGAAGCGCACCCCGCGGAAATTGGGTGTGGGATTAGATTTGACCCACACCACCGAATTGAGCAGCCAATAATCCAGGTCTTGCAGGATGGCGCCCACGCGGTGGATGTTGTGGTAACTGCCGATGACCCACAGCGTACTCCT
>Ga0209324_10003566_pt1 | contig 10710 bp, 8 predicted proteins | sample Rifsed19ft3_FD_184015 | JGI IMG/M metagenome (GOLD analysis project Ga0209324, IMG submission 184015) | Soil microbial communities from Rifle, Colorado, USA - sediment 19ft 3 (version 2) | ecosystem: Environmental > Terrestrial > Deep subsurface > Rock core/Sediment | place: Rifle, Colorado...
CCGGCCGGCGCTTACGGACAAAGAGCGCAGTTCCTGTTTTGTGTAAATCGAAATTGGCAACGAAATTGCTCTGGCAAGTTATTTCGCTTGTATCCAGGACGCCTCGCAATGACCGAGAAGCCACTCGCTCTCGAACAACTATGCTGGCTATCACCTTCCATCCCGGGAAAACTGTCTTACCAGGCACTTTAAGAGAGAATTCGCCTGACAGTGGAGGAAAGGGACATGGCGGAAGCTGAGATTCCGGTGCGGAGTCTACTCTGAACGTCTGGAGATTCTGCGATTCGCTCAGAATGACAGGAGGTGAAGGGCTCGCAATGACGAGTTCATCATATCCTCCTTGGCAGATAAGGCCATGGGGAAGAGAGAGCTTTTTGCCTACCGGTTTGTTTAGCAGGCTCCTGGCTGCTTCAATGTGGCTGGCTTCGATGTCTCGAATATCCCCGGCTAACTTGGTTACAGCCATTCTCAATAAGCGCCTCTGCAAGGCTATCGGCAAGTTGGCAAGCTGCTTTTTATCCAGGTAAATGGCGTTATTTCCCTGCCTGGCCACTTCGTCCCATAACTCAGAAGCTTGCTGTTCAATGAAGGCATTATCCTCTCTGGCAATATCAGCCAAACGGAGTAGGGCTTGATCAATGCTCGGATTATACTGTCTGAGCAGAGGCAACAACTGGAGGCGAAGGCGATTGCGGAAAAAGGAAAGTGAAAGGTTAGAGGAATCAATACGCGGGGCAAGCTGATGTTCCTGGCAATAAGTTGTTGTTTCCTCCCTGGTAATATCCAGAAGCGGTCTTATTACCAGGAGATTGCTTCGTCCCGATGAATCGGGACTCGCAATAACACGGGGGGTCAGAGGCATCGGGGGCTTCGCCTCCAAATCCCTTGCTCGTCCCTGTCCATCATACGCCACAGGCGAGCAAGGGGCTAACCCGCACAATCCGGTAATTCCTGTTCCCCGTAATATGTGCATCAAAATGGTCTCTACCTGGTCGTCCCTGGTATGCCCTATGGCTATTCGATTAGCTCCGACCTCTCCAGCCACCCTGGTAAAGAAAGCATAGCGTAGTTCCCGGGCAGCTTCCTCAATAGAGCAATTTCTTTCAGCCCTGTAGGCCGCCACGTCCTGCCTATCAATATTAATGGGAATGCCCAGCGAGCCAGCCAGATCGGACACGTATTCAGCATCAGCTTCGGACTCAACTCCCCGAAGTTGATGGTTGAGATGAGCTGCATGAAGTTTTATTCCTAATCCCTTCTGCCATTTTGCCAGGACATGGAGTAAACATACCGAATCAGCACCACCTGAGACCCCGACAACCACTATCTCCCCAGGTGGAATCAAGCTATACCGCTGGATAAAATCTATAATTTTTGACTCTAACTTAACCTTACCCATAGGAATTACTTCTCTGCTTTGCCTCTCGCAACTCTAAATAAACCCAAATATCAAAATCCAAATGCATAAATGCCAAAACTATTCCTCTTTGTCATTTGCCATTATTAAGGGTTTTGAGCTTGATTTGACATTTGAGCTTGGTCATTTGTTATTGCTATTTGCCTTGCCTCCGCAGCTAACTCTGATAGGAGGTATCGTTAAATGCCACCAAGCGGGCTCCATAATCCCGGAACTCAAGAATGCTTACTCCACCAAGGTCTACTTTGAATTTGATAAAGCAGTCCAGAGGCAAATTTAAAGCTTTGAGAATGATGGCTAAGGTAACGAAGTAATGGCTGACTACTACCACCGTAGTCCCTTCGTTGTGCTCAGGATCAGTTTTATGTCTTTCCAGCAGACCTTCAATAACCTCCCAGGCTCTCTGCTGCAATTCAGCAAGACTTTCTCCGTTGGGCAATTTGATTGCTTTCCCATCTTGCCACCATTGCAATAAAAACTGACTGAAAGTGGTACTTAAATTTGAAACAGATATGCCTTCCAAGTCACCAACTTTAAGTTCTCTAAGCCCTTGAACAATCTCCACAGGCAATCGGTGATGGCTAGCTATGACTTCGGCTGTAGCTATAGCTCGCTGCAAAGGACTGGAGACTATAGCAGTAATGGGCTCATTCCCGAGGAAAACTGCTAGCTTCCTGACTTGCTCCAGTCCGTTATCATTTAGTTCGATATCGCTATCGCCTCCCTGGATACGCCTCTCCTTATTCCAATGAGTTTCACCATGCCTAACTAAAATAAGCTTCAACAGGCCTCCTTAGATTGCCTCGCCCTGACAGCGAGAAATATAATTATGAGCTAGTTTTACCCTCTCATTATAGGTGGGATGGTCATAAAATAGAAGTTTTGCCCACTGGCTAGGTTCGGCCTCGCTAAGATTCTGGTCGGTCAGCTTAGCCATCAAACTAATAAAGGCTTGAGGGTTATTGCTTAACGCCAATGCAGTCTTGTCTGCCGCTATTTCTATGCGACGGTTGTACCAATTAAGTGCTGGTTGTAATACCAAGATAAGCATGGCCAGAACGAGAATTAGCCAGGGAAGGCCAGCGATATCACTTATTCCCCGGAGGGAGAATAATACCACTCCAGCTCTCAGGGCTAGATTGGCCAGATAAAATGCTAATAAAAAGGTAGCTGCCTGGATTCCTATGAGCTTGGGAATATCATGGTGGAGACGATGTCCTAGCTCATGAGCCAGAGTTACCTCTATTTCATCCCATGAATATCCCTGGAGCAAAGTATCGCTGAAGATAATACGTCTAGATTTGCCCCAGCCGCTTAGCATGGCGTTAGCTGTAGTAGCTTTGCTGCTTAAATCCATGGTAAGGCACTCCTCAATATCAACTCCAGCCCTCCTGGCTAAATTTACCAATTTCTCTTTGAGCCCTCCTTCTTCTAAGGGCTTTAATTTAAAGAATAAGGGTATAAGAAAAGTGGGCGTGAGCCAGGTAAGGATTAAGCTGACTAAGAACATAATCAAAGTAGCTGCTAGCCACCACAGCGCCGGGAGATTCCCTATAAGCCAGTAAACGATTATAACCAGACATAAACCTAGCAATAATTTCAGCCCCGAAGCCTTAACCTTGTCCCTGAGCCAGCTTGCCAGGCCTTGCTTTGATAAGCCATAACGATGGGGCAGGACAAAATCGTAGTAATAGCCTAATGGTGTCACTATCACTCCATAGCCTCCTGCCAGGATTAGCAGATACAGGGCTGCTGACCATGGAGAAGGAAAAGCCAAAAGGCTCGCCAGTGTAGTTGAGGCAGGAGTGAAAAGAAGGACTAGTAACAGGATGAGCCCTATTCCGAGCTCGAGAAATGAGCCGCGCCGCAGTAGCCTACTGTATTCTCGTGCTTTCTGCTGGCGCGCCGGGTCAGGGATGATTTCTCTTAACTTCTCAAGGTCTTCACCCAAAATCGCACCATGTTAAGTTAGAATAAACTCAAGCTCCCCTCTGACCTACGATGCAGCAACGCCTTTTCCCCTGGTTACTATGACTTTCTCTATCTTCATTCCCCGCATTTCAGTGATAACAAACTTCAGGTTCTGGTACTTAAACTGCTCCCCCTGCTTCGGTACCCGACCAAGGTGGCTGAGAATAAAGCCGGCTACAGTTTCATAATCACCGCCGGGCAAATTCAGCCCCAATTCCTCGTTGGCTTCCTCAATCCTGAATCCTCCATCCAGTTGAAAGGTGCTGTCGCCAGTTACAATGAAGTCCTTTTCTGTTCCCGTTAGCTCGTCATGAATATCGCCGACAATCTCCTCAGTTAGCTGCCCCAAGGTGACCATTCCCGCGATTCCCCCGAACTCGTCTACCACGATTACTGCATGGTAGCCGCCGTCTTTCATCTCGGCAAGGAGTTCTCCCAGGCGTTTGCTTTCAGGCACAAAATAGGCTGGGCGTACCAAATCGTCAATGACGCTGTCTCTGCTGTCAGATTCATCGGTTAGTTTCAGCAGCACATCCTTGGCATGCAATATGCCCACCACGTTGTCAGTGTTATCCTTATACACAGGGAAGCGACTGTAGCGTCTTTTGGCATAAAGCTCCAGAAAATCCTTTAGCTTTATCCCTTGCTCTACCCAGGCAATTTCCGTCCTCGGGACCATTATCTTGCTCACGGGGCTGTCGGTGAATTCAAACACCTTGTGTAACATCTCTGCCTCATCACCCTTCATTACCCCTTCAGCTTCACCTATACTGATAGCTGTATGAAATTCCTCCTCGCTGATGGTCGGCTTGGAAATTTCGCCCTCCCCGGCTAAGTTGGTAAACCTAATCCCGATGTGGTTCAAGATGTAAATCAGAGGATGGAGGACGGCTGAGATGATTTCTAGAGGTTTAACATATCTCAGAGCCAATCTTTCTCCGTAACGAACTGCCAAGCTTTTAGGAACAAGCTCAGCGAAAACTAAGGTTACTATAGTGATCACAATGGTAGCAATGGCTACTGCCCAGTTCGCATCTCGGATTAGTGACACTGCAATGATTGTGCCCAGAGTGGCTACTGCCGTCTCAAAGAAGTTGATACCCAAAAGAACTGTAGCGAGAAATTTCTCCGGCTGTTCCACAATCTTTGCCACCCTTTTGGCAGAAGGGTGTCCACTCTGGATCAGATGTTGCAGACGCAGCTTCTGCATACCAATGAAAGCAGTCTCAGCACTGCAGAAAAAAGCGGCACACCCAAGACAGATGAAAAACAATATCACAAAGATGCTGTTAATGTTCACCATTAATGCTCACCCTGAGTAAAAGAATTGTGCAACCAGCTTACTACTAGCTTTAGGCGAAACGATAAAAGCTGCCTCAGCACTGGAAAAGAAAGCTGAAAGGGCTAAGCAAACTAGAAAGGCTAATAAAAGCCAACTACCGGCGGCATCCACCTATTACCACCCCCTAGATCCCCTCCTCAACCAAATTGACCATTTTACTATCATTACTTTGGCCGCAATCTACTTTATATAAGTTATGATAGCATTAGCTAGCAAACCTGTCAAAACCCACATTTGTAAACAAGCCTCGGCGAGTGATAAGCTCCAGGTTTTCCGTTATACTTAGGGGGATGGACAAAATGTTACTGGTGGACAAGCCTAAAGGGCTTACCTCCTCCCGAGTGGTAGAGCGGATAAGAAAGAAGTTCAACGTGAAGGCTGGGCATACGGGAACCCTAGACCCCCTGGCGACGGGGCTTTTAGTTATTCTCACAGGTAAGTTCACGAAAAACGCATCCTCATTCCTCAAGCTGGACAAGGCTTACGAAGTCAAGGCTATTCTTGGTGTCGAGACAGATACCTTTGATTCTGAAGGAAAGGTTTTACGGCGCAGCGACAACGAAGTAACTAGAGAGGAATTGGAAGGGGCCTTAAGGGAGTTTCATGGTGATATTTGGCAGACCCCTCCCCCGTTTTCAGCTAAAAAAATGGCGGGGCAAAAAGCTTACCAACTAGCCAGAAAGGGCGTCAGCGTAGACATACCACCTAAAAAGGTAAGCATCTATTCTCTAGAGCTCAAGGAGTTCCAGTTCCCTTATTTCACCCTTGCTTGTGAGGTGTCTTCGGGATTTTACGTTAGAAGTCTTGCTCATGATATCGGAGAGAAACTCGGGGTGGGCGCTACTGTAGTGGAAGTTCGCCGCACCAGAGTGGGCCCTTATCATGTGGAACAGGCTAAAGGCTTAGAGGAACTCCTGGGCTATAAGTAGAAAAGCTTTGCTTTTCAGCGGCAGTGGTAAACTCAGGCAAATTTTTACGTTAAAAAGTGTAGACCCTTCATTATTTTCTCATTGATTGGGTTATAGTCTCCATGATACAATATTCAAAGAGTGGCTACTGAGAAAGAGAAAGCAGTCGAACTAGCCATAGAGCAAATCGAGAGGCAATATGGCAAAGGTTCGATTATGAAGTTAGGCGAAGTTCCAGCCAGAGTAGCTGGAGATGCCATTCCCACCGGGGCGCTGGCTCTTGATCTGGCTTTAGGAATAGGTGGCATACCCAGAGGGCGAGTTACCGAGATATTTGGTTCCGAGGCTTCAGGTAAAACTACACTCGCCCAGCATATAATCGCTGAAGCTCAAAAAACTGGCGGTATTGCCGCATATATTGATGTTGAGCATGCCTTTGACCCTAGATATGCCGCTAACTGCGGTGTCAACCTGCACGATTTACTTATCTCCCAACCTGACACCGGCGAGCAAGCTCTGGAAATTACGGAAACCCTGGTGAGAAGCAGTGGTGTAGATGTAATAATCATCGACAGTGTAGCTGCCCTGGCGCCCAAAGCTGAGATAGAAGGCGAGATGGGCGATGCCCATGTTGGTTTGCAGGCCCGATTGATGTCCCAGGCACTGAGAAAATTGAGTGCTGCTATCAGTAAGTCTAAAACAGCGGTTGTTTTTATTAACCAGTTGCGAGAAAAGGTGGGCATTTTTTTCGGTAATCCTGAGGTAACTCCCGGGGGAAGGGCGCTTAAGTTCTATAGTTCGGTGAGGATAGATTTGAGGCGTGGTGACTCCATCAAGCAGGGCACAGAAATGGTAGGCGCAAAGGTAAAGGCCAGGGTGGTTAAGAATAAGGTAGCTCCTCCCTTTCGCAGCGCTGAATTTGATATTATGTTTAATCATGGGATAAGCAAAGAGGGAAATCTGGTTGACCTTGGGGTAGCAACAGGCTTGATAAAGAAAGCTGGTGCTTTCTTTACTTACAGTGATACGAAGCTGGGGCAGGGCAGGGAAAATGCCAAGGATTACCTGAGGCAACACTCCGAACTAGCTTCAAAACTAGAAAGCGCAATAAGAGCTTCAACAGCTATTCCCAGCATCTCTCTCGGAGAAGGTTCAGAAACCTCCGACAACGTCGGAGCTTGACGTAATTCAGAAAGAATCCAGTTGACGGATAGTAATTCCTTGCAGGACTGCCTTAATGCAGCCTACTACTATCTCAGTTATCGCCCGCGCAGCGAAGGGGAAATCAGGCAGTGGCTTCACAAACGCGGTTTTGCTAATGAAGTGGCCGAGACAGCAATTGCCAGACTCAGGGAGCAAAACTTAAGCGATGATTTCGCCTTCGCCCAATTCTGGAAGGATAACCGCCTATCCTTCAGGCCTAAGAGCAAAAGATTAATAAGAAGGGAATTAAGAGACAAAAAAGTAGCCGCAGAAATCATCGAACAGGTGACCAAGGACATAGATGACGAAGAGATTGCTTATACGCTCGGCTCTAGCCGGATGCCGGCCCTGGCCCATCTAGATTATCCGGACTTTTACCGGCGCCTATCAAGTTATCTCGCTTACCGCGGTTTTAGTTACGAAGTCATAAAGCATACCGCGGCCCTTCTCTGGCAGGAAAAGGAAGACCGCTAAGATAATAGGCTGAGAGAGCGTTAAGCCGAGGCGAATCCCCCCTTAGCTTGACAGTCGCTTCCCACAAAGGCTATATTTTGCCTGCCGAGGGCCATTAGCTCAGTTGGTTAGAGCACGGTCCTGATAAGACCGGGGTCTGTGGTTCGAGTCCACAATGGCCCACCACCGTGGACAAAAGGTAAAACCATCCAAACCGAGTCAAAAGGGGGGATTGATGCCGGCTATCGGTCAGATGAAGATACAGGGGCTGTTTCTTGACCATGATGGGACAATAAGCCCACTCAATGTGCCAAGGCAGGAATCAAGAGCGCCTCTAGAAACAGAGGCAGTTCTGCATCGAATCAAGCAATTGATTCCAGTGGGTATTATAACGACCAAGGATATGGCCTTCATAGTGCCCAAGACTCCGTTTGCACGTGCCTGGTGTGCCATCGGTGGACTGGAGATAAGAATCGGTGAGAGGATAGTTACCGACCCCTGTGTAAACGCAGCGTTACCCTCCATCTCACTGGCTTTGCAGTACGCCCAGCATTACGGTGATAACCATCTGTTCATCGAAGAAAAGAAGGATTCTACAAGGCAAACTATAGCCTTCTGTGTGGACTGGAGGCAATCTCAAGACCCGAGGGAGGCAGAAGTCAAGGCAAACAAAGTGATGGCTTGCTGTCAGAAGCCGCCTCTAAACGTGATTAGATACGAAGGACAGCCCTTTTTTGATGTCTATCCCTGCCCCATTGACAAAGGCAGAGCTCTAGCAGAACTGAAGCGGAATCTTGGCGTGAAGAGCGGTGTGATGTACATGGGCGACTCCAAAGTGGACAACCCAGCTTTCAAGGTTGCCGACATTGGCATTGGTGTTTTGCATGAGGAGTCTGCAAGAGACCTTACCTGCAACTATTACGTGAAATTTGAAGACGTAGCTAGGTTTTTTCAACACCTCCTAGAAAACAATCTGGTCTTCGATAAGGATTTCCCTGAGATTATATGGAGGGGGTTAGAAAAATGATAAATAAGCGACTGGGTATCGTCATGTACCAGACAAGCACCAGCAAGGGCCAAGAGCTGGTGGCTCAGAGAATGGTCAGGGAGTTCAACAAGCTGGGGCAAAAAGCCTACCTAATCACCAGCCTCTTTCATGATGGCAAGGAAGTAGTCCCCGCCGAAAGTTTGCAGAAAGGTCCAGGATATCTCTATACCGGAGATAGCGTACTGAAGATACCGGTGATAAGGGTCGATAGTCACATAGCCAAATGGCCGCCACGCCGTATAATCTTCCGCGATTTCATTCACATCCTAGAGAGAATAGTCGACAAGTTTGAGCTAAATGTGCTGATAACTCACAGCACTCTTTGGAATGGACCTGAGGAGGCAGCAAAATTTGCCACCTGGCGGCGAGATATGAGAAACCTTGGAGGTTACCAGGACCCTATCGTGTTCTGTCACATGTCGCATTTGCAGGAGGCTTCCCCCCAGAGGTATTCCCTTCCTGAATTGACCTTCAGAACAGCCTGGAACAAGTTCTCTCTGACCAAAATCATGGATGCAGCCAATCTTATCCTGGTGGTGACACCTTTCGAGAAAAATTCTAAGGTCAAGATGGGAGGAAAACCAGAGAAATGTTTTCTGTTCCCCGGGGGTGTGGATGACAAAGTCTTCCTTCATTTCGCTGCCGAGGATACTGCTGATTTCCTCAAACGGTATAGCATAAATCCTGGTACCAAGATTGTGTCCTATTTGGGCACTATTGAGGAAAGGAAAAATCCTATGGCAGTGCTCAAAGTTGCTGAGAAACTGAAAGAGAGGCAAAATCTTCATTTCATTCTCGCTGGGAGGGGCGACTCAACCTATGCTGAAGAGTTTGTAGAACTGGCTAATAGCCTGCCCAACGTAACATATCTCGGGGAGATAGAGGAGAAAGAAAAGATTCAACTAATTAAAGCATCTTATCTGAATATCATTATGAGCCACCTCGAAGCCCTAGGAATAGCTCAGCTTGAGTTTATGTACTGCGGCGTTCCGGTAATTACCTCCGCGACCGGTGGACAGTCCTGGGTAGTTCAGGATGGTGTCGAAGGTTTCCACGTAAAGGGGCCTGATGATATTGATGGTGCCTGCAATGCCATAGTCAAGCTACTAGAAGATGATAGCAAATATAGCCAGATGTCGAGTAACGCCAAAGCAAAGGCGAGCAAGTTAACCATTTCCAGGCTAGTAGAAGAACTGAATACCGCCATTGAGACAGAAATGATGAAGGAGAGTGGGCTAGACGGGATTCCGCCGGAAGTGCAAGCCACTTTAGTCACGCCTGAACACGCCCTGAAGACTTGGACAGTTGGTACCTCAGGGATAGTTGCTACCAATAAGCGGGTTTTTATCAGGCATGGAATTATCTCCCGAAAAGTAACCGAGCTGCGTTACGCCGATATCAAGTCTATTGAGCACGCTCGCAGATATCCGTGGAAAACCCTGGTTTGGGGAATGGTGATTTCTGTCTTTTTACTTATCGCACCTTCCCTGAGACCCATATTTTCCAGCACATTTGTTGCTCAGATAGATAGCTGGATTAACAGCATTGCGCTATCAACCCCAACATGGCTCACATCAGACATGATTACGCAGTTTCTATTACCTTTGCTCCCCCTGTTCATATGTATAGTAATATTCTTTGTGGGTGCGAGGTCGGGGTTCAAACTGCATGGGATAGGGATAAAGCCGCTATATTTGCCGAGGCGATTCCGAGAAGCCATCGGATTTATCAGGGAGAAAATAGATAGCTTGGTCTTATAAACGGATAGTATATCGAATCATGGAGCATTTCTACCACCAATACGGTTCGCTCTCTTTGCCTACTTGTGAGCGATAAGCTAGAGTGAATTAGTCTACTCTGTTGTATTGAAGTTGGACTGAAATCTTATTTGTGCAACTGGGATGCAAGTGCTATCGCCCCCAACACTCCTGCTTGCTTACCCAGGCTGGGAGGCACAATGTATTCGTCAATCTTTGTTAGAACCTCGGGTGCCGGTATATATCCGTTGAGTAGTTGCTGAACCATTTTGCGCACCATCGGGAGTAGTTGAGGCTGCTCCATTACTCCACCACCCAACATAATCCGCTGAGGTGAAAGGGTACAGATGAAGTTTGCCAGTCCCAGAGCCAAATAATGCCCCTCCAACTGCCATGCTTGGTGGTCAGGCGGCAACGTCTCAGGTGGTTGCCCCCATCGCCGTTCTAATGCTGGCGATGCTGCCAATCCCTCAAGGCAATCCTCATGGAATGGACAACTACCGGGAAAGGGGTCACGCTTCCAGTCGTGGGGCACACGAATATGGCCCATCTCAGGATGAATCAGCCCATGCATGAGTTGCCCATTTACCATACCTCCACCACCAATCCCG
>Ga0209324_10003569_pt1 | contig 10708 bp, 8 predicted proteins | sample Rifsed19ft3_FD_184015 | JGI IMG/M metagenome (GOLD analysis project Ga0209324, IMG submission 184015) | Soil microbial communities from Rifle, Colorado, USA - sediment 19ft 3 (version 2) | ecosystem: Environmental > Terrestrial > Deep subsurface > Rock core/Sediment | place: Rifle, Colorado...
TCCGTTTATGTATTTAGTTTGACTGTGGAGCACAATATCGCAGCCAAATGTAAGTGGATTTTGAAAGTAAGGGCTCATAAACGTATTATCAACTATACTAATCAGATTATTTTTCTTGCAGATTTTTGCTGTGCCTTCCAGATCAGTTAGATTAAGCATTGGATTAGTCGGTGTTTCCACAAAAACCATTTTAGTATTTGGTTTAATTGCAGCTTCAATATTTTTCAATTTCGAAGTATCAACCCAGGAAAAATCTATTCCATAATCTTTCATGTTCAATTCATATAAGCGATAAGTTCCGCCGTAAACATTATTAGAAACGATTACATGATCACCGCTTTTTACAAGACTCATTAAAGCATGAGTAGCTGCAAGTCCCGATGAAAACGCAATTCCATATTTACCTTTTTCAAGAACTGCAATATTATTTTCCAATGCGCTGCGAGTGAGATTGTGAGTTCTTCCATACTCGTAACCTTTATTTTTCCCAAGCGCTTCTTGAGCATACGTTGATGTTTGATAAATAGGAGTTATAACTGCACCGGTTGTTGGATCGGGAATTTGCCCTGCATGAATTGCGTCTGTTGAAAAACCCATTATTTTTCCTTTTATTATTTTTTGATGGTCATTGAGAGTGAAACGAAGCAATATTCATTAATTGAATATCGAATAATGAACAAGGAATTATGAATATCGAAGTTTTAAATTATTCATTTCTGTTTTTGTCATTATCCTTTTTGGCTGTCTCAATACTTTTAACAAAAATTGAAATAAGTTCATTGCATTCAGTTAAAGCTTTCTCTACTAAATCTAATTTTTCAGTCAGTGGAACTTTCTTTATTATTTTTAATGAAACAAGAGTTTCTCTTAATTCTTTTAGTAATATTTTTAATTTGTGTATAAAATCATTTCTCGATTCAGCACTTTGCGCTTCTCCATATTGCAATGCCGGTGAAGTTCCAGATCTTACTAATTGCCCGGCAATGTGATTCCCTGCCCTTGTATTATTAAGGTTTTCAGTAATATTAATAATTGAAACTGCAAAATCTATTAATCTCTCCTCAAGATCGAACTTTTTATTTCCGCTTTCATTCATAATTCGAAATTCCTTGTTCAGTATTCGGAATTCTTTCAATTAGTCCAATTCCGTTTAATAAAATAACGATTATATTCAAGTGATTTTTTAGTTAGACTAATTTTGCATGTTTCAGAATATCGTATCTCGTAACGATATCAATAATCCTTCCGTAATCAGTGACTAAAACAGCAGGAGAATCGCCAAGATATTTTCTAACAGCTTCAATTTCAGTTCTTTCATCTAACACCGGAAATCCTGGTTCCATTACCTGCTCAACAGTAAAATCAAAAAGTTTTGGATCTTTCACTAAACGGCTCATTAGTTTAGCTTCTTTAACACTTCCCACAGATTCACCATGATCAATTACGGGAATTTGCGAAAAGCCTGATTCATTTATCAGTTCGAATGCTCTTATCACCTTATCGGTCGGATATAAAAAAGCTAAAGCTTTACCACCTTCATTTCGTTTGGATGTAACAACATCCTGAAGAGTTCTAATTTCAGATGGTAAAAGACGCTTATCACGAAGCCACTCATCACTATGAAATTTAGAGAGATACCTTTCTCCTGTATCACAAACGATAAAAACAATCACATCATTTTTATTTAATTCTTTAGCAATTTGGAGAGCTGCCGCCAGTATGGTTCCAGTACTTCCGCCGCAAAATATTCCTTCTTCACGCGATAGAATTCGTGCATAGTTAAATGAATCCGAATCACTAACATTGATTATTCTATCAATGAATTCAAACATAACATTTTGAGGAAGACAGTCTTGGCCAATTCCTTCAACAAGATACGGCACACCGGAAATTACTTCACCTTTTTCTTTATAAGTTTTAAAGATGGAACCATAAGGATCAGCTCCGATGATTTGAACGTTTTTATTTTTTTCCTTTAAATATTTCCCCACACCGCTGATTGTTCCGCCTGTTCCAATTCCTGAAACAAAGTGAGTTATCTTTCCGTCTGTCTGTTCCCAAATTTCTGGTCCGGTTGTTTTATAATGAATTTCAGGATTTGCCGGATTTGAATACTGGTACATGAATAACGAGTTAGGAGTTTCCTTATTTATTCTCTTGGCAACGTTTATATAATATTCGGGTGAATCCTGCTTGACTGCATTTGAAACTACAATTACATCTCCTCCTAATGCCTTCAGGTAATTTATTTTTTCAGTGCTGACTTTATCCGTAACCACATAAATAGATTTGTAACCTTTCACTGCACAGGCAAGAGCCAATCCAATTCCCGTATTTCCGCTTGTAGCTTCGATAACGGTTCCGCCTGGCTTGAGCAATCCATGTTTCTCAGCATGTTCGATCATTGAAATGCCGATACGATCTTTTACGCTGCCACCAGGATTTGCAGATTCCAGCTTAGCAAAAATTTGAGGATTTAAATTTTTGTTGATTCGATTCAGTCTAACCAGGGGAGTCTTTCCCACCGCATCCAATATTGTCTTATGGTAATTCATGCATTCCTAATTTTTTTCTTTTTAGATACAACACTTTTTTTCAAGTAATAATTCACTGATTTGAAAAACTATAACCTCGCAGGAATTCGGCGGCGTTCATTTTTTTTCTTCCTTCGGATTGAATTTCTAAAATTTCGATAGTACCTTTAATACAACCGACAAATAGTTGACCTTTCTTTTCTAGAATTTTTCCAACGGTGATGTTCATAGAATTATCAATTTTAGTTCTATAAACTTTTATCAATTTTTCGTTATGAATAAAAGATGCACCTGGAAAAGGAGAAAACGCCCTGACTAAATTATGTATTTCTTCCGCTAGTTTATTCCAATTTATCTGCATCATTTCTTTAGTAATTTTTGGCGCTGATGAAGCCAATTCATCGGATTGCTTTTGCATTTGAGCTGTACCGTTTTCAATTGAGTTTACTGTCTCCAAAACAACCTCAGCACCAAGCAGACTTAATTTATCGTGAAGTGTTTCAAAATTATCTTCAGGAAGAATCGGGATTTTCCTTTGCAAATAAATATTCCCCGTGTCAACCTTTTCTTCAAGAGCAAAAGTAGTAACTCCTGTTTCGGTTTCCCCTTTAATCAATGCCCATTGAATTGGCGCTGCCCCTCTAAACTTTGGAAGTAACGAAGCATGGAGGTTGAACGAACCATATTTTGGAATAGTGAAAATTTCTCGCGGTAATATTTTAAATGCCACGACAATATAAAGTTCACAATGAAAAGTTTTAAGTGTTTCTAAGAAATTGGGCTCTATTAATTTTTCGGGCTGTAGTACAGGGATATTTTTTTGAACGGCAAATTCTTTTACGGGAGTGAAGGATACTTTTTGACCTCTGCCTCGTTCTTTATCCGGCGCAGTTACAACAGCAAGTATTTGGTGATTGTTTTCTAAAAGAATTTTTAAAGATGGGATTGCAAAGTCAGGCGTACCCCAAAAGATGATTTTCATTTTAATTGATAAGTTCTTTTCGCAACGATTGGATAATCGGTTTCAATCTCCCTTTTTCTAATTTTTTCCAATGATTTTTTCAATTTCTTTTTTGCATCTTCATCTAAATGATCGGTGAACAAAATACCGTTAAGATGATCCTGCTCATGTTGAAAAACACGTGCTAATAACTTAGTCGCCTCGAGTGTATGTTCTTTTAAATCAGAATCATAATACTTGATATAAATTATTTCAGGTCTCTCAACTTCATATCTTACATCCGGTAGACTTAGGCATCCTTCTTCAATACTAATTTTTTTATCAGAAAAATCCAAAATCTTCGGGTTGATCAGAACCATCGGTTTAGATTTCTCATAATCCTCAACTTGAGATAAATCAACTATAAATATTGATTGGTCAATTCCGACTTGAGTAGCAGCTAAACCTATACCGTTTGCATTACGCATAGTTTCGAACATATTTTTAATAAGGGCAACTGTAAAGAAATCTACGTTTTTAACCAACTGAGCTTTTTTTCTTAATACTTTATCACCATAAACCGAAATAGGAATTACAGACATTCATATTCTCAATTTTTATTGTAATTTATTTTTGAACAAAAATAAATAAATACCTGTCAAGAAAAAAGATAATTTCATCCAATAAAAAAGGCGATCCGAAGACCGCCTTTAATAGAATAATAAAAGCCCTTCCCTTCCGCCTTGGCTCGCTAAGTGCGAGACAGGTCGGGAAGGGTTGGGTTAGGCCTACTTCAAAAACATCATCTTCTTGGTTTGTACAAATTTACCGGCCACAATTCTATAAATGTAAACACCTGATGAAACATGAGTACCAAAGTTATTTGTACCGCTCCATTCAAGTCGGTACGCTCCGGCTGGCTGCTCACTATTAACTAAAGTCTTTATTTCTCTTCCCAAAATATCATATATCTTTAATGTAACATTAGTGAGTTGAGGTAAAGTGTAACGAATTTGTGTTACCGGATTAAATGGATTTGGATAGTTTTGACTTAATGAATACTCCAATGGAATATACGATGGTTCAAAAATTCCTACAGGTGCACCTGCTTGTTCAAGAATCATTGCATCTGCACGTATTAAGAACGAATCACTTCTAGCTCTATTAACCAAGCTATCTTGATAATATGCACTGACTAAAGCTGTGTCATTCAAAAGATAAACAGAGCCGTAAACAGTGCCGCTTCCATGGGAATCTCTTCCGCCTCTCAAGAAATTATATCGTCCTAATGGAATTTTTCCATCGTTCAGTGTTCTGTCATATTGAGAAATTACCGTGTCAGTAGTTCCATTAAAATGATTAATACGATATCTTGCACGAGGTGTACTGTTTACTGAACTGATTGGTATTTGAACAAATACCTCAAAGCTATCTGGTTCATCAGTTATACTACCGGGCTTTCTTGGCAAATCGGGATACCACTCAACTGTTTGCAATCCTGTTGGCGGATTGAAATAAATGTAAGCAAACAATCTCGTCAGATTAATTCCTGAACCGGAAACTCTATACCACTTGTCTAAGTTCAAAGGATCGGGAGTACCAACATAGTCTTGAACATCAGGTGGGAATATGTATGTCGTGGGATCGGAGTCATCTACTGTCAATCCTGTTCCGACACCTTGCCCGCTGACATTAATTGTATATAATGTATCATCCGGATCGTTAGATATTATTACAAGACTATCAGTATAAAGCCTGATTGAATCCGGCAAGAACTCGAGAACTAAATTTAATTCACCATCAATTGCAGGCAGCGTGATTGGAAAAGTTGGTAAATTGGCAATACTTATCAACCCACCTGTTCTTAAATAAATTGTATCAATTCTCAGGGGTGTTTCCCCATTAGAGCTAATGGTAAATGTCTTTTGATAGTTGAAATCAGACAACCTTACTGAATCATAAATAGAAACAGAACTAAAATTCAATAATTTTGGGGGAATTTTATCATCCAATGATGTCGTAATAGTCGATACAATAGGAACTAATCTTACTCTTAATAAATCGGCTCTTAAATAGTCACCACCCTGATTTGGGTTCGTCATTCGAACAACAGTCTGTCCACCTCCATTCAAGGTAAACACTACATTTCCACCAAATCTAACCCAGAGAAAATTTGTTTGGACACCACGAAGGTTAATATTCGTTACTCTTTGAGTATCTCCAAGCGCAGGATCTGGATTTACATAGAGTGGTGTTACGACATCCACAGTTGCATTTTGTGCAGCATTTGATGACCCTGCCGGACCGGAATACTCAAGGAAATAACTTCCGAATAATGAATCTGGTATATTAAATTTATAAAATGCACCAGAGAGGATGCTTCCAACATCAACTCGACTGGCAAGATTTCCACCAGGAATCGGGTAAGGCCATGGAGTTGCAGTTGAATTTGCAAAACTTCCACCAACTTCTTCATAAATTCCACCTGGAGAAGGAGCATTCCAATGGGGCTCTGCACCACCTGCGCTTGCATTGAGAATAAAGTTGTAGTTTATTCCAGTACCATAAATCGGAAGTGTTGCCTCCGGTTCTAATCCATCATTGCTCATTACTAAAAGAGTATCGAATGTGGTTTCCTCTCCTAAGGGATCGAATCTAACGGTAATTTCATGCATTCCACCAACCGGAATTGTAAATGGAGTAGGAGTTACAACAGAAAATCTGCTTGTTTGGGTTGAGAATCCACTGACTATTAAAGGGCTTCCACCTAAATTATATAAAGGAATCTTTTTATCTGTGAACACTCCAAATTTGAAAGTTGTTTCTGCAAAAGCTAATGGAGCTCTATCACGATAGAAACTTTCAGATGCTAAAGTATCACCAGTTGCACCATCTATAACTACTCTCGAAAACCTTCGATTTCCAAATTCAAGATCCGGTCCCGATTGAGTGCTTCTTACTAAAGCAATTGCATCTGCTCTTAAAGTATTACCGCTTAAAGAATCCAAGCCGATCTCAACTGTCAGTGCGCTATCAGATGGAAAAAGTTCAATTATTCCTAGAGGTTTCCAGCTTCCGCCAGATCCGCCAAGTACATTGTTTTCAAGCATACTGTATCTAAAACTATCAACCGGTGATGGTTCACCAAATCTATAAAATTTTACATATGCATTTGTTGTTGAGTTACCGGAATTCATGTGATGATAAACGACGTAGTGACCAGGTTCGTAAACTGTGCAGTAAAATTGGACATGTGCACCGGTGTTATTGCCAGAGCCATAATAGCTAGCTCTTCTAGAATTCCCTCCAAAATGTGTTGTAAGATTGTTAGTCCAAAATCCATAAATATTAACAGTACCCGGAAGTGTAACTGTCTGTGGAAATTCCTTGTAACGCGGTTCATCCATGAATGTACCAGCCGTACCCAATGTGGTATAGTTATCTGATGCATTATCGATATAGAGTACATTTGCGCTATCAAGTATTTGCTGCGCATTTGTAGAACTAACGGACAAGGAAACAAAAACAGAAAGAACTAAAAAGGGAAAGTATCGTTTGTACATTTGTACCTCCTTTATGTGATTAAAATGATTTAGTGACAGATATTTTAATAGTATCAGAGGATTGACCAACAAACCGGTCAATTCCCCTTCCATTTACAAAATAAGCAAGGGAATAATCACTTGTATTTGCTAAAGAACTATCAACATAATTTGCTGACGTCATTCCACCGAAAAGAAAGAAGAAATTGCTATTATTTACACTGCGATAAATTTCAAAATCTTTAAGATTATTTGTGCTTTCCACTGCCCAATTTATCATTACTAGATATTTGCCGGTTGATGTAGTATCGTAACTGATAGATAAATTAACAGCCCGTGGTACACGTGAGTAATGAGTGGGAGAAATTATATCCTCTGCTTTACCACAGGAATTTAAATAAAATGAACCTGCGAGGAATAAAAGAATAGTTGTAAAAATATTTTTCATATTTTATTCAAAATCAAATTATGGAAGATTTAATTTAAGTGCAATCCCGTTAAAATTATTATGTTCCATAAAATTAAAATTAAAGATAGAATTATTATTATGAGAAAACTCATTTTCACCCTGATCACCCGTTAAGAATATTACATCAACAATGTTATAAAGCCATACACCAACCGCTAACCATGTAAAAATGGATCTTCTATCATAATCATTATCACGGTTTTCTTTTTCACCAAGAATTGTCTGCCAAACTTTTTCAGCATCGTTGTAATTTCCCTTAGTGTTGTAATCCTGGGTAAGAACTTTAATTCTATCCTCTCTGCCCTGTGCATTGTTGTGAGCAATAATAGCCGACAAAGCAGTTCCATAAAATGCAAGAGATATTCCCATTCCTTTTAGTTCATCACCCAGATAAGTTTGTCCCGAACCCGGAACCAGGAAAGAAAGAACAAGCGCTTTTGTTTTTCTTGGAGTGAAATCAACATCGAAAAATTCGGGGTCATCCTGCATTCTAATATCGTTAAGTAATTGATAATGATTTTTAACACCCGATTTTACATTATTGTTGTTCTTATCAAAACAAAAAACGATTTGGTTAAATATGAAAGCAATAAATAATGTTGTTAAAAATATTTTCATGATGTTCGGCTCATTATTTTTTTCTGTTACTGATTGAATAAGCGGCGAGGTTTATGCCAAAATCTAAAGCCTGAGTTTGTTCGTTATCTCCCCAAAGCATTGAATAGCTTTTGCCGGTTTCTAAAGCAACTAGTTTACCTTCGAGAAAAATCCCACGCATTTGAAATGCCGGTTCGATGTTTCCATTTATTGATTCATAACCGGGCGGAATTCCTGCTAACTTTTTTGGTGAATTGAATATTGGATGATCAATGCTCAAATTTTTTATTTGAACGTTTCCCTTAAGCTGTTCGGAAATTGACTGGAAATTTTTGAATACAGAACTAACTATACCATCTTTAAAGGTGCTGATATCGAAAATTACAAATCCTCCTTTTTCAATAAATTCAATTATGCGTGAAAGGTTCTGATCAATGACCGGACTTGTTCCCACTCCGGTAACCAGCAAAATATCAAAATCATTTTGAGGTAGTTCATCCAAAGAAATTTGCGATAATGATGTTTTTAATCCGCTGTTCAATTGAATATACTCTAAAAGATTTGATACGCTTTGGGGATTAGGATCCCAAACATCTTTTATCTGCGGGAGTTTTGCCCTACTGAAAAGACTCGATTGAGCATCATCAACATATTTGATCTGAGCAAGTCGAAAACTTCCAGATAATTTTTGTTGTGATTTAAAAGCGGCTGAATCAGAAGTAATTGAAATCGAATCTTGCTTAAATAAACTTTCCTTGTCTAAAGGCACTTGTTTGAAGAAGAAATTCAAATCAATGAAATCGCTCGGTTCGTTGTTTTCATCATATCCAGTTATGAATTTCGAAATATTGATTTTTAATTTTTCCACTTTGTCAACTATCGGATCATAAACAACTAATCCATCGCGGCTATCACCTTTATATATTGGTTTTCCATAGTAAAGCATGGTTCGTCGAGAAATTCCCATTCTTGTTTCAAAAATTTCCTCATCAACCCCACTGGTTCCTTTTCTCCTCTTAAAATATTCTTCTATACTTACAAATTTAGAATTTTTTTGCTCTCTTGCATAAGCATGAAAATTATCTCCACGATCGGATTGAAGTTGTGAAAGTTCAGGATCAAAATTAAGCTTTGAACTTGTGTAATTGTAAATCGTAACTTTGAATACGGTAAATCTCTTTGGTGAATATCCTAAAGAAGGATCAATCCAATTACCATAAGTATAAGGATTGCCTGAGAAAGCACCCGATTTGGACTCTTCTGGAAATTCAAAAGTGTTTAACTGGTAATCGGTCATATACCTTAATTCGATCTTCCAATTCTTAGCATCATAGCCAACTACCTGCCCATTTTTAGCAATGAAATAGTTTGAATCTTTCAGTGCATCCATGGCTTCCTTATCAGGAAGCAGCGTATACTCAATTCGTTCCAGTGGCAGAAAAATGTATTTGTAAACTGAATCACATCCAGCTACCAAAAAAGTTGAGAGAAAAATTAAAAACCTTAGTTTCATAATCACGTAAATTTATTTTTGCTCTGAAGCAACTGTTTGTTTATTTCTATCTATTATTCCACCCTTTTGAGTGCATGCAAATACAACTACATTTATTCCAAATTGAAGTTGGCGAGTATTATCTTGAGGTCCACCGGTGCTGGGAGGATTTCTTGGCCATGCGCCCCAAGCTTTACAGTAACCTTTACTGCTAAGTAAAACTGCAAGTCTTCCATTTAAAAATACTCCTTCCAGATAACGATATCTTTCTTTAACCGGTTGATTGGGGTTTGGTCGAACCTCATCTTCACCGGCTGGTGGTCCAGCGAAGTCTTCCCAACAATGATACAGCCAATGACCATTTGGAATTTTTTCAAATTCTGCATCATAACCCAGTGCATCCGTAATCATTTGTCTGCTTTTCATATTAAATGAAGCCCACCGAGCAGCATAACCATCATCAATAAATAAGAAACCACCATTGCGTAAATATTTTTCCAAATTTTTAACTTCTTGTTCAGTATATAACGGCTCGGTTTCGGAACCCATCATGTAAACCATCGGAACATTCATAAGCTCTTTGCTGTCAAGTCGGATGCTTCCTTTTAACCTGATGCTTAATTTAGTCTTTAATTGAGCATACTCAACCAGTGCCAGCGTTGCTTGTGGAACAACATTCCAACCTGGTTCACCATTTTCATCGAGTTTGCTCCCTCTGTATTGAAGCTGATAAAACTCGAGATACCCGGAAATATCTTTTTTATTTGAACCTTGATCAACCCAGCCATAAAATCTATCCTGAAAATTTGTGTAATCAATTAATTCATCTTTAAGAGAACTAACAGATTTTGTTCCCGCACGTGTATTTATTATGTCGGTAGAGATATTTGGTCCATAAAATTGCTGCCTTGGAGAAAAAGACCTATCAACGAAGTCACCAGGTCTTCCCAATGAACCCAGAGATGTTCCTCCGTGTGTTGCTGCGGTTGTCATTGTTCTTGGCATCATACTCATTCTTTGCTGCGTAATTGTTCGCTGCATACTGCGCTCAATTATTTTAGGAGCTTTTTGCAGTTCAAGCTGTTTCTGTAAACGAGGCGCTCTTTGAATAAATTTGACTGTTGTTGGCGGCTT
>Ga0209324_10003573_pt1 | contig 10704 bp, 5 predicted proteins | sample Rifsed19ft3_FD_184015 | JGI IMG/M metagenome (GOLD analysis project Ga0209324, IMG submission 184015) | Soil microbial communities from Rifle, Colorado, USA - sediment 19ft 3 (version 2) | ecosystem: Environmental > Terrestrial > Deep subsurface > Rock core/Sediment | place: Rifle, Colorado...
CATTTCTGCTAATCCCCTTGTTATCAATGCCGCCCTTGCACTATTTCCAAATCCAAGCCCATCTGATGCACCTGCGGCAATTGCAATCACATTTTTTATTGCCCCTCCTATTTCAACACCTATTATATCTGTGTGTGTATATATGCGAAAATATGGTGTATTAAAAAGAGTTTGAATATATTCGGCAATACTTATATCCTTTGTGGCAATTGTTGCGGCAGTAGGAAGTTTATTAATAACCTCTTTTGCAAATGTAGGCCCTGATAGATAGGCAGTACGATTATAAATCTCTTTTGATAATATCTCCTCAAATATCTGAGAAGGTAATTTTAAAGTGTCATTTTCAATACCCTTTGTTACACTCACAATAATTGCATTTTTCGGAAGGTATTCTTTTAAAGAATTTAGGACGCTTCTTAATACATGAGATGGGGAGGCAATAATAAAAATCCTCACACCCTCTGAGGCTTCTTTCATAGATGTATAGGGTGATATATTTTCTGATAATTTTACTCCGGGGAGAAAGAAGGTATTTTCTCTATTTTCTTTTATAATCTTACAGAGGTCAGATTCATATACCCAGAGCCTTACCTTAACTCCCTTTTCCCCAAGCAGGTTTGCAAGAGCTGTTCCCCACGCCCCTCCGCCAATTACTGCTGCTATTGTGTTTTTCATAACTTTTGAAACTATAACAGAAATATAATTATGAGGCAAGGGCAAGAAGGAAATTTTTAGAGAGAATTGTATTGACTGATAAAGTGAAAAGTAATATATTACTATTAGACGAGAGAAAAAAGTTATTGCAGCGATAAGAAATTACTTTCCCCTAAAACTGCAGTTGTTCTTTCCTAAAAAAAGTTCTTGACAAGAAAGTTAGTTTGTTATAAATTGATTTTTTGTCGGTTCATTTGATCTTTGAAAACTAAATAGGATGCTTAATCGATTTTACGGGTCAACTCATTTAAGGATTACGATCCTTTAAAGAAGTAACAGGTTACCATTAAATGGTAAATTAGATTTACAAGTGGAGAGTTTGATCCTGGCTCAGAACGAACGCTGGCGGCGTGCCTAACACATGCAAGTCGAACGAGAAAGGGGAGCAATCTCCGAGTAAAGTGGCGCAAGGGTGAGTAACACGTGAGCAACCTGCCCTCAAATGTGGGATAACTTACCGAAAGGTGGGCTAATACCACATAAGACCACATTCCATAAGGAAAGGGGTTAAAAGTGGCCTCTATTTATAAGCTATTGTTTGAGGATGGGCTCGCGTACCATTAGCTAGTTGGTAGGGTAACGGCCTACCAAGGCGATGATGGTTAGCTGGTCTGAGAGGACGATCAGCCACACTGGCACTGAGATACGGGCCAGACTCCTACGGGAGGCAGCAGTGAGGAATATTGCGCAATGGGCGAAAGCCTGACGCAGCAACGCCGCGTGGAGGATGAAGGCCTTCGGGTTGTAAACTCCTTTCGACCGGGACGAAAATCTCTGCCATTAATAATTGCAGGGACTGACGGTACTGGTGGAAGAAGCCTCGGCTAACTACGTGCCAGCAGCCGCGGTAATACGTAGGAGGCAAGCGTTGTTCGGAATTATTGGGCGTAAAGGGCGTGTAGGTGGTCATATAAGTCGAAGGTGAAATCCCTCGGCTTAACTGAGGAAGTGCCTTTGATACTGTATGGCTTGAGTACGGGAGAGGAGAGCGGAATTCCCAGTGTAGCGGTGAAATGCGTAGATATTGGGAAGAACATCTGTGGCGTAGGCGGCTCTCTGGACCGTTACTGACACTGAAACGCGAAAGCTAGGGGAGCAAACGGGATTAGATACCCCGGTAGTCCTAGCTGTAAACGATGGGCACTAGGTGTGGGAGGTATCGACCCCTTCCGTGCCGCAGCTAACGCATTAAGTGCCCCGCCTGGGGAGTATGACCGCAAGGTTGAAACTCAAAGGAATTGACGGGGGCCCGCACAAGCGGTGGAGCATGTGGTTCAATTCGACGCAACGCGAAAAACCTTACCTGGACTTGACATGCACGGGGATCCAGCAGAAATGTTGGAGTCCGCAAGGACTCGTGCACAGGTGCTGCATGGCTGTCGTCAGCTCGTGTCGTGAGATGTTGGGTTAAGTCCCGCAACGAGCGCAACCCTTATCCTTAGTTGCCATCAGGTAATGCTGGGAACTCTAAGGAAACTGCCGGCGATAAGCCGGAGGAAGGTGGGGATGACGTCAAGTCCTCATGGCCTTTATGTCCAGGGCAACACACGTGCTACAATGGCCGTTACAAAGGGTTGCAAACCCGCGAGGGGGAGCTAATCCCAAAAAAGCGGCCTCAGTTCGGATTGGAGTCTGCAATTCGACTCCATGAAGCTGGAATCGCTAGTAATCGCGGATCAGAACGCCGCGGTGAATACGTTCCCGGGCCTTGTACACACCGCCCGTCACACCACGAAAGCCTGTTGTACCAGAAGTCGCTGAGCTAACCCGCAAGGGAGGCAGGTGCCTAAGGTATGGCCGGTGATTGGGGTGAAGTCGTAACAAGGTAGCCGTAGGGGAACCTGCGACTGGATCACCTCCTTTCTAAGGAGACCATGGTGATTTGAAATATGAATCACCGGAATCCAAGGTCGGTCCCGTAAAATCGAAGCACCTATTTAGCTCTGAGAGATCAAACGCAGTGACTAGTGGAAAAAAGTGACTGGTGACTGGAAAAGCCAGTGAGTTTATAGGCAATGATTATAGTGGTTAGCTTCAGAGACAGCCATGTAACTGACACTAATCTCTGTTTTTTTGGGGCCTGTAGCTCAGCTGGTTAGAGCACACGCTTGATAAGCGTGGGGTCGAAAGTTCAAATCTTTCCAGGCCCACCATTTTAAATCTCAAATTTGAAATTTGAAATTTCAGAATGGGGGGTGTAGCTCAGTTGGGAGAGCGCCTGGTTTGCAACCAGGAGGTCATCGGTTCGATCCCGTTCACCTCCACCAAGTCAAAAATCAAATTAATAATTATGAAGGTTAAAATTCGTAATTTTTAATTTGTTATTGTGTTTAGATTCGCTCTTTGACAAATGAATATAGTATCTGGGTAAAAAAAGATCATTTTTATGGTCAAGCTTTAAAGGGCTTACGGTGGATGCCTTGGCGCTAAGAGACGATGAAGGGCGTAGCAGGCTGCGAAAAGCCTCGGGGAGCCGCCAACAGGCGTTGATCCGTGGATACCCGAATCGGCAAACCGGTTACAAGTGAACTTGTAACATCTGTCACTGAATTCATAGGTGATGGAAGATAACCGGGGGAATTGAAACATCTCAGTACCCTGAGGAAAAGAAATCAAAAGAGATTCCCCAAGTAGTGGCGAGCGAAAAGGGAACAACCTAAACCGGATGTATGTCAAGCTTGCATGCGTTGTGCATTCGGTGTTGCAGGGCTTGGTCGGTTGAATATGCAAATTCAACGGAGAGTTACAAAGGTATGTCTTAGCCGAAGGGTATGGAAATACCCACCATAGACGGTGACAGTCCGGTAGGCAAAAAGATATACCCTCTCTGGATCAGGTTCCTAAGTACCACGGGACCCGTGAAATCCCGTGGGAATCCGGGAAGACCACTTTCCAAGGTTAAATACTACTTAGCGACCGATAGTGCACAAGTACCGTGAGGGAAAAGTGAAAAGAACCCCTGTGAGGGGAGTGAAATAGAACCTGAAACCGTAAGCCTACAGGCAGTGGGAGCGCAATGCCCCGGGTAACCGGGGAAAGCGTGACCGCGTACCTTTTGTATAATGAGCCGGCGAGTTACTATGCGCAGCAAGGTTAAGCTCCTTGAGGAGCGAAGCCGCAGCGAAAGCGAGTCTGAATAGGGCGATTAGTTGCGTAGAGTAGACCCGAAGCCAGTCGATCTACCCATGGTCAGGGTGAAATCCCGATAACACGGGATGGAGGCCCGAACGAGTTAACGTTGAAAAGTTATTCGATGAACTGTGGATAGGGGTGAAAGGCTAAACAAGGCTGGCGATAGCTGGTTCTCCCCGAAATATATTTAGGTATAGCCTTGCAAGGTAGTGAGCGGAGGTAAGGCACCGGATGGACTAGGGGGCTTACCAGCCTACCAAATCCAACCAATCTCTGAATGCCGCTCATGGTATTGCAGGAGTCAGACAGTGGGTGATAAGATCCATTGTCGAGAGGGAAAGAACCCAGACCACCAGATAAGGTCCCAAAATATAGGCTAAGTGGAGAAGGTTGTGAGATTACTTAGACAGCCAGGAGGTTGGCTTAGAAGCAGCCATCCTTTAAAGAAAGCGTAACAGCTCACTGGTCAAGTGATCTTGCGCCGAAAATCCAACGGGGCTCAAGCCTATTACCGAAGCTGTGGATTATGAGCAATCATAATGGTAGGGGAGCGTTCCATACAGGAGTGAAGGTAGACCGTTAGGACTACTGGACCGTATGGAAGTGAGTATGTCGGCATAAGTAACGATAAAACGGGTGAGAAACCCGTTCGCCGTAAACCTGAGGTTTCCCGAGGAAGGGTAATCCACTCAGGGTTAGTCGGTCCCTTAGCCGAGGCCGAGAGGCGTAGGTGATGGAAAACAGGCTAATATTCCTGTACCACCTTTGTATCGCTATCACGATGGGGTGACGCAGGAGGGTAAGTTATCCGGGTGATGGATGTCCCGGTTCAGAAGTGTAGGGGGGTATCACTGGCAAATCCGTGATACCGTTATCTCCGAGGCTGATGAGGCACCAATCCTACGGGGGAGGTGTAACTAACTGATCCCACACTGCCAAGAAATAACCTCTAAGGAGAGACAAGGGTGACCGTACTATAAACCGACACAGGTGGGTGAGGAGAAAATCCTAAGGCGCTTGAGAGAACCCTGGTTAAGGAACTCAGCAAACTAGCTCCGTAACTTCGGAATAAGGAGTGCCTTCTGTAGGTAGAGGGGTTCGCCCCCCGAGCCGAAGAAGGTTGCAGAGAAATGGCGGCTGCGACTGTTTATTAAAAACACAGGACTATGCTAAGTCGTAAGACGATGTATATGGTCTGACGCCTGCCCGGTGCCGGAAGGTTAAGGGGAGGGGTTAGCCGTAAGGCAAAGCTCTAAACCGAAGCCCCGGTAAACGGCGGCCGTAACTATAACGGTCCTAAGGTAGCGAAATTCCTTGTCGGGTAAGTTCCGACCTGCACGAATGGCGTAACGCTGGCCGCGCTGTCTCGACCAGGGACTCAGTGAAATTGATCTTCCGGTGAAAACGCCGGATACCCGCGACAGGACGGAAAGACCCCGTGCACCTTTACTATACCCTGGTATTGGATTTTGGGTCAATATGTGTAGCATAGGTGGGAGACTTTGAAACCTTGACGCTAGTCTCGGTGGAGTCACCAGTGAAATACCACCCTTATTGTTCTGGAATTCTAACCTCGCTCCGTAATCCGGAGCAGGGACAGTGCTAGGCGGGTAGTTTGACTGGGGCGGTCGCCTCCCAAAGAGTAACGGAGGCGCACGAAGGTTCCCTCAGGCTGATTGGAAACCAGCCATCGAGTGTAAAGGCATAAGGGAGCTTGACTGCGAGACATACAAGTCGAGCAGGTGCGAAAGCAGGTCTTAGTGATCCGGTGGTTCTGTGTGGAAGGGCCATCGCTCAACGGATAAAAGGTACGCCGGGGATAACAGGCTTATCTCCCCCAAGAGTCCATATCGACGGGGAGGTTTGGCACCTCGATGTCGGCTCATCGCATCCTGGGGCTGAAGCAGGTCCCAAGGGTTGGTCTGTTCGCCCATTAAAGCGGTACGTGAGCTGGGTTTAAAACGTCGTGAGACAGTTTGGTCCCTATCCGTCGTGGGCGCAGGATATTTGAGAGGATTCGTCCCTAGTACGAGAGGACCGGGATGAACGAACCTCTGGTGATCCAGTTGTTCTGCCAAGGGCATAGCTGGGTATCTATGTTCGGACCAGATAACCGCTGAAAGCATCTAAGTGGGAAACTGACCTCAAGATTAGATATCCTTCTCATATGGGTAACTATATGGGGTAAGACCCCTTGTAGACTACGAGGTTGATAGGCTGGGTGTGGAAGTGCGGTAACGCATGTAGCTAACCAGTACTAATCGGTCGATCGCTTGACCATATAAAATATCTTTTCCAGATACATATCATTTGTTGATATAGATTTTAAAGTATTCCGGTGGTAATAGCGGAGGGGAAACACCCGTTCCCATCCCGAACACGGAAGTTAAGCCCTCCAGCGCCGATGGTACTACACTGGCGACGGTGTGGGAGAGTAGGACACTGCCGGGAATAAAATAAAAACCCCATTCATGAAAGTGGATGGGGTTTTTATTTTCAAAGCATATCCTTTCTATAAATTATCTTATCATCCCCTTTGGAGTAAAAGTCCTTTATCCTTGCCTCTTCAGAAAAGCTGTTATTAATATAAAATTGCCTTGTCTTCTCATAGACCGCCCTTGAAGATGTCTCAGCGAAAAGTAATCTTCCTGATAGTTTTACTATTTCTTCTTCTATATGGTTAAGGAGTATCTTGCCTATGCCATGCCTCTGGTATTCAGGTTTTACAGCAATCCAGTAAAGGTCATAAGCCCCATTTGTAAGTGGTGCCTTTCCATAGCAGACATATCCTACTATTTCATTATCTTTGTTTATGGCGGTTGCAATAAGGTAATCTTTTTGAGAAGGGTTATTTAGATAAATATCTATGAGTTCTAAGGCACAGTCAATCTCTTCCTGATTAAATTTTTGTGTATCAATGAGTATGATTTTAATAGCCTCTCTGTCTTCACTTATTGTTTTTCTAATTTTTATTTCCATTAAATCTTTCTATCGCAATACTGACAATGCCTTTTATTAATTTGTTATATGACCAGCCGTCTGCCCCTGCAGATTTTGCCATCCCATCGCCTATTGATATGTCAGGGTTTGCATTCACCTCCAAAACAAAAGGTGTATTGTTATTATCCAGCCGTATGTCAATTCTTGCATAGCCTCTGCATCCTGTAATCTCAAATGCCTTTAATGCAACCTCTTTTATGTCATTTTCTATTTCAGTTGAAATATTTGCAGGGCACACAGATGGGGTGTGCCTATAGCTGTCACTATTTTTCATCCATTTTGATTTATAGCAGAGTATCTTTGGGGCATTGGGAGGTATATTAGAGTAATCTATCTCGGCAACAGGAAAAATATGGGGCGGGTTATTTCCAACGATTGATACGCTAAATTCTCTGCCGTCAATGTATTCCTCTACTATTACCGGCTGACTGTATCTATCGGATATATATTCAAATTTTTCTTTCAAGGCATCAAAATTAAAAACTACGGAATCGCTGTCAATCCCCACACTGCCATCCTCCGATTGAGGTTTTACCATAAGAGGAAATTGCAGATTCCAGATTCCAGATTCAAGATTCTGGACTGTATTGATTGATAATCCTGCCGGGACAGGGATGTTATTCTGGAGCAGAAGCTGTTTTGTTTTTTCCTTATCGGATGTTAACTCTATTACCGAGGGCGGTGAGCCTGTATAGGCAACATTAAGCAGCTCAAAGACGGCAGCAACATTTGACTCTAAAGAAGAATCTCCATTAAATGCCTCGCAGAGATTAAATATAAGGCACGGCTTTGATTCCTCTATCTTTTCAATTGTTCTTATTAGATTTCTTGAATTTAAACCGATTCTAAGGGTCTTAAAGTCAGATTCAATCAATGCCTTTTCAACATCTTCAGATGTTTTAATTACAGACCGCAATGAGATTATATCTTCCTCAAACCCTCTTTTTATTTCACGGTCATCATTATAGATAATAATAATAAAGTTTTTCACTAAAACAAAAAAACTACAGCAGAAACCACTGTGCAGTAGCCGTTTTTTACAACTGCTGTCTGGGTTATATTTGCAGTTCTAACTATTCTATCGCTGATTTTGAAAACCTCTTTTTTCTCGTCCCAGCTTTTGTTTTCATCAAACTCAACACCAAGGGTTGATGCAAGCATAGCTGCAGCAAGATCTTCTGCATAATCACCTGCAGATTTTTCAGTCTTGCCATAAGAGTGATGTTCACTTAGATAGCCATAAGCATTTTTGTCCGTCGGTATTGCACAGCCTACAGATGCAGCAACCAGCCTGTGAGGCTCATTACTTCCACATCTTGCAAGGACACAGTATGTTATCATGCCTGGTATCAACTGTTTCAACCCTTCTTTTCTACTGATTATCTTACAGCCAGGCGGCAATATGCTTGACACATAAACCAGATTGCACTTCTCAATACCTGCATCCCTTAAGGCAAGCTCAAAAGAGCGAAGCTCCTCCTTGTGAGTTCCAACACCTTTTGTAAAAAACATTTTTTTTGGTACAAGCACCATCTATTTTCCCTCCTTTAGGTAAGTTTGAATTTAATCTTGTTGATACCTGTTTGTTATTGGCAGCCTTCTATCTTTTCCAAATGCCTTTGGTGTTATTTTGACACCTGGCGAAGCCTGTCTTCTCTTATATTCATTCCTGTCAACCATGCCGATTACCCTTCTTACCATCTCCATTTTATATCCCATTCTTACAATCTCGTCTATTGACTTGTCCTCCTCTACATAAGCATGGAGGATTGGGTCTAAAACAGGATATGGAGGAAGCGTATCTGCATCCCTTTGGTTGGGTTTCAATTCGGCAGATGGCTCCTTCTCTAATATATCCCTCGTTATTATTTCCCTCCTTTCTATAGAATTTTTATGTTTTGCAAGTTCATACACAAGTGTCTTCGGTACATCTTTTAAAATTGCAAACCCACCCGCCATGTCACCATAAAGGGTGCAGTAGCCTGTGCTTATCTCGCTTTTATTCCCTGTGGTCAAAACCAACCAGCCAAATTTATTTGAGAGTGCCATAACAATATTTCCCCTAATGCGTGCCTGTATGTTTTCTTCCGTTGTATCTCTTTGTAGTCCTTCAAATGTCCCTTCTAATGCCTCATCATACGTATCCATCAAATTTGATATAGATATTTTTATTAGCCTTATACCGAGATTATTTGATAAATCCTCTGAGTCTTTAATACTTCCTACTGATGAAAATGGTGAGGGCATTGAAACGCCTATTACATTATCCTTTCCAAGTGCATCTACAGCAATAACAGCCGTAAGGGCTGAATCTATACCTCCGCTCAGCCCTATTACAATTTTTGAAAATCCATTTTTTCTAACATAGTCCCTTGTTCCAAGAACAAGGGCATTGTATATTTCGCCTAATTTATTAAGGGGTTTATATTTCGGCGTTTCAGGGAGAGGCGGTTTTTTATCATTGGTTATTTTTTCACTTATCTTTATAACTTTGAGGGAAGGAGTTTTGCCTGGTTGTTTTGAAATTTTTCTGTATCTTCCCTCAATCTTAATATCTGCAAATACAATATCTTCTTCAAATTGTTTCCCCTGTGTAATCAATTTTCCCTTTTTATCAAATATGAATCCATTTCCATCAAATACAAGCTCATCCTGTCCACCCACAAGATTGTTATAAACTATGTAGCAGTTGTTCTCCCTTGCCCTTTTTGACAGCATCCTTTTTCTTATTCCTCCCTTACCTGCATGGTATGGCGATGAAGAAATATTTATTATGAGCTCAGCTCCCCCTTTTTTTACCTGCCATCTCGGAGGGCCATCATAATACCATATGTCTTCACATATATTTATTCCTGTAACAACTCCATTTATCACAAATACCGGGCATTCATTTCCATGCTGAAAATATCTTTTCTCATCAAAGACGCCGTAATTCGGAAGATATATTTTATAATATACGCCTTTAATTTTTCCATTATTTAAAATGCCTGCTGCATTATAGACATCACTATCTCTTTTGTCAGCAAAACCCACAATGGCTGTTATGTTTTTAGTCTTCTTTGCGATTTTCTTTAAAGACTCTTTGTTGCCTCTGATAAAATCTGCCTTCAGCAAAAGGTCTTCGGGCGGATAGCCTGTCACAGATAGCTCTGGAAACACTACAATATCTGCCTTTAATCCCTCTGCCTTTTCTATGTATTCAATAATCTTTTTCGCATTGCCATCAATGTCACCGACAGTTGTATTTATCTGTGCCATTGCTATCCGTAAGTTTATCACATCCATAAATTAATTTTACAAAAATATATTAAAAAAAATAAAATAATCAAATTGCAATAGACCCTACTATCTCATTTATATTTCTAATACTATTTTGCTCACAATATAATTTCAGCCCATCTATAATTTTTTCTGTTACTGAGGGGTCAATAAAATTGGCAGTTCCAATCTGAACAGCAGAGGCGCCGGCAATCATAAATTCAATTGCATCTTCATGGGTCATAATACCGCCTATGCCGACTATTGGCAATTTGATAGTTTTTGCAACCTGCCAGACCATTTTTAAAGCAACCGGTTTGATTGCTGGTCCTGAGAGACCGCCTATTATATTTGCAAGCTTTGGTCTTCTTGTATTAATATCAATTGCCATCCCTGAAAGTGTATTGATAAGAGAAACTGCATCTGCCCCAGCATCAGAAACAGCCTTTGCAATAATAGTTATGTCAGTTACATTGGGTGATAGTTTTACTATCAAAGGGAGTTTTGTGTTTTTTCTTACAGCACTGACTACACGGAAAGCTAAGTCAGGATTTGTCCCGAATTCAAGCCACCCTTCCTTTTTATTAGGACATGATATAT
>Ga0209324_10003575_pt1 | contig 10700 bp, 8 predicted proteins | sample Rifsed19ft3_FD_184015 | JGI IMG/M metagenome (GOLD analysis project Ga0209324, IMG submission 184015) | Soil microbial communities from Rifle, Colorado, USA - sediment 19ft 3 (version 2) | ecosystem: Environmental > Terrestrial > Deep subsurface > Rock core/Sediment | place: Rifle, Colorado...
ATAAAGAGGTTCACGACCAGCTTCATGACTTCACTTTCTGGTATCCGGCACAAAAGAAAGGATACAGCGGTGTTGCTATCTTCTCCAAGAAAAAACCTGACCATGTTGAGTATGGTTGCGGAATAAAAAAATACGATGACGAAGGAAGAACCATCCGTGCGGATTTTGGCAATGTGTCTGTGATGAGCGTTTACTTCCCATCAGGAACTTCAGGCGATGAGCGTCAGGATTTCAAGTATGAATTCCTTGATGATTTTCAGAATTATATTGACAAACTGAAAAAGAAAAGACCTAATCTTATCATTTGTGGTGACTATAATATCTGCCATAAGCCGATTGATATTCATAATCCGGTTTCAAACGCTAACTCAACAGGATTTCTTCCTGAAGAAAGAGAATGGCTGGATAGATTTTTCAAAAGCGGATTCGTTGATACGTTCCGGTGTTTCAACCCCGAACCTCATAACTACACGTGGTGGACATTTCGCTTCAATGCCCGCGCCCGGAACCTTGGCTGGAGGATAGATTATCAGGCAGTAAGTTCCTCCCTAGAAAAGGCGCTTAAACGAGCTTTAATCCTACCAGAAGCAAAACACTCTGACCACTGTCCAACAGTGCTTGAAATTGACATATGAATTACGAAAAATGTCTTCTGTAAAAATCCATTAACAAACAAATTAAAGATTAAATTCGCGTCCTAAATCTCACACCTGAAAATGGGATGAGCATTAACACAATTTATTTTTACAAAATGAAAAAACTCATTCTGTTTTCTATTACAATCGCATTGATTTATTCCTGCGGACAAGAAGAAACATCCAAAGAAGGTCTCACCCTGCTTAAAGGCGGAAAATACAGTGGCGGTATCTTACGCGTCAATGAAGTAGAATTCTTTCGTAATTTATATCCCCTTAATGTTACCGATTTAATTTCTTACAATATTGCCAATCAGATTTATGAAGGACTTATAAAACCATCTCAAACCGATTTATCTATCTGTCCTGCTCTTGCCGAAAGCTGGAGCAAGAATGAAGACGCAACCATTTGGACTTTCAAAATCCGCGAAGGAGCAAAGTTTCATGATGATGAATGTTTTGATGGAGGAGAGGGCAGAGAAATTACTGCGAAGGATTTCAAATGGTGTTTCGATAATCTCTGCGCTGCCAGCCCGCAAAATCAAATGTATTCTCTCACATTTGAGAATCGGGTGAAAGGAGCTGTGGAATATTATCAATCTACAAAAGACAAAAAACCTCTTGCGGGAGGAGTGAGCGGAGTTAAGGTCTTAGATGATTATACATTGGAAATAACACTCAATTATTCTTTTGCAGGATTTCCAAACATACTTGCAATGATGCCCGGAACTTATCTTTTTCCAAAAGAAGCTCATGAGAAATATGGAGAAATTGGAATGCGCACAAAAGCAGTTGGCACAGGTCCCTTTATGCTCAAGACAGTAAAAGAAGGTGAAGCAGTTGTTTTAGAAAGAAATCCGAATTACTGGGGAGAAGATGCTGACGGAAATTCACTGCCCTACTTACACGGAATCCGCATCTCCTTTATCAAAGAAAAGAAACAGGAATTTCTAGAATTTAAGAAGGGCGACATAGATATGGTTTTTGGTATTCCTACCGAAAATATTAAAGACATACTTTCTGAATTGAGGAGTGCGAAAGAAAATAAACCTTTTCAGTTGCAGATTATTCCGGCTATGGGTTTGTTTTACTTTGGCTATCTCCATCCAGTTCCCCCTTTTAATGATACCCGCGTTTGTCTTGCGTTTAACTATGCCATTGACCGCGAAAAAATAATTAACTATGTTCTTCAGGGAGATGGACTCCCGGCTAACTATGGTGTGGTTCCTCCGTCTGCTGCTTTTATTAAGATGGGATATGATACATCCAACATTAAAGGATATAACTTTAATCCTACTCTTGCGAAAAAACTTCTTACTGAAGCAGGATATCCAAATGGGAAAAATTTTCCGCAGATTACTCTACAAATTTATAGCGGTGGAGGCGACCGCAATGCACTTATTGCACAGTCCGTTCAAAGTATGCTGAATGAGAATCTAAATTTAAATATAAATATTGAGACATTGCCGTTGGCACAGCATTACGATAAAATTGAAGCGGGAAATGCCCGTTTCTGGTTAGCCAGATGGATTGCCGATTATCCTGAGCCAGAAACATTCCTAACAATTTTTTACAGCGGTCATATCCCGCCTTTTTTGTCCGACCGTTCTTATGTTAACGCTACGAGATTCAAAAATGCAAAATATGATTCACTATTTACTCTCGCGATAAAAGAAGTAAACGATAAAAAACGTATGGAACTTTACCGCCAAGCCGACCAAATTGCTATTGACGAATCAGCCATTATGCCGCTTTATTACTTAGAACATTACCGTCTTTTACAAAATAATGTAAAGAACTTTGATGCAAATGGGATGGAACATCGTAATATGTCAGTGGTGTATTTAACGCCAGAAGAAAACACTGTTATTGCTCAGCCCCAGCCCTAAAGGGAGAAGTCGATTGTCGATTTTAGGTGTTGGAAAATCTCATTCCCATGCCCCCAAAAACCCTTTCTTTATCAAACAAATTAAAATATATATTTGCACCTTGACCGTTTATCGGGGCGGGTATCATTTAAAAGAATTTATATTTGCATCCATACTGTATGAAAAAACTCATCTTACCATTTATCGCTTTATCGCTTATTTATGCCTGCGGGCCTGAGGAAACAACGGAAGGCGGATTAAAAAAACTTAACGGAGAAAAATATGCTGGTGGAGTTCTCCGCATGAACGAAGTAGAGGATTTTCGTAATCTCTATCCTCTTGATATTACAGAAGTGACCTCTCACCGCATTGGCAATCAGGTATACGAAGGATTGGTAAAACTTTCACAAACAGATTTATCGGTTGTTCCCGCGCTTGCAGAAAGCTGGACCAAAAATGATGATGCGACTATTTGGACATTCAAAATCCGAAAGGGAGCAAAGTTTCATGATGATGAATGTTTTGGCGGTGGGGACGGAAGAGAAATTACCGCGAAAGATTTCAAATGGTGTTTTGATAATCTTTGTGCTGCCAGCCCGCACAATCAAATGTACGGACTCACTTTTAATAAAAGAGTGAAAGGTGCTGACGAATATTATCAATCCACAAAAGATAAAAAACCTCTTGAAGGAGGTGTGAGTGGTGTGAAAGTGCTGGATGATTATACGCTGGAAATTACTCTTTATAATTCCTTCGCGGGATTCCTGAACATACTCTCGATGCCCGGATGTTACCTGTTTCCCAAAGAAGCACTTGAAAAATACGGAGAAGATGGAATGCGCACAAAAGCAGTTGGCACCGGTGCATTTATGATGAAGACGGTAAAAGAAGGAGAAGCAGTTATTCTAGACAGAAACCCTGATTACTGGGCGAAAGATGCGGATGGAAATCAATTACCTTATTTAAATGCAGTGCGCTTTTCTTTCATCAAAGAAAAGAAGCAGGAACTTCTTGAATTCAAAAAGGGAAATCTGGATATGGTATATCGCATTCCCACAGAAAACCTGCAGGATATTTTAGGCGACCTTGACAAAGCGAAAGAGAATAAACCATTCGAGATGCAGATTTCTCCCGCCATGAGCACTTTCTATTATGGATTCCTTAATCCAGCAAAACCGTTTGATGATAAACGCGTTCGTCTTGCTTTCAATCATGCAATTGACAGGCAAAAAATTGTAGAATACACGTTGAAAGGAGAGGGCATTCCGGCTACTTATGGAATCGTTCCTCCCGCTCCTAACTTTGAAGCCAAAGGATATAATTTTAAAGGACTGAAGGGTTATAATTACGATCCTGACCTAGCGAAAAAGCTTTTGTCTGAAGCCGGGTTTCCTAACGGGAAAAATTTTCCTCACCTCACGCTACAGATAAACAGCGGTGGCGGTGACAGAAATGTGCTTACCGCGCAAGTGATTCAAGGCATGTTGAAAGAGAATCTCAACATTGACATCAACATTGAAACCCTTCCCTTCGCACAAAGTTTGGATAAGATTGAAAGCGGACAGGCACTTTTCTGGCGCACCGGATGGGTTGCCGATTATCCGGATCCTGAAACATTTTTGACATTATTATATAGTGCGCATATTCCCCCTAATCTGACTGACCGTTCTTATATTAACTCTGTCAGGTTTAAAAGCGCGAAGTATGATTCTTTGTTTACGCTTGCCATGAAGGAAGTGGATGATAAAAAACGTTTTGAACTTTACATGCAGGCAGATCAGGTGGGTATTGATGAAGGCGCCATTATGCCGATTTTTTATGATGAGATTTATCGCCTCATACAAACAAACGTAAAGGACTTTGATGTGAATGCGATGGAATACCGTGACGTATCGCGCGTTTATTTTGTTCCTGAAGAAGGGAAGGATAAAAAGCCAAAGGATTAAAAAGGTATAGGGTATATGGTATAGGTGGGTTACTTTATTTCCCTATACCTTATACCTTATATCTGAATACCTCAACTTTCCGTTTTACTTTCTGGCTGGGAGAGATGCCTCACCAGCATTCTTTTTGCGATAGGGAGAAAAGTTTCTTCCAGCGGTAATGTCATTTCAGTTTCAATGGAATATGCGGCTGGATTAGGCAGGTGTTTATTGTCGCGCAATAAATCATTTTTGATGGATTGAAATGTGGTGGAAAGGCTTTTTGCAAACGCTTTTACAAAATGCGTGTGTATCGCCTTAAATTTTTCTGTGGCATTTTCAAAAAAAGTTACCTGATATTCATACACATTAGTGGAAGCTGTTTTCCCGCCTTTCAGAAACATGTAACCGAATTCGGGATTCAGCGGAATTATTCCAACGGGCTGAAGGTATAGATGCTCTTCCACAATATCGTAAATACTTTTTCCTTCATCCATGTGGTGCTGAAACTGGGGAATGGCAAATTCAATTATGTTCTCAAGTTCCTGCATCAGTTCATCATCGCTAACCATGTTTTCGAAGGTTAATTGTCCTTTGTCATTTATTCCTGAGAACCTATGGGGGAAATGTTTTTTCAGATTCTGCTTATTTTTTTTCACCTCGATGGCGCTTTTGTAATGCCCGATAAGTTCTGCCAGCCAGGGGTAAAGTTTAGTGGCATTAAAATTTTTTCCAACATCCTGAAGATAAGCAAGCAGCAGGTATTTTTTGTATTCAAAATCAATGTGCTTTTCGGTAAGCCAGTTTTTGCTGAGTTCTCCCATAGATGTTAATATTGGTATTTACAATATTCAACGAAAAATTGTGCCAAATGTTGCAATAGATTTCGTAATTATTAGCAGAGAGCTGTTGATAATTGAGAATTTATAAAAAGACTTTCCCTCTAAAAATCTCTAATATTGCATAAAATCGTTTGGAATGTTGGAATAGCGGAATAATGGAATGATGGGATTTCTCATTCTTCCATCCTTCCAATCTTCCATTATTCCTTTAAAACTCTCATCATGAAAAAATACTCCATTCGGCTGTTATTGCCTGTTGCTTATTGCCTGTTGCTTACTGGTTTTTTTGCCTGCGTTCCTTCCAGTAAATTTGAAGCTGAAAAATCTAAACGTGAAAACTGCGAAAAAGAACTCGCCAATTATAAATCCTCTTCTCAGAGTTTGGAAACACAGCTTGCCGAATTAAAAAATAAAATGACCGATACAGAAAAGCAGATCATCGGTTTGCAGAAAGACACTTCCATCATCGGCACAAACTACAGGCATCTTACTTCTAAATATGACAAGTTGAATGAAGTAAACGAAAGTTTAATAGACAAGTACAATAAACTCCTTGCCGGAAGCAATTCTGAAAGTCAGAAACTCAGCGGACAGTTATCCATGACACAGGAGCAATTGCAGCGCAAAGAAGACGACCTCAAACAATTGCAAACACAACTTGACCAAAAGAAAAAAGATCTGGATGTTCTCACCGTAGAACTAAAAAAGCGGGAAGAACGAGTGAAAGAACTCGAAGATGTTCTCAAACAAAAAGATGAAGCAGTAACCGCACTCAAGAAAAAAGTTTCTGATGCGCTGATGGGATTTGAAGGAAAAGGATTAACGGTTACGATGAAGAACGGAAAAGTATATGTATCGCTCGAAGAAAGTTTGCTTTTTGCTACGGGCAAGTGGGCGGTGCAGCCAAAAGGAGTGGAGGTGCTGAAAAAACTTGCCAAGGTTTTAGAAACAAATACTGACATAAATGTGTTGGTGGAAGGTCATACGGATGATGTGCTCATGAAAGGGCTTGGTGATGTAAAAGACAACTGGGACCTCAGCGCGGTGCGCGCCACCTCCGTGGTAAAAATAATTACTCAGAACAGTTCCACCGACCCTAAACGCCTTACGGCTGCAGGAAGAGCAGAATATTTTCCGCTGGATGAAGCCAAAACAAAAGAAGCCCGCGCAAAAAACCGCAGAACAGAAATCATTCTTACTCCTAAACTGGATGAACTGCTGAAAGTGCTGGAGGCGAATTAAAATCTCCGCCACAGATTTCACAGAGTAGCACAGATAAATCTTTTAATTTAGCGGAAGATTTTTAAAAAAGAGAAATGTCTGGAATAAGCGAAGTAAAATTAACTAATAGTTCAGGTGATGAATATGATTTAATATTCAATGAATCTATGGTACTATTACCTTTGGTCGCAACCTTTTGGTTGTCTTCTGGAAATCCTACGGGGTTAATCATCATTTCTAAGCATTTATTACAAATAGAGTTCTTTTGATTAGGAAAAGAGTTCTGTCTGACAAGGAAAAGACAGTGTTTTATAAAGAAACTTAAGTAATCTTAACGAAAACTTAAGTAATTATCACGGAAACTTAAGTAATTGTCATAAAAACTTAAGTAATTATCACGGAAACTTAAGTAATTGTCATAAAAACTTAAGTAATCGTCTCAGAAACTTAAGTATTCGTCATAAAAACTTAAGTAATTGTTTCAGAAACTTAAGTATTCGTCATAAAAACTTAAGAAATCGTTATAGAAACTTAAGTATTCGTCACGAAAACTTAAGTAATCGAAATAAAAACATAAGTTTGCATTCAATCTGTAACCTTTAACCTTAAACTAAAAACATGGAAAAATCAAAAGTAAAACTGAATTTTATCAAACTTTCTATTCCAGTTAAAATATCATACGTGCGCGACAGGGTGGGGGACATGACGCCAGCGGCACTCGCTATTATGTAAAAAAGTATGCGTTTAACGCCCGCGGAAAAGGACCCGATTCGGATACGATGAATATTATGGCTCTGTAAAAATTATACCAAGGTCTTAGTATAAATTACTTCTTCTTCGCCTTGCCTTTTAATTTCCCGTTAAAAGTAAAAGAGTATTTTGTTTCTCCTTTTGCGTTTACCAGTTCAGAAGTGCCTTCTATGTCTTCCCCGGTGATGGTTCCTGACCACGTCATTTTTTCCTTTATATCATTGATGGTTTCCACTGTCCAGGAATAAATTTTAGTAGCCGAAGAGGTTGAATCAACTGTGATTTGATACTTGGTTGCTTTTGTAAATCCCCAATCTACAAAGAGCACGCTTTTGAATTTTCCCGCGTTAAACTTCAGATCATCATGGTCATAAAGTTTTGTCTTTCCTTCTTTATATAAATCCACAACAAAAGTTTTTCCGTCAATCGGACCTTTGACGGGGGGTTGTGAAAATACTATCAGTGGTACGGCAAGAAGAAAAATAGTAATAAAAATTTTGAACATAAATTTATTCGGCTTATATTCTGCCTACCGCAGGCAGATCGGTTAGTTTTTGATTTTAGTTTTTTTAACAGACAAATATATTCAGATACGAACTAAAACAAGTAACGAAAATAACTAAAACAATTAACCAAAAACTAACAACTAAATTTGTCTATTGTTTATTTTCCGCTGGTTGTTGAGGATTCATTCGCTGCATCAGCACTTCCATTCCCTTCTTTGCTTCACCATGATTTGGATTTAACTGCAGGCATTTGTTCCATCCGCGATATGCTTCGTTTATATTTCCCACAGAAAAATTTGCACCTCCATAATGATACCATACATCAGCATTCGTGCTGTCATATTTTACAGCGCGTGATAAATATTCAATGGCTTTGGGAACATTGCCATTCTTGCCTTCGTCTTTTGCCCGTTCCACCAGCGCGTTTGAAAGTGCGGGGTCATACGATTGCCTGAAAAAAGGATGAGAAGGGAAATATTTTCTCGCTATATTCCAGTAATATTCTGCCTTATCCAAATCTTTTTTCTGAAAATATGCCAACCCCAAATTTAAATATCCATTCACATATTTCGGATGAATCGTAACCGCTGTTACAAGATGATAAATAGCAGAATCAAGAAAAGCAGGACGGCTGGCTGTATCTCTTTGTGCCCACTCAATATATGCTTTGCCGGCATTCCCATTCGCAAGAACACTGTTTGTTACTACTTGTGCATCATGCACAAATAAAATATTATCTGTTTCCCAGTTTGGGTTGCGCGCAATGGTTGTGTATCCGAAAGGGAGAACAACCAGTATCAGTAAAAAAACAAACATCCGCTTTTTATTTTCAATTTCGGTCTTCATTTTTTGAAAAAGCCATAATAATAAAAACGCTTCGACCATTATAAACCCGAGGGAAGAATGATAGACCAGACGTTCACCCATGGTAGCGCCAATCGGCATGGCAAGATTGGAAACCAGAAAAAGATGTAAAAGATAAAATGCAATTGCAAAAGCAATCCAGCTTCTTTTTTTCAGAAGAGTAAAAAGATAATACACAATCACACAATGAACAAGAATGGAAATCCAGACCAGCGCGTCTCCGAAACTATTATAAGGGATTGTTTTCCATGAATAATCAGCAGAAAGAGGATGAGGGAAAATCAACAAGCCCAGATATTTCAGCAGGATAAAAATTTCTGTGGCAAGTTTTTGAATAGGAGTGGCAAATACATAAGGGTTATTCAGCACTTCAGTGATTTCACCCTGCTTGCCTGCCCCAACAAACCAGGAACGAAGAAGCAGGTAAAATACAGCAATAGCAAAATACGGAAGCGAGATTTTTAAACATTGTCCGAGAGAAAATTTTCGGAATATATAGAGTGACATAGGTATCAGCACTACAAGCGTAATAGCCCATTCTTTCGAAAGCAAAGCGAGAAAATAAAAAAACACTCCAAGCAAAAGCGTTTTAGAATTTTTGGTTGAGTCGTATTTGAAAACAAAGATGAACGTAAGCACAATAAAAAGAAAAGAAAGAATCTCATCGCGGCTTTTTACGTTTGCCACCACTTCCGTGTGAATGGGATGCACAAGAAAAAGAATAGAGGCGATGAAAGCAATATCATTAGAATGAATGAATTTCAGATTGGCATATTTGAAAATATAATTGCGCAGAAGTTTGAGAAGGATAACTGCGGAAAGAATGTACAGTATCACACTTACAATATGCCGTATCATCGCGAGAGCGTCATGCGCCTGTGAAATTTGTCCTTCTATCTGTGCTTTTTCCGCAATCAGTTTATTGGCGATAGCAGGGTTCATCTGAAGCAGTTGACTATTTGCCAGTGAATCGCGCACTTCAAGCATGCGGGTTCCATGACATTCCCCGAAAAGCTGCTGTTCAATCGCAAATGTTACTATGGAAAGCGGACGGTATCTTCCGCCTGAAAGTTCACCTGCTGACCCCATTGATTTGAAAAAACTGTCATACGAATCGGTTGACATAATTTTTCCAATGCCCGAAAATCCCTGTTGAACATAATCATTCAGGCGCATCACAATATCATCATCCAGCGCGTATTTGTTAAACCGGTGAGTAGATAGGTTGTAAACAGAATTGAAATAAATAATGCATCCAATCAGGATAATAAAAATGGATTGCTGTCGGAAGGATGAAAGAGGAGAGAGTGCAGGTACAGACGGAGCAATTGCAACAGCCGCTTGCTGTTTTTTCTGTGGCTGAATCTTTTTGGGATTTTGCTTTGCCATGGTTTTATGTGGTTCAGATAACAGATTTATTACAGATTTTCAGATAATGATTTTGTATCTGTCAATCTGGGTGTATCTGTTATTTGTGCCACTTCATTACAAAAATTTGTTCATCAGAGAAATGATACAATTTGCAAAAGTCAACTTTTTTTTGAAGTACGGATGGATATTGTTTCACCGTTTCGAATCCTAATCGGCTGAAGAAATGCGGAATCACGCAGGTTAAGAAAATTTCATTTGATCCGATGCGTATAAGTTCATTAACAATGGCAGTTCCTACGCCTTTGTTTCTTTCTTCCTCTATCACTCCAACAGTTGCTATTTCAGTGCAATCAGGACGATATCTTAATCTGCCGAAGCCGATGATAGTTTTATTGTTTTTCGCCACGACAAATTGCTTCCAGGAGAGCTCCTCGCAGTCAAGGTCAAAACTTTTTGCCAGACACTCAACCATAGGCATATCCCCTTCTTCTGCAGGAGATACTAAAACATCTATCGAATTCGAATAAAGCACAACGGTATAATTAATTTGTCCGATGAAATGCGCCTGTCTGCGGTAGGCAGGGCTTCTACTTTGTCGGAGCGAAGATAAAAAACATTACATCTTATCTGTGGCTTATTCGAGGAGATGGAATCTATGTTTAGGTTAATAATATTAAAACATTTTACTTTTTGGTCAAATCCTTTATCACAAAATAAATCG
>Ga0209324_10003580_pt1 | contig 10696 bp, 10 predicted proteins | sample Rifsed19ft3_FD_184015 | JGI IMG/M metagenome (GOLD analysis project Ga0209324, IMG submission 184015) | Soil microbial communities from Rifle, Colorado, USA - sediment 19ft 3 (version 2) | ecosystem: Environmental > Terrestrial > Deep subsurface > Rock core/Sediment | place: Rifle, Colorado...
AGGGCTGTAACCCGCCCTCACGAAGATGGATTCCGTAGTAATCGCGTGTCAACATCACGCGGTGAATATGCCCCTGCTCCTTGCACACACCGCCCGTCAAGCCACCCGAGTTGAGCCTGAGTGATGGCGCCGTTCTTGCGGCGCTAGAACTTAGGTTCAGCAAGGAGGGCTAAGTCGTAAGCACGTTGCGACTCCGGATCCGTAAGGAACCGGAACAAACCTGGCTATATGCGGGGAACTCCGTGGATCCCAGGGTACCGCAAACGCGGTAACAATCCCTGGGTGCGGACAATCCGCAGGGAAGGCCCGTCGCGAGACGGGAACCCTCAGAGACTGCACGCCGGGCTCCGGCGCAAGGCGCGCCGGATGGTGATACAGTCCACGCCTCATGGCGACATGGGGACCACGTGAACAAGGTATCTGTAGGGGAACCTGCAGATGGATCACCTCCTAAGCCATTCAAAGGAGGCCTTTGGCAAGGTAGAAAAGGGCCTCCCTGGGTCGTCGAGCGTCTAATCCACCCCCTTTTTGTTTTCCTCTCTGGGCGCGCAACCTCTTCCCTCACTTTCGCTCACCCCCTCGCCGCGCATTGATGCCCTGGTCGTCACAAGGGTCTCATGGGGGAAGGCATGAGTCGATCCTATCTCCCCGGAGCCATGCACGATGGAACATGCCGCCCCCGCACGCTCAGGATTTCCCAACGTGAAGAGGAGTACATCCTTCTCCTGCGAGACATGATACAGCGGCTCGGCGGCAAGGCTTGGACGTACCGTGAGGGGGCGTCGAGAAATCTCTACGTCGTGGAATTCTCGCGCTCGTTCCTCGAGGGTCACTCCATTCGGGGTCGGCAAGACCGAATTGACTACATTCGCGGCTACTTCGACGCAGATGGTAGCGTTGGTTACTTGAATGCACGAAGCGAGCCGTATGTCTACTTCTGTCAGAAGTCAAAGTGCGACTTGACGGAGGTTCGGCACTACCTGGCCGCCCTTGGGATTCAGAGTGGACGCATTCACAATCCGAGCTGGAAAGTTGATCCTGACCATTGGCGGTTCTACGTGCGTAGGAAGGCCATCCCGATGTTCGTCCACCTAATCGGATCGTGGCATCCTCGGAAGTCCGTCTTCATTCAGGCCCTCGCGGAAGGAAGTCGGTCGTCCCGAAGAGGGGAATGAACGAGTCCTCGTCGAGGGAGGAAAGTCCGTCGCTCAAGGATTGCCGCGTTCCCCACGGGTCGGTCTTGAGGCCGCATCAGCCGGAAAGCTTGTCCGCTCCCTGCCAAGGGGCCGACATTCCAGGTCGCGGGAGAACATTCCGGGTCGCTAGTTCGCCATGTCTCGCCTATCCGAATCAGAGAATCAGCCCACCACAAATACGCCTCCGTGCTCGACGCGTGCAACGGGGAGTGGCATGGCCGATTCTGCTCTGCTCAAGGACGTGATCGATTCGAACAAGTCGTACGCGGCGGTCTTCGACCGCTGCAAGCTCGCAATCCCGCCCGCGAAGAAGCTCGCGATCGTCGCGTGCATGGACGCGCGCCTCACGGTCGAGGATTTCCTTGGCCTCCGGACGGGCGACGCCCACATCATCCGCAACGCCGGCGGGATCGTCACGGAGGACGCTCTCCGTTCGCTCATGATCTCCCACGAACTCCTCGGGACGCGGGAGTTCCTCGTGATCAACCACACGGCCTGCGGCATGCTCACGTTCAAGGACCGAGAACTCCAGGAGAAGTTGACGAAGAGGACCGGGACGAACGCTGCGAAGATCAACTTCCATGCGTTCGGCGACCTCGAAGAGAACGTGCGGACGCAGGTCGAGCGGATCCGGACGAACCCGTTCCTCCCGAGGGACATCCCCGTGACGGGGTTCGTCTACGACGTGCGCAGCGGGAAGCTGAACCGGGTCACGTGAGACCGCCGCCGACGATGGGCACGAAGGCGACGCGGTCGCCGTCCTTCAGCGCCTGCGCCGTCGTGACCCCTTGCAGGACGACGTCGTTCACGATCACGCGGACCGCGGGCTCGACCTTCCCCGGGGAGGGCTGGAGCTTCCGGCCCGCCTCCGGATACCGCGCGGCGATCGCCGCAAGGAGGCCGCCGAGGGTCGCCTCGGCGACGTCGAGCGTCACGTCGTCCGCGACCCCAGCGGCGCGCTTGTACGGCCCCATGAGGCGCACGGTGACCCGCACGGTCGCGGCGAACCCCTCCGGACCATAAAAGGATGGCGGGGTCATTGGAGAACCGTTATCTAAGATGCCCGCCTTTTCCCCCGTCGGTCGAGGTGGCAATTTGGTCATCAACCTCCGCATGCTCCATGTGGACCTGGAGTCCCAAGAGACGGAAACGGAAGAGCGCGGCCCGGAGTACTGGGAGCGGTACATCGGCGGCCGGGGCGTCGGCGCGAAGCTCCTGAGCGAGGAGAAGTACAAGCTCGACCCGTACCATCCGCAGACCCCCGTGTTCCTCTCGACCTCGCCGTACGAGGGCACGATCGCCTCGTGCAACCGGACCTGGGTCACGAGCATCTCCCCCCTCACGGGGTACTACAGCTGCGCGGCCGCGGGCGGGTTCTGGGGGATCACCCTGCGCAAAGCGGGCTTCGACGTCGTCCACATCGTCGGCAAGTCCGACAACCCCGTGTGGATTGAGATCAACAACGGGAAGGCGAAGGTCCACGACGCGAAGACGCTCTGGGGCCTGAACACGGAGCAGACGCGGGACGCGCTCAAGGAGGCGGGTCGCGCTCTCTGCATCGGCCAGGCGGGGGAGAACCTCGTCCGGATCGCGGGCATCGCGCTCGAGGAGCGCTCCGCCGCGCGCGGCGGCCTCGGCGCGGTCCTCGGGGCGAAGAAGCTCAAGGCGATCACGGTCCAGGGATCGATGGACGTCCCCGGCCTGAAGTCCGAGCCCGCGAAGGTCTTCCACAAGAAGACGATCGTGAACAACAACGAGCGGAGCGGGTACTTCCACGAGATGGGGACGATGGAGATCCCGCCGAAAGTCAACGAGGGGAACCTCTGGCCGACCCACAACTGGCAGGACGTGAAGTGGGAGAAGGGCCCGAGCCTCTACTTCCCGCAGTGGAAGAACATCCTCACCGGCTACACGACCTGCTTCGACTGCACGATCCGCTGCACGCGGACGAACTCGTCGCGCTACGGCGACTCCGGCCGCGGACCCGAGTACGAGACGACCTGGGCGTTCGGGCCGCAGATTCTCAACGACGACCCCCACATCATCACGCACGCGAACAAGCTGTGCGACCAGTACGGGCTCGACACGATCTCCACGGGGAGCGTCCTCGGCTGGTACCGCGAGGTCGTCGAGCGCGGACTCGCGAAGGACACCTGGACCTCGAACGAGAAGGTCTTCGATCTCATCGACAAGATCGCGCACCGCAAGGGAGTCGGCGACATCCTCGCGGAGGGGACGCTCCGCGCCTCGCAGAAGTTCGACGGGAAGTCGTCGGACTACGCGATCCAGCAGTGCGGCATGGAGCTCCCGGCGTACGACCCGCGCGGCTCCTGGGGGATGTTCCTCTGCTACGTCTTCGGCCCGCGCCACGGCTGCCACAACAAGGCGTGGACCGTCTACGTCGAGCTCGGGATGAGCGTGGACGCCCGCGTCGGGCCCGAGGGCAAGGCGAAGATGGTGTCCGACCTCATGGACGAGACCGCGGTGATCGACTCGATCGGGATCTGCACCCTCGTCACCCCCGTGACGTTCACGGAGACCCCGGAGGCGTACCAGTCCGTCCTCGGGAAGGACGTCACGGAGGAGGAGATGCGGCGCATCGGCCGCGGGATCACGGACCTCGAGCGCTGGCTCGACATCGAGCGCGGGCACACAAAGGCGAAGGACACCCTACCCGTCCGGCTGATGCAAGATGGCGTGGACGTGAGCGGCAAGAAGGTCCACCTCGGGGAAACGACCTGGGATACGCTGCGGGACGAGTACTACGCTTACCGTGGGTGGTCGAGGCAGGGCATCCCGAACCTCGTCGTCGCGCAGTGACGCCGCGACGCGGAGGTCACAGCCACTTCCGCCGCCGGAAGAAGTACAGGAGCGCGGCCGCGGTGCCGCCCATGAGCGCGAGGGCCCCGAGGAACCCGGAGGCGTCCCCGAACCCCGGGAACGCGACGTTCATCCCGTACGCGCTGGCGATGAGGCTGAGGGGCAGCATCACGGTCGAGATGATCGTGAGGGTCTTCATGATCTCGTTCATGTTGTTGCTCACGACGGTCAGGTAGACTTCCATGAGACCGCTGCTCACCTCGCGCAGGGTGTCGAGGGTGTCGAGGGTGAGGATCATGTGGTCGTACACGTCGCGGAGGTAGCTCCGCGTCTCCCGTCGGAACATCGGCAGGTCCGCGCGGGAGAGCTGCGCGAACGCCTCCCGTTGCGGGCGGAGCGCGTTCCGCAGGAGGAGGAGGTCGCGGCGGAACTGGTGGATTGTGTTCGCAGTCCGCCGCCCGGGGTCCGAGAGCGCCCGGTCCTCGAGCTCGTCGAGGATCCCCTCGAGCCGGTCGAGGTGGGGGAAGTAGGAGTCGACGATCGCGTCGAGGATCGTGTAGGCGAGGAAGTCCGCGCCCATCTTCATGAGCCGCGGGTTCCGCTTCCGGAGCCGGATGCGGATGTCCTCGAGCTGGGGGAACACCTTGTCGTGGAGCGTGACGACGAACCGCCGGGACACGAACATCGACAGCTGGTCCGTCTCGATCTCTTCGGCCCACACGATCGTCCGCGTGACGATGAACGCGACATCCTCGTACATCTCGATCTTCGGCGAGAGGTCCTGGTTCAACGAATCCTCGAGAGCGAGCGGGTGGAAGCCGAAGAGGGTCTCGAGCTCCTCGAGGGTCCGGCCGTCCGGGTCGACGATGTTCACCCACGTGACCGCGTACCGCTCGACGAGCTCCCGGCACCGGCCGGTCGTCACGTCGCGCTCCTCGATGAGGTCCGTCGGCGAGTAGGCGAGGACCTCGATCCGGACCATCGCGCCGCACCCGACCAGGGCCGATATAAGGGTTGTGAACCCATTGCCCGTCCCGCGAATCTCCGGGACGTCGCGCGGGTATCGACTCGAAGGCCGGAAAATCCAAATGGGGGCGACGACTTGCCCCGCCCCGGTGGACGCATGAAAGTTGTGCCGCGCAGGAAAGCGAAGGCGTTCAAGGGCGACCGGAGCCTCTCGTACCAGCTCGTCGGACCCGACAGCACGGGGGCCCGGAGATTCATGATCACCGTGGTCGACGTGCGGCCCGGCGGGTCCACGCCCGTCCACGAGCACCGGATCGTCGAATCGATGTACTTCATCATCGAGGGGCGCGCGGAGGTCACGGATGGCAAGGCGAAGAAGGTCCTCGGCGCGGACACGGCGATCTACTTCCCCGCGGGCGGTTCCCACGGGATCCGGAACGCCGGGCGGGCGCGGCTCCGGTACATCTCGTGCCATGCGCCGCCGTACGAGATCGAGGAACTGTACAAGACCTGGAAACGCGAGCACAAGCTCCTGACGACGGGCGGCTGATGAGGCCGCACATCGCGCAGGGTGCTCGCGAACCGATGCGACGTCCGCTCGGGTCGCGTTGGGCGAAGTCTGTGGTCCTCGTCCTCGTGGTCGTCGCTTCCACAGCGTCCTTCGCCTCCGGATCCGCGCACGGCCAGGCCCAGGTCGTCACGGAGGTCGTCGCGTCGGGCCTCGACTGGCCCGTGAGCTTCGCGTTCGCTCCGGACGGACGGATCCTCTTCAACGAGCGGTACACGGGACGGGTCCGGAGCCTCGTCGACGGCCAGGTCGAGCCGGGAGAGATTGGCCGGGTCCCCGTGCTCACGCAGGGGGAGCAGGGCCTCCTCGGCCTCGCACTCGATCCTGCCTTCGCCTCATCGCCTTGGGTCTACGTCTACCACACGTACCTGAACGCGACCCTTTTGGTCGCACGGAACCGCGTCGTGCGGCTCCTTGCGGCGCCGTCGGCCCCGCCGCCGGACGTGATCCTCGACGGCATCCCCGCGGGCGCGTTCCACAACGGGGGGATCATCGGGTTCTCCCCGGATGGCACGCTCTTCGTCACGACGGGGGATGCGACGCTCTCGAACCTCGCGCAGGACAACGCGAGCCTCGCGGGCAAGATCCTCCGCGTGAACCGCGATGGAACGATCCCGGCGGACAATCCGATCCCCGGATCGCCCGTCTTCACACTCGGCCACCGGAACGTGTTCGGCCTCGCGTTCCATCCCGTGACGGGTCGGCCGTACGTGAGCGAGAACGGTCCCGATCGCGACGACGAGGTGAACCTCCTCGTCCCGGGTGGGAACTACGGTTGGCCGTCGATCACGGGCGACGGGAACCTCCCCGGCTTCATCGACCCGATCGTCACGTACTCGGGCGTGATCGCACCGACGGGCGTGGGATTCTACACCGGATCCGCGGATCCGACCCGGAGGGACAGCCTCCTCCTCGGCGACTGGAACCGGGGCGTCCTCCAGCGGATCGAACTCGCGCCGCCCGCGTACGACGCCGCCGTCCGGGCGGAGGGCCTCGCGGGGTTCGGCGCGGGCGGGATCCTCGATCTCGAGATGGGGCCCGACGGGCACGTGTACGTCTCAACGCCGTCGGCGATTCACCGCGTCCGGCTGACCGCCGCGGGACCTGCGGGCGCGGGTCTCGAACCCGGGCTCCTCGTTGCCCTCGTCACGATCGCGGGCGTCGGCGGGGCGTTCCTCGCGGCCATCCTGTTGCGGTTTCGGCGGACTCGTCCGTGACCCCTTCCCGGGCGACCTCGTCCTATGGTTTTAAAACCCCCGCGCGGATATAACGTGCTTAAGTGTCGCACGGGGACGAGGTCCCAGGGGAAGCGAGCGACGCGCCTGAAGGCGCATCGCGGCCCGCGAAGGCAATCGTGCATGTCCGGGCAGGACCACGCTCTCGGAGGGGAAGGCGGTGAGCGGGAAACTCGCGGAGCAGCTCTACGACGAAGCTGCGCGAACGTCGGTGTCCGAGGAAGTTGAGAGCGACGACAACCTCGTCCGGCATTGGCAGGACGAGCTGCGAGAGGCCCAGGAGAAGGCGGAGCTGTATCGCGAGGACGTCGGGATCGCGCGCGCGTTCCGAGCGGACGCAAAGCACACCGCGTCCGCGATCGTCGAGCTCCCGTCCCGGATCGTCTCGCGGCGGTCGGAGATCGGGTACGACCTCTGGGCGAAGAGCCACCTGTCCACGTTCCGCGAGATCCCCGTCGTGTCGAAGGACAAGGCGTTCGCGTCCGTGACGAAGGCGGACCTCGAGAGCCTCGCGCCCGAACTCTTCCGAGCGATCCCTCTCAAGTCGGCCCTCTGGGCCGACTGGACCGTCTGGAACTTCCGGAGGAACCGGCTCCACCGCGCGAGGGCCCTCCCGGCGGAGGCCGTGCAGCGCGCCCGTGGTTCCCTGGAGCACTTCGAGCGCCTCGAGGTGTGGCAGGCCGTCGGGATGGCGGACCCCTGGCTCGTCGGCGCGATGACGACCCCGACGGGGAGGGAGCGGTTCTACATGCTGTACGACTGGGGCCTCGAGGGTACAGCCGATCGCGACCTTCTCCGGTAGCGCGAATCCCGCGACCGCGCGCCGCGAGCGGAAACGGCAAAGGCTGATGACGCCGGGCGGCTAGCGCTGCGTGTGCGACCGCTGCTCGTCGTCGTGGGCGTCGTCGTGGGTCTCCTCGGCGCGGCGTGGGCGCTCCAAGGCGCGTACCTCCTGCCCGCGACGTTCATGCGGGGCCCCGAATGGGTCGGCATCGGGGCGGTGACCGCCGGAGTCGGGGTCCTCCTCGCCGTCCTTGGGATCCGGGCGGGGCGTGGCACGACGTCTCGTTGACGATCGGCGGTCCGAGGAGGCTCAGGCCCCTGGCTTCCGGTGGTCGAACGTTCCGGTACCGTCGGCCGCCGCTCCTGCGGGCGACCTGGGGATCGGTGACGGCTTCCCGGGCCAACCCCAGGTCGCCACCCAGCCGACAAGCAAGGCCACCGCGGTGAGTCCCGCGATGACGACGACCGCCGCGTCGATCCGAGGCGTGATGATCTTCTTCCCCACGAGCCCGGCGATATACGTCGCCTGCGTGATCGTCGTGCCAACGAACACGAAGGCGTTCAGCGAGAATGCGAAGACGACGCAACCGGACACCGCCGCCGCCCGGAGCCAGTCCGTTTCCCTCGGTGTGGCGCCTGCGCGCCGGATCGCCCACTCGATCGTGAGGAACGCGAGCCCCGTCGCGAACAGGAGCCCGCCGAGCCATCCGAACGCGTCGGCGGCGGATCCCCCGGCCGCGCCCGCGAGGAGGATCCACTGGACCGTGGCAATCCCGACGAGGCTCGCAGGCAGGACGAGGGCGAACGCGAACCCGGACCGAAGGAGCGCCTGCGTCCGGGGGCGAAACGAGCGGATCGAGACCGCCGCGAGGAGGGCGAGGATCGTCGCGTTGATCGCCGTCGCGAAGGGTCCGCCGAACGAGTCCCAGAACGCGGCGAGATACGTCTCGTCCTCGAACAGCCCGTCCCGGTCCGGTCGGCCGAGCCACCAGTCCCCGGAGAATCCGCGGAACTCCCAGATGGAGTCGGCGCTGTTCAGCGAGAACACGACCGCCGTGGCGAGCGGGAGGAAGAGGGTGTACAGCGTGATCGCGGCGAGGGCCGCCGTCACGACGAGGGAGGTCAGGGAGAGCGCTCGGTCCGGGGCGCCGGGCGCGAGGCGTCGCATCTTCGGAAGCCAGCGACGGCTCGCCCGATGCATGAGCCAGACGATCGCGAGGGCACCCGCGAACGCGGCGAACACGAGGAGGAAGAGGACGACCGCAGCGACTCCGGACTGCGGGAAACCCCCAGTGAGGGCGAGCTGGGTCCACGCGTACTCGCCCACACCCAGCCCCGGTCCACCGACGAACAGGCCCCGGAGGATCGGATCCGATGCGAGTGTCGCTCCCGCGAGGACGAAGCCGAACGCGAGGCCCGCGACCGTGCGCGGGACCGCCTCCCGGACGAAACGGTCAACCCGGGACGTGGGGGAGGAGGGCCATCGAATCCCGAGGAGGCTCCCTCGGAGGATTGCGTACACGGCGAGGGCGAGGGGAGGCACCGCGCTCCACGAGAGGGCGATCGCCGCGCCGGGCCCTGGCTCAATCGGCGCCCAGGGCATCAGGATCGCGAGGGGGGAGTCGCCCACGAAGTGCATGAGGCTCGCCGCCCGGCCGAGGGTGAGCGCCCACGCGGCGACGAGGAGGACCACGCCCGCCCTCCGGATCCTTGTCGGCGCCTTCAGGGCGAGGAAGTACGCGGTGGCGACCGCGAAGGGAGTGGCGAGGAGGAGCGCGATAAGCGCGACGCCGAGCGTGTTCCCGATGAGCGACCAGCCGAGCGATCCCGTGAAGAAGTCGTTCCAGTTCTGCCCGCTTGGCGGCGCCGTCCGGGGCGGGTCCGAATCGTCGTACCAGGACAGGCTCGCGGATACCGCGGACCAGACGAGGACCCCTCCGATTCCCACAAGCAGAGCAAACGCAGGAAGCCAGCCGAGCCACCGGAACGGCTCGTCCGTCGGCCGCAGTGGCGCATATCCCTCCATGCCACGCCCCGTTCCGTCCTTATGGCGGTTCCGCGCCTTAAAGGAATCGTGGGCTATCGCGAGACGAGGATCGTGATCGAGTCGTACCCTGCGGACCCGTCCGGGAACGGTGGCGCGGCGGACGCCTCCTGAGGCACACTTGCGCGGTCGTACGCGCGGACGAGGACCCGGTACGCGCCGCCCTCGGACGGATCGAACGGGAACGTCCACAGGACCCACGCGGTCTCGGAGAGCGCGGGCGCTTTCAGCGTTGCAGGTGCCCACGTCGCGCCTCCGTCCGTCGACACCTCCACGCGGGAGACTCCGCGGTCCCCGGCGAACGCAACACCGCCGATCGTCGTCGGACCCGTCACGACGGTGTCGGGGCGCGGGGTCGCTATGATCGCCGTTGTACGGATCGCGCCGCGGTTCGTCCAGCCCTTCCGCTGCCAGAATCCGAGGAACTCCCCCTGGACCAGCGAGATCCGGGTGAGCCATTTCGCATGGAACATCCCGTAGAGCCCGGGAACGATGATCCGCGCGGGCGCCCCGTGCGCGCGGGTGAGGGGGAACCCGTTCATCCGGAGCGCGACGATCGTCCGCCGGTCAAGGGCCTTGGCGAGGGGGATCCCCGCGGTGTATCCGTCCGCGCAGGTGAGCGCGACCCAATCCGCGGCCGGGTCCGCGCCGACGTCGGCGAGGAGGTCTGCGAGCGCGATGCCCGACCACGTCGCGTTTCCGATGAGGTCCCCGCCGACTTCGTTGCTCACGCACTCCAGGGTCACGAACTCCTCCTCAGCACTGCGTGCCTCGAGGTCCGCGTACCCATACGTCCGCGGGACGGCGACGAGCCCGTCGACCTCGAGGCGCCACGATCCCGCGTCCACTTCCGGATCGATCACGTTCTTCGTGACCGTGTAGAACTCCGCGGTCGGCGTGCGCTCCTTCGCGAACATCTCTTCGACGGATGCGAACGCGAGGCGTGCGCGAGCGACGACGCCGGCGCTCAATCCGTAGAATGCGACCCCGGCCGCCGCGATCGCTCCGAGACCCGCCGCGATGAACTGCCTCCGAGAGAGATGGAATCCCTCCGGGTAGTGAGCGGCGACATCGACGAGCCAGT
>Ga0209324_10003587_pt1 | contig 10681 bp, 16 predicted proteins | sample Rifsed19ft3_FD_184015 | JGI IMG/M metagenome (GOLD analysis project Ga0209324, IMG submission 184015) | Soil microbial communities from Rifle, Colorado, USA - sediment 19ft 3 (version 2) | ecosystem: Environmental > Terrestrial > Deep subsurface > Rock core/Sediment | place: Rifle, Colorado...
GGAGGATGTTGCGGTCGCGCATACGCTTGAAAATCAAAGCCTGCAAAATCTCGCCTTTTTCGCTGGTCAAGATGATGTTGCCTTCGCCGAAAAGCTCCAAAATAAGCCGCAGCAATCCCGTTTTGGTCTTGAAATAGAAGGTGATGATTCTTTCAAACTCGTATTGCTCCACGCCTGATAGCCACGCGCTTCGCAGGTGTTTCCTCAGCGCCATGCAAAACGCAGGCGGCGCAAGAGGTGTTTCCAAGGCATAAGCGGTTAAGTGTAATCGTCTGCTCGCTTCCATCACAAGTCGTAGCGGAGGCTTGTCCGTCTTGTGCAACTTCAAAAGCAAAGTCTTAGCGTCCAGCTGGTAAACGTTGTTGACCCGAGAATTTACGAGTGCGTCTTTCAGTTCATGGACTACAGCGGACGCGTCAAAGCTTGTAAACTCTTTCTTGGACAAAGGGCCTCACATCACGCTCTGGAATCTAATAAACTTAGGCGGCTATAAATAATCATTCTCACAGTCAGCGTGCACTGCGTCTGCGAAAGCTTTTAACATGTGATTCTGCCTAATCGCTAGCAACAGCCTCTGAGGCATTATAGAATGAAACAGGACGAAGTTGTAATTCAACTTCATAAACCAGGCGCGAGGGAGATGGTGTTCTTTTTCCTCTGTGGAGTAATCACGAGCGTTCCCCTCACCCTCTTCGTCGCTCAATATGCAGACGTTTTGCTATTCGGCTTTGATGCGTTCTCTGCCACTTTGGTCTCAACGGCAGTTTTCGCACCCTTCATCGAAGAATTTTCAAAGGCTTTCCCTCTTTTCTATCGCCATGGCGAAACCGAAAGATCCATCGTCAACCTCGCATTGTGTGTGGGCTTGGGATTCGGAATCGTAGAATTACTGGCATACGTGTTTGCGTTAGGAACACCGATAGTCAACAGGTTACCCGGACTTTTTTTCCATCCAGCAAGCGCATCAATAACCGCTTATGGCATCGCCACAAAGAGACCGTTGCCTTTCTATTTGGTGGCAGTTGCTCTTCATTTCTCCAACAACTTTTTAGCACTGACAAACCTCTTCTCCGTATACGGCTCAATCGCTGTGGTGGCAATAACCGTTTTTGCGTCTTGGCAGCTGCATAACAGGACAAAAGAAAAAATCGTAGTCTAAAGTTCCCAAAGCGCCGCCTACGATTCTCAGAATAGCTGAGTGCAAGCGTCAAGGCATGAGAACATCATCTTGGGGAAAGAAAATTGTGCATCAGCAATAGAAACAATTTTATAATTACGCGCTTCTTAATGTAGATTCAAAATATAATCTCATAGGACTGAAGCTCTGTGAAACCACTGATACTAATATACTGTGCAAGAGTGGCGTTAGGCGCAGTTGCCGGACTTTTAGGCGCAGTCTGGAATCAGGCGGCTGGCGCTTTGCAGAATCCAGTAGAAGAAACTAATTACGTCTTTTTCTTCAACAGCTTAACCGTAGCCCTGCTCATTTACCTAATATCCTACTACGTTTTCAAAGCCAAATTCAGGGCTAAGGTGGAGAAGCAGTCAAAAATCATGACGATGGGCATAGGCGTATACTTCTTCACATGGCTAGTCTTCTGGATACTGACATTCACTCTCTCTGAAGGAATAACGTAAGCAAGCATAGCCTGACGGTCTATTCCTCTTCTATGTCTTTCAGAAAATTGGCTATCGTAGCTTGGCTTTTGTCGCTTTTCAGCGTTTCCAACTTTTCCTTTTCATTATCCTTATTATTGCTGCTCTGAGGGTTCGGGATATCCATTCGGGCAAGGATGCGCATGCAGTCAGCCCAAGCTGAGAAGTAGCCGCGGTCAAAGTCTCCGTGAAGCCCATTTCTCGTGTGATCCAGAAACTCTCGCCTATACGTGTGCAGAGCCACTTTGTCGCTTAAGTCCAGCTTTGAAAAGAGCGAGTACTCGTCACCGTTAGTTTTCCGCGAAAGATACATGCCGTACAAGGCTCGAAAGTAGCCTCTGTTCCACTCCGTCTTCTGCATTTTCTGTTTAAGCCTTTCCAACTCCCGTTCCGCTTCCGTAAACTGCCTGTTAACGAGAAGCTGGAAGTACCGCGTGACTAAGGCTTGAGGTATAGGCATGGTTAGCGACCACGAGGCTTGTTTGCTTTCTCCTCTTCAGAGACATCTTCTATTCCGTTTTCGGTTACTTTAAGTATTTCCTCGCCTTCGGGCAAGTACGGGCTTGAAACTAGTCTGGCAATGCGCACAGGACCGTGGGACGCTTTCCGAAGGTAAATACGCGTGTGACTCGTGTGTCCCACAATGTGCCCACCGATGGGATAAACCGCATCGCCGAAGAACACGTCTGGCTTAGCCATGACCTGATTAGTGACAACAGCCACAGCGTTAAAAGCTCTGGCTAAACCAATTAGCTTGTGCATGTGCTTATTCAGCCGCTGTTGCCTAGGCGCCAACATTTCCCGTCCAATGTATTCGCTTCTGAAATGGGCAGTCAACGAATCTACGATAATCAACTTCACATTGTTTGTCTTGATCACTTCGTCAGCATTTTCCAAAAGAAACATCTGGTGATCCGAAGTGTACGCTTCAGCGTAAATAATGTTCTTAATCACGTGTTCAGGGTCAAGACCCAAATGCTTAGACATCTGCACAATCCGCTCAAGTCTAAAGGTGTTCTCAGTGTCCACGTACAATGCGGCGCCGTTAAGCCCTCCACGCTCTGGGGGTAACTGAACGTTCACGCACAGCTGGTGGCAGATCTGGCTCTTTCCGCTGCCATACTCACCGTAGAACTCGGTTATGGTCTGAGTTTCCAAACCGCCATCAACAATATTGTCCAAGGCCTTGCTGCCCGTGGTTAAACGCAAAACAGTCTGCCGCATCTTGAAAAGTTCATCAGCCCGCACAAAACTAATGCCGATAGAAGAGCGGGCTGCTTCGATGATTGTGAAAGCCTTTTTTTCGCTGACGCCAACTGGTTCCAGCTCGCGGGCAGTAGCCATAGCCAAAGATTCAACAGTGTGATAGCCGAGTTCGCGCAGTTTCTGGGCTGTGGCTGGACCGACTCCTGGAAGGTCCTCTATAAACTCGTACTTCTTTTTCGGTGATACGCTCTCTTGGCTTTCTGCGTCCGTGTCTTCTGACATCAATCTCACGCTCGTGAATTGTAACCAGAGAAAACAGTTGCGGAAAGCTATATTTAAAATACGCGAAACATAAGAGCGTTTAATCTACGGAGAGGTGAGTTAAAGTAAAAGTCGCCGTGTTTTCCAGTTTTAAGGGGATGTCAAGTTATAAGTGTGAACCATGTTTTATAGAAGAACGGCTGATGAATGAGTGGAATCAGCTTTGAAACAGCTAAGCATTGTGGAAAACGTAGCTTTTAACCTCATTAAACAGGCGGTTATCTACCTGCCTGAAGATGTTAAAGAGGCACTGCGAAAAGCTTATGCGGAAGAGACAAGCGAAACTGGAAAAACGCAGTTAAAAGCCATTTTAGAAAACATCGTATTAGCCGAGAAACACGAGGCGCCCGTGTGTCAAGACACTGGAACTGTAACATTCTATGTTAAGGCTGGCTCTCAAGTGAAAAATTTAGACGGCGTAGAGGCGGCTCTTGTGATGGCGACGCGAAAAGCCACGAGGGAGATTCCTCTTCGACCCAACGCTGTTGACCCGTTCACCCAGAAGAACAGCGGAGACAATACTGGACGTTTTGTGCCGTATCTGCACTGGGAAATCGTGCAGGGCGACAGCTTAGAGCTGATAGTCATGTTGAAGGGCGGAGGTTCAGAGAATGTTTCCGCCATTGGAATGCTAGTTCCAAGCGAGGGAGTAAAGGGACTTAAAAGGTTCGTTATTGACGCCGTGATTAAGGCGGGAGCTCAGCCCTGTCCGCCGACTATTCTGGGAGTTGCCGTCGGAGGCGGAGCAGACGTAGCGATGAAGCTGGCTAAAAAAGCATTGCTTAGACCTTTAGGCGAAGCTAACGCGGATCGTAGGCTTGCAGAGTTAGAGCGGGAAATCTTGGAGGCAGCAAACATGACTGGGATTGGTCCTATGGGGTTGGGCGGAAAAATCACGGTTTTACGCGTTCACGTTGATTATGCGCATAGGCATCCAGCGTCTTTTCCTGTGGCTGTTGCGTTCAACTGTTGGGCTGCTAGGCGGGCTTCTGCGCGCCTCAGTGCTGATGGTAAAGTTGAGTATTTAACGCATAAGATAGAATGGTGAGGAACCATTCGTTTTATGATTGTAAAGGAATAAAATATTTATTCCAATACCTCTTTCTGAAGCTGTAAGCCATTTAGCTGGAGACGGTAAAAATGCCAAGAACCAAGCGAAAAGCCATTCCGCGAAAAAATGTACGCATACCAGAACCGATCATGGACGAGGTAGACAGAATTGTACAAGAGAGTGGATTGTATATTAATCGTCAACAATTCATCGAGTCCGCGATAAGAGAAAGAATTGAGGAGAGCAAATTAGCGGAAAAAATAGGCGATGATTTCGCGGCTCGTATTAAGGACAAACTTCTCATGCACGCCATCGTAAATGCAGTTAAAGAAGAAACAGTGCCTTCTAATCATTTAGATTTGAAACAATTTGAACGAGACGTTAGGCGATATGTAAAGGAAAGGGCGGAGCGGGAGGGCAAGGGAATCACAAAGGAACGGTTGGACGAGTTAACTGAGTATCTATTAGAATATCACAAGGAGTTACTTGAAGTATTACGTGTTATGGCAAGCCGTAAGCGTGCGTGACGTGCTGATTTTTCGTGTGAATCGATGTTTTAGCCTGTGGCTAATGTTTTTTCTATAAACTCGTGTTGTCTGCTTATATCGACATTTTTAATAAATCTTATATTCTTAGAGGGAACATATGTGCAACACCTATGCTCTAGACCGCGTTGGTGTTTGGTTTGGGGAGTCATCGAAGGGGGGAAGTTGAGATTATGCGTGATGTTTTAGATGTGTGTTTAAGGGGTGCGAATAAGACGCGGGTTGTTTATTATGCTAATTTGAATTTTCCTCGTTTGAATCGTTATTTGCGTGTGCTTTTGGGTTTGGGTTTTTTGGTTAAGGAGAATCGGGCGGATGGCAGCGTTTTTTATAAAACTTCGCCTGCTGGTGTTTATTTTCTTGAGAGTTGTTCTAACATAGAGGGAATGGGTGAGAAGGGTGAGGATAAGCGTTGCAAGCGTGTGGTTAGGGCTAAGCTTGTGTGATTGCTATTTCTTTGAGTTTTTTGTCGAATTTTAGTTCGAATTGAAGGTCTTGTTTGGTCATGTTGTGGATGGTTACTTTTTGGATGTGGAAGCTTTTTTCGGGTGGGATGATGATTGTGGCGACGCCGGGTTTTTTCCAGTTGGGTTCTGCTTTTTCTTCTGCGTGTAGTTGGGTGATTAGGTTTTTGGGTTCTTGGCGGAGGCGGACGGTGTTGGTTGTTGGGTCGTATTGGATGATGCCGTGTTTGGTTAGTGTTTCGCAGTAGCGCACTAGTTCTTCTAGTGTGTGGCCTGTTTTTTGGGCGAGTTCGGGTAGCGTGTGCCAGGCGCCGTCTTCTAGGAATTTTAAGAGGTTTGTCATTGGGGATTTCTGAATGTTAGTTTTGGCGTGTTTGTGGATATAATGGTTGCAGAACCTTTAGGTTAGGACTTGGGGGTCTGGTAGTTCTGGTGGAGTTTTTCAGATTTGTTGGTTCTGACTGTGGGGTTCTTGGGGTCTTTTAAGGGGATTTTGTGGATAGTATTGGTTTTGGTTAGGTTATTCAATCGGTTAGGCATGCCTGACCTGTGCCTTTGCCTAGCAGGCGCGTTAAAAGGTTTGCTGGGCGAGAGCGCGACGACCGCGTGATGAGCCCCGTCGTTGGAAAAAGGGGAATGTAAAAGAGGAGAAAGGAGGAATGATGCAAAAATGTTAGGAAAGAAGAAGATTGCGGTGTTAGCGACTGTTTTGATGGCGACGCTTGTGGTCGGAGTGTACGCAGGGACGCTACTGAGTAATACGCTAACAGCAAACTGGGTTGTCAGAGAATCTGGAACAAGTCTTCAATTGTATTGGTACAGTGGAACGCCAAGTGGAGATCTCAACAAAGGAACGTGGTATGACACTTACCTTGGACTAAGGAATCTTGGGCAAGCAACATATAACAATGTTATCGTGAAATTTAAGATATATGCTGATGTATCTCTTTTGACGAACTGCATTACCTTGAAGGGATATACCAATACATGGATTGTCGTTTCATTAACGCTTGTAACCGAAGGTGGCAAAGACATTTTCACAGGCTCTTGGGGTCCTGCCGAAGGCTTTGCTGTCGGACCAGGATATGATGTAGTGACGCACTTCCAATACATGTTTGAAGGCAACGCCCCAGTAGACCAAAACTATTACTTCAGCGCTTGGGTTGAAACTGTCCCATAGACGACAAATTCCACATTCCTTCAGCTTCCCTTTTTTATTATTGTTCAATTCATAAATTTCATATACGATGAATAAATGAGATAAACTCTATGCAGAGACAAAAACTGGCTATCAGCCTAATACTGCTAAGCGTAGTTGCGCCTAGTGTTTTCGCTTATACTTTCGCCTCTGGAAACTACGGTTTTCTGGTTTATGAAACTCGCACCCAAGCTTGGCACATTGACCTAGGCAATATCGCAGTAGGCACTCCAAAATCTTTCAATGTAACAGTTGAATGCAAAGAAAAGACTGGCGAGTTTCTTGTTACCTACTATTTAGAGATAACTGGCCCTGCCAGCCTCTGCAATGACTATCTAAGACTACGGTGGTGGGACACTGACGGTGCCGACTTCATCATAGGCAAAGGCGGCGACCAAAGTTTTTCTGGCATCGGAACAATCACATGGAACTCCAACCCGCCTACGATCTTTGAGGCACAGCACAAGAACAAGATAACATTGACGTTGACTTTCCTAACGACAGCCGCAATAGGCAAATACAAAGCCAAAATGTGGGTAGCCTTCACCCAAAAATCCATCGGGGCAAAAGTGATAATCACGCCCAAAGTGTTGAACGTCAGAAGCAAAGGTCAATGGATCACGGCATTCATATTCCTGCCGGAACCATACAAAGAGACAGGCATTGATGTCAGGTCGGTGAAACTCTGGTACAAAGACAATTATGTTCAGGCTGCACGTGGAACTCCAGCAAAGGATTCCTTCTTAGCCATGTTTCCGATGGATGATGTCATAAAAATGCTCGGCAAAGACAGAGGAATCCTTAAACTCACTGTAAAAGGCCTTGTTAACGGCATTGAGTTCTCAGGAACAGACACCATCATAGTGATAGAACCGCGACGCTAACCCGAAGATTTGAAAAGATTTCACGAACAAGAGTCAAAGCTTAAACCGAAATGGCAAAAGGTGAAACAGCTTGAGTGGAGAGGTTGAGGGCAAGAAAGGCTTATGAATCAGAAATAGGTACCTTCGCTACAATTGTGCGCGCTTCCCTTTCTCTGTTCTCTCGTGTGCTGAACTCCAAAAAAGGTGTATTTTAGGCTGCATTAGAAAGCCGCAGATTTTTATCAAATGTACAAGGTTTTCCAGACTTGCTGCACTCACTTTCTTCGCGTACACTTTTTTGGAGCCAAACGGCAGACCTCCAGAGAAATACTTCATGAACCGAACATGACAATGTGTAATCAAAGCTTTTCTGATTTTTCTCATAAAAGAACTGAAAAACAAAAACAAGAACCAAAAAACCAGTAAAGAACCGAGGAAGAATGGCGATTAAATTCGGAACAACGCGACGAGAAGCGAAGAATCTTAATATTTAAGCAAGGCAATATAATTCGTGTGATGCCTTGCAAACCGAAGAGAAACTCCTAAACCGAATAGTCGTAAATCCCAAGGTTATGACCGGAAAACCAGTAATCAAAGGCACAAGAATCCCCGTAGAACAAATCCTAAAACTTCTTGCCCAAGGATTATCTTCTGATGATATTTTAAAAGACTATCCACACCTAAAAAAGAACGACATCACAGCGGCACTGCTTTACGCAGCCAAAATCATGGGCAGAGAAGAAGTCTACCCCCTAACAGCGGAATGAAACCGCCTTGCTAAAATTCTGAGTGGACGAAAGCACAGGCGCAGAAGTTTCTGAAAAATTGAAACATATGGGCTTCGACTCCCTATCAGTCATAGAAATCATGAAGGGAGCCGAAGACATCGACATCATAAAAAAAGCCAAAAAGGAAAACCGCATAATCGTAACCAACGACAAGGATTTCGGATGGCTAGCAACCATCTACAAACCACCAGGCCTAATACTCCTCAGACTAAGAAAAGAAGACACAGAAACAAAGAAGACAGCAATACATAACATCATAACCAAACATCAAAACTCCATTCACGGCAACATAATAATAGCTACAGAAAAGAAAATCAGAATCAGACCAATAGAAAGAACACCATGAACTACTACACGCACCAACTCCCAACACAGAAAACAAAAACAACAAAAAAACCTCCTCAGATAACGTACATGACGATACCCACAGTACTGAGAAACCTTGAGAAAACCTTAAGTTTAGAACCAGTCCCTAACATTCCAAAACAAAAAAGGAAATTGCGGGAAAAATCACGAGAAATGACCATTCACAGGCTTAGAACTCCGATTTCTGAGGAAGTAATTCGTAAGCTCAGAGTAAACGACCTACTCTACATATCTGGGACTGTGGTTACAGCGCGTGATCAGGCTCATAGGCGAGCGTTGGAGTACTTCAAGAAGGGCAAGCCTCTGCCCGTGAATCTTGAAGGTTTAGCCGTTTTTCACTGCGGTCCCGTGATGAGCAAGCAAGGCGATAGGTGGATTGCTGTTGCGGCTGGGCCTACCACGAGCGCGAGGATGGAGATTTTCGAGGACGAATTCATAAAAAACTTTAAGCTGCGCGTCATCATCGGCAAGGGCGGCATGGGTGAGAAAACCGCGGATGCCATGGCGAAGTACGGCGCGGTTTACGGTGCTTTCACGGGCGGCGCCGCGGTTCTTGCTGCAAAAGCCATAAAGAACGTCAAGGACGTTGTGTGGCTCGACTTAGGCATGCCTGAGGCCATGTGGATTCTTGAAGTGGACGAGTTTGGTCCCTTGCTGGTTGTTATCGACTCGTGTGGCAACAATCTTTTCAGGGATGTTGCCGAACAAGCGGAGAGGAATAGGCAGAAGATATATCGGAAGCTAGGCGTGTAGTTTTGTGTCTAATTTATGGTAGTTAGCTTGGATTTTGTTCAGTGTTTCGGAAGGTTAATATCAAATCGTAACATTCAATACAAACAGGTAGGTACCATCTGAACATATTCAAAAACTTAAAAGACAAAAACACCCGTTCAGGAACCACAGTATTAGGCATAGGCATAGCCCTGCTGATATTCACGTTCGTAAGCGCCTGCATATTCTTAACTGAAAGCTTACAAATAATCACAACCCAAGACCTCGTGCAGAACTTCGGAGAGGCTCTGGCGTGGCTGATTGCAACTTCAATACGTGTAATGTACCTTGGCGTCATGGGCTGGATAGGCTCGCTGATCACCATTCGAGGGGTGAGTTTAATTACTAACGCACCCAAAACTGAAATGTCAATCATGCAAAAGCCCCAAGAGCCTCAGCAAAAACTGCAGCCGCAACAGGTAAACGCCAAACCGAGAAAAGAAGCAAAACCAGAAGTGAAGCCCGTTGAACCAGAGTTAGTTGCTATTCCGCTGGAAGAAATGGAACAGCAGCAACAGAAACCACAGGATTCTCAAACGTCTTCGTGAAAAACCCTTTTTACCTCTTCAGAAAAGAAAAAAGAAGGAACTGCAATGAAAGTGCCGATTCGAATGCTAGGGATAGCTACTTTCATCTTTTGGGTAATTCTAGCAGCCTTCATTGCTTCGGCAGCGTACTCAATTAAAGATTTGAGCTTTGGCTTCGGCGCACCACAGTTCACAGCAGCCCCGAATCACGAGTTGCTCTTTTCTTTGCCGCTGCACATTGATAACAGAGGCTATTACAGCCTGAAGGCATTCAACATTACAACCGTATTCTCAGACGTGGAAGGCGCAGAAATCTCGAGAGCCTCCACTTTCGTGCCCGTTATACCGCATGGGGAAAACGTAACGATCTTCCACAATGTCACGCTGAGCATGGATAGCCTGCTTGAAAAAGTTGAGCAGTACCTGCTCAATGACAATAACCTTACGGTTTCTGTTACGGCTGGATTGAACTTCGCAGAGTTGATTCCAGTTCAGCTTTCGACAAATATTACTTATCCATGGGGTGCGCCGTTCTACAATTTCATGCTCGAGCAACCATTATACGACCTTTTCAACTCTACACACGGCAGAGCAACGGTTCCGTTGAGTTTTGAAAATCACGCGGCTTTTGACTTTGCTGGAAACATCAGAGTAGAACTTTACGACAGCGAGAACTCGCTTTTGGGGGAAAGTCACGCTGCCTTTAGTGTTTTGCGGTACTCACGTTACGCTGGCAACTTGGAATTTTACGTTCCGTTGAGCATCGCACCTTTCTTAACAGCTCGAAACGGGTATCTTAAGGTTTTCTTTTCCACTTCGCTTTTTGAGTATGGACCTTTGGTGATTCCGTATGGTTGAAGCGAAAAAGAATAGCCGAAGCAAAGTCAAAGGCGTGGCATTCAGGGTCGTGAAAGCCACGCCTTTG
>Ga0209324_10003588_pt1 | contig 10680 bp, 10 predicted proteins | sample Rifsed19ft3_FD_184015 | JGI IMG/M metagenome (GOLD analysis project Ga0209324, IMG submission 184015) | Soil microbial communities from Rifle, Colorado, USA - sediment 19ft 3 (version 2) | ecosystem: Environmental > Terrestrial > Deep subsurface > Rock core/Sediment | place: Rifle, Colorado...
AAAATAATATTCAAGGCGCCCAGTAGATCGAGTGCTTTCAAACCGGCAGATGATTTTGGTCCTTGCAGGATTCTGATGATCTCATCTCGTAGTCTTTCGGGTGAGACATTAGAAATATTAAGAACTGAAGCTTTTAACAGTTTTCGAGTTTCCGGGATTATATGCAAGTCTAATGTCAACGCCATCCTGACTGCCCTGATAACCCGCAAGGGATCGTCAAGGAAGGAGGAATTACTACATGACCGGAGAAGTTTGTTGCGCAGGTCAGCAACACCACCAAGCGGATCATATACAGACTGATCTTTAGGATTGATAGCCATGGCATTGATGGTGAAATCACGCCCCTTGAGATCTTCGTCCAAATTACTACCCCTGAAGGCTGCAAAATCAACAACTTGCTGCTTCTGACCAGGCCTATTCACCAGAATTCGCCCGGTGTCCCTTTCAGAATCCAATGGATAGAAAACTGCTCCAAGTGAATCAGCGACCTTCCTAGCGAGTTTGATGGCACTTCTCTTAACTACAAAATCCAAGTCTCGAATGGGTTTATCGGCAAAAATATCCCTGACTGCTCCTCCGACGAGATAAACATCCTCTTCACCTGCCAATAATGCACGAATTTCATAATAAAGAGGAGGAAGGTTAATATTGAGTGGACTGTGCATGAACCTGATTTCGGGTTTTTCCTTGTAGCGAGACTTTTGAGCAGCTTTTAATGCCTGCTCAGGAGTCCCTCCCTGGGCGATGATCTTCCCATGCATTTCTGCCACCCAACGACCCAAATAAAGATCAGTTTGTTCCTCTGGATTATCAGGAGGATTCATCCATTAGATCCTGGTTGTTTATACTTATCCAGGTCTACGACACCGATAAATGGCAGGTTGCGGAAGTATTCATCAATATCCAATCCGTATCCGAAGACAAATTTATCTGGGATTGTGAAGCCGCGATAATGTATGGGCACAACCACTTCCCTGCGTTCCTCCTTATCCAACAAGGAACACACCCGTAAGGACCTGGGCATACGGGTTGAAAGAAACTCAAGTACATATGCGATAGTGTTACCACTATCAATAATATCTTCCACCAGGAGAACATTACGGTCACGAATATCCAGCTGCAGATCCAATGTCAGGCGAACATTTCCATGAGATTCGCGTACATTCCTACCGTATGATGAGATGGCCATGATATCCACCTCATGGGGAACATCAAGCTGTCTCATCAGGTCCACCAGAAAAACCATCCCTCCCCTGAGAATGCAAAGCAGAATCAGATCCTGACCGGCATAATCTCGGTTGATCTCGGCTGCCAGTTCGGAGATCCTTTTTTGTAAGGTATCCTCATCAATTAATACTTCTGATAGGAATTCATGGTAATCCTGCATATGAAAACTCCTGCTCCTGCTATGATACCTTCTCATTCGGGTGATTTGGAACAACATGATGCTTCCTGCAGCGAGCTTCATATAATTCGGAGGCGCCAACTATCACGACTGGGTCATCGTAATTGGCTGGAACACCGTTTACCAGTCGCTGTGTCCGGCAAGCTTCTCCACCGCATTCCATACAAATAGCTCTGACTTTGTCCACTCTTTCAGCCTGTGCCATAAGAGCTGGCATTGATCCAAATGGTTCACCACGAAAATCTGTATCCAATCCGGCAACGATCACACGCAATCCTTTTCCTGCCAACAACCTCACATAGTCAATGATCTCATCATCAAGGAATTGGGCTTCATCTATGCCCACAACGGTTGTATCTTCATCAAGGAAATCCATGATCTCCCTGGCGAATTGGATTGGTTTGGCATCATAAAATGTTCCAGCATGTGAAGTGACTTTCTCTACTGAATAACGGACGTCAATTGCAGGTTTAAAAACTTGAACCTTTTGACGTGCAATGGTTGCCCGGCGTAATCTTCTAATCAATTCATCAGTTTTCCCGCTGAACATCGAGCCCGTGATTACTTCGACCGAACCATTCGAATGTTTCATGATCACCTCGCTGGAATAATGAATCAGGCAGATGCATAATGCATCTGCCTGATAAGTTTACCGTAAAATTATTGGCTGGCAAGTGCCTGGTGAATTATGCCACATCAGTCTCGGGGACCTGGTAATCCAGGCTGCGCAGTTTCTTTTTCAAGTCGATCAGCGATTTCCGCCCAAAACCTGAAATTTCCAGAACAGCATGTTCACCTTCTGCCAATTTATCAAGGAATTGGCCAACCAGGGTTATTCCTGCTTGAGCCAATGCGTCTGTAGGACGCTTCCCAATTTCCAATTCCGAAATCGGACGGGAGGGGGAAGTGCGTGCAGATTTCCTTGCCTTGCTTTCATCTACATATTCCTGACGAGCCTGCAGTTTCTTATAGAAGCGATCAACCTGCCCTTCAATGTCAACGATTCTCTGCAGTTCACCACTGAAGAACGGATGACAGTCTGAACAGATCTCAACTCGTAATTCCTCTTTGGTAGATCCTGTAGTCCAAGTATTACCACAAGCACAGACGACCCTGGCTTCAGGATAGTATTTAGGGTGAATTCCTTCTTTCATGTTCGATTCCTCTCTTAATTCTCGGTGCTCAACGGCACCACGTTGACACGCTTGCGACCATGAACGACATCGAACATGACAACACCTTCGGCAATGGCGAATATGGTGTCATCTTTTCCAATATCAACATTCAAACCAGGTTTGAAGTGTGTGCCTCGTTGTCGAATAATAATATTACCTGAAATAACACGTTCACCTGAAAATTTCTTTACTCCCAGGCGCTTGGCGTTACTATCTCTACCATTCTTGGCGGAACCGCCACCTTTTTTGTGTGCCATACCTACCTCACTTGTTTGTACAACTCAATTTCAGTCCAAGCTCTTATTTACTTAGCCGTCGATTTTTTTTCGGATTTTACTGGAGTTGAAGATTTTTTCGTTGATGTTGATGTTTTCTTCGTTGTAGATGTCTTCTTCTCCGGAGATGATGTCTTTTTTGATGTGGAAGTTTTCTTTGCTGGTGCAGCGGTTTTCTTTGCCGGTGTTGTTGTCTTTTTCGTTACTGAAGTCTTTTTCGTTGTTTCTGTTTTCTTCACCGGGGTTGAAGTTTTTTCTTTTTTCGCTGTTACCGGAGCAGCTTTCTCTCCAGATTTAACCTTCTTTTCAATTTTTTCAGTCTTAACTATCTTTTCAGGTGCAGAAGATTTGATAGATTTTTGATCGCCAACCTGATCAATAAGGAGGTGTGTGTATGTCTGGCGATGACCTGTTTTTACCCGGATGCGTTTTTTGGGACGATATTTAAAAACTGTTAATTTTGGTCCTTTAACATGCCCTTTCACGGTTGCCAGAACACTGGTCCCAGTAACTGTTGGAGTTCCTACAACAATCGTGTCACCATCAACAAGAAGAAGGATCTTATCCAGCTTGAGTTCTGAACCCGGTTCAACTGCCAGGCGATCAACAATAACAAAATCACCTTCGACGGCTTTATATTGTTTACCGCCACTTTCAAATATTGCGTATTTCATTATGTCTCCTGGTCTTCGCTTCACCGCACACCCTGCGGGTGACTTACAACCTGCGCAAGTTTACGGGGAAGCCGGGATTGTTTAGCTTTTCCTGTCATCATCAGACGGGGTTTAAGCGCACAGTATTATAGCTGATGGTTTCCGTACTGTCAATCAATATTCATATAGAAATCATGGCAACCAGATAACACTAATTGTCCGGTGCCCCCTCGGAAACCCAATCATTTAATATGGTTATCTGCTCCGCTGTCAATTTGGCACCATTCCTGGGCATTTTTCCTGACTTGACATTGGTTACCAACAAACTTTTCGATGGATTTCCTGGCACCACAACTTCCCGTCCCTTTGCTCCTGCCATTACCCCTTCATAAGTTGAAAGATCAAGACCAGCAGAAGGTTGACCATTTCCATGACAGCCTATGCAGCGCTGATTTAAAATAGGAGCCACATCGGACGAAAAACTGACCGTCGTTTCTGTATTATCCGACTGTGAACCGCATGAAGATAAAAGGATAATAATTAAGCCAGCCAGAAGGAATAATTTAATCCTTTGTTTGGATGCCGTTGACTGTTTCATAAGATCCTCTTTATACTCAGTAAGAACTCAAAAAATATATCTCATAGACCATCATGAATTATTTTATTCCCACTATCCTTATTAAGGAATGATTAATAGCTAATCTCTAACAAAAATATCATAAATGCCTCCTTAAATTAATGAAACTTGAGAATTGCTCCCTGCAATATTCAAAGAATACATTTCCACCCACCTTTCATGCGTGGACCATTGACAAACCGGATAGCATCCGCTAATCTTGAGCCATGGTTAATCCTACCAAAGAACAAGAAGAAGTCCTTCGTCAACCAATACCAGGACAGATCTTCCTTACAGGACCTGCCGGTTGCGGGAAGACTACAGTTGGCGCACAGAGAATGCTGCGGCTGCTTGACGAGGGGTCCGCAGGTCATACCATCCTGATCCTTGTACCACAAAAAACGTTGTTTAAACCCTTTGAGAAGTGTTTGCTGGATCATAAATTTTACTCTGGCAGTAAAGTAAATTTTATGACGATCGGCAGCATTGCGAGGAAGATCGTCGATCTGTACTGGCCTTTCGCTTTAGAATTTGGGGGGTTTTCCAACAAAACTGATCAACCACCAGTTTTCCTTTCCCTTGAAACCGCGCAGTATCACATGGCAAGGGTTGTCCAGCCGTTTTTAGATAAAGGGTACTTCTCTTCCGTAGTAATTGATCGCAATCGTTTGTTCAGCCAGATCCTTGATAATTTGAACAAATCCGCGTTTGTAGGATTTCCTCATTCAGAGATTGGCGAACGATTGGATAAAGCCTGGATGGGAGAAGCAGCACAACGAAGAGTATTCAATGATGTGCAGGTTTGTGCCAATCGGTTCAGAGAATACTGCCTTGATCATAATCTTCTTGACTATTCGCTATTAATGGAAACATTCTGGAATGTTCTTTGGCCTCTCCCAATAGTCCAAAATTACCTTCAGCAGGCATATCAGCATTTGATCTATGACAATCCAGAAGAGGATACTCCTCGTGGACACGATTTAATTCTTGACTTGATGGATAACTTTTCGTCAAGCTTGATCATCTTTGACCAGGATGGTGGATATAGAAAATACCTTGGTGCTGATCAGAGCTCGGCGATAAGGCTTAAAGATAAATGCAGTAAGTATTTCAGGCTTGAGACCAGTTTTGTCATGTCGGAAGAAATAGCGGACCTGGCAAATCGCTTTCGTGATCATTTGAGTGGATCCATCAACTTAATTCGCCATGACAAACCCGATAAGCAAGCAAGAATTCCTGTAACTTTTACTCCAGATTCAAGGTTCTTCCCCCAGATGCTGGATTGGGTAACTGAAAAGGTTCACAATCTTATCAAAGATAACGGAATTCCTCCTTCAGAAATCGCAATCCTGGCACCTTTTTTGTCTGATTCCATGCGGTTTTCCATTTTCAATAGGTTTTCTACCCTTGACATTCCAATTCGATCCTTGAGGCCATCGCGCTCGCTGCGGGATGAACCTGCCAGCCAGGCAATCCTGACATTATCCAAACTATGCCATCCCACTTGGAAGCTTATGCCATCCATATCAGACATCGGTAACATGTTCTTCTTTTGTATCAAAGACATGGATTTGGTTAGGTCACAATTGCTGGCAAGTAAGGTTATTCAGCAAAAGGATCAACAATTGACTTCTTTCGACCACATCAAGTCGGACATTCAAGAACGCATCACCTATCTTTTTGGCAACAGGTATGAACAAATTAGAAAAAGGATCGAAGCATACCTGAAACTGGATCCTCAACCTCTGGACCATTTCGTGCGCAGGTTATTCGGCGAAATCCTATCTCAACCCGGCTTCGGATTTCACCAAAACCCAGATGCTTCCCGAACCGCCGCCAGCCTGATCGAATCGATCAAGAATTTTCGATCAACCATGGCTCTTGAACAGAATTCTGAATTATCAAATGATCACGATCTTGGCCTGGAGTATGTCAAACTTTTATACGATGGTGTCCTTGCAGCGCAATATAACGACTCGTTGTTATCAAATCAGGAGGAGGCAGTACTCCTTTCACCTGCCCACACTTTCCTCATGATGAACCAACCTGTTGCGATCCAATTCTGGCTAGATCCAGGATCCAATGGCTGGTTTGAACGTCTCAATCAACCATTAACCCATCCATATGTGCTCAGCAGAAATTGGGAAGAAGAAGGCAGGGAGGGACATATTTTGTGGAGCGATGCAGATGAGATATCATCCAACCAGGAATCTCTAAGGCGCCTGGTGAATGGATTACTGCATCGATGCAAAGAACACCTATATCTTGGTATCAGTAATTTTAATGAAAGCGGTTTTGAACAACAAGGGAACCTTTTGAAAGCCTTACAAAGAGTTTTGCAGAGTTATATATGATCCTATTGTTTCAATTTGGTCTTTCCAAATCTTAAGAAGAATGATTTATAAGCCCCGTCCTTCGCAAGAGAAAATTCTATCCTACCTTGGTGGCAAGATGGGTATATCTGCTGTTCCCGGGTCTGGCAAAACATGGACTCTTTCCCGCCTGGCGGCGGATATCATATCGGGTGGAAAAATCGATCCTGGACAGGAGGTGCTGGTTGTCACCCTGGTGAATTCAGCAGTTGAAAATTTCTCGTCCAGGATTGCCAGTTTTATCTCACAGCTTGGTTTGCTGCCCCAGATCGGTTATCGTGTACGGACCCTGCATGGGCTTGCTCATGATATTGTTCGCGAGAAACCATCACTGGTTGGCCTAGATGAAAGATTTCAGATCATTGATGATCGAGAGGCGAACCTGATCCGCAATGATGCAACTTTTACCTGGCTGAAAACACATCCAGCATTTATGGAAGATTTCATTTCTTCCGATATAACAGATAAAAAAAAGGAATGGATCCAGAGCAATGACCTGCCAATCACCCTTGGTAATATTACCAATAGTTTCATCAGAACTGCAAAAGATCTATGTTTTGAACCTGAGGAATTGATAAAGGAACTACATCATTTACCTGATAATCTGCCACTGGCACAAATGGGTAGCGAGATCTACCTGGATTACCAGAGAGCGTTGGCGTACCGAGGCGCTGTAGATTTTGATGACCTGATCCGTTTTGCTTTAAGCCTGCTGGAGATGGATCATGATTACCTGGAACGTCTGCAAAATCGATGGCCATATATCCTGGAAGATGAAGCTCAAGACAGCAGCCAATTACAGGAACGTGTTTTGCGATTGTTATGCGGGAAGGGTGGAAATTGGGTACGGGTTGGAGATCCAAACCAGGCGATCTTTGAGACTTTCACTACAGCCAACCCAAGATATCTACGGAACTTTATTTCAACCGAGGCAGATTATAACTTTGATCTGCCTGAGTCCGGGCGTTCGCAGCCCTCCATCATTGAACTAGCCAATCAACTTGTCCGATGGACAATGAACGAGCATCCAGTAGATACATTACGTGATGCATTGTCAGCTCCTCCATTTATCACTCCATCCCCACCAGATGATCCTCAACCAAATCCTGAGAACGATCCGGAATCCATCCATTTCGCGGAAGGAAAATTAACACCAGCGGATGAAGTCAAGATGGTTATCGACTCAATAGAATCTTGGCTACCAGACCACCAGGAAGAGACAGTGGCAGTACTTGTCCCACGGAATGACCGTGGTTCTGATGTTACAGATCAATTGAAACTGCGAGGGATCGCTTATGTTGAATACTTGAAAAACACAACATCAACGCGGACTACCGCAGGTGCGGTTGGAAACATCATTGCCTACCTCGCGGACCCATTGAATTCAAGAAAACTTGCAAGGTGTTATGAAGTTTGGCGCAGAGGATGGAGGGAAAAAACTGATGAAAACCATGAGCTCTATAAATCCGTATCATCCATCCTTAAGAAGTGCGCCGATCTCGAGACATACACCTCTCCCAGACCTGGTAATAATTGGATTGACAAATTGGAGGAATACAAACAATTCCTGGATCTTTCGGAGGGATCAAAAGAACAGGCGATCAACGAGATCAAAGAATTCAAGATATTGGTCACACGCTGGCAGGGGACAACTTTACTGCCTATCGACCAGATCGTCCTGACAATTGCTCAAGATATATTCACCGAAGCAACTGAGCTGGCGCTGATCTATAAATTGGCGCTTATGCTGCGCCAGACTGCAAATGCTCATAATGAATGGGGTTTGCCTGAACTGAGCAATGAGCTTGCGGTAATCGCCAGAAACGAGCGCAACTTCATGGGTTTCAGTTCAGACGAACATGGATTTGATCCCGGCATCCATAAAGGCAAAGTTGTGATCACAACCATGCACAAAGCCAAAGGCTTGGAATGGGACAGAGTTTACCTGATTTCCATTAACAATTATGATTTTCCATCTGCACAACCTTTCGATGCTTATATCGCAGAAAAATGGTACATCAGATCGAAATTAGACCTGGAAGCTGAAGCCCTTGCACAATTACATGATGTCACATCAAAGAAAGAAAATGGTCTGTACCTGGAGGGGCAGGCATCTATGGCTGCGAGATTGGACTATTCAAAAGAACGTCTCCGCCTTTTGTATGTTGGGATCACTAGAGCAAAGAAAGAATTGTTCCTGTCGTGGAACACAGGCAGAAACGGTGGAATGAAAGCTGCGATACCCCTGGTGGCACTACAAGCATGGTGGGAAGCGAACCATGGATGATGGACCTGTGGCATCCCAGCAAGGTTCTTAATTTCGCTTGTTTATTTAAAGGTTGATTTTGGTAATCGATTATGACAATTGAACAACTACCCACCTCTTTCACATTCAGTCAATCCTCTTTACAGGATTATCATGATTGTGAAAAACGATTCCTTCTACGATATATCGAAAGGCTTGCCTGGCCATCCATCGAGGTTGAACCTGTGCTCGAAAATGAACGCCGGCAGATAGAAGGCCAGAGATTTCATCGCCTGGTTCAGCAACATTTATCCGGAATCCCTGTTGAAAAGTTAACCAACCTTGCAGGAACATTTCCACTTTCACAATGGTGGCAGAATTATTTGCATTCCGACTTGCAGTTGGAGGGGAATATCCTTTACCCTGAAACCACTTTGATCGCAAGTTTAGGTGATCACAAGATCACTGCCAAGTACGATCTGATCGCAATTGATGGAGAAAAGATCAGAATATTCGATTGGAAGACTTACCATAAAAGACCAAATGAAAGTACGATGCAGCTTCGTTACCAGACGAGGGTTTATTGCTGGCTCCTGGCAACCATAGCTCCAATATTAACTAATTACCAGGAATTCGATCCAGGAAACATTGAAATGATCTACTGGTTTGCTAATTTTCCATCACAACCAATCAAACTGGCTTATTCAGAATCACAATTTGATAAAGACAGACAGCACCTAGAAAAATTGATCAAACGGATTGATTTACAGCGTGAATTCAAGATTACGGAAGACGAATCGAAATGCCGATTCTGTGTTTATCGATCGTATTGCGATAGAGGTGTAAGTGCCGGGAATTGGGATGAGGAATTCGATATCTCCATGGATATGCCAGACCTTACGATGGATCAGATCGAGGAGATCGAGTTTTAGGACAGGGAACCATGGAAAATTCCAAATATACCTGGATCGAACCTGAAAATTCAAACAAGGTATTCCTACCTGGTTATCATCCAATCGTGGCTGACAGGATCAAAAAACTGGATCTTCAAACCGAAGACCAGATCAAAGGATTTTTGGACCCTGATTTTTATAAACCATCCCCAAGCAGGGAACTTCCAGGTTTAATGGATGTGGCTGATCAAGTTGAGAAAGCAATCAGGAACGGGCAATCCATTTGTGTCTGGGGCGATTTCGATGTTGACGGACAGACATCAACTGCCATTTTACTCTCGACCTTAAAAAAGATCGGAGGAATTGTCACCTATCATGTTCCTATTCGTGGACCGGAAACACATGGGATAAATTTACAAGTCCTTGAAAAGGTACTCAGCGATGGTGCTCAACTGATCTTAACATGTGATACAGGAATAACTGCACACGAAGCCGTAGATTATGCAAACTCCAGGAATGTTGAAGTCCTGATCACTGACCACCATGACCTTCCGCAGGAACTCCCCAGGGCAGCCGGAATCACCAACCCAAAATTCCTGAATAGAAACCACCCACTGGCTGACCTGGCAGGAGTAGGGGTCGCATATAAGCTGGCAGAAGAATTAGCCACCAGGTTTGAGGTGGATCCAATTGGTATCCCTGTGGAACTGGCTGCGCTAGGATTGGTCGCAGACCTGGCACTTCTGCATGGTGATACAAGGTTCCTCGTTCAAAAAGGTTTGCGGTCACTAAAAAGCACCCAAATTGTCGGGTTGAATCTTCTTATAGAAGCCAGTGAGTTGGACCATGAGAGTCTTACTGAAGAACAGATCAGCTTTACTATAGCTCCATGGTTGAATTCTCTCGGGAGGCTGTCAGATGCCAACATGGGTGTGGAGTTATTAACTACAAGCGATGTAGTTCGAGTAAAAGTGATCTTATCCTTGATCGAAGGATTGGTAGCAGAAAGCAAACATCGTTCAAACCAGGTATTTGGTGCAGCAGAA
>Ga0209324_10003595_pt1 | contig 10666 bp, 6 predicted proteins | sample Rifsed19ft3_FD_184015 | JGI IMG/M metagenome (GOLD analysis project Ga0209324, IMG submission 184015) | Soil microbial communities from Rifle, Colorado, USA - sediment 19ft 3 (version 2) | ecosystem: Environmental > Terrestrial > Deep subsurface > Rock core/Sediment | place: Rifle, Colorado...
CCGGTAAACCATCTTGAGGGACACCTCTGGGCAATATCCCTGGAGAAGCGGGTTCCGAGGCCATTTATTGGTTTAGTCGTATCAGGCGGTCACACAAGCCTCTATCTTGTTAAAGATGTGGGAAAATATGAACAGCTCGGTTCTACCCTCGATGACGCAGCCGGTGAGGCATTTGACAAGGTAGCAAAGATCCTTGGTCTTGGGTTTCCGGGTGGCCCTGCCATAGAAGCATGCGGTATGAAGGGCAAAGCTGATGCAGTGGCCTTACCGAGGGGACTCTCAAAGAGAAAAGGGTTCGATTTTAGCTTCAGTGGCATGAAAACTGCAGTTTTAACCTTTGTTCGGGATAGATATAAAGTAAGCCATGTTGATGAAATCCCTGGGATACTGGAGGGTGAGGACCAATTCAAGGCTGATGTAGCTGCAAGCTTTCAACAGGCAGTAGTTGATGTCCTCGTATCCAGGACAATCAGCGCAGCAAGGTATGCAGCGATTAACAGAATAGTGATATCAGGCGGAGTCGCCTGCAATAAATTACTAAGGGAGAGAATGAAAACTGTTGCAGAAAGGGATGGAATAAAGGTTTACATCCCTTCTCCTCAGTATTGTACAGACAACGCTGCAATGATTGCCTGGGTAGGGTACAGATACTTTAAGAAGGGAATATCCGCAGATCTGAGACTCAACCCGGATGCAGGGAGCAGAATAGGATAAGGATGGGTTTTCGTATGACATCTATAAAACACCTCACCGGTCTTCTGATACTTATCATTGCATTCTCCCTGTCAGGTTGCAGCAGTGGTGTTGACAATGGGTTTTTCCCTGATTATGGCCTTAAAGAGGGTGATGCTATCCTCATAAAGATTACAGGCACATTTACGGATACTCAGTGGTTAGATGGGCAGCAAAACAAAGCCGTGTCCCTTGATACGGGGACAATAATGCAACTATCGTTTGTTGGAGAAGATTTTGAAGGTAATAGCATAAACAACCTGGAGGCAACCTGGACATCAAGTAATCCGCAAGTGGCCACTGTTGATGATAAAGGGAAGATTACAGCTGTTTCATCGGGAGAGACAGAGATCACGGTAAAGTTGATGAGTACAGCAACAGGAGAGGTTATAAGCGACACACTTGATCTGACAGTTCTTCCACCTCCTGCGGCAGATAAAGAGTGGACACTCGCAAAAACAACTATCCCGCAGGAAATTTGGGATCATGGATCGGCAGTATGCAATGGCTATCTGTTTGTAGCAGGCGGACACTCAAATTGTACTGCCTCTAATAATGACTGCGGATTTACAAACAAGATATATTATACGAAAATTAATAAAGATGATGGTTCCATAGGTACTTTTACACAAGCCATGCTTCCCGCTTACTTTAGCGGAGGACTCAGAGGACATACACTGTTAGCTTACAACGGCTATTTGTACGTTATTGGAGGGATTGTACATCCGACTTTCCCCGAGCCCCCATATCCCGATTCTTCAAATTTCAACACCATACTGAATGAAAAGGTCTTTTATACCAGGATTAATCCTGCAGATGGAAGCTTAGGAGGATGGGTGGAAACCACCTCCTTGCCTCTTCCTGAAAATACAGACCAGGTCGAGCCAATGTCGGCTGATAAGGCCGGACTCTTTGCCCTTTCCGCAACTGTACATTCTATTTCAAAGAATGGAAAAGAGAAGGGCTATATTTATGTAACAGGCGGCTGGAGCGCTGAATTAACAAAGAATGTCAGGAGGGTATTGGTTGGACCTGTTAATAATGATGATAATGAACCTGACGCCCTTCCCGGGAGTATTGAGAAGTGGATACACAATGAACCATCAGACCTCCCCTATGATTTAAGCAAACACACATCTGTTACAGCCTCTGTTAACGGGGACAGCTATATTTATGTTATTGGAGGAAACAGCGGCAGTTATGGTTCCCAGGAATTCCATAAGGAAATATTATATGCTAAGATAGCACAGGATGGTATACTTATTGATACTATCAAAAATGGTAAACTGTCTACATGGCACTATGCTTCGAGTTCTCTTCCGGAAAAATTAATTGATCATGCAACTGTTTCGACAGGAAACCACATATTTGTTATTGGAGGGAGAAGCGGTGTAGAAAGCGAAAATACCGAAGGAGATATCAAGGATTTTGTAGATAAAGAAGATTATAAAAAATTTAAAGAAGTTGTATTCTTCCGCATAGATGATACCGGAGACCTTCAACCTTTGCAGAGATCTGCTGATTTACCTTTACCCCTTTTCCACCACGCGGCAGCTGCCGATACTAATACGTTGGACGAATCCATAAATATTTACGTTACCGGAGGTGCAAGTGGCGATACGGCAATACAGACTAACAGAAAGAATACAGTATATTACCTCAAGATTCAGCAATAAAAGCGCCGCAGCCTATCATGGGTTTATTTGTTGCCTTATGTTATTATTATTAAACTTTGCTATCCCGACCAAGGTAAGTGCAGAAATCTATACATATGAAGATGACAACGGGACTGTTCACTTCAGCAATGTCCCGACAGACCCGCAATACACAATGATAATACCGCCAAAGGTTGAACCAAGGCAGACAGGCAAAAAAGAGAAACAAGACAACCGTCAGGGTGAATTCAATAAGCTGATAGCAGACAAATCTTATCAGTACGGGCTTGATCCTGCCCTCGTAAAGGCAGTAATTGCCGTAGAGTCAGACTTTAATCCCCGTGCAGTATCAGAAAAAGGTGCAATGGGCCTGATGCAGCTCATGCCCCTTACTGCAAAAGACCTTGGTGTGTCCAATACCTTTGACCCAACGGCCAATGTTGATGGCGGGGTACGGTACCTAAGATACCTCCTGGATTATTTCAACTGGGATATAGAGCTTGCACTTGCAGCTTATCATGCAGGAATATCAAGGGTTGAAAGACACTTCGGAATACCGCCAATCCCAGCCACACACGCTTACGTGAAAAAAGTAAAAACCACATACAGCAACTACATCCTGCATTAAATAGGGACAGCGACTATTTATTTTTACATATGTGAGATCGGACAATGAAAAATAAATAGTCGCTGTCCCTATTTAATGTGTATCCTGATATGCCTTTTCTTCCCGCTCCACTCCGGAAAGTCCTCCCTGTAATGCGCTCCCACGCTTTCCTTTCGTTTAAGGGCTGAGGATACGATCAGTTTGCCGGTATTGAGCATATTGGCAAGTTCAAGTTCTCTTCTTGTTATACCGTGATTGCTTATTTCCATTGAAAGTCCTTCCAGACTTTTTCGGGCATCTTCCAAAGATTTCTCGATCCGGATTATCCCGGCGTTGTTCCACATGACCATCCGGAGCTTTTCACATATGCCATTGATCCGTGCCGTACCAAGAGATGAATTCTTATTCTTTCGGCTGACAATAATCCCCTTTGCATCTCCTTTATGACTATGTGCTGACCCTGCATATTCTGCAGCGGCAATCCCGGTTCGTGCCCCGAATACAAGCCCCTCTAAGAGGGAGTTGCTTGCAAGCCTGTTTGCACCATGGACTCCGGTGCATGCTACTTCTCCGGCAGCATAAAGCCCGGCTATAGAAGTAGCGCCGTTTGTGTCAGTCTCTATCCCGCCTATCATGAAGTGTGCCGCAGGACTGACAGGTATCATGTCTTTGGTAATATCAATATTATATTGCATGCATGAATTATATGTAGCAGGGAATCTTTCCCGCAGCAGCAGCGGATTCATGTGGGTCGCATCAAGAAAGACATAAGCCGATCCACGTTTATTTGTTTCCCGTATGATAGCCCTTGAAAGCTCATCCCGCGGTGCGAGCTCTGCGAGCGGATGGTATTTTTTCATGAACCTTTTCCTGTTCAAATCCCTCAGTACAGCCCCTTCCCCACGTAATGCCTCAGTTATAAGAAAAGACGGCGCCCCCGGCAGTGCAAATGCAGTGGGATGGAACTGAACAAACTCCATATCTGACAACACAGCCCCGGCCCTGTAAGCCACAGCCATGCCGTCTCCTGTTGCACCGGAAGGATTAGAGGTACGGTGGTATAGCTGTCCTGCCCCGCCGGTTGTGATGATAACAGCTTTGGCTGAAATCCGGTAAACCCTGCCGCTGTCTTCATCCAGCACTGTTGCACCGGTACATACAGCCCCCTCGATTGTGAGGTCAATGACAAACTGCTTGTGGAGCTTTTTGATCTTCCTGTTTTCAAGGGCCTTCTTTCGGAGTATACGTACGATCTCACTGCCGGTGGAATCCTTGAAATGCAAGATCCTTCGCCTGCTGTGGGCGCCTTCAAGCCCCATTAAGTATTTACCGTTGTCTCTGTCAAAGCGTACCCCCCAGTCAATAAGCTGCTGAACCTGAGACTGACCATCCTTCACAAGAACGGCGACGGCCTTCTTCCTGCACAGTCCGGCCCCTGCATTCAGTGTATCTTCAAGATGATACTGAGTGCTGTCATCATCTGCTATGACTACTGCGATACCGCCCTGGGCATAGCTTGAGCTGCTCTCAAATGACTTATCCTTGGTAACAATCAAAACCCTGCCATGTTTGCTTAACTCCAAAGCAGCCCTTAAACCGGCAATCCCGCAGCCAATAATCAAAAAATCGGTCTTCATCTTCCTTCTGATCCAGTCCTGCCAAATGGACTATCCCCTTTGATATCAGACATCTTAAGACCATCCCCGGAAACGATTATGAATACAGCGCTCCCGCCATCCTTAACTGTCTTATCACCGTTTGCCCATGAACCCTTCCAGTGAACAGAGACATTTACAAGATCCTTATCAACCTCTATCCTGTCAATGAATATACTCAGGGATATAGAGCCAAACCTCCTCATATCCCGGGAGATGGCATCTTTAATCCCTGATTCTGAAAGATATTCTGAAGAGAACAATGACAGCATGCCTTCATCGTGCTGTTCATAAAGCTCTTTTAACCGGTCTATCATGTCAACGGTATTCCTGATTCGTATTACATCATCAGACAGGATTGCTTTGCCGGCACACCCTGATATGATAGAGACAGCCAGAAAGACGGCGGATAACAGTAGTAATGCAAATGTGGACCTGATCTTCATGGCTACGAAAACTATCACGGATATCATACATAAGTCAAGAATTCCTTGATTTATTGATATATATAGTGTAAACAAAGGCGACAATTAAAATTACTATTTTCGTATGAAATATCATCAGCAAAAATTTGAAGAAGTATTAACAGCCCTCAGCACATCTGCAAATGGACTCTCAGATGATGAGGCCAGGAAGCGCCTCCTCGAATACGGTCCCAATGAGATCAAAGAGTCCGCCAGGAGAACACCTCTTGGGATGCTCCTTGATCAGTTCAAGGATTTCATGATCATTGTCCTTATAGCGGCCGCCGTCATCTCTGGTCTCCTCGGCGAGGTGGCGGATACTATTGCAATCGTTGTGATCGTAATACTTAATGCAATTATGGGATTTATACAGGAGTACAGGGCAGAAAAGGCAATAGAGGCGCTGAAACTGATGGCGGCCACTGCATCAACAGTCCTGCGGGATGGTATCCCGCACTCTGTGCCTACACGTGAAGTTGTCCCCGGAGATATTGTCCTGCTTGAGGCAGGCAAGGTCGTGCCGGCAGACCTGAGACTCATTGAATCAGCCCAAATCAGGATAGAGGAGGCAGCGCTAACAGGAGAATCCGTACCTGTAGAAAAGAACATAGCCCCTCTGCATGAAGAGATGATCCCTCTTGGCGACAGGCGGAACATGGCCTATAAGGGCACGGTGATAAGTTATGGACGCGGGAAGGGCGTTGTAACGGCTGCAGGTATGAAGACCGAACTGGGGCGCATTGCCTCCATGCTGCAGGAAGAGGAAGAGGTTAAGACCCCCCTGCAAAAGAGGCTTACACAGTTCGGGCAGAGGTTAGCCATAGCCGTCATAGCCATCTGTGCCATTGTCTTTAGTGTCGGAGTCCTCAGGGGAGAGCGTCCAATCCTGATGTTTCTTACCGCTGTAAGTCTTGCTGTTGCAGCCATCCCTGAAGCACTGCCTGCGGTTGTAACCATATCCCTCGCACTCGGCGCAAAAAAGCTTGTTAAACAAAATGCCCTGATAAGAAAATTACCGGCAGTTGAAACCCTCGGCTCTGTAACCTACATCTGTTCGGATAAGACCGGGACGCTTACGCTGAACAAGATGACAGTGGAGGAGATATATGTTGACGGTAACTTATTGAAAAGTGCGGAGGTGCCGTGGACTGAGGCTCCCGCAGGAAGTCCAGTAGCCTTCCTGTTGACCGCCCTTGCCTTGAACAACGACACCCATCGTGATTCCAAAGGTGCTGTTGTCGGCGATCCTACAGAGATTGCCCTCTATAACATAGCAAATGACAAAGGGTTTGATAAACATGATATCGAAAAAAAAATCCGGCGAATTGAAGAGATACCGTTTGATTCTGACCGGAAATGCATGACGACATTTCATGAAGGATGGGGTGAGGGGAAAATCGTCTCCTTCACAAAGGGCGCTGTAGATGTCCTGATAGAAAAGTCAGAAAACATTCTAACAGCAGATGGTCTGAAACTCATTGATTCAGAGACTATTCACAGGATAAACGACAGAATGGCCGCTGACGGACTAAGAGTGCTGGGTGTTGCAATGCGCCTGTGGGATAACATGCCTGCCTCTGTTACCCCTGATGATGCGGAAGACAATCTGACGCTGCTCGGTTTCGCAGGCATGATGGACCCGCCAAGGGAGGAGGCGAAGGAGGCTGTTTCATTATGCAAGACTGCAGGGATAAAACCTGTAATGATAACAGGCGACCATCCTATTACAGCAAGGACGATTGCAAGGAGGCTTGGTATCCTTGATGATAATGATGCAAGGGCTATTATTACCGGACAGATGCTCGAAAAATTATCTCTTGATGAGTTTGAAGAAAGGGTTGAGCATATCAGTGTGTATGCGAGGGTTGCCCCGGAACAGAAGCTCAAGATAGTAAAGGCGCTTCAGGACAAGGGGCAGTTTGTCGCCATGACAGGAGATGGCGTCAATGACGCTCCTGCCCTGAAGAGGGCGGATATAGGGATAGCCATGGGGATAACAGGGACAGATGTCTCTAAAGAAGCCTCTCACATGATCCTCCTTGATGACAACTTTGCCACAATAGTAAAGGCAGTTAAAGAGGGGAGGCGGATATTTGATAATATCCGTAAATTCATACGCTATACTATGACGAGCAACTCAGGAGAGATATGGACTATATTCCTTGCCCCTTTTTTAGGCCTCCCTATACCCCTTTTGCCAATCCATATCCTCTGGATTAACCTTGTTACAGACGGACTTCCCGGACTTGCGCTTGCGGCAGAACCGGAAGAGAAGGATCTGATGAAGAGACCGCCGAGACATCCCGGAGAGAGCATATTTGCACATGGACTCGGCACTCATATGATATGGGTAGGACTCCTTATGGGCGCCATGTCCATATTTACGCAGGCATGGTCAATCAAAACCGGCCATGCTCACTGGCAGACAATGGTATTTACTGTTCTATGTCTGAGCCAGATGGGGCATGTCTTTGCCATAAGATCAGAAAAGGAATCTCTTTTTAAACAGGGCTTACTGTCCAACAAACCCCTGCTTGGCGCTGTCATTCTGACATTTATCCTGCAGATGCTCACTATCTATGTGCCGTTCATAAATCCCATCTTTAAGACAGAACCGTTATCCTTAAATGAACTTGCATTCACACTTATTATGTCATCTGTCGTGTTTATTGCTGTTGAGATAGAAAAGTGGTTTAAGCGTAGAAAAGACTTGACAAATTTGTCCCATAAATAGTATAAATTCCGCAACACTATAATATAGATAATCCGCCATGAGCCAGTCTCACAAAGGAAGATGAAAATACCTCTCCCTCAGGGAGAGGGGACGGGTGAGGGTGGGGATTATCTAGTGAAGGGGAGGATAGTATGGCAAAGGTATTGGAAGGACCAGGCATGGACCTGTTGGAGAAATGGGGGATGAAGGTGCCCAACCACGTCGTCGTAACATCCCTGGAGCAGCTTGATCATCTTGCAAAGGCAAACAAGTGGATGCATGACGGACGCCTCGTTGCCAAGGCCCATGAGGCAATCGGGAGCAGGATGAAACTTGGTCTGGTTAAAGTAGACCTTGATCTCAAAGGCGCAATCGCCGCAACAAAAGAGATACTCGGACATAAAGTAGGGACAATGACAATAACACAGGTAATCATCTCTGAGATGGTGCCTCATGAAAAGGAATATTATCTTGCCGTGAAATCAACCAGAGAAGGCGCTGATATACTGATGGCAAATTTTGGCGGAATTGAAGTAGAGTCAAGGTGGAGCGAAATAAAGCGGACATCGGTTGAGGTTGGTGATATTCCTTCAATTGAACAGCTTGAAAAACTCGCAAAAGAGTCCGGTTTTAAAGGTGACATGACCGGCAAGGTGGCGCAGTTTGCAAAGAAACTCTTCGACTGCTATGAGCAGGAAGACGGACAGTACCTTGAGATCAATCCTCTGTCAGTAACTTCAGACGGAGAGCTCATAGCCCTTGATATGGTAACTATGCTTGATGCAGACGCACGTTTCAGGCACCCTGACTGGAACTTTACCTTTGCATCAGAGTTCGGCCGTCCATACACAGAGGATGAGACAGCCATCATGGAAATTGATTCGAGGATAAAGGGCTCTGTTAAATTCATCGAGATACCCGGCGGCAACATTGCACTCCTGCCTGCCGGCGGCGGTGCAAGCGTATATTATGCAGATGCAATAGTTGCCCAGGGAGGAAAGATTGCAAACTATGCAGAATATTCAGGCGACCCGCAGGACTGGGCAGTGGAGGCCCTTACAGAAAGGGTAGCCGCTTTACCGGATATTAAACACATCATCGTAGGCGGAGCCATTGCGAATTTTACGAATGTTAAGAAGACATTTGCCGGCATCATTGCAGGATTCAGGAATGTCAGGGCAAAAGGAAAGCTGAAGGATGTAAACATATGGGTGCGCCGCGGAGGCCCGTACGAGAAGGAAGGCCTTGAGGCCATGAGGGCTCTTGAGCAGGAAGGCTTCAAGATTCACGTATATGACAGGTACACGCCGCTGACAGACATAGTGGATTATGCTTTGAAGGGTAAAACAAATTAGGATGAACGGCAGACAATATGTCTCCCGTCATCCTGTCATCGCGTCATCCTGAACTTGTTTCAGGATCTCAAATGTTGCAGGGTCCGGAGATCCCGAAACAAGTTCGGGATGACAGTGGGGGTATTTCGGGCATAGCCCACCAAAAAAAGGAGGAGGTAATCACCCATGAGTATCATAGCTGATGAAAATACAAGGGTAGTTATACAGGGCGGACCTGCCGGGGTAAATGCCGCGCGCCGTATGGCAGAGTTTTCCTATCTGATTAAACAACCGGTCTGCGTTAAGGCATTTGTATTCCCCCCTGACGCAGGGAAGACAGCAGAGGTCCCTTACGGAAACGAAACGGTTACAATCCCGATATTTGCCTCAGTAGCTGAGGCTACAAAAACTTTCTCTGAAATAAATACAAGCCTTGTCTACATAGCCCCGAACAGGGCCCTTGCAGGCGCCCTGGAGGCATTGAGAAACGATAAAATAAATGTGGTATCCATGATTACTGAGGGTGTTGCGGAGAAAGACTCCAAGATCCTCGCAAGAGAGGCAAAGAAACTTGGCAAGGTTTTTAATGGTCCATCATCTATAGGAATTTTTTCAGCAGGGAAATGCCGTCTGGGCGTCGTCGGAGGTTCCTATGAAAACCTCATACTTTCAAAACTCAACAGACCCGGTTCAATTGGAGTTATCACAAAATCAGGTGGTCTTTTAAATGAAATCATATGGATATGCAGTCAGTTTGCAAATGGCATAACAACCGCGGTTGGAATCGGAGGTGACGCATATCCAGGTACCGATTATGTCTCATATCTTGAGATGTTTGAGAATGATCCGGATACAAAGGCGGTTGTTATAGTAGGTGAGATGGGCGGCAACCTTGAAGAGCGTGCAGCAGAGTGGTATGGCGCAAAGAAGCGCAGGATTAAACTGCTGGCAATCGTATCAGGATTCTGTCAGGAAGTGCTCCCGAAGGGAATGAAGTTTGGTCATGCAGGCGCTAAAGAGGGGTCAAGAGGCGAGGGGAGTGCAAGGGGCAAGTCAGATGCACTGAAGAATGCGGGTGCAATCGTCCCGCAGACATATGGCGCCCTCGGCCCTGCTATAAAGAAAATATACGAAGAATTCCTCGCAAGCGGTGTAATAACCCCTGTGAAGGATATCCCGGCAGATCAATTACGCAAATGGCCAAAGCCTATTGAAGAGGCAATAAAGACAGGCGAAGTGTCAGTCCAGCCGTTATTCAAATCAACAATATGCGACGACCGCGGTGATGAGCCGATGTACAGCGGATATCCTGCGTCAGACCTTATAAATAAGGGATACGACATCCCGCACGTTATAGGACTGCTCTGGACCAAACGCCTTATCTCACCGGATGAGGCAGAGCTGATCAAGCGGATACTGATGCTCTCAGCAGACCATGGCCCATGCGTGAGCGGGGCGCTGGCAACCATCCTTGCGGCGTGCGCCGACATACCGATGGCGCAGGCA
>Ga0209324_10003600_pt1 | contig 10651 bp, 12 predicted proteins | sample Rifsed19ft3_FD_184015 | JGI IMG/M metagenome (GOLD analysis project Ga0209324, IMG submission 184015) | Soil microbial communities from Rifle, Colorado, USA - sediment 19ft 3 (version 2) | ecosystem: Environmental > Terrestrial > Deep subsurface > Rock core/Sediment | place: Rifle, Colorado...
TCCAACACTGAATACAGGAACGGGAAGACGAACGCATCTCAGAATACCTTTCTTATAAAAAAAAATACGAGTTTTAACTACAAACCCGTATATTCTTGAAAAAGGATACAATACCTTTCGAATTATTCTGGAGCAAATATCAGAACGCTCCTCTTCCACGACTTTTAAATAATATTCTCTAAAAGTAGGGATGGGTAATTACTGCAAAAAGTTTTTTAGATTTCTGAACTTATCAAAGCATTCTCTGACAAAAGCCAGGAACGGGTTTATTTTAGTGGTACAGACCAATACGCCTCGTCTAAAAATTGCTTCCAGGAGCGATATTTATCTGAACAAAGTTTCAAGCTTAGTATGGGGCTATGTTTTGGCTTGACAGGCTTACGTATTAACTTCATTCTCGCCTGTATAGGAGTTCTGCCCCCTTTCTTTTTATTACAGTCTGTACAGGCGCACACGATATTCGTCCATGTGGTATTTCCATTATATGCCTTCGGTACAATGTGGTCTAAGCTGAGTTCTGATGTCGGAAACCGTCGGCCACAGTATTGGCATTTGTTTTCATCCCGTGCAAAGATGTTCCGCCTGTTAAATTTTACATTGGATTGCGGAAGTTTTTCATAAAACAAAAGACGGATAATCTTTGGCACTGCAATTTCAAAAGATACGGTTCTGATCCAGCTTGTATTATCTTCATCGGGTAAACCTGATTTTACCTTGTAGAGGGAAACGTCTTTCCATGTTTCGAAATTGTAAGAACTGAATTTCCCATCGTCCACGGAAATAACTTCGGCAGTTTCCTTGCATAATAAGACAAATGCCCTCTTTGCCGAAATTACGTGGAGTGCCATGAAAAACTTGTTTAACACCAATACACTAGATTCTAATGCGGCAACCTGTTGCATATTAGTAAATCCTCAATACAAAACAAGTATCTATTGTGTCAAACTGCTACCTGATGAATTCACCGCAACGATGCTGAGAATGAACGCTTCAAAATACTTTTCAAAAAGAAATTATAAAATAGTATTGCTAAAATTATAACAATCAATGCTGTGTAATTCAAGGGAATTGTATTGCCCCAAACTGATCCAGAGTTCCGTATCCTTTGCCAGGATTGAACGACTTTCGAATAGACGCAGTAACAAATTCCTTTGCCTGAACAACGGCCTCTTTTAGACCAAAACCTTTTGCCAGACAGGTGGCTATCGCCGAGGCATAGGTGCAACCCGTGCCATGGGTATTTTTTGTTGGTATGTATTCACCCTCAATATATTCAAAGGACTTCCCATCATACAGGATGTCAACCACCTTGCCTTCATTTTTCATATCCCATGATTTCCCTGCATGTCCGCCTTTTATGAGCACGTACGCAGGACCTAGCTGGTGGATGTATTTTGCGGCTTTTTCTGCGTCAGAAGGAGTTTTTATATTTATACCTGAGATATATTCCGCCTCCGGGACGTTTGGCGTAACAACCAGGGATAGGGGGAATAATTTTGAAGTGAGGGCATTAACGGCATCGGCAGATAACAACCTCTTTTTATTCTTGGATATCATGACCGGGTCTACCACAACATGCTTGATGTTATGTTCTTTGATTTTCAGACTAACTACATCCACAATGCCCTTGTTCAGCAACATCCCTGTCTTAACGGCATCCGTACCAATGTCAGTCACTATGGCATCTATTTGTTGACCCACAAAGGATGCTGGTATTTCGAAAATGGATTGTACACCGAGGGTATTTTGGGCTGTTAAAGCGGTAATGACGGTTGTTGCGTATCCACCTAAAGCCGTGATTGTCTTAATATCCGCCTGAATACCAGCTCCACCTCCTGAGTCAGAACCGGCAATGGTGAGGACTTTATACTGCGATGGGACTTGTTTCTTCATCTGGAGAATAAAACCCAAAATAGTCTGGCCCTTCAGTTGCTTCAATTATTAATGAGTACTCTAATTCAATCATTTTTAATGTTAGCGCATCTCAATGTGTTTTTTCACATCTACTTCATTTAAAGATTATCATTTTTTCAGTCTTGAAAAGCTTCAGATGTCCGATGTTTTCTACTTCTTTTGCGCATAGTTCTATAAAACGACCGAAAACATCATCGTATTTTCTGAAAAATACTTTAACAGACTTCTTTGTTGAATCAAACCAACTTGCTCCATTTAATTTTACCAACTGTTCGCAAGCACTCATTAGTCATTCTTCTTTAGGAATTTTAGGCTGTCTTTCATTATTGTTATGATGAAACATGTGAAACGAAAACATATAAACATATGAGAACAAATATGGATCCATTGATTACAATTTTATATTTTTCCCAAAAATCAGAATGACTTTTTCTTGATGCTTTTGATAATTTTAAAACTTCCCTTTTTTTCTCTTTTCCAGGTAATTGAACCATGTGGTTTTGTGTAGAAGTTATTTACACACTGTAACTATTTATTTTTCAAATTACTCACATTCTGACATTTGTTATATAACATTTAAGTATATCATCGACAGAAAGTTTATGAATATTTAGAAGTTCCTGTATTTTCCTTTCCGATAAATCATTAAAATCAAGGTTTTTGAATTCCGTAAAAAAAGCTTTTACGCTTTTCGTGAGTTTACCAAGTCCCTTTTCTCTCATAATTTTAACTTCTTCATTAAAACCTGCCGAACTATTAACTTTATTAGTAGGAATAATCATAATTTTCTTTAAATCTTTTGGCATTATTCTTTCCAGTAGTCCTTTGAAACTTTGTAAATCTTTGCCAGATATGTTTCGCAGGCATCTATAATTTTTTCTGCTTCTTCCAAATCTTCTTTTGCAGTATCAGCGTCAAGATAGCTTTCAATATCATAATCACCCATTTGCCTTTCGGAGAACAGCTTTTCAATAGTTTTTGTAAGAACAGGGATTTTCCCTGTCTTTACAAATTCTCTGTTAAAGGCGCCAATGGTCTGCGCATGAGTTGAAAAATGCAGCCCTTTTGACAGCAAGATTGCTGAAATAGCATGGAAGACGGCATAATATGACCGCGAGACGGAGTCGTCGTATTCTTCGTGTTCAAGATTCGTTAATGCTGTTTTCAATTTTTTATGCGACTTAATCAGCATTTCTTTGATAACAGTTTTGTCTGCCTGGTGTTTCATAACTCAATGCCTTCTTTCAAAATATTCAGTCCTATAGGAAACTTTTTTTTCTTTTCCCATTCATGCTCATCACAAACTATATATCCTATAAGGGCATCGTATTTATCCATTATTTCACCAGTCTCATCCAAGACAATCTCCTGAAACTTCTTCTCCCTCTCATCAAGAACAATTAAAAAATCATAGTCTGACCCTTCAGTAAAATCGCCCCTTGCGCGTGAACCAAATAGAATAATTTGCTTTATGCGATTCCCCAGTTTTTTTCTTACATTATTTGCGAACTCCTGAGATATTTTGTCCACATGATTCCTTTTGGCCTCGTTCAGGACTATATGCTTACTAACGAGTTTTGTTTTTCCCATATTTCGCTTTTCCCTCCGCAGCTAACGGAATATCTGCTGGTTTTGTCGCTGTGCTTTTAAATATTTCTCAGTGGTGTAATTAAGCATTTAGCCACTCTCCTGAGTAATTTTTTACCCATATGGATGGTTTGCGATCTCTTTTAGAGTCGATATGATGTCTACTATTGAATAACCGAGAGTATTTCTCGAAAATATGAAAGAATCCGAACCCATAAGTTTTTATGGTTCTACAGAAGGCAGACTGTATATGAATCACTTTTGTTGCGTCGGCTGTTCCGCTTCTTCTGACTGTGTTGTTTCTTCTTCGGCTGTTTATTCCTCTACCGGCTGACCTTTTTTGGCTTTTTGTTCTGCTTTTGTTTTTGCTTTTATTGCCGCCTCTTCCTCACGTTGTTTTTGCCGGCGTTTTTTCTCCGCCTCTCTTAAATCATATTCTAGTTCTTTATTAAGCTTATCCGGGTCTGTTTTTGAATCGTCAACGTAAATTTGCCGTGGAGTCTTAAATTCTATACTAACCCGGTCACTACCGCAGCTTAAAAGTGACATGGGGAGGATAGTAACTATCGATACTATTTGTAAGATGTGCCAATAGCTGTGCATGAAAACTCTCCTTTATTTAGCGTGATTTCCTAAGACACGTTGGATATTCTCTACAGAAGGGTTTTTGATTACCCCTTTTTCTGTAATGATGGCCGCAATATTTTTTGCAGGGGTAACATCAAAAGCAGGATTGAAGACCTTGACCCCCTCAGGCGCAGTCCTCTTGCCGAATCCGTTGGTGACCTCTTCAGGAGAACGCTCTTCGATAGGGATATCATTTCCTGATTTTATGCTTAAATCAAAGGTAGAAACCGGCGCCGCAACATAGAATGGAATCCCGTGTTCCTTTGCCAGGATGGAGACGCCGTACGTGCCGATTTTGTTTGCTGTATCACCATTGGCGGCGATTCGGTCAGCCCCCACAATTACGCATTGCACCTTTCCCAGTTTCATCACATGCGCCGCCATGTTGTCACATATCAGAGTTACGTCGATTCCTGCTTGCATTAGTTCCCAAGCCGTCAGCCTGGAGCCTTGAAGCAATGGGCGCGTCTCGTCTGCAAAGACCTTGATATGTTTGCCCTGTTCCTTAGCCTTAAAGAGAACGGCTAAGGCAGTGCCATAATCGGCGGTTGCCAGTCCCCCTGCATTACAGTGGGTGAGAACTCCATTATTATCCTTGATGAATTCAGCGCCGTTCTCACCGATTTGTCTGCAAATGACTTTGTCTTCATTTTGTATCCTGATTGCTTCCTGGAGGAGGATTTCTTTTATGTCCTTAACGGACTTGCCCTTGTTCTCTTGCGCGACGCGTTCCATGCGCGCAAGTCCCCAAAAGAGGTTGACTGCGGTGGGACGGGATGAACCTAAATAAGTTGTTACACGCTTGAGTTCCTTTAAGAACGCATCAGCATCCTTTGCCTGTACCTCTTTAATACCTAACACCACACCCATAGCGCCTGCAATACCGATCGCCGGCGCGCCTCTTACCATGAGAGTCTTAATTGCGTGCCAGATGCTCTTGATATCCTCACAATAAACGTATTTTAATTCATTGGGCAAGAGTGTCTGGTCGATGAGTCGGATACGACCATTGACACCTCCATCCCATTCTATCGTTGGTAGTGGCATTTCATCTCCCTTGTGAAATAATTCATTTAGACAGGATTAAGAAGATTTACAAGATTCCTTGTTTTATTTTATCCTGTAAATCCTGTCTTATATTAAAACCTGTCCTCGTGAAAACGGGGATTCGAAACGGTAAAATATTGTATTTACAATAGTCCAAGTTCTGTTCTTATCTCTTTATCCTTTTTTGCTACTTCGTCTGCAAGCTTCTTTTTGTATGAAACGAGCTTCTGTCTCAATTTTGGATCTGATACGCTTACTATCTGAACCGCTAATATCGCGGCATTAATGGCCCCGGACTTTCCAATACCCATCGTAGGCACGGGAATACCCGATGGCATTTGCACCATGGAGAGTAGTGAATCCAATCCACCCAGCCCGGAGGTCTGCAAGGGAACGCCAATGACAGGAATGGGGGTTAAACTCGCTATAACCCCTGCAAGGTGCGCAGATCCTCCAGCAGCAGCAATAATCACTTCGTACTTCTTTTCCGCCTCGATAGCATACGCATGGGCTCTTTCCGGCGAACGATGGGCGGATATGATATTTACGTCAAAATCTACCTCGAACTCCTTCAGCATATTTATGGCTTCCTTCATCGTTTCGAGGTCTGAATTGCTACCCATGATAATTCCGATTTTTTTGTTTGCCATTATTCACCTCCAGTTAGTCCCCCTTACCAAAGGGGGACTTCGTCGTGAGCTCAGTCGAACGATTTAGGGGGTTTGTGTTTTTTCCTGAGTTATCCCCGTTTTCACGAGGACAAGTTTACAACCCCCTTGCCCCCTTTTCTAAGGAGGATTTTACACTTCACACCACCTTAAAAACCGCTTAAATAAAATGAAAATTCCTACACAACCTAATTATGTTAACAAAGTGTTATATATTTGTGTAATAAAATTTGGGAAGAATGCGGATAAAGTGTCTGTGGCAGATTTGGTCTGTTTACGGAGACGATTCAGGTACGGAATATGGTGCGGTTTATTTAATAGATGACGTGCTGTGGCTGATATATTGACATTACCACTCTCGGTGACCATATTTTCGTGTATTTCTAAATCTTCGTCTATCCCGTCTGAAATTGCACGTGTAACAACAAAAGGAATTCCCATGGCGTGTGCCCGTTCTGCAATTGCAAAGGATTCCATATCGACGGCTATTGCAGAGGTTTGGTTTCCGACATGTTTTTTTACTGAAGACTGACGAATGATTTTGTTAACGGTTAGAATGTCTCCACAATGTGATTTAAAGGCGTCATTACCGCATAATTTAATGGCCAAATCCATAATTGTTGCGTCACAGGATAGTGTAGAATCAATCTGGATTTCCCCTTTCAGTTCTTCCTGGGATGAATAGAGGACGTGTTTCCCGATAACTAAATCCCCAACACCCACCGCAGGGTTTATACTACCCGCAAAACCTGAAGAAACCATTAACTGTATCCTGAAACATTTTAATAGGTGCTGGATAATATCAGAGACATTTTTACCTATACCCATCTGAACAAGGGTTAATGGAAAACCGCAAAATTCCGACTGATAGAATGTGGCATGGGCATGCCGGATCTTTTTCAGGATATTGACCTTTGATTTCAAACACGCAATTTCCTGACTTAATGCAAAGAATATCGCTATCATAAATCTTCCTAATTCAAACGTACAAGGAATTTCAAACCGGTAGGGGTAATTCATGAATTACCCTTACATGCAAATAGAAATAGTTGCCGAAGGCCTAATTTAGTAATAAACAAATAGAATCAAATTTGGTTATAATTTTCAATACAATTATAAAAAAGTACGACCTATTGCAATTATAATTCAATTCCTTGGTAAAATTTATGTTCGGGAAAACTGTTCCCCTTCTTTTGTTCTTCTTTGCCAAGGGGAATGTGATGGCGCAATGTTTTTGCTACGGTGTTTCATACGACTTTATAGAAACAACACGTTAAATAACGCTTGACAGTATTAAACAATTGGTATAGCATTTTACATTTAAATATTACTGGTTTTTCGCTTTTATCATAAAAAATGGAGTCCTGCCTCTTATGAGGGTTTCACTGTCGTTAGTGTCTTCTTTGACAAAATATCTGATTAAGAACCGGTTTTTATCAAAGAAACGGTTCCCCCTGGTATTGATGCTGGAAGTCACCCATGCATGTAACCTCGCCTGCGAGGGCTGTGGCCGCATACATGAATACAAAGATACGATGCGAGAAACATTAAGTATTGAGGAATGTATTCGGGCAGTGGAAGAGAGCCCCACGCCGGTTGTCACTGTCACAGGTGGTGAGCCGCTGATGCACCCGGAAATCGATAAGATTATCAGGGGTATCTTGAATAAAAAACGGCATATCTATTTATGCACGAATGGCGTGTTATTAGCTGAGGCAATAAAAAAGCTGAAACCCAGTAAATATTTTAATATCAACGTCCACATCGACGGACTTGCAAAGACGCACGACGCTATTGCCGGAAAAGGGGTCTTTGCGCGCGCCACCAACGCTATCCGTGCGGCAAAACAGGCAGGATTTAAGGTCTGCACAAATACCACAATATATAAAAATACCAGTGAAGAAGAAATTAAAGAATTATTTTCGTTTCTGGATGAGCTGGGTGTGGATGGTATGCTGGTATCTCCTGGTTTTAGTTTTGAACACAACGAGAATGAAATATTCCTTTGCCGAAAAGAGGTACAAGAAAAATTTGGATTTATTTACGGAATCTCAAAGAGATATAAGATATTAAACTCTCCCTTATATTTAAAATTTTTAAAGGGAGAAAGGAACCTAAAGTGCACGCCCTGGGGAAACCCAACTCGTAACTATTTAGGTTGGAAAAGCCCTTGCTACCTCATTACGGATACCCATTACAAAACCTTCGATGATTATATGGAATGTACGGATTGGGACAAGTATCAGGAAGGGAATGACCCCCGCTGTAAGAATTGCATGATGCATTGCGGGTTTGAGCCTACCGTAGTACTGGAAGGCGGAAAACGATTATCTGATATCATAGAAATGGCTAAGTGGAACTTTAGCTAGATTTGTTATGATTTTTGGGTAAGATTGCGGTATTTACCTAATGCGAACAAGGGAAAGTAATTCCGGTACATATGGTATTTTAGGTAAAAGACCTTAGGGAAGCCCGTTGCTGTAAATTCAACCTCGTCCCAGCTTCCATCCTCTTTTTGCCCCGTTAAGAGAAATTTTATACCCTTTTCTACAGCATCTGATTTTACTTCACCAGCTGCGAACAACGTCAGCAGCGCCCATGCCGTCTGTGATGACGTGCTTCTGCCAATTGCCTTCAGTGATGGGTCGTCATACGACTTTATGGTTTCACCCCATCCACCATCAGAATTTTGGACACTTTTCATCCACTCAGCGGCTTTTTTGATGTATGGCTTGTTCATATCCTCTCCGACCGCTAGGAGTGCGGCAAGTACAGACCACGTGCCATAAATATAGTTTGCGCCCCAACGCCCAAACCACGAACCGTCTTTTTCTTGTTCTTTTTGGAGAAATTCTACGGCCTTTCTGATATTAACGTATGTCTTGCTAAACCCAACACGCCCCAAAAATTCCAGGCATCGACCTGCGACATCGCTTGTACTTGGGTCTAATAATGCATTAAAATCTGCGAAAGGTATGTGATTTAAAATTGCCTTATTGTTATTGCGGTCAAATGCTCCCCATCCGCCATCATCACATTGCATGGCCTGAATCCACCTCAACCCACGCAAAAATGTCTTTTCCTTGTGTGATGCTTCTGGTAGTGATATGCGCTGTAACGCCATAAGCACAGCAGCGCTGTCGTCAGTATCGGGGTAAAACTCGTTGGCATACTGGAAGTACCAGCCACTTGGTTCTTCTACCTTGCACTTCAATGCCCAGTCTCCGAAATTCCTGACTTCCTTACTGAGCAGCCACTCTCCTGCCCTTTGTAATGCTGGATGAGTGCTGGATATTCCTGATTCATGAAGTGCGATAATTGCCCAGGCTGTATCCCAAACGGGAGATACGCAGGGCTGTAAATAAAGCTTGTCCTCTTCATAAACCACCAGTTTCTCGACTTCTCTTAGCTGGCTTACCAGCGCTGGGTGATCGTCTGAATAGCCAAGGCATTTCATGGCAAATATGGAATTAACGATTGCCGGCCATATGGACCCCAATCCGCCGGATTTCTCAAGATGTTCAAGCATCCATTTTTCTGCCTTCCGGAGGGCGATCTTTCTAACAAATTTAATGGGGTGCTGTTCGTAACGCCTGAAAATACTATCAGCGTCAATAAAGAAATTGTGCCAGCACCATCCCGACTGGTCTCTCTTAATGCGGTAGACCACCTTATCACGGGGAACGAGGTAGAGTTCTTTCAGCAGATCATCCCCTACTGGAATATGCGGCTTTTTATCAATGGCAATAGAGAGGGGGACGACAATGCACCTCGACCAATACGACATCTCGTAAATGCTAAAATAAAAACCCGGCGGGAAAAGAATCATTTCAGCAGGGACGGCAGGTACCGCTTGCCAGTCAACCTGTCCAAACATAGCAAGGTAAATCTTGGTAAAGCAGTTGGTCTTCATTATGCCGCCCATATCAAGAATGCACTTCTTTGCCTTCTGCATAAAGAGTTCATCGGCAGAATATCCGGCCAATTTCAAGGCAAAATAGGCCTTTACCGAGGCGCTAATTTCACTGGGTCCTCCATAATAAATATTCCAACCGCCGCCAGGAAGTTGATGTTCAAGGAGGAGGTTCACAGCCTTTCTTTGCTTCTCATGATCTACCTTTCCGAGAAAGTGCATGAGCATGATGTAGTCTGATGTTACGGTTGTATCTGCCTCTAAAATTCCTACCCAGTGTCCATCGGAATGGTTTTGATTGCTGAGCAGATATTGTTGTGCACTGTTTATGGCGCTATCCAATGGATTTTTGGCTAATAAATGAGTATCTATGCCAGTCCTCACAGGAATGCTTTCAAATCTTAATTCATGCCTGGGCAGTTCGGTAACCGGGTATTTCCCATTTCCGTTCCCATTCCCATTTCCATGGAATTTATAGATACGTGTTTCTAATCGTTCTAAAAAGTTAGATAAGAAATTTCTCATGCTTCAGAAACCCTCAACAATTACATAGGTGTGTCAATTACAGCTATCTTCCTAAATATTAAGTAGGTAATTATCATTAGGTTAAGTAAATAGTCGATGCACAAAATAACAAATTTATAAGTCAATTTCAAGTAAAACTTGCTTTATTTCATAGCTTGTTATAGTATGAATCCGTACAACCAATGGGATAATCAAGGTAAAAATTTCTTTTATTTAAGTTTTGGGTATAGTTACGAGTGAAGGTTATAGCATTACTTTGTTAAAAATTAAGCGGCCAATTTTTTCTTAAGGCGTTTGGATTTGATTTTGAAATAGTCACCAGCAAGATTTTCGTTCTTTGATAATGCACTTGTCGATGAGAATTCAAGCA
>Ga0209324_10003610_pt1 | contig 10632 bp, 12 predicted proteins | sample Rifsed19ft3_FD_184015 | JGI IMG/M metagenome (GOLD analysis project Ga0209324, IMG submission 184015) | Soil microbial communities from Rifle, Colorado, USA - sediment 19ft 3 (version 2) | ecosystem: Environmental > Terrestrial > Deep subsurface > Rock core/Sediment | place: Rifle, Colorado...
CTGCTAGGCATCGAGCCTCCGATGGCGCCAGCGATCGATGGCGACCGCGGCGATGATGATGACCCCGGTCACGATCTCCTGCACCCAGTTGGGAAGCCCCATCTGGGCGGTGCCGGTGCGGATGACGGTCATGATGAACGCCCCCACCAGCGTCCCCAGAACCGTCCCCTCCCCTCCCGAGAGGCTTCCTCCGCCGATGACGACGGCGGCGATGACGTCGAGCTCGAGCCCGACCGCGACCGTCGGATCGCCCACGGTGAGCCGGGAGAACTGGAGCACCCCGGTGAGCCCGGCGAGCGCTCCCGAGAGAGTGTAGACGATGACTTTCACCCGCTCGACGGCAACGCCGCAGAGCCGCGCCGTCTCCTCGTTCGATCCGATGGCGAAGAAGTGGGCCCCGAGCTTCGTGTAGCGTAGAACGAACGCGGTCGCGAGCGCGAGAAACGCCAGAAGCCAGACCCCCGGGGGAACGATCATCCATCTCCGATCGGGCGGAAGCGAGGAGAGGAGATCCACGAGCCAGGTCATGGGAGCGTCGACCTTCTGCTCCTTCCCCAGGCCCTTGGCCGCGCCTCGGACCAGAAGGAGCATTCCCAGCGTCACGATGAAAGGCGCCACGCGAAGCCGGGTGATGAGCGTGCCGCTCACGAGTCCGCAGAAGGCTCCGGCGGCGGCAGCGGCGGCGACCGCGGTGAGAGGCCCGCCGTAGCCGCCGTCAAGGGTCAGGGCGACGACGACCGAAGCGAGCGCGACGATGGAGCCGACGGAGAGGTCGATGCCTCCGGCGACGATGACCATCGTCATGCCGAGCGCCGCCGTCCCGACGATCGCCGTCTGCCGGGCGATGGTCTCGAGGGTGCGGGTGGTGGCAAAGGCCTCCGGCCCCACGAGCACGAAAAAGAGATAAACGATCCCGAGGCCGAGGAGAGGACCGAGCCGCTTCAAACAGCGGCCCTCGCCATGAGACTCTCTTCGCTGGCTTCTTCCGACGGCACGGCATCGAGGAGCTCGCCCCGGCGCATGACCGCGATCCGATCCGCGACTCCCAGAAGCTCCGGCAGGTAGCTGCTCACGAACAGGATCGCTTTGCCTCGAACGGCGAGCTCGTCGATGAGGCGATACACGGAAGCCTTGCTTCCGACGTCGATGCCTCGGGTGGGCTCGTCGAGGAGAAGGACATCGAGGTCGTGGTAGAGAAGGCGCGCGAGCGCGACCTTCTGCTGGTTTCCTCCCGAGAGCGCGGAGACGCGCTGGCGCGGGCCGCGGCACTGGATGCCGAGAGACTCGATCCAGGTCTTCGCCGCGGCCTCCATTCGGCGGGGAAGGACGAGGCCCATGGGCCCGAGGCCGTCGAGACGCGTGAGCGTCATGTTCTCGCCGATGGAGCGAATCGCGGCGAGCCCCTCGCGCTTTCGGTCCTCGCTCAGGAGCCCCGCGCCCTGGCGGAGCCGCTCCCGGGCCGCCGCCGGCCCCACGAAGGCGCCGACGCGGATCTTTCCCGAGCGCACCGGGTCGAGCCCAAAGATCGCGCGCGCCATCTCCGTGCGGCCGGCTCCCATGAGCCCGGCGATCCCCAGCACCTCCCCGCGGCGGAGCTCGAAGCTAGCGGAGAGGGGGTAACCCCGTCCGCGCAATCCCACGACCTCGAGGACGACTTCTCCCTTCTTGCGCGTCGACCGCGGGAACATCTCCTGAATGTCCCGTCCCACCATGAGGCGAACGATCTCCTGGACGGAGGCTCCTTCGATCGTTCCCTCCCCCACGGAACGTCCGTCGCGAAGGACGGTGTAGGTGTCCGCGATCTGGAAGACCTCCTCAAGGAAGTGGGAGATATAGATCATCGAAAGGCCGCGTTCCGCGAGCCGCCGAATGAGGTGGAAGAGCCGCTCCACGTCCAGGCGCGAGAGGCTGCTGGTCGGCTCGTCGAGAATAAGGACCCGGGCGTCGCGAAGAAGAGCCCGCGCGATCTCCACGATCTGCTGCTCTGCGATCGAAAGCGACCCGACGCGGGCGTCGGGGGAGATGTCCCGGTGATCGAGGGACGAGAGCGCCTCCCTTGCCCGTTCCCTCATCTCCGAGCGCCGCAGGACTCCGAAACGGGACGACTCCATCCCCAGGAACAGGTTCTCCGCGACTTCGAGGTGGGGCGCGAGCGCGAGCTCCTGGTGAACCATCGAGACCCCAGCCTCGCGCGCGGCTCGGGGGCTCGAAGGCCGGTAAGGTTCTCTACCGAGGAGGATCTCTCCCTCGTCCGGCGGGAAGACTCCCGACAGGAGCTTCATCAGAGTCGACTTCCCCGCGCCGTTCTCTCCCACGAGGGCGCGGATTTCTCCCGGGGCGACCCCGAAGTCGACTCCGGCGACGGCGAGGGTGGATCCGAACCGCTTTACGAGGCCCCGGGTCTCGAGGACTAATTCAGCCATCGGTCGACGTCGGGTCGAAGAAGCTCCGCGACCTTGGGATCGTTCATATTGTCGCGGGTGACGAGAGTGACTCCGGTGTCGATGCGCGCGGGCACCTCCTCCCCGCGGATGTGGGACACCATGGTCTTGACCCCGAGATAGGCCATGTTCACCGGATCCTGGAGGACGAGCGCGTCGAACTCCCCGTTCTCGAGAGCGCGCACCATCTGTTCCGAGGCGTCGAATCCAATGAGGACCACCTTCCCCGCGAGGCCCGAGTCCTGGAGCGCGCGCAGCATGCCGAAGGCCGAGCTCTCGTTGGGACAGTAGATGCCGTCGACGCTGAGGCTCCCGTCTTCGGACTTGAACCGGGCGAGGAGGTTCTCGCTCGCCTGATAGGCGGTTTCCGCCGTGGCCCCGGCGTACTGGTTCGAGCTCACGACTTCGAGTCCCGGGTTGTCGGACATCACGTCGAGGAAACCTCGCTCTCGCTCCATAGTGCTCGCGGAGCCTTCCATGTAGCGCAGAAGCACGACCTTCCCCTTCCCTTGAAGCTTCACGACCATTCGCTCGCCCGCAAGCCGCCCGCCCTGGTAGTTGTCGGTGGCGACGAAGCTCACGTAGTCCTCGCTATCGAGGCCGGAGTCGATGATGACGACGGGGATCCCCGCGCGCATCGCTTCCGTCACCGGAAGACGGAGCGCCTTGTCGTCCGTGGGGGCGAGGACGATGCCGGAGACCCCGCGGCTCACGAAGTTCTCGACCTCGGCAATCTGAGCGTCTCGATTGTCCTCCCGGGCCGGCCCCTTCCAGATCACCTCGACCCCGAGCTCCCGGGAGGCCTTGACCGCACCCGCGTGGATCGCCTTCCAGAATGAGTGGGACGTACCTTTGGGAATCACGGCGATCACGATCTCTTCTTTCGCCGGCCCCGGAGTCGGAGCTCCTCCGCAGGATGCGGAAAGTATGGCGACGGCGGCGAGTGCGGCTTCGGCTCTCATGCGGGGGGAACCTCCAGGCCGTAGAAATCGACGGCGTTTCCGCCGAGGACGGCGTCTTTCTCTGAAGAAGACAGCGGCTCGAGGAAATCCTCGACGATCTCGACCACTTCCTCGTAGCTCGCGGCGAGGGTCGCGACCGGCCAGTCGGATCCGAAGAGAAGCCTCCGGGGACCGAAGGACTCGAGAACGATTTCGAGGTAGAGACCGAAATCCGATCGCTTCCAGCCGCTCCAGTCCGCCTCGGTCACCAATCCCGAGACCTTGCAGTAGAGGTTCTCGGACTTCCCGAGCTTCCGGATCGAGGAGGCCCAGGGGTCGAGCTCGCGTCTGGCGATCGCTGGCTTTCCGATGTGGTCGAGGACCAGCCGATGCTCGGGAAAACGAGCGACGAAATCGACGACCACGGGAAGGTGGCGGTGGTAGACGAGGATGTCGTACGTGAGGTCGAGATCCCGAAGGAGCTCGACGCCTCGAAGAAAGTCCTCGCGGAGGAGGAAGCGGTCATCGGGCTCGGCCTGAACGATGTGCCTCACTCCCCGAAAGCGCGGATGCTCGGAGAGTCGTTCGAGGTCGCGGCGAACGCCGGGGGAGCACAGATCCACCCAACCCACCACCCCGCGGATGAAATCGTGGTCTTCGGCGAGCCCGAGGAGATATTCCGTCTCCTCGAGGCTCTGGCGGACCTGGACGGCGACGGACCCGTCGAAGTCGTTCCGCCTCAAGATCGGCTCGAGGTCGCCGGGCGCGAAATCGCGCCGGATTCGGCCCATGCGCTCGTCGATCCAGTCGTACTCGCTCTCGCGGAAGGACCAGAAGTGCTGATGGGAGTCCAGGCGCATCGGGGCGCTATTATAAGATTGGCCCATGCGCGAGCGACACTTCCTCCGTCCGACGACGCTCATCGAGGCCCGGCGTCTATCGAAGCGCCTGGGCCTGGACCTCACGATCGCGAGCGAGACGTTCCAGCACACGGGAAGCTTCAAGTTTCGGGCCGCGTACAACGTCGCCGCGAACGTGGAGGCGCACACGATCCTCACCGCGTCCTCGGGAAACTTCGGCCAGGCGCTCGCCTATGCCTGTAGTCTCCTTTCGAAGAAGGCGATCGTGGTGATGCCCGAGACCTCGGCCCGGGTGAAGATGGACGCGGTGCGCGAGCACGGAGGCGCGGTCGAGCCCGTCGACGTCCGCGTCAAGAGCCGGGCGGAGCGGGTGGCCGAGCTTCACCGCGAACATCCGGAAGCCTTCGTCGCAAGCGCCTACGACGACCCGCTAGTGATCCAGGGAAACGCGACTCTCGGAGAGGAGCTCGCGCCCCTCGATTTTGACGTCATCACCGCCGCCGTCGGGGGCGGAGGTCTGAGCTCGGGAATCATTCAGGGACTGCGGGAGGCCGGCAACCGGAAGACCCGGGTCGTCGGCGCCGAGCCCCTTCTCGGAAACGATGCCGCTCGGTCTCTCGCCGCCGGGCACATCGTGAAGAACGAGAGCGAGCCCATGACCCTCGCCGACGGCGCCCGCACGGTGAGCCTCGGCGAGCACAACTGGGCGATCCTGAAGGATGGCATCGAATCCATCGTGGAGGTGCCCGAGGAGAACATCGCCGAAGCGGTTCGGCTCCTGTTCTCGCTCGCGAATCTCAAAGCCGAGCCCACGGGCGCTCTCGGCGTCGGCGCGCTCCTGACCGATCCGGAACGCTTCCGCGGACGACGGGTATGCGCCGTCGTGACCGGCGGGAACGTGGACCCGGAGGTCTTTCACCGCGTACTCGCCGGGTAGAGGCGTGCCACCCGAGATCCTCGACGCCGGGATCGAAGTCATCCGCTATCTCTCCCAGTTCCGCGGCCCCTGGGTGAACACGTTCTTCCTCGCGTTCTCGGGTCTCGGCTCGACCCTCGGCTACCTCGTTCTGTTCTGCATCCTGTGGTGGGGGCTTTCCTGGAAGCTCGGGGCGAGGTTCTTCGCCGCCCTGGTTCTCAGCGTGTATCTCAACGCCGTCATCAAGGACTGGGTCGCGCAGCCGCGGCCTTTCGTCTACGCCGACATCGAGAGCGTCACCCGGCCCGGCGAGTTCGGATTCCCGAGCGGCCACGCCCAGCACGCGGCGCTCGTCTGGAGCCTTCTCGCCGCTCACTTCCGCAAGCGGTGGCTCACCGTCTTTGCGGTCGCCATGGTGTTTCTTGTCGGTTTTTCGAGAGTGCAGCTCGGAGTTCACTTCCCGACCGATGTCCTCGGTGGCTGGCTCCTGGGCGGGATCCTCGCCAAAGCCTACCTGCGCTGGTCCGACCCGGCGATCGACTGGGCGCGCCGGCTTTCTTTCGAAAAGCAGATGCTACTCGCGCTCGGCGTGCCCATGATCCTCACGGCTCTCCACGGAACGCGAAACACCGCCATGGCTCTCGGCGCTCTCGCGGGGGCGCTCTCTGGGCTCTTGCTCGCGCGGCGCCAACGACTCTACTCCGATGAAGAGCCGGCGCCGAGACGGCGTGAGCGGCTGCTCGTGGGGCTCGTCGGACTTCCTGCCGTTTACCTCGCGCTCATGGCTCTCTCCCCCGAGGAGACGTCGCGCTTCTACTATCTGTACCTGTGGATGCGTTTCGCGACCATCGGCCTCTGGGTAAGCTACCTGGTGCCGAAACTGATAGCCATCTATAGGACAAAACATGAAAACCTTGATGCTCCTGCGGCACGCTAAGTCGAGCTGGAAGGATTCGGATGTCGCCGATCACGACCGCCCCCTCAACAAACGGGGCAAAAAAGCCGCCCCGCAGATGGGGCGTCTCCTCTCCAAGGAAGGCCTCGTTCCCGAACTGATTCTGTCCTCGACCGCGGTTCGGACGCGAGAGACGGCGGAGGCGGTGGCGAAGGCTTCGTCGTACAAGGGCCCGATCGAGCTTCTCGACACCCTCTACCTCGCGATGGCGGGAAAGCTTCTGAGTGAGGCGCAGAGCCATACCCCCGATTCCGTCGGCCGCCTCCTCCTCGTCGGTCACAACCCGGGGATGGAGGACCTGGTCGAGATCCTTTCGGGAAAACGCGAAGCGTTTCCCACAGCGGCCCTCGCGGTCTTCAAGGTCGGAATCGATGGCTGGAAGGCATTGGAGCTCGGGGTCGAGGCCAAGCTGGTAAAGGTCTACCGCCCGAAGGAGATCGGTTAGGACCCTCGCGGAACCTAACGTTAGAGATGGGATGCGACGTCCATCCTCTCGTGAAGGACACGCACTACGTCGATCTCTTGGTCCGTAGCGAAGTAGAAGATGAGATGCTTCCCTGAAGGACAGACCCGAAGCCCAGGGTAGACTTCATCGTAGACGCGTCCGAGATCGGGTTTCTGAGAGATCGTTTCGAACGTCTTATTCAAGGCTCGAAGGTAACTCTCCGCTTGATCGAAGCCCCAGGTTTCGACGGTGTACTCCCAGATGCCGTTGAGGTCGGCCTGGGCCTTGGGCCGGAGCCGAACCTCAGGCACGCTTCGACTCGCGGGCCTTCTTTGCGAGAAAGGCTTCGACGTCGAAAGGCTCAGCCGGCCCGCTTTCCAATCCCTCGACGATCGCTCGGCGCAGGGTCTCGAGCTTGGCCTCGCGTTCTTCGAGGAGCCTCAGGCCCGCGCGAATGACTTCGCTGGCGTTTCCGTAGCGACCTGCCGTGACTTGCTCTTCGACGAAAGCCTCGAAATGCTCACTGAGCGTAATGCTTGTGTTCCTGGCCATCTTCGTCACTCCTGCATCTGTACCAATAGATAATACACCCGGGACGACGGAAAATGAGGCTGCGGTTTGCCATGGCTTCCTGAAACTTCTGAGGTGGCCGACGAAATCTGGAGTCGGTCGGTGCGGCTCCCACAGGCTCTTGGGTAAAAAGGTTACTCCTATGCCGACTGCGGGACTATGCCGACTGTGGCGGATCTCTACACGCCAGCCGAGGCAGGGAGCGAGATCGACGCGGCATAGTCATAGACTGATAAGGAAGGCCATAAGGGTATCATCTGGGTGGAAGCGACCGGGTTTCGTACCACGGGGCGCGGTCCGGGCAAGGGCCTGTTCCTTGATGGAGAGGTCGGCGTCGAGGTACATCTTGGTTGTCTCGGGCGACTCGTGCCCGAGCCACAAGGCGATAACGGAACGGTCGACGCCCCCGCGCAAGAGTTCGACGGCTGTGGTGTGTCGACAGACATGCGGAGTGATGCGCTTGTCCTTGAGCGAGGAGCATTTCCGGCTCGCGATAGCGGCGTACTTGGTCACCAACTTCTCTACGGCGTCCCGGCTGAGCGTGACACCGCGACGAGAGGGGAAGAGCGGGTCGGACGGAATGGCGTTGAGCTCCTTTAGCCAAGTGCGGAGCACAGCGACCGTCAGCGGCCTTAGCGGTGTACAGCGGTGCTTGCGTCCCTTGCCTAGGCACTGCACATGGGGACCAGCTTGGAGCACGACGTCTTCACACTTTAGATTCAGCAGTTCGGAGACGCGGAGACCCGTGTCAATGGCCAAAACCAACAACGCGTGGTCGCGTCGTCCGATCCAGCCCGACCGGTCGGGAGCGGCGAGGAGGGCTTCGCTCTCGGCAGGGGTCAGGAAGGTAACGAGGTTTCGGTCAAAGCGTTTTTGCGGTATGGCGAGGACGCGTTGAATGAGCGCGCTGTGTGCAGGCTCCATCAAGGCCACGTATCTGAAGAAGGAGTGGATCGCCACCAGGCGCAAGTTGCGAGTTCGCGCGCTGTTTTTGCGCTCCTTCTCCAGGTAGTCGAGGAAGGCCCCGACGAAAGGTGCCTCCAGATCCGTGAGAAGCAAGACCGAGGGCTCCTTACCGAGATGAGTTTGGGCAAAGGCCAAGAGTAAGCGGAAAGTGTCCCGATAGGAGGCGATGGTGTTGGGGCTGACTTGCCTTTGTTTTTGCAGCCGTTGCGTGAAGAAAGCTTCGAGGAGAGGAGCGAGTGATGTCATGACAGCCCTCCCGGAATGGGCTCACGGCGCTCGGCGGCTAGATGGAGTAATTCCGGCGTGGCCGTCAGGTACCAGTAAGTGCTAGTCGGGCTGACGTGACCGAGGTACGTTGAAAGCAAGGGCAGTCGGGACTCCACGTTCACGCCTGCCTTGTACCAGCCCAGAAGCGTTTTGACGGCAAAGGTGTGACGAAAATCATGGATGTGAGGCAGGCGTGGGCCTCGGTCAGACAACCCCGCCCGACGTAGAAGGGCGGGAAACTTCTCAGAGACCTTAGTAGAGATGAGTCGTGTGCCCGCGCGGGAGACAAAGAAGCTCGGCGTGTGCAAGCGTGGAAAGAACTGAGCCCGTGTACGCGCGTAGGCGTGCAGCGCCTCGATCGTCGTCGAATGAAGCAGGATCTCGCGGGACTTGCGAAACTTGCTTTCGCGGACGACAAGCAGCTTGTCGTCCCAATCGATATCAGCGCAGTCCAAATTGATGGCCTCCCCGATGCGCATTCCCGTAACCGCCAGCAAGCCGAGCAGGGTGGTATAGGTGCGCGCCTTCAGGGGACTGGAGAATCCTCTCGCGGCATTCAAAAGCTCCACGATCTCCTTGTCGGAGTACAGGTAGGGCGTGGGCCGTCTCTTCATGTACGGTAGGAGATCTTGGGAAGGGATCTCGGTCCGAGAGTCAAAGGCATTCACATATTTTGCAAAACCGCGTACCACGCAGAGGCGATTCGCTTTCCATGTCGGTGAGGTATCGGTCGGTAGGATTGACCAGTCCACGGCCAACTTCGTTGTCACGAAGGAGCTGCCTTGCTCTTCGACGTAGTGAACGAAGTTAGATAGGAGGGTTTCTGCAGTCTGCAGCTTGTAGCCCAGGCCACGTCGGAGAGCAAGGTAATCGTTCAACGCTTGGCTGAGTCCGCTCATGCCACATCTCCTGGCCACGGCCGAGCCAGCTCTCGCAAGCCACGCCGGTCGACTTTGGCGTAGATCGCCGTCGTGTCGACTTTGCGATGCCGCAGCACCTGAGCGATCTCGGATAGCGAGGCACCTTTACGGAGCATCTGCGTGGCAGCGCTGTGGCGGAGTCGATGGGAGCCGATGGGTGCCAGCCCTGCTCGAATACAGGCCCGATGGACGATCCGTCCCACCGCGCAGCCGGTGATCCCCCGGAGTGGAGCGATGCTCGACAGGAAGAATCTCCGGCAGCTCGTCTGCGGCCGGCTGCGGCGCAAGTAGGCCACGATCGCTTCTGCGACATCGCAGGCAAGGGGTAGCCGATCTTCTCGCAGTCCTTTTCCTCGGATAACGATCTCACCTCGTGTCCAATGAATGTCGTCGAGCTCTAAATCCGCCACCTCACCTGCGCGAAGACCGAACCGCACCAGGAGGGTCAACACGGCAAAATCCCGCCGACCCAAGTGGGTCCGACGGTCGCAGTTCCGAAGCAGTTGCTGCACTTGCCGGAGCGGTAAGGCCTTCGGCAGAGATGCCTGGCGCCAGGCAGCGACCCCGGGTACGGCTCCCACGAGATCATTCGCAAGCTCACCGCGAAGAAAAAGGAAGCGTAGAACCGAACGCAGTGCCGTAACCGTGTACTTCGCCCAACTTACGCTGGATATGTGGGATTGGCGCACCACGAAGCTCACGACATCGGCGGCACAGAGCCGATCCAGCTCCAACCTGTTCTCCCCGAAGACATCCGATAGGAAATTCCGAGCAATCGACTCATAGTGGCGTACCGTCACCGGAACCACAGCGCGTTCCTGGATTAGGTACTGTCTGTACTCCTCGAGGAGCCGGTCCCGTTCGTTAGCAGTGGCTTTCGCGGGCTCTAATTCGAAGACGAGGCCCGCCGTCTGAAGGTGCTCCAATATCGGTTCGAGAGCTCTCCTAGAAAGATGCTTCGTGTAGCCAGCCTCTCGCCTCTTTTCAAGAAAATCCTCGATACCCTTGTTAGTTAACTCACGCGCCTGCAGACCAATGCCTTCCAACCAGCGACTGAGATGGGCCATCAGGTTCAGAAGCAACCGGCTCGACAGTGCTGTATACCCCTGCGCCAACAGCTCCGACCATACATGCTCGACGTAGGACTTCAACGGCCCCGTTATCTGGATGCGGGATGGATCGACCATGATTCCTCCTTCCACGGCGTATTGCCGTGAGAAGGCAACCATCCCACAGGGGGGGGCCGGACTATGCCGACCCAGGACAAAGCGACCTGGGCTTTTACGAGGAAAACAAGGGCAAGCGACCACTTGAGCGGCATAGTCCCGCAGTCGGCATAGGAGTAACTATG
>Ga0209324_10003611_pt1 | contig 10630 bp, 9 predicted proteins | sample Rifsed19ft3_FD_184015 | JGI IMG/M metagenome (GOLD analysis project Ga0209324, IMG submission 184015) | Soil microbial communities from Rifle, Colorado, USA - sediment 19ft 3 (version 2) | ecosystem: Environmental > Terrestrial > Deep subsurface > Rock core/Sediment | place: Rifle, Colorado...
TATCCTTATAGATTTCGTTTTCATTGTTTCCCCCAATTTTCTAAAAAAGCTTTAATTACATTATACTCTTCATCACTCACAAACGATGACAAACAATCTAATTTTTCCCGAGCTTCTTTTACTGTTAATTTACCTTTCTTCAATAACAAAGCAATAAATACAGCCGGAGTTATATATGGAATATTAAAAAAACGTAGTCTCCTGATAAACCTTTTATCATCGCTGCATATTGCATCGTATTCCCCTTGTTGAAATATTGAAAATATTGCATCTTCTCCCTTTTTAGAGGAAGAAGACATAGTGTTTATTGTTATCAGTTTATTCTCTATGTTTTCACTTATAATCATCGCGTCAAAATGTTCTTGGGTATTGTAAGTAATTTCCTCTTTTACAATTTGTGGAATAACTACAGAGAAGTTCTTGCATACAAATTCTTTTAATTTTGATTTGGTTAATTTGATGAGGCAATCGGCATCCATTATCAATCTCATGCATTGCATTGTAATAATTATATTGCCAAATGTCAAATAGTGATATGATAAAAATTATTTTTAAACGATACAGCCCATGATTTATGAATCTTTTGGTGATGTAGTCAAATTGTAGTCAACTCGAACGAAATCCATAGGAAGCCATCAGAATCACCAGAATTAAACTTGTGTTGTAACTCATTCTGCGATAAAATATTGCGGTCATAACAGACACATTATCAGTCAGTTATAAAAAATACCAAAAATACCCTTTTAACGAATGGGGTTCAAGAGGTCGTGGGTTCAAATCCCGCCACCCCGACCATTCTGATTCTTTACGAGTTTCGAGAAAGACAGGCTTGCTCCTTCCCACAGTCCTACGTTGATAGGCATGTCTCAATCCAAAAGGGAACAAAGAAATCCTCGTGCGGCAATAGACGCAACCAAAAGACCCCCGCTCTTTCCCCTCCCTTCGCAAGGGGAGATACAGGGGGGTGTAAAAAAACTTTCCCCAAACTCGTCCTCATGAAAATGGGGAAAAGAAGTTTTTGGAGGGGAATACTAAAGATTAAAAAAATCTGCCAGCCACATTTAAATTTATTCTTGAAGACACCCATTTTCCCCGTTATTATCACTTCCTACCTCTTTTACCAGACAATGGGATTAGTTCTTTTTACACTAACTCTGTATAATCTTCTGATATAAATGGTTTTGGGATAGTTACGTTTTGCCGATACACACGTAAAATTAAAAGGAGAGTATGGAATGAAAATGTTTCTGCAGATGCTCACGCTGGGGATTACGTTGTTTCCATTTGGACAAGGCTTATGGGCGGGGGTTCTCGAAGATGTCATAAAGGGTAAGGCTACGGTTATTGATATGACTTACCCGTTGAATGAAAAAAATGCTTACTGGCCTGTAGGGCAGTATACCCCATTTAAGTACGAGGTCATTGCTAATCTTAAAAAAGACAAGGTGTTTTCGGGAAAGTATAGTACTCCAGAGCACCTCGGAACTCATATTGATGCGCCTAACCATTTTGAAGAAGGCATGCCTTCCGTTGATCAAATTCCCTTTGAGCAATTGATTGGTCCTGCAGTTGTCATCGATATAACAGAGAAGGTAGAGAAAAATGCTGATTATACCCTTTCGCCATCGGACATCTTGTTGTGGGAGAAAGATAACGGGCAGATACCTGAAGGGGCAATTGTGCTATTAAATACAGGATGGAGCAAACGATGGCATGATTATGATGGTTATAAAAACTTTGATAAGAAAGGCAGTATGCACTTCCCTGGTTATTCAAAAGAGTCTGCAAATTTTCTCGTAACAAAAAAGAATATCAAAGGTGTTGGTATCGATACTCTCAGCGGGGATTGTGGAACCAGCGCAGACTTCATAGTCCATCATACTATCAATGCGGCAAGAAAATTTATTCTTGAAAATGTAGCCAACCTTGATAAGTTACCGCCAAAAGGGGCTACCCTTATTATTGCCCCCATCAAAATCGAAGGCGGTTCAGGCGGTCAGTGCCGCATCTGGGCTATTTTACCGGAGTAACCAAAATTTTGAATAGGGTAAAGGTTGCGGGATTGTATTATGAGCCTTTATACTGATTTGCTGTAAGATTGAACGGGCTGTCCAAGTGTTTCTTTGATGTGGTTGAGAAATACTTTGTTTGGGTTGTAATTTTTCTGAAGTGGGCTTAGGACGAAGACAGGTGCATAACATCCGATCATCTGTAATCTTTCCCGTGCCTTCGTGATATCCTCCGTATGGTCACCGGCATATTTGTTAATTACTGCCAGGTCTATCTTGGGAATAATTTGCCTTGTCGAACGCTTGATTTTGTCCTCTCTTGGAGTGGTGACAAGAATGCAGAGGTCGGCATTGTGTGTGTGCAAGAAGCTATTGCCCTCCACCAGGACTGAATCACTTTTGTTGAAGTAAGTTAATGCTTCTTCAATGCCTTTTTCGAGATGGTCTGAATGTGTTTGCAGCCAGACTACCTTCTGGGCACCGGCGTTTTTAAAAAGAGAAGTGTCTTTACCCTTCTGCTCAATTTGTAGTGGGTCAACCGTAATTTTATACGGGTGCGTCATGGTTTCACATACATCGCAGTCTGCGTGTCTGGGACAGTTGCCTTCGTGTTTTGTTGTGATTTTTAAGGCAGATAAGTCACCAAAGTGTCTCAGTAAGAACTGGGCGACTGTCGTCTTTCCTACGCCGCTTGCTGTTCCGGTAATAGATATAATTTTCATAGGAATAATTTTAAAATCAGATATTTATAGCTGAATACTTACTTTTAAATAAGTATACTATTTCCTTCCGATTCCCACAACTCCTTTTATCTTTTCATCCTTATCAAGGATGGGTGCGCCAGACCAGGTTGTCTTGATTTTGGCGCCTTTATTTGTGATGCAGGTAAGCGGATAGTCGTAAACATCGCCTTCCTTTAGCATCTTTTCTAAATCTGTTCCCTTGAAAAAGTTTTTCTTCTCGACAAAGAGTGTATCAATGGGTTTTCCCAGTAACTCTTCCTTCTTATGTCCAAAGAGTTCTCTTGCAGCATCGTTTATAATGCATATATTAGCATGTTCGTCTGTAGCAATGATAGCGTCAGGAGCGGCACCCATGATACTATTCGCCAAGTCTTTTTCTTTAGTGAGTGAAGCATTTTCATCGACCATTTGCTGGCGGAGGTCATGGAGGCGTCTCAGTAACTTATCGGTATTTACTTCGATATGGCGTTTTTCCAATCCGCGATGGATGGTGTTGATGATAGTGTCAGGGTCAATTGGTTTTGTAATATAGTCGTAGGCGCCGTGACGGAAAGCCGTTATTGCCGATTCAATACTTGGCCGCGCTGTCATGATGATGACCAGCGTCTTGATGTCCAACTTTTTGATGTTGTTTAAGAGTTCGATGCCGTCCATGCCTGGCATGTGGAGGTCTGAAACTACAATATCAAAGTGTTTTTGTTTAAGCCTACCGAGTACCTCTTGTCCATTTTGAGCAATCTCGACATGATAACCCTCGTCTTGCAAAATACCCTCTGAGAGAAAAAGGGCCGATTGCATATCGTCTACAACAAGTATGCTGGGTGTCTTTTCAGGGACTCTAAGTTCTCTTGATAATTTCCGTACCTCGATCGAACGTTTGATGCATTCGCATATCTCGTCGGGATCGAGGGGTTTTGTAATATAATCAAATGCATTGTATTCGCTTGCTTCTCTGATGGTTTCAATGCTAGGATACCCTGTCATGATAATCGTGAGTATGTCAGGGACACGACTTTTTGCTTCCTTAAGCACTTGCATTCCATCCTTTTTTGGCATGCGGATGTCAGTTAGAAGTATGTCAAAGGGTTCTCCCTTTAAGAGCTTTTCAAGTCCTTCTATACCATTGGTTACTGTCTCTACCTGATATCCTGCATCGGTCAAGGTGTCTTTGAGTAACGTGCATATGATTTCTTCGTCGTCTATAACTAAGATTCTTTCTCCTGCCATGGCTTTTCCTCCCTGTTTGATCGTATGTAGTATTAAAAACTTTATCTGCGGTTTATCTTCACAAACTTGTCCTCGTAAAAACGGGGATGAGTCAAGTCTTAAAAAGAATTATTGAAACCACAGATTGCACAGATTCCACAGATAAAAATCTAAATAAATCTGTGGAATTCCTCCCCCTTTGTTCCCCTCTGGAGGGGGATAGGGGGAGGTCTGCGCAATCTGCGAAATCGTTCGACTGAGCGCTCACGACGAAGTCCGTGGTTCCAACGAATTTTATTGGTCTGAGGCATCGCCTCGCTAGGTATTAACATCGGCAACTGGTAGTGTGATAACAAATGTAGCTCCTTTTCCTAATTCACTTTTTACGTCTATATGGCCGTGATGTTCCTGTAATATCCTGTAAATCATATATAACCCCAGCCCTGTTCCCTTCCCGGGTTCACGGGTAGTAAAGAACGGTTCGAATATTTTTGGTAAGTTTTCTTTCGAGATACCTTCTCCGGTATCGGTAAATTCTATTTCAACGGCTGAGGAATTTGCCGGTCTTGTAGCAATCGTTAATTTACCCCCGTTGGGCATAGCCAGTATGGCATTAATGATGATATCGGTAAAAACTTGCTGTATCTGCGTGTGATTAGCCCGAATAGTGGGGATGTTTGGGCTTAAAACCTTGTTCAACTCTATGTTCTGTGATGATAACTGATTGCCAAATAGTATGAGTGATTCGTCGATAACTTCATTGATATTGACGGCCATGCTTACCGTTTCCGAGGTACGAGAAAATTTCAGGAGACCGTCGATGATTTTTTTACAGCGCAGCGCCGAATCGACAATCAACTTCATTTCTCTTGGGAAAGACTCGAATCCTGGCATCTTTTTGAGTTCTTCATCCTCTGCCTTTTTCATAAGCCTTTTGGCGTATCCCAATACACCGCTGAGTGGGTTATTAATTTCGTGCGCAATACCGGCTGCCAATTGACCTATACCGGCGAGTTTTCCAGCCTGGATGAGTTGTGCCTGGGTTCTCTTAAACTCGGTGATGTCCCTACTAATACCAACAGTTCCAATCATATTCCCCGGCGTATCTTTGAGTTGAGAAAGGGTAATACTGATATCGATGATCTTATTTTCCTTTGTGACGAACTGTGTTTCCTGGCTGGATATCTTTCCTTCCTGTTTGATTTTTTCTAATAATTGGTTACAGTGATCGGGATTGGCAAAGAAACCACACAACGGTTTCCCGACGGATTCACTTTGCGTATACCCTAGTATCTCCTGTGCCCCTTTATTAAATTCTACTACATTATTCTCTATGTCTGTAGTGATAATCATATCGGCAGAGTTATCCAGCACATTCTGTAAGTAATCCATTGTTTGCTTGAGTTTCTGATTATTCCTTTGCAGTTGTTCACGTATTTTAGCCTTTTTGATCGCAATCGTTGCCTGAGTTGCAAGAAGTTCCAGAATGGAAATATCTCTTTTTGAGAAAATGCGCGGCTTATAGTCGTCCACAAAAAGGATACCTACAATCTTGTTTTCGGTAGTCAGAGGTGTGGCTACCAGGGATCGAATCCCCTCAGCAAAAATGACTCGTGTATCCATCGCGGATTCCTCCGTGATATCAGGCACTACAACGGATTGTTTTTGGGAGAGGATTCTACTGGTGAGTCCGCCGGGTCTTACCTTCCACCGTGTTGCTTTTAAAGAAAATTCCGGGCTGAAGCCGTGTACGGCAGTAAGTTCCAGTTCGTTTTTTTCTGCGTCATACAAAGCGAGACTGCCGGCAGGGGTATTGGTTATTTCCAGGCCGCTTCTCACGATAGTTTGAAACACATCATGTATGTCAATTGCGGAGGAAAGCATATTTCCAATATGATAAAGCGCCTTCTGTTCGGAAAGACTTTTTTGAATTTCCTCTTCCTTCTTTTTTCGTTCTTCCACCAAATTCCACACGAGTTTGGCGCTTAAGCCTCCAAGTATCTCGGTATTTGCAGGTTTGTTTTTTCCGATATCGGTGTGTACCTGGGGATTTCTCGTAACATCGATAATAACGTCAAGGTCATCCCTTTTTACTAATTTTTCATAATGGGTATGGGTTGGGATGTTGTACTGCTTTGCAATTTTTAAACCTTCAGCCTGGGGGTTGTTATCGACGACTCCGACAATCTCTATTTCCTTATCTTCATGTAAGATCGTCAGGAGTGCAGACCCGCCTTTTCCAGCACCGATGAGGAGTACTTTCATAAATTTTAGTTATAACGAATATTTTGTAGAAAAAATATGTGTAGTTTAGCGGTGACGGTAACGAAGCCCGTTTCGCTATTCGGTAAGCGTCTATTGTTTTTGTATTCCAGTTTTTTCATTCGTTTTAAACTCAGTCCACTTTTTGCTTAAGTTATACAACTGTCTTCCCGATTTATCATATACATCAACCAAAATATCTATCTCTCGAAAACTTTTAATTTCCATTTTGTGAATTATGTCTGGCAAATGGTTATCGTCACCGGAACCGCCTCACGATACGGGCTTCGTTACCCTTACCCTTTTTACAGTTATGTTAAATCTTTACCCATAATAGTCACAGGAGAACCGCAATTTCTACCTTATGTTTGCGTTGTTTGACTCTCTTGTGGTAAAGATTGAGTGTCTTTTTTGTTGATTAATTCTTCGTATTCACTGAGATAGTAACGGATTGTAGAGAGCACGGGGTTTGCTGCCGTCTGCCCGAGACCACACAAGGACGCACTTTTGGTAACCTCGGCAAGCTCCTTCAATAGACCAATGTCCTCTTTATTCCCCTGCCCCTTGGTAATTCGCGTTAGGATATCGAGCATCCTCTTGGTTCCAATCCTGCAGGGCACGCACTTTCCGCATGATTCATCCTGACAAAATTCCATAAAATACCGGGCAATGTCAACCATGGAGGTAGAGTCGTCCATGACAATAAGTCCTCCCGAACCCATAATAGCGCCCACCTCTTTTACCGTTTCGTAGTCGATGGGGAGATCGAGATGCTGTGCCGGTACGCATCCGCCCGAAGGCCCACCCATCTGGGCTGCCTTGAATTTTTTACGACCGGGAATTCCTCCTCCGATATCGAAGACAATTTCACGGAGTGTAGTTCCCATAGGTACCTCAACGAGTCCTGTATTTTTTACATTGCCTGCCAGGGCGAATATCTTCGTGCCTTTGCTGGTTTCCGTACCAATGGCTTTGTAGAATTCAGACCCCTTGAGGATGATAATCGGCACGTTTGCAAAAGTCTCTACATTGTTGATATTCGTAGGTTTTCCCCAAAGACCGCTGGTTGCTGGAAAAGGCGGACGGGGACGCGGCATGCCGCGCTTGCCTTCAATGGAGGCAATAAGGGCGGTTTCTTCGCCGCACACAAAAGCGCCAGCGCCCATTTTTATTTCCAAATCAAAACTAAAACTGGTTCCGAGGATATTTTCCCCAAGGAGTCCAAGTGATTTTGCCTGTTGTATAGCAATATTGAGATGTTCAACGGCAATGGGATATTCTGCACGCACATATACAATTCCCTTTTTTGATCCGATAGCATAAGCCCCAACAAGCATTCCCTCAACTACTGAATGGGGGTCGCCTTCAAGCACTGCCCGGTCCATAAAGGCGCCCGGATCGCCCTCGTCACCATTACAGACTATGTACTTTATATCTCCCACTGCCTTTTTGACGAATTCCCATTTATTCCCTGTTGGAAAGCCGGCGCCACCTCTGCCCCGCAGACCAGAGTTTTTTATCTCATTGACGACGTCGTCCGGTGTCATGCCGGAGAGCACTTTCGAAATAGCTGCATAACCATCTCTGAGTATATATTCATTTATACTTTTGGGGTCAACCGTACCGCAATTTCTCAGAACAATCTTTTTCTGCTTACCATAAAAAGGAATATCCCGGAGGTAAGGGGTTTTTTTCCCCGCTTCTGTATAACAGAGGCGTTCGATGATCTCACCCTTTAGTATAGTTCTTGAAATAATTTCAGGGACATCGGTTTCTGTCACCCTGCCGTAAAAAATACCCATTGGTTCTATGGTCAATACAGGCGCCCTGGCGCACAGACCCTGACACCCGGTGTCGACAATTTCTACCTTGTCTTTGAGTGATTGTTTTTCAATTTCTGATTTGAAAGCCTTGCAAACTTCTTCTGCCCCCAGCGCCCTGCAGCCTGTAGTGCAGATGAATATTCGTACCATATCCGGGCGATGCTTTGTTTCGAGGGATTTCCTGTACTTCTGGAGTTCGTCAGGGTTTTTTAGCTTTTCCACGTTGATTCTCCTTTTTAATAGCTTTTAAGTATAGTCTCTGTTTTTTCGACGGTTAGTTTTCCGTAATATCTATCGTCGATCATCATGACCGGAGCCAGGAAGCACGTCCCTAAGCATGCCACCGGATCGTATGTGAATTTATAATCCCGGCTTGTTTCTCCTTCGTGGATATGGAGGACTTGCGTAATTTTTTTCTTGATGTCAGGAGCGCCTTTGATATGGCATGCCGTTCCTGTGCAAACCTTAATCGTATGTTTACCTCTGGGTTCCAGGGAAAATTGGGAATAAAAAGTAATCACCCCGTAAATCTTGCTCAGGGGAATACGCGTCCTGGCGGTTATTTCTTCTAAGGCGTTCTGGGGTAAATATCCGTATGCGTTCTGTATTTGCTGTAAGATAGGAATGAGGTCTGCAGGAGTTGCCTGATTATATTTTGAAAGTATGGTGTGACATTTGGTCAAATCAATCGCAAGTGCATTTTCTTTCGTTGAGGTAACATTTTTATGCATTGTGTCTTGTCTCCAAAATAGTATTGATTTATTTTAAGTCTTTCTTTGTGTCTTTGCGGTGATATTAAAAATGAGATTTAACGTAATCAACTGCATTCCTGAAAATCAGGAAACCGTCTCCAAATTCCTTGAGTCCGTTGCGTGTCCAGCGCGGGTGTTGTGTGGATTCCACATGCCTTTCCGGATGTGGCATCATGCCCAAAATCTGACCCGTAGGGTCGCAGATTCCCGCTATATTTTGAATGGAGCCACCGGGATTCCATGGATAGCCAGCTTCTTCTCCGCATTCATTTATGTATTTGAAGACGACCTGCTGATTCGACATAATTTTATTCAGGGTTGTTTCATCCTTGGTGACAAATTTCCCTTCCCCGTGCGCAATGGGCAGATATATTGTTGGTACGTTTTCTTCCTTAATAAAGACAGATTTATTTGAACATATCTTCAGGTAAACCCATCGATCTTCAAATTTATTTGAATCGTTAAAGGTTAATGTTGCCTCCTGGTGTTGCTTTTCAATAGCTGGCAACAGCCCGGCCTTTGTCAGTGTTTGGAATCCGTTGCAGATGCCGAGAATAAGTTTTTTCTCGTGAATGAAGGTTGTAATATCCTCTTCTAAATTATATTTGATCTGATTTGCCAGTATTTTGCCGGCAGAGATGTCGTCTCCATAGGTAAACCCGCCGGGCAGGGCTAAGATTTGATAATCTTCTAATAACTTCTTATTGGCAAGGAGGATGTTGATATGTACAGCATCCACCTTAGCCCCTGCCTTTTCAAATGCGTATCGGGTCTCGTAATCGCAGTTTGTTCCAGCCGTTCTGAGGATTAATACATTTGGTGTTGTCATGCTGCTATGTTAAAAATTATTATATTTATTTGGTTTTTTGGAATAATTCACATGTCCATTTGTAGACCAGTAGGGGCAGGTTTGAAACCTGCCCCTACAAAGTTTATGCATAATGTCATATATAAAATGTGGTATATAAGACTTTACAGAATACATTTTTTTGACAAAAAGACAACAAGAAATTATTCATTTTTGACCTCTAAATTAAGCCTTCTCCACTTTTACGGCACATACCTTATATTCAGGGGTAAGCGCCAATAAATCTTCTCCTGGTCCGGTCAAAACATTCGTGGGGGTTTCTGGAAAATGGAAGGACAGAAACACACTACAGGGTCGAGACTTTGTTGTAACTTGCGCCTTTACTTCTAAAGTGCCTCGCCTTGATGTTACCCGCACTTTATCCCCGGTTTTTATACCGTATATTTCGGCATCACGGGGATGGATCTCTGCGAATTCTTCTGAACTGATCGCATAAATCTCCGGATTCCGAAGCGACATAGAGCCGTTGTTGTAATGGTAGAGACGGCGTCCGGTGGTCAAACACAATGGATAATTGCTATCGGGCAATTCCTCTGATGGGGTATATAAGAGATCGTTAAACTTCCCCTTCCCCCTCGTGAATGTGTCTTTGTGTAAAATGGGAGTGCCGGGATGTTTCTTATCCCACACAGGCCATACCAGTCCGTCCCCTTCGAGCCGCTCATAATCAATTCCTGCAAACTCCGGGGTAAGGCTGGCAACTTCCCTCATGATCTCGCCTGGGTGGTTGTAATGCATAGGGTATCCCATGGCGCTGGCAATTAAGCATATAATCTCCCAATCGTGTTTGGTTCCTTTGGGCAGCGGAATGGCCTGGTTTAGCATCCTTACCCGTCTTTCTGCGTTGGTAAAAGTGCCGTCCTTCTCAAAGAAACAACCGGCAGGAAGCACCACATGGGCGAGTTTTGCGGTCTCTGTCATAAAAATTTCCTGTACGACAAGAAGATCAAGCTTTTTCATGGCCGAC
>Ga0209324_10003612_pt1 | contig 10629 bp, 15 predicted proteins | sample Rifsed19ft3_FD_184015 | JGI IMG/M metagenome (GOLD analysis project Ga0209324, IMG submission 184015) | Soil microbial communities from Rifle, Colorado, USA - sediment 19ft 3 (version 2) | ecosystem: Environmental > Terrestrial > Deep subsurface > Rock core/Sediment | place: Rifle, Colorado...
GATAAAATAATATGGCAACAGGACAGTTCGGCTCGACGATAGAGACGGTGAATCAGGGAGTAGGGCAGTATATTGGTCAGCCGCATAACTTTGACCAAATACAGCACGTGTCGGGTAACGTTTATGTTTCCTTCGTGGCGAAAAATGCAACAAATGAGAATTATATTTGGACATTTACCTGTACGCCTGCTGGGGATATTGGCGCTGCCCCCATCCAGAAGTATCTGTACAATGTCCTGACCTTGGGTGACGCTGCGCTGACCCACATATCCGGTACGGTCTGGGCGATATGCTATAGGGTCTCTTCGTCGGGGTCGCGGTACACCAGAATCCAGACGGTGAACATCACTGCCGCCGGAGTAATAACCTTGATTGCCGACATTGCCATAACTTCTCCTGAGGGCAGTTCTTACGTGATGTCGAGTATTTCAAGGCTTCTGCATGTCGGCAGTACGACATACGCCATAGCAGGCCTTGTTGGCAGCACGCTTGTCGTCAAGGCGGTCACCATATCCGATAACGGATTGACAATAAGCGTAATATCTTCCGCCTCATACACTCCGATAACCACCCCGTTATATTTCGATATGGGCGAGGCAGCCGACAATGTGTTCGTGCTATTTGTTCACACGGGGAGTGGCGGGGTGTTGAAGGCGTTGACTTACGCTATAACCAACGCTGGAGTCATTAGTCTGATAACGGCAGCTACCACAGTTGACACGACAGGCGCAGGAAATGTCTATGAGCTAAAGGCGTGCAAAATCACCCCGACCATTTGGATTATTAGCTACTGCAAATCTGACACGGGTACAGGGCGTGTCTGCACATTCACCGTCAATGCCGACGGCACGTTCGGCTCGCTCATAGACACTGACGACACGGTATCTGGCAGCCAAATACGCACGTATACCTGCCAGTGCATCAACGGCCTGTTCGTCCTTGTCAACAGGGCGAGCGGAGCTAATTCGCAGGCGTCGACTTTCGCCGTCAGCGGCGACGGCACGATAGGGGCCGCTATCAGCTCATACTTAGGCCCTTTCAATTATCTGTACGTCACTACGTGGACGGGCATCGGCAACCTGTACCTGAATCTCTACAACCGCTCCGCCAACCCATACGGCGTCTGGAATGGTAGTGTCACTGTGGTGCTTCCACCAGCGACAATCGAGACACTTGGTTCCAGTGATGTTAAACACGACCGGGCAACCCTTTGGGGCAATGTCACTGAGATTGGCGCAGCGGACGCGATGGGGATTGATTGGTCACTCGGGGCTGGGGACTTTGAGAATGAAGTCCTTGCCGATGCCGTGATACCGGGGCTATTTAATCTCGAAGTTACGGGGTTAACATACAATACCTCATATAAGTACCGAGCTAAAATTGGTATTGGCGGGACGTGGACCTATGGGATAACACAATACTTTACTACCTCATATCCCGTCCCACAGGTAAGTACGGAGATACCCACCGACGCAGGTGACCATTATATTGACACCGTTGGCTGCCTTGAGACTGACGGCGGGGTGGCGTCCGTAGATAAATATGGCTTTACGTATGGCACCAAAACAATAGAGGATATGCTGGGCAGGTTTGATGCTGACCTTGACCATGCGTACAGCCCTGATGATGCGAAGGTAGACGGGTACGATGAAACTGAGCAGGTAATAGGCTCATTGGTGGCCCCCCTGCTTGCGTCTAACGCTGCCAGTGGCCAGCCTGTTGTAGTAGTAACCAGCGCCGTGGGCGTTTCCGCAGGGCTGGTATTTAAGTTAGTCGATACTGATAATGACGAGTTATTAACCGTTGACCATATTGTGGGCACCACGGTAACCATGACAACAAACCTTGCCCACTCATATACCACCGCCAAAGAAGCCCGGCTGTGCCAAGTGGTAACCATAAAGTTGCGTAACTTAGAATATGGCAAGCGATATTACCTGCGCTTTTGGGCACATAATACCTATGGATACGGATGGGGCTCTGAGATATGTGCCCTTACCAGCGATACAGTTAACGTAATGATACCCACAGCCACTACCTCCAAGGGCATACGTTTTTGCATACCCGGTAAGGTTAACTTCCCCCCTAGCGGTATGTATTATGATACCCGGCATCACTTACTTGTTAAGTGCCCTGATTCATACTTTGTAAATGAGGGCGCCTTTGGCTGGGTGGTAGGCAAATACGTATGCGAAAGACAATATTGGAGCGAGGCCACTAACGTGGACTTGTACACCATGTCTAACGCTATAAGGCGCACAGGCACCCCGGTTAAGGTAAAGTATAAGGCACGTATTGGTAACAATAACTATGGGCTGGGTCAATATCATAAACGTGTTATTAACAACGGTGCGTCAAGCCTTACAGGTAGTTACGTAAGTTCGTCATCAATACTGGCGTGGTTATGCGAAATATGGTACGATAACCCGTGGACAAGTAACCCATGGAGCGTTGCGGAAACCGATGACCTGTTAATGGGTATCTCAATACGTAGTGGCACCGGGTGGGAAATACCCCTGTGCGATTGTATTGAGGGGCGTATTATATGGGCCAATGCCGCCGTAACCACCAAGTACCCCACTACCATAGGCCTAACAACGGCTCAGTTGCACGGGCTTGTTACCGAGGATGAGTGTGAAGATTGCATGGTGCATTTTGAGTACGGGGTCACTGTGGCATACGGAAGCAGCACCACACCTGAAGCAGCAGTTAAAGGGCAGCATTTTTATGCAAGCGTACCCTTTGTAAATGATGGTACTTACTACCACTGCCGGGCGGTAATTATAACGGCCTGCGGCGAGACCTTTTATGGTGCCGATGTAACCTATCCTAACGGGCTTGTATTGGAACTTGCCTTTGGGCAGTCTATATTTACTGTTGCCCCTGTATGGACAGATATAACCGCAGAACTTATGGAGCTGTACATTAAGCGGGGCCGTAACCATCTGCTTGATAAATGCGAAGCGGGCACTGCCGTGTTTACCTTAAACAATGCTTCCGGCAACTGGTGGCGTAACAATACTGCCGGAGCCTATTATGGCACCAGCGGCGATGTAAAACCCATGACACTGGTGCGCCTGCGCTATATGTACAATGGGGAGTACTTCCTCTACTATGGCGTGGCAGAGGGCTTTGAACCGGGATGGCTGGAGCAACGGGGTGGGTTTACGCCCATTTCAACTCTTAGCTGCGCTGATATCATGAAGTGCTTTGCCAAGTATCGTATTGTTAATGCTAACCCTGCCCTTACCGCTGACGTTACCGCAGGCGAGGGCTTTGCCTATGTTGCGGATACCTACGGGTTAGTGGAGGGTCAAACCATACGCCTGTACGATGATAACAATACCGAAAACCTTGCCTGCCATTAAATGTGTTATTTTTACCACTAACATTGTACATGATTATGCCATGGGGGATAACGCCGCCTTAAAGAAGTGGCCCGCTGTGGTAAGTGGCACCCGCATACACGATATTGTGCTGGAAATAGGGTGGCCCTTAGCCCTTACCACCATTGATACAGGCACCGTAACGGTTATTGAACTAACTCCGGCAGCGGGTGGTAACAATGCGCTTGAAGAATTATATGCCACCACGGAAGCAGAAGATGGTAACATATTTATTGCCGCTGCTGGTAAACTTATTTTCCACGACCAAGACGCCCGCACCGTGGCGCCGTATAATACCTCACAGTTTACTATGATTGACGACGGCACCGGATACGGGTTTGCACACCCTGAGTTAAGTGACGACGACGAATTTATTTATAATGAAGCCTCTATATCTGGTGACGGCATTTATGAGCAGGTTATGGTAGATAGCACGGCGCAAGCAGCACAGGGGCCACGGGCTATTGCCCGCAAAAATAGCCAACTATACAATGACGCCGATGCCGTGCGGCAGTGCCTTATGCTGGTGCTAAGGTACAAGGCCTCGACCATGCGCTGCAAGGCGCTGCACGTGTTGCCTGATGGTGACCCGGAAAACCTGTACCCGATTATACTGGGCGGTGAACTGGTAACCCGCATGACCCTGCAAATCAACAGCACCCGCAACCCTGCGGTTATAAACCAGCAACACCATATAGAGGGATTAACGCATAGGTGGAGCCCCCGCAAAGGCTGGCGCACGGCGTGGCAGCTGTGGGAAACCGCTAGGTACAGGGGGTATAATACTTACCACGATGGCTTTTTAGCCAACAATGATGATACCAGTTATGCGGCCTGCCACGATGCTGCAAGCGCCTCCCAGCCTGCGTATAACGACGATGCAGCGGGCTTAAACACCGGGCAATGGTTAATATATGCAGGGGCTATTTTTATGAGCGCACGTATTGAGCGGGGTGTGGTGGAATTTGATACCAACAACATACTGACCACGGAGACCATTGAGGAGGCCTACATACTGGTTAGAGCCGAAGCCATATATAATACTAGGGCGTGGAACCTGCGCCTTGTTAGTAACTATACCGTGGAGTGCCCGGTGGAACAAGCTGATTACTTTTTGTTAAAGAGTGCGGAAACGGCACATGCCACGGAAATACCTGCCGAGGCTCCGGCAGGCTGGAAGGTATTTGAGGTTAACGCCTTGGGTATTGCTAACATGGTTAAAGAGGGCATTACCCGGTTTGGCCTGCGCAGTGATAAAGATGTTAACGCTAGTGACCCCGGCGCCTTAAGCAAAGAGTACATGACCTTGGGTGGTAAAGGTTACTATGCAGGTAAATACCAAATGCAGCTAATAGTTAAGATAGCAGGTAGTTAAGGAGGCAATATGGCTATAAGTGGTCACTCGATAGAACCAGCTGCTTCAACAGAGTTTACCGCCGCCAGCGTCACCGCCAAGGTAAAGGCGCTTACCTCTGAAGCGCTGCAAGTGCGCAGGCGCCTTGCGGTCTTGGATGAAACGTATCATACGGACGACGATGTAAATAAAAATGACACCATAGAAAACACGGAGCTATAATATGATACTTGATAAAAATGCCATTGACACCATGTGGCTTGAGAGCGGTGACATATTTGCGGTAAAGGGCAGAGGCCCAGTTAGCTGGTTATTACGTAATTGTGTTGACCCGCCAACTGACCGCTTCCACTTTGGGCTAGTATGGATGCCCACCGATTACGCCACTGACCGTGTAATACTGGAATCACAGGGGCAGGGTGGTTTACTGGAAACTATACTTAACCTCTTCCTGCACGCTGTATTGCGCCGGGCCAGGGTAGGGCAGGCCGTGGCTATTGGCAGGCTGTCATTTTACCACGGGCAAGATATAGAGTTTTACCGCCCCACCCTGCTGCTTAAAAAGTTACGCCGCCAAGCACCCGCTGCCCTGTCCGCTTATGGGCGTAACGGTTACGGATATGAGTATATAACCAGCCTGATAATAAAGGGGCTGTGGAAGTGGCTAAGCATTGCAGTAAAGGAAAAACGCTTTAGGCGCCTGCATGTGGAGGAAATACCGTATGTAGAGCAATGCAGCACTTTAATTTGCACCGTGGCGCCGGACATAGGTTACCAGTTAATAGGGGCTGACCTTATACCACCCGGTGTGGCGGCCTCCCCAAATGCGTATGCCAAGTTGGTTAAGGATGGCGTATTAACCAAGGTGGGCGAGGCAGTGGCTGGAATAGGTGGCTCAAGTTATACGGATAAATAAGGAGGTAACATGCCATACGTAGTACAAGGTGAGCGCAAGTTAATTGACCCCATTGTCAAAAAGCTAATTAAAGTGGGGTTGTCTGACGGCGATATTAACTATGCCATAGCCACCCTGCTCAAAGGCACTGTCTTAACCGAGGTTAATTACAGTAACATACAGCGGGCTATTGGTGTGCTGGAATGTGCCAAGCTGGAAATATACCGCCGTGTGGCGGCCCCGTATGAAAACAAAAAGGCCAAGCAGAACGGTGATGTTTTTGACTGGCAACCTGACGGGCAACTGCATACTGAAATTGTGGCTGACCCACGACTGGAGCATAAAGTTGAATTACCCTAACCCTGCGCCCGGCACCAGCGGCAGCGACAAGGCCCCTGCGCTTAATGGCGTAAATGGCGCCAGCACCGCCGTACCTAACTGGCCTGAACGTTGCCGCCAGTGCTTGGCGCAAAACGAACTTGACCCTAACACTGCACTGTACTGTGACCCTGATATTGATTGCCCATACTACCCGTTTAAGTAAGGAGGCCTGCCATGGCCACCAGCCGCTATTTAATGCTGCGCAAGTTCCAACGTGATGTGGAAGCTGAAACACGCCGGGCACGTAACCTGTTTACGCCGCCCGGTGCGCATATTGAGCGGGATAAATTTTGTAAGGCAATATGGGTTAGTTGCATTGGTGAGGAGCTGGGCAAACTACAACGGGCCGTAAACAAGTTAACCCTTGCCAAGGACGAGACAGTAAGGGAACAATGGCTTGATACCGCCTATGAAAAAATAATTACCACCAGCAGCCTGCTGCGGCGGTTTGCTGAAAACATTGAGGTGTTACCCGACAAATGATTACTAACTGGTGCAAAGGGTATGTACCCAGTGGCCAGTCCGGCGTTGATATGTGCAAGGGTTATGGCACCACCGGGTGGCCCAGTTTCAAACCCACCTGTGCCAAGGGGTTAAGGGCCGGAATTTGGTGCCATGTTGCACCCGATAATAACAAGGAGGTTCAGGCATGAAATGTTTAGATTTATTTTGTTGTGGCGGAGGAGCTAGTGTAGGGTACACGGAAGCGGGGTTTGAGGTGGTGGGCGTTGATATAGTAAAACAACCTGAATACCCTTTTGAGTTTATACTAGAGGACGCCCTAACCATAAACCTTGAAGGGTATGATTTTTATCACGCCTCCCCGCCCTGCCAAAAATTCAGTGAGGCAACCCCTGCGTATGCCCGTGATAGGTGGCCAGACTTAATAGACCCTATACGGCAGCGCCTCCTTAAAACAGGTAAGCCTTTCGTAATTGAGAATGTGGAAATGGCAAGGCACAAACTACTAAACCCGGTTATGCTTTGTGGCACCATGTTTAATTTGCCTATATGGAGGCACCGATACTTTGAAATATCAGGCTTTACCTGCATACAACCAGCGCACCCAAAGCATGTAGGGCGCCCCATTGTCATAAATCCCGGAAGCAATGCTCGTAAAGGGCGTGGCTCACTACCTGTATTAGAGCAGGCGGCTGCCATGGGCATCAACTGGATGCAAAGCATAAAGTACATTAAAGAAGCACTACCGCCCGCCTATACAAAATATATAGGGGAGCAGTACGTAATAGGACTGCCTGAAGCGTAGCTTGATTGTATGGGCCTATAACCCGGAGGTTGCAGGCCCGACTAATTGGAGGTGTATCTATGGGCAGGGCTAACTATGAAATTGTACGCAGCACTAACCAGTATGTATTACTACGGGATACCGGGCCATGGGACAAGTACCCCACCATAACCAACGCTGCCGAGCAGGTAGTGGCTGACCTTATAAAGTGGCTGGGCAGCAGGCGCCTGTTTTATTATGACAGTGATGATGACCTAACGGAACTGGTAATTGAAAATGGGCGCTTTGCAAGGTTTGCGCCCGGCGCACAGGAGGTACTAAATGCCACGTAACCCTAAAGTAATAAAGCCACCCTTTACCGCCCGCAAGCACCGCTGCATATTTTGTGAGGCGATGAACAGCCGCACCGTTGAAGTAGAAGTAGGTGCCACCTGCCCGGTGTGTGGCCACTACTGCACCTGTGAAAAGAACGGGTGTGCCCTTGATTGCCCGTACTATGGTGACGCCTATAACATGGACGGTGATTGCCTTGCCTCAAAGTAATGTACACAGCACCGCCACCCGCAGTTTCCTTAAGGCGGCATGTTACCGGGTAATAAGCACGGCCATATCAACAGGCGTGGTGTACCTGCTAACGCATAAGTTAGCCATAGCAGCCGCCATGTTTGCCCTTGATGCCGTGGTAATGACCGGGGTGTATTACCTGCATGAGCGCTTTTGGCAGCGCATCAAATGGGGGCGTATATATGAACGACACAACTAAGCCTCGCCGTTGGCTGGCCCGCTATAAGTGGTGCCCGGACAAAACCTGCCGCCCGCTAAGTAGGATGGAACTGATGGAAGGCGTAGATAAAAGCGGAGTGTGTTTGGGGCAATTAAAATATGCCACTGACCATGTAACCATAGGCGTTAATGACATGTGCTTTTGCGCCAAGTATGATAAAATATTTACCAGCTGGCACCTTAACTATGATGACCTTATGAACCTTATGCTGCTGATTTGTAAGGCCCTTAATACCCGCCAACAACCCCTGCCCGCTTGGCTGCTGCACTGCTTAAGCCACATCGAAATACGGCAAAGACTGCCACCATAAACCCGGCAAAAACGGCCCGCAGCTGGCGGCAATACTGCCAAGATGTTTACATAATAAGTACCAAGGTCTACTATCCCTTAAAAATATTTGATACACCTAGAATTGCATCGTAGTGCGTCTCATCAAGGGTTTCCTACCCCAAGGTAAAATCCTCCACGCCTGAGCCTTTTGATGGCGTTCTCGTCGATTCCGTAGCTAAAATTCAGGCCTTTTGCAGGGTGTTAAAATCAAGCCTCAAAACCGCCACAAACCCTGCTTATCAGTTTGTGCGCCCCACGCTGGGCGCTTTTTGCACGCCCCAAATTACGGCAGATGATTACCGTATTATGCCGCTGGTTACCGGGGCAGGCAACGGCGCCGGGCGCCAAGTACCCTTACTAACGTACCAAAATAAATCCTTGAAACCTATTGCATTTTGCCGTGGATGTGTTATCATTTATCTGAAAGGTTTATAAAGGATGAATAAATAAAACATTTAACCATAGCCGCAAGGCCCGCCCTGCCAAGGGTGAGTATAGAAAACCAAACCCCGCCAGCCAACGCATACCGGGTGGTTATAGGGGCCTTAACAATAGGGTAGTTAGGGGAGCAGGGCAAGGTTGCCCATATAACGGGCAACGCTCAACCTGATATATAATATAGGTAAGGAGGTACATTATGATAAAAGTAACGCATACATGCACCAAAACACCCGGCACCAACTGCCCCTTATGCCAGTACAATGACGACGGCACACCCCGCTGTGCAGGGTGCATTAACGCACGGTTAAACTTTAAGGAGGCTACAAATGAAGCACCTATTGGCATGGATACTATGGCCACTCAATATAATGGTAAGTGAGTGTGCTTGGTGTGGTAAAATAAAGGGGTTTACTAACGGCGGCAGGGGCATTACATCAGGTATATGCGCCCCTTGCGCCGCCAAGGAATATGCAAAACTTGATAAGGAGGTAAAGCTATGAAACTAACCTGTACGAAGTGCCCTTGGGCCAGCCGGGAAACCTGCCGGGCCTGTAAAATGGAGCAGGAAGCGGCAGAGCGTGCGGTACCAAACCCCACGGCGGCGTACACGCCAGTAAAGGAGCTTAATGGTACAAAACTGGAAACAACTTAAGCACTATAAGGCTGAGGACGATTTTGTTGACTACCTTATAACAGAGCTTAAACTGCAAAACGCTGACGCCATACTCAACAAGCTGGTTACTGTGCCGGGCGGCACAATACCATACGCCCACGGCACCCGGCGCCTGCGCTATGCAGCAGGCACCTTTTACATAGAAGAAGCAGAAGGGCCACCGCCTATTGAGGATGTAGGCACAGGCAAGCAGATAGATATTAAGGCCCTGCAAGAGCGCTGGCAGGCTATGGCCAAATACATTAAGGTAACCGCCCAGCTGGACAAGAACATGCAATCTGCTGTAAGCGTAAAGGAATACGAAATCAAGGACGTAGCTGGAATACACGTTAGGCTTAACCCCTTAAAATTAAAAGGGTCTAAGCAGGTCGAGGAACGTGTGCGATGGGTTGATAGTTGTATTAAGGATTAACAGGAGGCAACATGAAGGTACTGGACCTTGGATGGGTACGTGAAAAACTGGCCACCCTAAAGGCCAAAACCAAGGACGAAGTAAAGCACAAGGAAAAAGAAAAGGCGCCACCACTGCCCCGTATGCACAGGTTTACCCCATGGTGGGAACGCAATATGGTCCACCCTACGGGCAGCTGCGAAGCAGGGGGCCGCACACTAAACCCCTATGCGGCGGATGCTGCACGCAAGCAGCTTGCCGAACAACGCAAGGCGTTACAAACCAAAGTTGATAATGGCGTAGCCACCCGGCGTGAACGCTGGATGCTGAACCACATGCAAAGCTAAAGTAAATACAAAATATAAGGAGGACCAATATGAAGGAATGGACTAAATCAATCAGGAAGCTCCATGCCTGTGCTGAGGCCTTAGAATGGGCAGAAGATTTTGTCAGTCTGGACACTGCATGGAGGAACTGTACACGTGGTGATTGGATGCTGTGGTTGCTGGGAAAACTGGCGGGTACGCCCAGCTCTGAAGCCCATAAGAAGCTGGTACTAACAGCTTGCGAATGCGCCCGCCTTGCGTTAAAGTATGTCAAAGAGGGTGAAGAGCGCCCACTTAAGGCAATAGAAGCAGCCGAGGCATGGGCACACGGCGAAAATGGTGTTTCACTTCAGGATGTAAGAAACGCCGCCTACGCCGCCGCCGACGCCGCCGACGCCGCCTACGCCGCCTACGCCGCCTAC
>Ga0209324_10003614_pt1 | contig 10625 bp, 8 predicted proteins | sample Rifsed19ft3_FD_184015 | JGI IMG/M metagenome (GOLD analysis project Ga0209324, IMG submission 184015) | Soil microbial communities from Rifle, Colorado, USA - sediment 19ft 3 (version 2) | ecosystem: Environmental > Terrestrial > Deep subsurface > Rock core/Sediment | place: Rifle, Colorado...
AGAAGGAAAAAATAATCAGAGCTCTTGCGCTATTATCCAGTCGCATATATTTCTTGTTTCAATGTTAAAAATTCATTTGCCTCACTTGGCGGCCAAATTTTTTTGTAATGTATACTGCTTGCAAAAGGCACAATTATTTTCGGGTCAAATTTGTGTTTAAATAAAGCAAAAGTAGGAGTGTCTACAAATTGCGCGAGATGCATAACGGAAGAATCTATCACAATATTAAGAGATGAATTTTTTATTAAATAATAAATATCGATAATATTGAAGCCATATTTAGCGGTATAAAAAACATTTGGAAGACTTAATCCCCCACCTTCGTTTCTGTTCTCATCGTCTGCCATTTTGGCATCCATGACAAGAACAAACTTCTTGTCTGGAAATTCTTTCGCCAGTCTTTCTATCTGCGCCTTGCTTATGTTCTTTTTTTCATAAAAACTTTTCCGGTGAATAGCGATGTAATTTTTCTTTTCCAATTTATTTTCCAATTTATTTTCCAATAAAAATTTTTCAAGCTTGTTTTGATTTTTTTCTTTTAGAAAATTATCAAGTTTAAACTTAGTAAATTTATTTATTGATTTAATACCAAGCTCTCTGTAAATCTTGGTTAATTTATGCCTATCAAAAAAAACGGACAAAAACTTTTCCAAAAAATTAGGCAGGAGGTTGATTGTTAAAAATCTGAGATTGTATTTTTTGACTCCATTCTTTTCTATAATTTCTTTCGATAATTTTTTAAAATGCCAATAGTCTTTCAGGAAAAAGGCGACTGTGTTCCAATATCTTGGCCTGTTATTTGACTTGATAACATAGATACTTTCCACAAATATAATATTCTTCCAGAAATCATAAGACCCGTTATTGAGTAAAACGAGACTTACTCTTTCCCCTCTTTCCTTATAAAAATCATAAAGAGCCGGAAAGGCAAGGAGATTGTCACCGAGCCCGTGCAGGAGCATTATTATATTTTTCTTGGAGTTCCTTGTCATTTAATTTTCTTTAATTTTACAAATATATTCATAAACCCGTTTTCTTTTTTGTACTCATCATCAATTTTTTTATTGAAAAAATCGGCAAAAACAGATTTTCTTCTTAAAACCCATTTTGAAAAATACATATTCAAAAGCTCGAGTAAATTCCAAAAGCCGCCTTTTACTTTTATAGAGAGAATTTCAAAACCGCCTTCTTTTTCAAAGATTTCTAGATCTTTTTTACTGTAGTGTCTATGCCCTATTAACCACCAAGCCGGATCAAACACCATGCTTGGAAAAGATTTATATGGCGTAGACAAGTAAAATATTCCGCCTTTTCTTAAAACTCTAGAAACTTCGCTAAACATTTTATTTTCAGTATTTTTCGGAATGTGCTCCAGTACTTCAAAAGACACGGCCGTGTCAAGAGATTCATTTCCAAATGGAATATCCAAAGCGCTGCCGACTTTAAACAAATATTTATCATCTTTAAGATTTTCTTTTGCCGTTTTTAAATCATCTTCGGTTATTTCTATTCCGATCATTTTCTTCCCTCCCCTATTAAAAAAATTGAGTTCGGCCCACCCAAAACCGCAGCCGATATTCAATATTTCTTTACCCTCTATATCCTCATCGGCAACAAATCTGGTAGAAAAAAGCGTTCGGCCATGCAACTTATCTGTTGGTTTTTGTTCAATAATGTTTTTCATAATTTATATTGGTTTGGAAAATAAAAAATTGTAAGCATAAATGAAAATGGTCAGAAAACTGACAGTTGGATGCCAAAGCCAGTCAAAAGTCTTGTCATGAATACTTTTGTAAACGGCTTCAATGGTCGGACTGATGAAGGTTCCGAGGTAAATGATGCTTAAAACTATTTTAAATTTATTAACCTTGCGAACCCACACGTAGTCTGTTCCCCTTATTCTGTTCTTAATTTTAAGGGCAATTTTCTTTCTTTTTCTTAGAAATTCGAATAAATTTTTGCAATAATAATGTCTTACCGAGACATCGTCCGGTATGGCATAGCCGGCACCAGTTTTCTCGTGCACAAAAGTGCCAAAATTCGCTTCTTCAAATTTTTCTTCCCATCCATTTAAGCTCATTACCATTTTTTTATTCCATAAGAAGCCGTTCGCACCAGTTATAAGCACGGCATCTTTTTTAAAATTCAAAATCTTATACCCATCTTTTTTAATTATTACCGGCCTTGATGCCAGCATTTTGGCAAGCGGATCAGCTATACGCATTCTCGCAAAATATCTATTTAAACTTGATAATTTATCATCAGCGGCAAAAGAACTTTCCACGCCGAAAATATCAGGACTGGATAAAATGGGGGGGATCATTTTTTGGAGCCAATCCCGCTCAACGATTTCATTGTCCGCATCGATTAAAATAAAAAATTCTCCTCTAGATTCTTTTATGCCGATAGTCTTGCCGTATTCCGTGACTCTCCTTTCGTTCGATAATATTTTCGCCTTATACTTCCGGGCAATTTGCAAGGTCTCATCATTTGAACCGCCGTCGATAACAATAATTTCAACTTTATCTTTCGGATAGTCTTGCTTGTTAATTGACTTTAAACACAACTCAACATGTTTTCCGGCATTATAAGTCGGCAAAATAAAAGTTATTTCCGGAAAATATGGCAGTCCTGTTCCTGCTTGCTTGTTCGATCCACTGATGTTTCTCGAATCAAATAAGATTCCCTGAAGATAGCCGAGCCCCCCGCAAAAAAATTCACAGGCTTTCATAAAAAGCATACCGGCACCAATCACCGGATCTCTAAAAAGAATCTTCGGCTTTCTAAAAACCAGTTTATACCTTTCAAAAAGACTCGCTTGCCTCCTGAAATTTTCCTTATTAGCCAGAATTGATTTGTATTTACTGAGACGCCTGGCATAATAGAATTTCTTTTTGCATGTTTTAAAAAGATTTATATGGTCTTCATTGTGATAAATAAATTCTGCAATTCTATCAATTGAGCTTTCGCCGTATTTCTCTTTTATTCTTTGAGATAAATCAAAATCTTCCGTACCGGTATTTTCTTCATCGTAGCCACTCATTTCCAAAAACACATCCCTTTTGAAAAATCTCGCTCCTTCCATCCAAGAAACGCCTACATAATAACTTCTTTCCAGCTTTTTGCATTTCGCCCAAAAGCCTTCGCCGAAAGATTCCTCCGGCACAATCACCGCTTTTATTTTGCCATCTTTCATTTTGTTAACGCAGGCGGAAATGACCAAGGGGGATAATTTCATATCGCTGTCTACTATAAAAACATGGTCCCCTTTGGAATTTTTAACACCAAAATTTCTTTGAGCGCTTCGCTCCGGGCCGTAATCAAAGACTTTATCTGTGTAATTAAAGGCAATTTCTTTTGTGCCATCCGAACTTTTATTATCAACTACAATAATTTCTATGTCTTTGTAATCTTGACTTTTGACGGACGCCAGACAAGCCGCTAATGTTCTGGCTGAATTTTTAGTCGGTATTATTATAGAAACTAAAGAGTTCATGTAGATTTAAGGGGACAAGCATCATTTCTCTTAAGAAACGGTGCTTGTCCCCTTTTAATACCCTTTATCTGGATATAATGGCTGTGCCGCGGGTCAAACTTGCCAAAACAAGCCGGCAAGGGATAATAGCCCGCGCCGCGGATCTCGACTTTGGTGAATCCATGCGCTTCAAAAAATTCTTTCAGCCCGCGCCAATTAAAAACCGTCTTGTGAGTCCAGGACGGCGAGGCGCCGGGATCGCCGCGATGCAGGGCAAAAGGGTTGCCAAGGCCGGCTTTCTTGACGCTTAAATTAGAAAGAGAAAATATTTGCCAGCCGAAAAGGCTGGCAAAGATGTTGTGCCAGCTTGACGCATTTTCCGTTCCCATAACAACATAGCCGCCGGGACGCAAAACGCGAATCACTTCCGATAAAAAATTATCCAGAAAAGCAATATGTTCAATTATTTGATTGGCGTGAATGACATCGAATGAATTATCTTCAAAAGGAAAATTAGCATTTAAATCGGATATTTTTACTTTAATTCCTTTATCTTCCGCTTCCTTGGCGCTAGATTCCACTATCTCTATTCCGTAGATATTATTTGTTTTGATTTTATTGACTACCTTTACTGTCCACGTTCCGTCATCGCACCCCAAGTCAAGAATGTCGGCGTTCGGATCAACAACCAGCATATTTAAAATATTTTGGTCGTTCAAAGCTCTGGCTTTGTTATGCATTTTTATAAAAAAATTTTTCATGAAACTTCTATTGCTCTTTTAAAATCTTTGTAACTTTTATCAAAATTTATCTCTTTGCTCCACTGCCAGGCCTGTTTTTGTAATTTTTTGTATTTTTCTCGATCAACCAACAGTGATATGAAGCCCTGCGCCAATTCAGCTGGTTTATTTTTTTGACAAATTAAACCAGTCTCATCATTCTTAACGCTATCGCGAAGACCGTCAACGTTATAAACAACCGCCGGTGTGCCTTGAGAAGCCGCTTCGGTGACAACAAGCCCCCATCCTTCTTTCACCGAAGTCACGCAAAGCAAATGCGCTTTCCGTAAAAGTTCAATTTTCCGCTTTTTAGCCACCGGACCGAAATATTTTATTGAGCTTTTGAATTTAGATTGATTAATATGATTTAAAACCTTCTGGCCATATTTGCCATCAGCGACGCCGGCCAGCCAAAATTTAAGTTTGGGAATTTTCTCTTTGGCTATTTCAAAAGCCCTTATGGCATGATGAGTCCTTTTCATTGATCTAACTGATCCCAAACTTAAAATAGTTGGCTGTTCAAGTTTTTCAACATCTACATTTCTAAGGCAAGAAAGTGGCTCAATTTCTATACCCTCGCTTATTACGTGAATGTTTTTTGGGTTGAATCCAAATCTTTGCAAATCTTTTTTTGTGCTTTCGGAAACAGTAATAACTTGATTACCCCGCAGAAGCCAAAGATAAACTGGTTCAAGCAAATAACCGATTAAACCAATCAAAAAAGGCATTTGATAAAACCAAATTTCCCGGCAAAGCTGATGAATAAAAATAATATTTTTCTCTTTCACATAAAATCTGCAAAAAAAAGGAATTGTATTGATTTCATCAATTACCAAGTCTGCCCAACCCTTCAAGTTTTTTCTATAATACTTGTAAGCTTGCCAATAAACCGTAAAACGATTGCCCAAACGGATAACCTTAAAACCATTCCTTGTCTCTTCTGAAACGCCTCCTAAAAAACCAGATACCAAGAAAATAATTTGATGGTTATTATCAACTAACCTTTTGGCTAACTCTTCGTTAACTATTTCCGCGCCGCCGGCAAGCGGATTTTTCCCATCTTTCCATGTAAACCAGATAATTTTCATATTAATCATTAAAATTAAGCTTATCTTTGATAACATAAATCGGCCGATTGCCGACTTCTTGGTAAATATTGCCTATATATAAAGCAATAAGACCAAGACAAATCAAAATTAGACCCACTAAAAATAGAATCACTAAAATCAAAAGCCCCAGATTGGAAAAATAAAGCCCCCACGGATCGCCAAAAATATATTTTTCCATTACCACAAACAAGCCTACTAAAGTTGAAGCGGAAACGATAAAAAAACCAGTGTAACCGGCTAATTTCAAAGGAAATAAACTATGGGTAGTAAAAGAAGATGCGGCCAAACGAAAAAGTTTTCTTAAAGAGTAACCGGCTTTGCCGCTTGTCCGCGCCGGTGCTTCAAAATAAACATGGGTCGTTTTAAAACCAAGCCAATCCAAAAGACCTCGCGTAATTCTGTTTCTTTCCGTAAAGCGGTTAAATTCTTTGATAACTTTTTCGTCAATCAGCCGAAAATCAGTCGCGCCAGAAACTAGCGGCGTTTCGCCAATGCGCTTCATAAGCCAGTAAAAAATTTTCGAGCCTGCTTTTTTGACAAAACCTTCACCATTATTTTTCTTCCTGACACCAATGACAATTTCGGCGCCTTCCTGCCAATGCTTTATGAACTCCGGAATAATTTTCGGCGGATGTTGAAGATCGGCATCTAGGACAATCACCGCCACTCCCCGCGCGTGGTGAAGCCCAGCCGAAGTAGCGCTCTCTTTGCCGAAATTTCGGGAAAATTCCAAAGAGCGGATATTTCTGTCCGCTTGAGTAAGTTTAGAGATAGCTTTCGCGCTGCCGTCCCGACTGCCGTCATTAATAAAAATCATTTCATAATTAAATTTATCTTCCAGCTTTTTCCAAACCCGGCAAAGCTCTTCATAAAGAAGAGGAATGTTGTTTTCTTCGTTAAAAACAGGAATGACGATCGAGATTGTTTTAACATTTGAAGGCATACTTTGGTTTTAAAACAAACAAATAATTCAAAAACATTGATCCGGTTAAAAAAAGTGACGACCAAAAAAGGGCTTTAACAAAAGCTTCTATATTTTGATGAGCGAGAGCGATAAAGATAATCTGAAAAATTATCGCGGCCAGAAAAAAACCGGCAAAAATCTTTCTGTTTGTTGCCACAAAAAAATGAACTAGGGCAATAGCCATGGCGATCATTCCCATCGAGGCGCCAAAAAGGGGCAGGAACGGAGCAATCGCCAGATATTTTGCGCCAAAAAAGATTTTGACAGTTAATTGAGGAAAAAAAGAAAAGAATAGAACAACCAAAAACGAAATTAAAAAAATAACAGGAAGTGAACGACTGATAATTTTGTGTTCCCTGCCGGAATTTTGAGTTTTTGCTTCTGCGACCAGCGGAAACATTACGGCCACAAAAGCGCTTGTGCCATAAAGAAGAATTTTGCCGATCGTTGAGAGGGCGGCATACTCACCGGCGGCGCTCGGGGAGAGATAATGTTTGGCCAAAATAACATCTATGTTGGATAAGATGGCGAGAAGTAAATTAACAAATAAAATGAAAACAAAATCACGAGCTAAAGGCCGCAAATTGAGACTCTTGTCATTTTCTTTTTGTAAAGACGGCTTAATCTGACGAAGAGTGTAAAAATAAGAAATAAGGTAAGAAAAAAACAAAGCCAGCATCACGCCCGGCACAAGAAAACCGAAAAGAACAAAAACAACAGCCAAAATCAGTTTAGAAGCGGCGGTAATTACCCCTTGCAAAGAATAAGAAAAAAAATTCTTAAGGCCCTGAAGAACGCCGATACTAACTGAGGAAACGAATGAAATCGGAATAATCAAACTGAAAATAAAAAGAATAATCGGTTCAATATTCAAAAATACCGACAATCGGGGTATAAAAAACCAAAAGATCGCGACCAGGCCAAGCCCGCTTATAAGAGCGATTTTTGTCAAAAGGCGAAATAATGATTTAGAGGCAAAACCGGAAGCGGGCACATGTTTAGACACAAACATGGTCAGGGCAGTTGCCGGAACACCGAAAATAATAAGGAGACCAAATAAGGTCACAATCTCTCCAAATTTACCCGGCCCCAAAAGTCGGCCCATGATGAGAGCAAAGACATAATTTACACCGCTGGCCACTAAAGCCCCGGCCATAACCAAGAAACTCCATTTTTCGTAGTAATTTTCCCGAAACCATTGACAAAACTTTGAAAGCATAATTTAATAAAGCCTCTTTTACAAAGCCTTATCAATCGCCTGAACGGGGCCGACACGTGATTACGTTATTGGTTTTTGCGTCCCCCGGCCCCGTTTAGACGACTGATAAAAAAGGAGACTCAAAAAAGAGAATCAAAAAAAACGCCCCCCCTCGTAATCGTGGTTGAGACGCAAAAGTTACTTTAATTATGACAGATAGATACCGGCTAGACAAGGGGATAGATAAAAATCAGGAATTACGGCGCTTGATCCGCAAACTGTTGCCGACGACACTGACACTTGAAAAAGCCATCGCAAAGGAAGCAATGATTGGATCCAAAAACCCGAAAGCCGCTAAAGGAATCGCGGCGGTGTTGTAGAAAAAGGCCCAGAAAAGATTTTGTCTGATGGTTTTAAAAGTAAGCTTCGCGAGATTGATTGCTTCCACCGCTTTCAAAGGACTGCCTTTAACAAGAACAATATTGCCGGCCTCGATCGCAATATCGGTCCCCGTGCCGACGGCGATGCCAAGGGTCGCCTCGGCAAGCGCCGGAGCGTCATTGATGCCATCGCCGACAAAAGCGACTTTTTTTCCTTTAGCTTGGAGTTCTTTGACTTTCGCGGCTTTGTCCTCCGGCAGGACCTCGGCTAAAACATTGGTAATGCCGATCTGCCGGGCAATCGCTTCAGCGGTCTTTTGATTATCCCCGGTCAGCATGATTGACTCAATTTTCATTTCTTTGAGTTTTTTAATGGCCTCAATGGAATCGGGCTTGATCGTATCGGCAATCCCGAATACCGCTATCGCTTTTCCGGCTTTTACTAAAAGAACGGCTGTTTTGGCTTCGTTTTCAAGGCGCGCGACAAGAGGCGCGCATTCCCCAACTGTTATTTTCTCTTCCGCAATTAATTTGGTCGTGCCGATAATAATTCGCTCGCCATCAATTTCACCCACAACACCCTTGCCCGGAATATTTTGAAAGTTTTTTACCGGCAGTTTCGCTATTTTTTCGCTTTCGGCGTATTTGGTAATCGCTTTCGCTAAAGGATGCTCTGATAAACCCTCAAGACTCCCGGCAAGACTAAGCGCTTTCTCGCGGGAGCCGCCGCCACAGAGAAGAAAATCCGTTACTGCCGGCGCGCCTTTGGTCAGCGTTCCGGTTTTATCAAAGATTAAAACGTCAATTTTCTTCGCCCGTTCGAGCGCTTCGCCATCTTTGATGAGAATTCCTTCTTCCGCCCCCTTGCCAGTGCCGACCATAATCGCGGTTGGCGTCGCCAAGCCAAGCGCGCAAGGACAAGCAATAATAAGCACAGCCACGGCCGGAATGATGCTCGCGGCTAAATTGCCGGAGAAAAGAAACCAGCCGACCGCGGTCGCAAGAGCGACCGCCAAAACAACAGGCACAAAAATACCGGAAACCTGATCAACCAATTTTTGGATCGGCGCTTTCTTTGTCTGCGCTTCGGTCACAAGTTTTATAATCTGCGCCAGCATCGTGCCCTCCCCAACCCGCCGCGCTTCCATCACGAGCGCGCCGTCAAGATTAATGGTGGCGCCGTAAACCAAATCGCCTGTTTTCTTTGTCACCGGCAGGCTCTCGCCGGTCATCATTGATTCATCAATTGTGCTGACTCCCTCGATAATTTCGCCATCAACGGGAATTTTCTCGCCGGGTTTGACGAGTAGCCGATCAGAAACTTTGACCGCCTCTACGTCTATCTCCTTTTCGCCAGCCGGCGTAATTAGCCGCGCCTTCTTGGCGCCGAGCTTGATCAGCTTTTCAATCGCCGCCGAGGCCCGGCCCCGGCTCCGCAATTCAAAAAATTCGCCAAGAAGAACAAGGGCGGTGATGATAGCGCCGGTTTCGAAATACAAATCTTCGCCGCGGCTCATCGCAAAAAAGCTGTAAACAAGGGCGGTGAGGGTGCCAAGCGAAATGAGGGTATCCATGTTCGCCCGGAAGTGGCGAAGCTGTTTAAGCAAGCCTTTGTGAAAATCTGAGCCGAGGAAAAGAATGGCAATCGTGCCGATCACCGCTTGCAACCAGACGCCAAGGTCATAACCAAAGATTTCCAAACCAAATTTAATATTAAATACCGCTAAAATAAGAATAAGAACCGCCAAAACGATCGCGGCAGTCACTTTTTGCTTCATCGCCCGCAGTTCTTTTTCCGTCTTTTGATGGTGGGCATGCTCGCCAACAGCTTGTTCCGTCACCACGCTGTAGCCGGCTTTAGCGACCGCGCCGTGGAGAGCGTGTTCCGAGGTTTGATTTTCGTCATAAGTGACCGCTGCTTGATTGGTCGCGAAATTAACACTTGCTTCTTCCACTCCTTTCGCTTCCTTCAGAGTTTTTTCAATGACAATGGCGCAGGAAGCGCAGTGCATGCCGGAGATTGTAAAAATTTTCTTTTGCATAAAATATAAAAATTTAATCGACTACATTAATAACTCCATTAAACATTCCCATCCGGCAAGTGAAAGCAAGCGGGCCGGCTTCCTCGGGGGTAAATTCAATTACATTTTCTCCCAATTGAAAAACTTTGGAAATTTTCAATTTGGGAATGACTATATTTGCCGCGCAGCTGTAAAGCGTCGTTGATTCGACAACCAACCGCACCGGAACGCCCTTTTTGACCGTTATTTTATTCGGCTTATAACCATTGGCTAACTGGGTGATGCGAACAACTTGAACACTGTCGTTTATTTCCGCCACCATGCCTTGGTTTGGCTTTTTAAAATCAGAAAACTTCGGCAAAGAAAAACCCGTCAAAGAAAGTCCGCTTGATAAATTAAAAAACCCGAGAAGAATCACGACCAAGCCGGCAAATTTGAAAAATGACCGGGCAAAAGCGCCGCGAGTGATACTCGTCAAACCGCCGATCCCAAGCAGGCCCGGCGCTGTCCCTAAAGCAAAAATGCTCATGATGATCACCCCGGCGACGAAACTGCCGGTGCTCAAAGCATAAATTTGCATCGCTTGGGTAAAACCGCAAGGCAAAAAGAAAGTAAGACTGCCTAAAACGAAGGATTTCAGATGGCTGTATTCCTTAACCTCTTTTCCCAATCCTAAAGTTTTTGCGAGACCTGCCGGTA
>Ga0209324_10003618_pt1 | contig 10616 bp, 11 predicted proteins | sample Rifsed19ft3_FD_184015 | JGI IMG/M metagenome (GOLD analysis project Ga0209324, IMG submission 184015) | Soil microbial communities from Rifle, Colorado, USA - sediment 19ft 3 (version 2) | ecosystem: Environmental > Terrestrial > Deep subsurface > Rock core/Sediment | place: Rifle, Colorado...
AAATCCTTCAGGAAAGGTATTTTCGAGGATTGAACTTGAGTGGATTGCGGAGTTTGCTGACAGACATGATCTGTTTGTATTTACGGATGAGATTTATGAATATTTTTTATATGACGGAAGAAAACATATAAGTCCTGCATCATTGCCGGGGATGGCTGAACGTACTATAACTATTTCCGGTTATTCAAAAACCTTCAGCATAACAGGATGGCGTATAGGGTATACGGTCAGTCATGCAAAATGGGCGCAGATGATCGGCTATCTTAATGATCTGATTTATGTGTGTGCCCCTGCCCCCCTTCAGATGGGGGTTGCAAAGGGAATCCTTGAATTAAAGCCTGAGTACTATAAAGAACTCTGTGATTTATTTTCCAAAAAACGTGATAACATTTGCAGCACTTTAACTAAAGTTGGTCTAACGCCGTCCATCCCACAGGGGGCCTACTATGTTCTTTCTGATGTCACGCATCTTCCCGGAAGTACAAGTAAGGAGAAGGCCATGTTTATCCTGGAAAAGACGGGTGTGGCCAGTGTGCCGGATGAGGCATTTTTTCATAAACCAGGCAGTTCGCAATTTGTCAGATTCTGTTTTGCTAAAGAAGATGATGAATTAGATGAAGCCTGCAGACGGCTTGAGACTTTAGGTTCCTGAGACACTGCTGTTTTTTGGAAAACTTCACCTTCTGAACAGTGAAACTACAAAAGAAATGGAAATTTGTAGTGGTGGAAGCACCGGGCAGACAGCAGGACATTTTTCTACGAATTCAGTAAGATAATATGGTATGCTCTAGCTGAGTAATTTACTTCCATGCCTCTATCTTTAAGCAATAAATCATCCCTCATTGCCCAGTCCGAGATCCGGGCTATGACGCTTGAGTGTGCAAGAATCGCCGGTATCAACCTTGCGCAGGGTGTCTTTGGATACAGAGGTGCTGCTACCGGGGTTGTTCAGCCGTTAGCAATTTGTATGGTTATGTTTTGCGAACGAGGAGTTTGTGATATAATTATAATCTCAAACGAGGTGTATAAATGGCGATATCTGTTAAGATACCTGAAAAGATAACTGAATATATAAAAAAGCCCTATAACAGGTTTATAAATGAAGCCCTTGTGGTTGAATTATACAGGGAAGGTCTGCTTACCCTTAGGCAGTCTGCTGAGATATTGGGTATAAGCCTGAATGAGATGTTTGATGTGCTTTCAAAAAGAAAAACCTATATAAACTATGGGCCAGAAGAACTTGATGAAGATATCTCCTATTCCGGTAGTTAGCGATTCAGATGTTATTATCCATCTCTCAAAACTTGAAAAGCTCTACCTTCTACAATCCTTATACACTGAGGTTGCAGTCCCCGAATATGTTAAATCTGAGATCTTAAATAAAAAAAACGCTGAGATTCAGAATGCCATTAAGTCTTTTTTAAGAGTTTTTGCAACAGATGAAAACAAAGCAAAAGCTATTGCGGAAGAGCATGGAATCCATATTGGAGAAGCGCATGTAAAAATACTTGGCGAAGCACTTAAAGCATCCCTTTTTTTGTCTAATGAACGAAAGGTACGGAAAGCTGCAAAAGAAGAGGGTTTTATAGTAGCTGGGACTATAGGCGTAATTTTGAAAGCAGTTAAAAGAGGAATAATTAAAAAGCCTGAGGCTATCGTTCTCTTAGAAAAGATGAACTCTCAGGATTTTAGAATCCATCCGGATATCCTGCAGAGGGCTATAATAGCGCTTAAAGATTAACAGTGCAGACCCTGAGTAGGGGATCATTGTGAGCAGATCATGTCAATACAATGCCTCTGTCTTTAAGCAAAAAATCATCTCTCATTGCCCAGTCCGAGATCCGGGCTATGACGCTTGAGTGTGCAAGGGTCGGCGGGATCAACCTTGCCCAGGGTGTCTGTGACACAGAGCTTGCTCTGCCTGTCGGTCAAGGTGCAAAAGAGGCAATAGATGCAGGAATAAATAGTTATACCCGTTATGACGGTTTAAAAGAGTTGTGCCTGTCTCGTCCTGCTGAATCCAGGGGATGAAAACACAGCCCTTTCCTTGACGGCAACGGGCGCGGATCCCGGCTTTTGCTTCTTCTTCAAAGGTTCATTGCTATTGGGGAATTTATTAATGCCTTCTGTGCCACCTTCTCCAGAACCAGGTCCATCCAATTCCAAGAAGGCCAATCACAATGATGACGAGAAAGGTATAGGTCATCTGGTCCATCATGTTTCTCCTTTGTCTACATAGAATGCCCACAGATATAAGACAAGAGATCCGACGAGTCCTATAATAAGCCCTGTGAAATTCCGTTTTTCAGAAACAATATTTCCTACTACCGCAATTAATGCACTTCCTTTACTAAGGTCATACAGATACTTTGCTGTATTTTCTCTTTGCCGCTGATTCATTTTATCCACCCTTTATAGCAATGTCAATGTTACTGTCATGAGGATACAATATTTATACCGGTTATAATGGAGCACAAAAAACTAATCGAAAACAAAGAGATACAAAATAAATGTAACAGAGGTAATGTGTCATACTACACACGTTTCAGTGCAGCAGTGAGCCTGGATGCACATATCCTTTATGATATTCATACATCAGAAGTGGGGATTTTGGGTTACTTTTTAGCAGGACATTGCCTTATTCCGTGCCGGTATGATAGAGGCCTGGGGACGGGGCATTGAGCGAATCATTGAGGCTTGTCGCGAGGCAAGTACGCCTGAACCTGAATTTAGGTATGAGCAGTCTGGATTATGGGTGGTGGAGAAAATTCTCGTTCGTATGGCTGCCAACCCTTTGATTACCATTGAAGAACTGGCAGGCCGTTTGGGTTAAAAGCAGGAAGATCTTATGGACATACTGGTTTGAATTTTTTATCACGCCGTATCAGGTCATTTATTCTGACCCCTTGCGGCACCTGCATATAAATAATATCTTCATTTCTCGCTGAAATAATATTCGTGCCGTAGGCAGATTTCATTTCATCCGCATTAAACACCCGTTCTTCAAGTCCCGGAGTTAAATACTCCAAAGGGTCGCCTGCGTCGAGCCTGTTTCTCAACTGAACCTTTGCGACAGTACCTTTAATATCCATCACGACGCCCACCAGTTCATGGCTCATCCTGTATGCCTCGCCGTCGAAGTTATAATCTTTGTCAGGTTGTTTTCCAAGAAACATACCGGTAGTGTATCCCCTGCTGCTGAACATGGAAAGCTCCCTGAGCCATCTTTCATCCACTTTGTACTCTTCAGTATCAATATCAAGTTTATTGATAGCCTCCCTGTATGTCTTCACAACACCTGCAACATAATTAATCCCCTTCATCCTTCCCTCTATCTTAAAGCTGTCTATCCCCGCCTCAGCAAGCAGTGGCAGATGTTCTATCATGCAGAGGTCCTTTGAGCTCATGAGGTACGTACCCCTCTCATCTTCATACACTGGAAAGTGTTCCCCTGGTCTCTTCTCTTCCATCAGGGTATAGTCCCATCTGCAGGAGTTGGTGCATTCACCTGTATTAGCGCTCCTGTCCGCCATGAAACTGCTTATGTAACATCTGCCTGAATATGAGATGCATATTGAACCGTGTACAAAGGCCTCGAGTTCAATAGTTGTTTTGCGTCTGATATCTTTAATCTCATCAACAGACAACTCTCTTGAGAGCACAAGCCTTTTTGCACCCAGTCCTTCCCAGAATAATGCGGCTTCGCAGTTTGTGATATTTGCCTGTGTGCTGATATGTATGTCTATTTCAGGCGCCTTTTTCCTGAACATCATAAAGACACCAGGGTCTGAAAGTATCACTGCATCAGGCCGTGCCTCTTTAAGAACATCTATATGCCCTTCAATTCCGGCCAGATCAGAGTTGTGCGGAAAAATATTGACCGTTATGTATGCCCTGACCCCCATGTCATGCGCATATTTAACGGCGTTGATTAATTCCTCGGGATAAAAATTCCTCGCCCTGCCCCTGAGGCTGAATCTGGAATCTCCAAAATAGACCGCATCAGCTCCATAATGAATGGCTGTCTTAAGTTTCTCAAGATCCCCTGCCGGGGCAAGTAATTCAGGTAGTTTCATAGATGTTCTATAATACTTTGTTTCATTTATTAAGTCCAAACCAATTTTTGTATTCAGCTCCGATAATCCTTGACATAGCCCTTTAAATCGTCTAAATATTTAACTTAAATAAGGTTAGGGGGAGGTGAAACATGGATGTATGTTTTATTGTACCGCCGCATATGTTGAAAGAGATTGCGAGGAGGGGGAGTGCTCAGCAGAAACAGTGTGCCTGGGAGTCGTTGACCCTGTCAGAGCAGATGCGGGGACAGCGCCTGTCACTGTCAGTGATTTCAGCAATCGGGAGTACTGCAACAGGCACGAGGAGGCGCACCATATATGATGCCGGTAATGGTTACACACTTCCCGGGCGTCTCGTTAAATCAGAAGGGTCTGCAAAGAGCAGGGATAAGACAGTAAATGAGGCTTATGCCGGAGCGGGTGTTACATATGATCTTTTTAAGAAGGTCTTTGGACGGAACTCAATTGATGACAGGGGGATGCGCCTTGATTCAACGGTCCACTATGGCAAGGACTATGATAACGCGTTCTGGAATGGACAACAGATGGTCTATGGCGACGGCGACGGGGAGTTGTTCAATCGCTTTACGATTGCTATTGATGTGATTGGTCATGAGCTGACCCACGGTGTTACACAGTATGAGGCAGGGCTTGAATATCAGGGTCAGTCGGGTGCGTTGAATGAGTCCATGTCTGATGTCTTTGGTTCTCTTGTTAAGCAGTACAGGCGGCATCAGGAGGCAAGGGATGCGGACTGGATTGTAGGGAAGGGGCTTTTTACGAAAAACATTAATGGCAGGGGGCTTCGTTCCATGAAAGAACCCGGGAGTGCATACGATGATCCGATACTCGGCAGGGACCCGCAGCCCGGCCATATGAAAGATTATATAAAGACCACGGAGGATAACGGTGGTGTCCATATCAATTCAGGGATTCCGAACCGGGCGTTTTACGAGACCGCTGTTCGTCTGGGCGGGCATGCATGGGTTAAGGCAGGGCAGATATGGTACGTTGCTTTGCGGGACAGGCTCAGACCTGAGTCTGATTTTAATAATGCGGCCGGCCTGACAGCGGCAGTGGCCGGTGAGCTTTACGGCAGCGGGAGTCTTGAGGAGAAGGCGGTTAAGGAGGGGTGGGCTGAAGTGGGCATCGGCATATAGCCGCAGGGATTTTCGAATGAAGATTTTTTTCAAAAGAACAGGCGGTTTCGCCGCAATTTCGCTGTCAGTTACGCTGGATACTGATGAGCTTACGGCAGAGGTTTCGGGACGACTGAATAACCTGATAAATGCCGTCTCTTTTTTTGACCAGCCTGATTCGCTGCGGTCATCTATACCAGGGGCTGACAGGTTTCATTACGAAATAAAGGCAGAGGCGGAGGGACGAATCAAGACAATTGAAATAGATGAGTCAGCAGTCCCTGACATTTTCCGGCCCCTCCTTGATCATCTGATTGAGCTGGCACGAATGAAGAAAAAATGAAAGTCACGAGCCCCTGACAATGAAGTTCTCATTCTTTAATGAAGGTTTATTGTATGTAAGCCGCCGGCCTGATGTGTCCACAACTGTACCGCCGGCTGTTTCCACTATGCACTGCCCTGCCGCTGTATCCCATTCCATTGTGGGATTGAACCTTGGATATATATCTGCCGTGCCTTCTGCTACGGCACAAAATTTCAGGGAACTTCCGTAGGACTTCTTCTCCTTCACCTTAAGCTTACTAACGTATTCTTCTTCATCCTTTGAGCTGTGAAGACGGCTTCCGACGACAATTAATCCGTCAGAAGAAGATGCCCTGACAGATATCCTTGATGCCTCTCCATTGCCCTCAGCCTTCCATGCCCCTCCGTCTTTAGAGGCGTAATATAATAACCCCTTTGCCGGTACATAAATGACGCCGATTACAGGCCTGTCTCCATTTATGAGCGCTATATTAACTGTAAAGTCCCCCCTCCTGTCTATGAATTCCTTTGTGCCGTCCAGGGGGTCAACCAGCCAGAAGTAGTTCCAGTCTTTTCTATCATTATATGGCGTCATACTTCCTTCTTCTGAGATGCAGGGTATATCACCATACTTATCCTTTAACCCCTGCATGATAATATTGTGAGCAGCCCTGTCAGCGGCTGTGATAGGGGAATTGTCATCCTTGATACTTACCGCATACTCTTTTTTATAAAACTCCATGATGGCCTCGCCGGCCCTTTTTGCAATCAGGATAAGTTCGTTCATATTAATATTCATGCAGCGATACTAACATATTGACAGGTTACTTACAATCTGCACGGCAGTATTGCATATTGATTCTACGAGTAGTAGAATTATTCATGGTAGACACTAATGATAATAACACCCTCTCCCTCAGGGAGAGGGGCAGGCCTGTCCTGAGCTGTGAGCTTGTCGAACAGTCGAAGGGGTGAGGGTGGGGGAAATTATATGCCAATAGATCCTGTATGCGGGATGGAAGTAGACCCTGCTGATTCAGCAGGAACAAGCAGTTATAAGGGTAAGACGATATATTTCTGCAATCCTGTCTGCAAGGAGCGTTTTGACGCTGCCCCAGAGTCTTTTATGGCCAATGTGGGAACGGATTCAGGAACCGTCTCGATGGGAATGACGGCCGCAGGTGCGGTTAGTCCTCATGAGTCTGCAAAAGACCCTATCTGCGGGATGGTGGTGGACAAGAACAGGTCGCTTAAGGCTGAGATAGCCGGCAGGTCGTACTACTTCTGCAGTGAGGGGTGTCTGAGGACATTCGAGGCGCCTGAGGAAGAACTTAAAAGCATGAAGAAGAGGGTTTCGATTGCCCTTGCAGGTGTAGTTATCCTTGCCATGTTCCGTGCGGCCGTCTTTCTGGGGCTTGCGGCAGGGGCAACGGTGCTTACCTGGGCGCCGATACCACAACTCCCATGGTTTACCTGGGGGGTCTGGCTCTTCATCCTTGTAACACCCGTTCAGTTCATAGGCGGATGGGGTTTCTACAAAGGGGCTTACAATGCAGTGAAGAGCAGGATGATCAACATGGACTTTCTCATTGCCCTTGGGACGTCGGTTGCATATCTCTATTCCGTGGTGGTTATATTTGCCCCGGATATACTGCCTGTTAAGGTTGAAGAACGTGCGGTTTATTTCGAGGTCTCTGCAGTAATAATCGCCTTTGTCCTGCTTGGGAAGTATATGGAAGAGATTATCAAGAAGAGGTCTTCAGCGGCTGTGAGAAAACTTTTAGACCTTAAGCCTCAGACTGCAAGGGTGATTAGAAATGGTGAGGAGATGGAGATCCCTGCAGAATTTGTACGGATAGATGACGTGGTGGTTGTAAGACCGGGAGAGAAGATACCGGCGGATGGTGTGGTGACGGAAGGCTCATCTGCAGTGGATGAGAAGATGATAACCGGCGAGTCCATGCCTGTTGAAAAAAAGGCCGGAGATGGGGTGACCGGCGCTACGATCAATAAGTATGGGATGCTTAAGTTCAGGGCAACAAGGGTCGGGGCAGAGACGACATTGAGCCAGATAATAAAGATGGTTGAGGAGGCGCAGGCATCCACCGCACCTATTCAGAGGATTGCAGACAAGGCGACCGGCTATTTTGTCCCGGCGATAATAGGCGCATCCCTTATAGCCTTTTTTGGATGGTGGATTGCCGGCAATTTTGCCCAGGGCCTGCTCTCTTTTGTCGCAGTGCTGATAATTGCCTGCCCATGCGCCCTCGGCATTGCCACTCCTGCGGCACTGATGGTCGGTGTCGGCAAGGGGGCAGAGGCAGGGATATTGATAAGGGGAGGTGAATACTTAGAGAGGGCGCAGAAGCTTTCTACTGTTGTCTTTGATAAGACTGGCACGCTGACAAAGGGAGAGCCGTCGGTGACTGATATAGTGCAGATAAGTCCCCCTCCCTTGACGGGAGGGGGTGAGGGGGAGGGTGAACAGGGATTTTCAAGCGAAATCCTGCAACTGGCCGCCATTGCTGAAAAGGGTTCTGAGCATCCGCTTGGTGAGGCAATCTTAAAGGCTGCGAGGATGCGGGGCATGGATGTCCCGGATGCTGACTCCTTCGAGGCGGTTCCCGGTCATGGGGTACGGGTTGGCTATAAGGGAGGTTATATCCTTTTTGGCAACAGAAGACTGATGGAGGCAAACGGGCTTTCCGTCACAGGCGTTGAGGATACGCTGAGGGGACTTGAAGAACAGGGAAAGACAGCCATGCTTCTTGCAAATATTCCCCCCTTTGAAAAAGGGGGGGAAGGGGGGATTTCTGGCGAGATTTCAGGCATCATTGCCGTCGCTGACACGATTAAAGAGAACTCAATATCTGCTGTCAAAGCCCTTAAGAATGAAAATGTAGAGGTTATCATGCTGACCGGTGATAATGAGCGCACAGCAAGGGCAATTGCAAAACAGCTCGGCATTGAAAATGTAATTGCGAATGTCCTTCCTGGCGAGAAGGCAGGCGTGATAAAGGATCTGCAGGCAAAAGGACAGGTAGTGGCAATGGTTGGGGACGGGATAAATGACGCACCTGCCCTTGCCCAGGCTGATATAGGGATAGCAATAGGGGGCGGGTCTGATGTGGCAAAAGAGACAGGGGGTATAATCCTGGTCAGGGATGATGTCAGGGACGTCGTGGCAGGGATAAGATTATCCAGGGCGACAATGAGAAAGATAAAGCAGAACCTCTTCTGGGCCTTTGCCTACAATTCAGTGGGTATTCCGATAGCAGCCCTTGGCTTATTAAATCCCATAATAGCGGCGGCTGCCATGGCCCTTAGCTCCCTTTCCGTGGTGACGAATTCTGCAATGTTGAAGAGGGCTAAAATCGAGGTAAACTGACCCCCCTCCCCTTAATCCCCTCCCGCAAGGGGAAGGGAGACCAAGAGGCATCGCAGTGCTTCCCCCTCCCTTGACGGGAGGGGGTAAGGGGGAGGGTGAGGAGGGATTTCCGGATGAAAGAGACTACAATTTATATTGAAGCCATGTGCTGTGAGAATGAGGCGCGTATTGTGAAGGACAGCGTTCAGGAAATGAACGGGGTGAATGGCTGTGACGTAAACCTTGTGTCAAGGAGCATTAAGGTCTCATATGACCCTTCTCTTATTTCAGTTAAAGACCTTCTGAAGGCAGTTGACAAGACCGGCATGAAGGCCAGTCTGAAGAAGGAAGAAAAAGAAGAGCGGCCCGTTGTATGGTGGAGACAGCCGCGGTTACTCGCCCTGATTACCTGCGGTTTTTTTATTTTATCAGGATTTATTATTGAACTTATCTTTGGACTTCCGCATGGCGAGGTGAGGCTTTTTTATGGAATCGCTGTTATTGTCGGTGGTTATTACCCCGCAAAGATGGGGCTCATAGCCCTTAAAACACTGACGCCGAATATCAGGACACTGATGGTGGTCGGCGCTTTAGGGGCGTTGATCCTTGGGCTCTGGGGGGAGGCGGCCTTGCTTGTCCTTATTTACTCCCTTGGTGATGTACTGGAGGCATATGCGACAGACAGGGTGCGGGGGGCAGTGCGGGCACTGATGGGGCTTGCGCCAAAAGATGCCGCTGTCAGGAGAAATGGTGAGATGATAACCCTCGCTGTGGAAGAAATCGGGATTGGAGATACTATTATTGTCAAGCCCGGTGAGAGGATACCACTTGACGGTGAGGTTATCTCAGGCAATTCATCCGTAGACCAGGCGCCTATAACAGGCGAGTCAATTCCTGTATCAAAGATGCCGGGTGATGAAGTATTAGCCGGGAGCATTAATCAGAGGGGTTCTCTTGAGGTCAGGGTATCTAAGCCATTTCAGGATACGACACTCGGGAGGATAATACATTATGTTGAAGAGGCAGAGTCACGGAAGTCAGGATACCAGCGCTTCGGTGAGACCTTTGGCAGATACTACACCCCCTTCATGTTTGTCCTTGCTATTGTTGTAATGATACTCCCTGCAATAATCTTTGGTAATTTTTCGGGATGGTTTTACAGGGGGCTTGTTGTTCTTGTGGTCTCATGCTCCTGCGGCATTGCCCTTTCGATACCGGTGTCTGTCGTCGCGGCTATTGCAAATGCCGCAAGACACGGGGTTTTGATCAAGGGCGGAGTCTACCTGGAGATTGCCGGGAATGTTAAGGCTATTGCATTTGACAAGACAGGTTCTCTGACTGCAGGAAGGCCGGTTGTCACAGATGTGATACCGTTCGGAGGCGCTACAGAGGAAGCTGTCCTTGGCCTTGCATCGTCCGTAGAGAGCCATTCAGAGCATGTACTTTCCGATGCAATAATCAGCCGCGCAAGAGAAAAGGGGATCTCTGTACAAGACATTACAGGGTTTGAGGCATTTCCCGGTGTTGGAGCAAGGGCTTTCGTGGATGGTAAGCCTTACTGTGTTGGCAGTAAAACGTTATGTGCAGATCTGGGTATGGCAACAATAAATGCAGAGGAAAAGATAAAACAGCTTGAACAAGATGGTAAGACCCTTATCTTTGTGACCGGACCGGATGAACTGCTTGGCATAATTGCCATACGGGATGAAATTAGGCCTGAGGCAGAAAGGG
>Ga0209324_10003621_pt1:2500-10615 | contig 10615 bp, 4 predicted proteins | sample Rifsed19ft3_FD_184015 | JGI IMG/M metagenome (GOLD analysis project Ga0209324, IMG submission 184015) | Soil microbial communities from Rifle, Colorado, USA - sediment 19ft 3 (version 2) | ecosystem: Environmental > Terrestrial > Deep subsurface > Rock core/Sediment | place: Rifle...
CTTGCTGCATAGATAAACTCGCCGGCTCATTAAGCAAAAGGCACGCGGTCACACGTTACGTGACTTGCGCCACGTCATAGTGCTTCCACTGCTTGTAGGCATACGGTTTCAGATTCTATTTCACTCCCCTCACCGGGGTTCTTTTCACCTTTCCCTCACGGTACTGGTTCACTATCGGTCGTCATGTAGTATTTAGCCTTGGAAGGTGGTCCTCCCTGTTTCCCACAAGATTTCTCGTGCCTCGTGGTACTTAGGAACCTGATCAGAAAAGCCTCAATCTTTTTGTTAACGGGACTCTCACCCTCTATGGTTGGCCTTTCCAGACCATTAAACTAAGATATCAGTTTGTAACTTTTCCGTGACTCCTTACAGTCACACGACCAAGTCCTGCAACACCAACTGCAGAACGCATAAGGGCTTATACCTGCAGTTGGTTTAGGCTGTTCCCCGTTCGCTCGCCACTACTTAGGGAATCGCAATTGCTTTCTCTTCCTAAGGGTACTGAGATGTTTCACTTCCCCTCGTTAGCTTCATACTGCCTATGTATTCAGCAGTAGATATCCTGATATGACTCAGGATGGGTTTTCCCATTCGGGCATCTCCGGATCAACGCCTGCTAGCGGCTTCCCGGAGCTTATCGCAGCTGGCCACGCCCTTCATCGCCTCATGACGCCAAGGCATCCACCGTACGCCCTTTGTAGCTTGACCATTAATTAATTCGCCTCTGATAAATTTGGTATTTGAGTATCCAATTTACACTAGATAATCTACAACTATTAAGCGATATTCAGTTGTCAAAGAACATGGTGGAGATGAGCGGGATCGAACCGCTGACCCCCTGCTTGCAAAGCAGGTGCTCTCCCAGCTGAGCTACATCCCCCCACTCAAGTGCGGCATTAAATCCCGCATTCGACCTGGTGGGCCTAGATAGAATTGAACTATCGACCTCACGCTTATCAGGCGTGTGCTCTAACCAACTGAGCTATAGGCCCTTTTAAATGAGGCCATTAGTCTCTCAAAACTAAACAGGTGCACTTTCTGAACGGTTAAAAACTGATTGAATCCTTAGAAAGGAGGTGATCCAACCGCAGGTTCCCCTACGGCTACCTTGTTACGACTTCACCCCAATCACCAACCATACCTTGGGCGGCTATCTCCTCTTGCGAGGTTGACCCACCGACTTCTGGTACAACCGGCTTTCGTGGTGTGACGGGCGGTGTGTACAAGGCCCGGGAACGTATTCACCGTGGCATGCTGATCCACGATTACTAGCGATTCCGACTTCATGAGGTCGAGTTGCAGACCTCAATCTGAACTGTGACCGGTTTTATGGGATTAGCTCTGCCTTGCGACTTCGCAGCCCTTTGTACCGGCCATTGTAGCACGTGTGTAGCCCTGGGCATAAAGGCCATGAGGACTTGACGTCATCCTCACCTTCCTCCAGCTTATCGCTGGCAGTCCCCCTAGAGTGCTCGGCCGAACCGGACGCAACTAAGGGCAAGGGTTGCGCTCGTTGCGGGACTTAACCCAACATCTCACGACACGAGCTGACGACAGCCATGCAGCACCTGTCTCCAAGCTCCTCTTGCGAGGCACATCCCTGTTTCCAGGGACTCCTTGGGATGTCAAGCCCAGGTAAGGTTCTTCGCGTTGCGTCGAATTAAACCACATGCTCCACCGCTTGTGCGGGCCCCCGTCAATTTCTTTGAGTTTTAGCCTTGCGGCCGTACTTCCCAGGCGGGGCACTTAATACGTTAGCTACGGCACGGAGGGTTACCCCCCCACACTTAGTGCCCACCGTTTAGGGCGTGGACTACCAGGGTATCTAATCCTGTTTGCTCCCCACGCTTTCGTGTTTCAGTGTCAGTTGCAGTCCAGAGGGCCGCCTTCGCCGCTGGTGTTCCTCCCGATATCTACGAATTTCACCTCTACACCGGGAATTCCACCCTCCTCTCCTGCACTCTAGTCAGATAGTTTCAAAGGCACTTCCACAGTTAAGCTGTGGGCTTTCACCTCTGACTTATCCAACCACCTACACACCCTTTACGCCCAATAATTCCGAACAACGCTCGCCACCTCTGTCTTACCGCGGCTGCTGGCACAGAGTTAGCCGTGGCTTCTTCTCCTGGTACCGTCAATCCCCCTTACGAGGGACTTCTTTCCAGTCGAAAGAGGTTTACAACCCGAAGGCCTTCTTCCCTCACGCGGCGTTGCTGCGTCAGGCTTTCGCCCATTGCGCAAAATTCCTCACTGCTGCCTCCCGTAGGAGTCTGGCCCGTGTCTCAGTGCCAGTGTGGCCGGCCATCCTCTCAGACCGGCTACCCATCATTGCCTTGGTAGGCCATTACCCTGCCAACAAGCTAATGGGACATGAGCCCATCTTGAAGCGATTACCCCTTGCGGGGATCCTTTAAAAGGGAATGACTTTCGTCCCCCCTTTCTTATCCAGTATTAGCTCCCCTTTCGGGGGGTTATTCTGGTCTTCAAGGCAAGTTACCCATGCATTACTCACCCGTGCGCCACTTTACTGGGGGTATTGCTACCCTTTTCTCGTACGACTTGCATGTGTTAAGCACGCCGCCAGCGTTCGTTCTGAGCCAGAATCAAACTCTCCGAATAAACTATAAAACCCGCTCAAAAAAGTGCACGCTATTTAGTTGTCAAAGACCAATCTATCTATTCCAGAGCACATCAATTATAACAGAGCATCCAACCTCTGTCAATAATCATTGCCTTTCTAAAAGGCGAAAGCTAATAATAATGAATTCAAAACTATTTGTCAAGAGAATATTTTAATAAATCTTCTTTTTCCAATTTTTATTATCTGCACCTGTCCGGGCTGCAACTCCATATCACTATGCAGTACTTTTACTCCATCTATCTCAACTGCTTTTTCCTTAATAAGCCTTACAGCCTCACCGTTACTCTTTGTCATACCTGATGCCGTAAGGATATGCGGAAGCCATCTTTTTTCATCGGGAATGGTATACTCAGGGATGTCGGCCGGAAGGCTGTTCCTGTCAGAAAAAACGCCCTCAAACTCTTCCCTCGCTTTAACTGCAGCGCCTCTGTCATAAAACCGCTCTATAATCTCTTCCGCAAGCTTCTTCTTTGCCTCCATAGGATGGGCAGCCTTGACCGCATTTATATCCTGCGATGTCAACAGCTCATAGTACCTTATCATAAGCTGATCATCTATTGACATAATCTTCCCGAATATCTCCTTTGGAGACTCCTCTATACCTACATAATTCTTCTGGCTCTTGCTCATCTTTTTTACGCCATCCAGGCCTTCAAGCAAAGGCATTGTAACGACTACCTGCGGTTCCTGACCATACTCTTTCTGGAGGTCCCTTCCAACAAGAAGATTAAACCTTTGATCAGTCCCGCCCACCTCCACATCAGCTTTCAGCATGACAGAGTCATAACCCTGTACCAGCGGGTACAGGAATTCATGAATACCTATTGAATGCCCTGTGGTATATCTTTTCTTAAAATCTTCCCTTTCAAGCATCCTGGCTACAGTATATTTAGCACATAAATGAATAATCTCTTCACCGGACATCTTGCTCATCCACTGACTGTTGAACACAACCTCTGTTTTTGATGGATCAAGGATCTTGAATACCTGTCTTTCATACGTAGCTGCATTACTTAAAACTTCTTCCCTTGTCAAAGGCCTTCTCGTTTCTGAAACCCCGCTTGGATCACCGATCATGCCTGTAAAATCACCAATAAGAAAGAATACCTTGTGTCCAAGTTCCTGAAATTGTCTGAGCTTGTATAATAACACCGTGTGACCCAGATGCAGGTCAGGCATTGTAGGATCAAAGCCGGCCTTTATCTTTAAGGGGGTGTTATCTCTAAGGGCTTTTTCCAGCTTTAACTTCAGATAATCTTCTGATATGACATCTACTGACCCTCGTTTAATAAGGTCAAGCTGTTTTGAAACATTGCTCTCCATGATGATTACAGCGCCGGCTACTTTACTTCTTCAACATAATTCTGATATTCTTTGGAGTCCATCAGATGATTAATATCTTCCTTATTCCCAATTTCAATCACTGCAATCCATCCCTTTCCGTAAGGGTCTTCATTGATAACCTCCGGGGTATCATCAAGGGCATTATTCACCTCGATAATCTTACCTCTTACAGGGGCCTCAATTGTAGAAGTCGTCTTGGTGGATTCTATCTCTCCTATGACTGCATCCATTTCCACCCCGGAACCTGCCTCAGGAAGTTCCACATAAACGATGTCCCCAAGCTGTTCCTGAGCATAATGCGTAATTCCAATTTTAGCCGTGCTGCCGGTTGCACGCAGCCACATATGATCTTTGTGATACTTTAAATCATCCGGATACATAAAAAAACCTCCTAAAATAAAATTTCCATACTTCCAAAGAAATATGGTATCTCAAAATCAGCAGACGCCTGAGAATCCGAACCGTGAACAACATTATACTCAATGCCTTCACCAAAGTCAGCCCTTATAGTACCTTTAGAAGCTTCAGCCGGATTCGTAGCCCCCATCAGATCCCTGTTTTTCCTGATTGCATTCTCCCCTTCAAGCACTATCGCCATTATCGGCCCTGACGACATATAAGCAGTCAGGCTGTCATAAAAAGGACGATCCTTATGAACTATATAGAAACCTTCCGCCTCTTTCCTGGAAAGCCATAACATCTTTGCGGCAGCTATCTTAAGGCCGTTAGATTCAAAACGCCTTATTATTTCTCCAATCAGATTCTTTCTGACACCATCAGGCTTTATAAGCGAAAGAGTCTTCTCCTTCATGCGTTAGCTCCCCCTCTGATAATTCTCGACCTCCTCGAGAGTTTTTTCCTCTGAGCCAGGACATTATAGATATCAAGCCTGTTAAATTTATATTTAAGTGTACTGATTGGAATACCAAGGGTGTTTGCTGTCCTTGTCCTGCTCCACCTCTCCTGCTCCAGGGTCTTTAATATAAAATTCCTTTCAAATGTCTTACATGCCCGGTCAAGCAGGCCATCTTCAGTCTCTGCCTTTACCTTCTCGTTGATATAATAATCAACCGGGATATCTTCCTGTGATATGAAATTATCATCTGCAATAGCAACAAGCCTCTCCATCAGATTTTCAAGTTCACGAATGTTTCCGGGCCATTTATAATTCATCAATACAGACAAGGCGGAATCTGTAATCTTGTTAACATCTTTCCTGAAGCTCCTGCTGTATTTATCCATAAAACACCTGATAAGATCAGGTATGTCCTCTGTCCTCTCCCTTAATGGGGGGAGTTTTACAGGGACAACATTAATCCTGTAATACAGGTCTTCGCGGAAAGTCCCTTTTTTTACAGCATCAGAGAGATCAACATTTGTTGCAATAATCAACCGGACATCAACCTTGATAGTCCTGTTACTTCCAACCCTCTCAATCTCCTTATCCTGAATAAGTCGCAGCAGCTTACTTTGGATATCGTACTTAAGACAGCCGATCTCATCAAGGAAAAGTGTGCCGCCGTCAGCAAGCTCAAACTTTCCATACTTCTGCCTGACTGCTCCTGTAAAAGCGCCTTTCTCATGTCCAAATAGCGTACTCTCTATAAGATTCTCCGGGATGGCGGAAAGGTCTACGGTTACAAAGGGCTTGTCACTGAGACTACTCATTTTATGAATGTGCCTTGCCATAACCTTTTTCCCTGTGCCGGTATCCCCGAGCAGCAATATTGTTGAAGGAAGCTGGGCGATCTTACCTAATGTCTCATAAATCTGACGCATGACAATGCTCTGCCCGATTATTGTCTCTGACGCAGAAAATTGTTCTACTTCACCCCTCAGATAGCAGCGCTCTTTATTACATTCAATGTAATCCCGCAATCTCTCAATCAGAGTCAACAGCTCATCCGGATCGAAATCCTTGGTTATATAGTTATACGCCCCAAGCTTCATGGCACGTACAACTACGTCAATATCTTTCAGCATTGATATGACCATGACCTCGGTTTGAGCATACTTGTCTTTAATTGCCTTCAATACATCAAGTCCGTCAATGTCAGGGAGCTTAAGGTCCAGCAAGACTATATCAATATATTCCTGATCAAGTATCCGAAGACCGGCTCCTCCGCCGGCTGCTGTCAGGACTGTGTATTTGTCTTTTAATAGCGTTTCCAGAAGCTCACGCATACTCTGATCATCATCAATTACTAATATCTTTAGCCTTTTGTCTTCCATGTTACCTTCTCTCCCTTTCATATTTTTTTGTCAATTTCATATAAAAGCATATTATCAAAAAGAGTGCAAGTAGTCTTTTAACATTTTTCTTCAATATTTTCACAGGTATTTTTTACCGATTGACACTAAAAACCCTCATGTGATAAAAATGAGCTCATGAAATGCCCAGCGAACGTTGCCGGGTAACACTCAAAAATGCCCAGGTACAAGGAAGGTACTTCATGACATTAAGCAAAGTGATAGCCGTACGAACGTAAGAAATGCCTTTAGGCAAGGCGGACGAAGAGTATTAACCAGAAGCGTTTGCAAGGGGGGTAACACTCAAAAATGTCCAGTTGCAAGGAAGGACTTCGTATCTGAGATGAAGTGAGCTTAGCGGATAATACTCAAAAATGCCCAGGTGCAAGGAAGGACATAAGATTTGAGCTGAGGCGTACTGTATCGTACGTTGAAGCTCAAATCTTATGTCCTGACGCCGCAGATGGGCGTTTTTCAGTATTATCCGCCGGGGTGGTGGAATTGGCAGACACACGGGACTTAAAATCCCGAGGACCGCAAGGTTCGTGGGGGTTCAAATCCCCCCCCCGGCACCATAATTGATTAATGAAAAACGAGTGGGTTGAAGTTTTTATTACCTATGATTCCATTGAAGCAGAGATGATAAAAAGCCTGCTTGAGAGCGGAGGGATGCCTGTAATCGTGAAATCATCAAAGGTGGCCCCTTATCCTGTAAATATAGGCAGGATGGGAGAGATCAGGATTTTAGTCAGGGAGGAGGATAAGGATACGGCAAAGAAGGTGATAACCGGATAAGAGTCTGTCACTTCAACGGGCAGAACCTAACCAACTCGCCAAACCAAGTCCCACGCCAACTAAACCAGTACCTCCCAAAATCAGCCTCACCCGTAACCCCATTTTCACAGGTTCCTAACTGGATGTTTCGTTCCTTATTTCCTGATGTAAGGAAAGATTGCAAAATAATATCCAATTTGATATATTCAACCCGTCATTAAGATGGTGATGGGGTTCACCTTATAACCGCCTGAGAAGGCTGATGACTCCTACCTGTAGCTGAAAACTCTTAACAGGAAAAACTATTGAAAGCAGATATAATCCCATTAATAGTTGGTCTGCTTATATTCCTTTCAAGCTTAATCTCGCTCAAGATTGGCATTTCCGTCGCTGTCATAGAAATTATCTTTGGGGTTACTGCCGGTAATCTTGGGCTTCAGACAGAAGAGTGGATGTTGTACTTTGCGGGTTTCGGCGGGATTGTCCTGACATTTTTAGCCGGGGCAGAAGTTGATGTCAGGCTGATGAAGGATAAATTTAAAGAGAGCTTTCTGATCGGCCTGTTCTCGTTCCTGATACCATTCCTTAGTGCCTTTCTGTATACATATTATGTCGCAGGTTGGAGTCTCCATGCATCCCTGATTGCCGGAACAACGCTGTCTGAAACATCTCTTGCAGTTGTCTACTCTGCCCTTGTAGAAACAAATCTGTCCCGGACAGAGATCGGGAAATTAATCATGGCGTCAACTTTCATCACCAACACCGGAACCGCAATAGCGTTGAGCATTTTATTTAACAGACCTACCCTCTATACCTTAATCTTTATTACCGTATCAGTCGCTGCTATCTTTGCTGCCACGAAATTTTCTCATTATATCTTTGATAATCCGGGGCTGAAAAACAAGGTCATAGAGCCTGAAATAAAATATATATTCCTGCTGCTCCTTCTGTTTGTATATTTCGCAAATGTGGGAGGCGGACATGCCATACTGCCTGCCTTTATATTGGGGCTATTGATGTCACGTCATTTCTCAGAGACGTCTGAAACAAAGGTGGTAAAGAACAGGCTTAGGACTGTTGCATTTGCTGTTATAACACCGATATTT